>LXNI01000182.1_pt1 | contig 78455 bp, 62 predicted proteins | sample 809091 | NCBI WGS metagenome assembly LXNI01 (sample SAMN04870527, study PRJNA318959) | sponge metagenome | biome: 01000161; feature: marine sponge reef; material: water | host: Sarcotragus foetidus | place: Greece: Milos, Mediterranean Sea | collected 2013-05-29 | depth 5-7 m
GTGACTGTCACCGGCAGCGTGTCGCTGGAAGGGGCCGAAGCCCCGGCGGCGGTCACGCTGACGATCATCGACGACGACGAACCGCCGGCGGTCCTGCCGACGGTGACCCTGGTGCTGACGCCGACGAGTATTTCCGAAGACGGTGGTGTGGCGAGCGTGACCGCAACGGCTTCGCCGGCTTCGCCGGAACCGTTCACGGTGACGATCGCCGCCGCAGCGGTGACCCCGGCGATGGCTGGCGACTTCACCCTTGAGGGTGGGACGCTGAGTTTCGCGGCCGAAGCCACCGGGAGCACGGGCGAAGTGACGATTACGGCGGTGGACAACGACGAGGACGCGCCAGACAAGACGGTGACGGTCACCGGCAGCGTGTCGCTGGAAGGGGTCGAAGCCCCGGCGGCGGTCACGCTGACGATCATCGACGACGACGAACCGCCGGCGGTCCTGCCGACGGTGACCCTGGTGCTGACGCCGCCAGGCATTGCCGAGAACGGTGGTGTGGCGACGGTGACCGCAACGGCTTCGCCGGCTTCGCCGGAACCGTTCACGGTGACGATCGCCGCCGCAGCGGTGGCTCCGGCGATGGCTGGCGACTTCACCCTTGAGGGTGGGACGCTGAGTTTCGCGGCCGATGCCACCGGGAGCACGGGCGAAGTGACGATCACGGCGGTGGACAACGACGAAGATGCGCCGGACAAGACGGTGACCGTCACCGGCAGCGTATCGCTGGAAGGGGCCGAAGCCCCGGCGGCGGTCACGCTGACGATCATCGACGACGACGAACCGCCGGCGGTCCTGCCGGAACTGCGGATCTCTGATGCGCACGGCCGCGAGGCTGACGGGCAGTTGGTCTTCGAACTCAGCCTGAACCCGACGGCGGAAAGCGCCGTGAGCGTGCAGTACGCGACCCGGGATGGCAGCGCGACAGCGGGCCTGGATTACACCGCGGCCGTGGGTACGGTCACGGTCGAGGCCGGCGTCAGTAGCGCACGGATCGTTGTTCCGTTGCTCGTCGACGTGGTCAGTGAGTCGGATGAGACGTTCCAGGTGACCCTGAGCGCGGTGCAGGGCGCGCGGCTCGGTGATTCGGAGGCGATCGGCATCATCGAGGACGATGTCGACGCGAGTTCGCAATGGCTCGCGCAGATGGGCCGGATCACCGGCGGGCACGTGATGTCAGCGGTGGAGCGGCAGATCTCGCTGACGCAGCACCGCTCCAAGTCGCTGGTGACCGTGGCCGGGCGCAGCTACACGGGCGAGGATGTCAGCAGCGCTGAACACTTTGGTGAGGCGGCCCTGAACATGGCGCAGTCGGTCGGCTGGCTGTCACCGTCGTCCGCGCGCGGCGATTCCTTGCCGAACGCCTTCGGGACCTCGTCGTGGAACCCCTTGAGCACCACCGCCGGCGCCGCTGGCTTCGGTGACCCACAGTTGACCGCTTTCGGCTTCGGGTTCCCGGCCGCCAACACGGGCTTCGGCGACCCGCAGTTGTCCGCTTTCGGCTTCGGGTTCCCGGCCGGCGCGAGCATCGGTCCGGCTTACGGTGCGGGCTTTGGCTCCACCGGCAGCGCCACGGACGTCCGCCGCCAGCTCGCGAACTCCTCATTCCTGTTCGGCGCGGGCTCCGGCGTGGCGTTCTGGGGCAGCAGGGACTACACGCAATTCGAAAGCGCCGGCGAGGGCCTGCAGTCCAGCGGCGATGTGACGACGGCGACGCTGGGTCTGGACTACGCGAGCGCCCGCAGCCTGCTTGGCGTAGCGGTTTCGCACAGCCTGACCGAGGCCACGTACGGGACAGGTGGCCAGGAGCAAGGGACGGTTGAAGCGACGCTGACGGGGCTTTACCCCTACTTTGCCGCCCAACCGAGTGACCGCGTGACGATCTGGGGTCTGGCGGGTCAGGGACAGGGCGACATGACGGCGATGCAGAACTCGGGCGCTGAACCGGTCCGGGTGGATCTCACCTCTGGTCTGGCGGGTCTCGGAATCCGCGGCGAAATGGTACGGACGCAGAGCGGCTTCACGCTGGCGCTGAAATCGGACGGCTTCGTCACGCGCACGACAACGGACGAATACGATGGCCTGCTCGCGGGCGAGGGTGAGTACCGGCGTCTGCGGTTCGGGCTCGAGGGCGCGTGGCTCACGCAGTTCGAGAGCGGCACGTCGTTGCGCACGATGCTGGAACTGGCGGCGCGCGAGGACGGCGGTGATGTCGAGAACGGACTTGGCGCGGAGGCGGCATTCAGTCTTGAGTGGCTCGATGTGACCCCCGGGCTGTCACTAAGCCTTGGCGCGCGCGGCCTGTTGTCGCACGAGTCGGAGGTCTACGAGGAAACGGGATACTCGGCGGCTTTGCGCTACGACCCGACCCCGGGTTCGGATGCGGGCGCACTTGTATCGCTGACACGAAGCTGGGGCGTCTTTCAAAGCAGCGGCCTGCAGCAGGCTCTGTGGCGGAACGAACTGCCGCGGGATGCCGTCCCGTACGGCGGTCCCATGCAACCGCTGGCGAAAGCCGAGTTCGCCTGGGGCTTCGAGCAGTTCGGCGGGCTGGGCGTGCCGTGGATGCAGGTGGGACTCAACGGCCCGGCCCGCGACTATAGCACCGGCTACCGGCTCATCAACCGCCGCGGCGTGTTCGAGGTCGAGTGGAACAATTCCGCCTTCGGCCGCCAATTCCGCGCCGGCTGGGGCTTCAAAGTGAGTTGTCGCTTGCAACTGAGCGTCGAACTGGCGCATACCCGGAGCCTGGTGCAGCCGGCCGATACGTCCGTGAAGATCGGCTTCCACTCGTGGCTTCCGCACTGCACCCCGAACGGCAAGGCCTCACCGGTTTCTCGATGAGCTCTCGCCCCTTTCTAAATTAGCAACACCGTCCAACATGTGTGGTAGATCGAAGATGACTTCAGTTAGTACTCTTACATCGTATTCCTGTCCTGTATCATGCTATCCACAAACGGTTCGATATGAGAACGATCCCGGAGAAATCCAGGAGGGATTACGGTGACATCCAAAGGCATTCATATGCGCTTTGTTGATCTAAAGAGTAACATTATCTTTTAGAATCTACCGATCGTAAGCGATTTATGACCGTAGGGAGGAAATGCGAATCAAAACGCCTGAACAACGCCTATCGAATCTCAGTGAGGCGATTCTGCGAATCAACGATAGCCTTGATCTCGACATTGTCCTGCAAGAGGTCATCGCGTGCGCTTGTACTCTTACCGCAACCAGTCGCGGCCTCATCACGACAGTCGACGAGACGGGTGAGGTCCTTGAATTCGTTAGCAAGGGTTTTACCAACGAGGAACACCTCAGCATGGCGGCGTGGACTGACGGTCCGCGTCTGGTCTCCGATTTGCGTAATAACCGAGCGCCGATGCGCATGACGAGCATTGCCGGGTGGGTACGTAAGCTCGGCTTTACGACGGATATCTTTACTACTTGTGCCGCTTTCGGTATACCACTGAGCCACCGTGGAATCCATGTAGGCAACTTATTCGTTGGCGCAAAGGACGATAAGTCTGAACTTACGAGCGAGGATGAAGAAATTCTGACTTTGTTTGCTACGCACGCTGCGGCCGTCATCCTGAAAGCGCGTACCTATCAGGCAAAGGCACTCCCACGTACCGGTCTTGAAGTCTTATTCGATTCATTATCGATTGGTATAGCGGTTGTCGACGCCCAAACCGGAGTCGTACGGTCATTCAACCGCGAAATGAAACGCATTTTCGAAAGCCCCGGCACACCCGAAGTTCCTCTTGTGCGGATACTCAAGTCAATTACTTGCCGGTTGGTAGATGGTCGTGAACTCGTCTTGGATCAGTACACACTGGCGCAGATGCTTGCCGGTACAAAAGTGGTGCGTGCCGAAGAGGTCGAAATTTCAATTCCCGGAGGTCGAGATGTCGACGCTCTAGTCAACGTGACTCCAATTCAATCTACGGAAGATGATGTCGAATTGGTTGTGGTTACCGTGCAGGACCTTGCACCTTTTAAGGAACTTGAACGGCAGTGCACCGCGTTCCTCGATATTGTGAGTCATGAATTGCGCGCACCGCTCACTGCGATCATCGGTTCAGCCACTACGTTGACAGGCGCCTTATCGACTATTGACAGCACTGAGATGAGTGGATTTCTCCGGATCATTATCGAACAATCAGAGCGAATGCGTGGATTGATCAGCGATCTACTCAACTCGGGACGCATCGAAGCAGGTACACTCTCAGTCTCGCCGGAGCCAACAGAGGTTGCCATATTGGTGGACGGGGCACGAAATTCGTTCATTAGTAGTGGCAGGCGACACGCGACCACAATCGATCTGGAGTCGGATTTGCCTCGCGTCATGGCAGATCGAAGTCGCATCCAACAAGTATTAACAAATCTATTAAGCAATGCCGCGCGACTGTCGCCTGATACAACGCCTGTACGAATAAGCGCTTCTCGTACTGGTTCGTATGTCGAGATCGCAGTGCGTGACGAGGGTCGTGGCATTGCGCCAGATCGACTCTCAACTGTGTTCCAAAAGCTCGTCAGTAGCGACACTGACGATATTGGACGCGTTCTCAGCCTCGCGATCTGCAAAGGACTCGTGGAAGCGCACGGAGGTCATATCCGCGCTGAGAGCGACGGTATAGGACAGGGTTCATGTTTTACATTTACGCTCCCGATTGTGCAGGAGATCCACGGTTCATCGCTCGACCGGTCAGAACAGCGGCCGAGCAAAAAGAAAGCTGACGAACCCACTCGTGTGTTAGTAGTCGACGACGATCCGCTCGCGTTGCGCTTCGTACGCGAGACGCTCTCAGAAGCAGGATATACAGTACTGGTGACCGGTGACCATCAGGAACTACCTGAACTTATAAAGAATGAGAGACCCGACCTCGTCCTGCTTGACCTGGTTTTTCCAGATACTGATGGCATTGAGTTGTTGAAGCAGAACAAAGAACTCGCGAGCTTACCGGTGATTTTCATCTCTGGTTATAATCGAGATGCCACAATCGCTCGAGCGCTCGACAGCGGGGCGGTGGACTATATCGTCAAACCGTTTTCGTCGGCGGAACTGGTGGCACGAATCCGTTCTGCGATGCGGTGACGAGGCGGCGCGATAGTGACAAGTAACAATGCTGTTCTGGACCAGGCAATTCTGAAGCAATCAACCATTTGCCTGGATGCACTTATGTGTCGGAGGCGTGCTTCATGCGATAGCCGACGCGTCTTATGTTGACAATGTAGGTGGGGCGTCTTGCATTGTCGTCGAGCTTACGTCGAAGTCTTCTGATGTAGGCACGTATGAGCTTGGCGTTTTTGGCGTGCTCGTGATCTTTCCAGACCAATTGAAGAAGCGCTTCGTGGGTCATAACTCGACCAGCATTGAGTGCGAGTACGCGCAGTAGCGCGAACTCGGTTGCGGTGAGCTCCAGTTCCTCCCCTTTGAAGTACACTCGATGCCGATGGAAGTCGATAGAGAGGTCTTCTAACACAAATGGCTCAGGATGCTCGTTACGACGCAACGCCGCTCGAATGCGCGCAGTCAACTCCGTTGGTGAGAATGGCTTTACAAGGTAGTCGGAGGCACCCTTTTCCAGTGCTTCGGCAATGGTCTCATCTCGTCCATAACCTGAAATGAAGATAACGGGTAGACTGGACAGTTCTGGTACTGTCTCCATCAGTTCAATTCCGTTGGTTCCCGGTAACAAGAGGTCAAGCAACACCAATCTCGGTTGTTCTTTGCGGATGATTTGAGCAAGCTCTCGGTGCTCACCAGTGACGATGACACGGTAGTCTGACTCAATCAGTGCGTCACGTACGTAGCGCAAAGCCTGCGGATCGTCATCGACCACAAGTATGGTGCTCTTATCAGTTGATGCTTGAAGATCCGCTGACCGAACTTCAGGCGCAGCGGCTTCAAACGAGTCGGCCACTGGAATCGTGAAAGTTAAGCGTGCGCCCTGACCACGGCCAGCGCTCTCCGCCCAGATACGTCCACCGTGTGCCTCCACTAAACCACGGCATATAACTAAGCCGAGTCCGTTGCTAACTTCGAGGTTTCCTTCGACCGACCGGGAGTGTTTGCGGAATAGTTGCTCGAGAACCTCCCTTGACATACCGCGGCCTTCATCCGCCACGGATATCGCTACGTGAGCCCCATCGTGTTTAGCTGAGATCTGGATCGGCAAGTCGCCCGGTGATTGGCGGGCCGCGTTGGAAAGCAGGTTGCCGATCACCTGCACGATTCTGCGAGGCTCAGCATTCACTGGCGGAAGTTCCGTTGGCAGGTCGATGAGGACGGTGTGAGGGCTACCGCCACTCAGGAAGGTATTCCTCGCTTGATCTACGAGACTCTTTACTTGGGTGGCTTGGAGCGACACCGACAACGTTCCTGACTCAATCCGACCCGCATCTAAAAGATCGCTAATGAGTGAACGCATGTGTTCAGCCTGCTTGTCGATAATTCGGAAATACTCGCGCATCTCGGCGGGATCCAGCATTGAGTCGTTACGCAATAGTGCACCTACTGAGCCTTGAATCGAGGAGAGCGGTGTGCGTAGCTCGTGGCTCACTAAGCCGAGGAACTCCGCACGCATTCGCTCGATTTCCTCCAAAGGTTCCAGGTCCTGCAGGGTCACCACGAATGAAACTAACGCACCGATTGCGCTGTGAATCGGTGTGGCGTTGACGAGCGTGGAAATGGCGCGTCCATCGGGTACTGCAAGCACCATTTCCTCCGCGCGCACCGTCGACGGGTTCTCTTTTAGGTGTTGTGCGAGGGGAAACTCACTGAGGGAAATTTCCCTGCCGTCCCCTCGCCGGGTGATAATCTGCTCAAGTAATCGTTCTGAAGGTTGTCCTGCCGTACGCAGTGGCTCTACAATGCGTAGAGCTTCGCGGTTATACGATACCGGATCACCACTCGCTGCGTCGAACACAACGACCCCGACAGGCGAGGTCTCCACCAGAGCTTCTAAATCCGCGCGTGCTCGTTGCTCATTGCGGTAGGTACGCGCGTTCGCGACGGCCACTGCTGCTTGTCCGGCAAACATCACGAGCATCTCCTCATCGTCGTCAGTAAACGGCTGACCCTGACTCTTTCCTGATACGAAGAAGCTGCCAATATGAACACCGCGATGGTGCATCGGCATGCCCAGGAATGTAGTACCTGGTGCCCAGTGCGCAGAGTAGCCTAATTCAACAACATAGGCGGACATATCGTCTTGACGCAAAGGACCGTCCAGGTCGCGTAAACGGTCCCACAATTTCCATGCATCCGGCCAGGATTCCATCCGCTGGATCTCCTCGTCGGTAATCCCCGATGTGACGTACTCTTGAATTTCGGCCTTATCGTTTATCGTAAGGATCGTTCCACAACTGGCGCCCGTCAACCTGCAGGCGGCATCGAGAACTTCGCGTAGAACGGTCTCTAAATCCAGGCTCGCGTTGATGCGGATACTTACTTCGATCAGACAATCAAGGCGTTCGCGTAGAAGCATGGTTTATCTAGTCAGGTTGTTAATGGTGAACATCGAATGTGATGTATAAGGCAACAAATATCTTAAGATAAATGTCGACCCAATCGGCGTATCCAAAGCAGATAATTTAACCTATGACATCGCGTTCGTCCAGCAAGTGGTACAGAAGTCCACAGAAGTCCGCAGAAGCCGAGTTTGAAGATGAAGTGTCGGAGTATCTATGAGCGGGCACGCTATCCTCCTCTCACTTCGTTGGGGTATCACGTTGTATGAGGGTCGCGTACTCATCCTGATACCGGAATGTCACGAAAGGCATAAAAACCATCGTCGCGGGTTAGATGTCTGTCAATAGGCGTCCAAAACTGACCTGGCGCCAGGGTAAGTCCTGGAAAAGAGGATGAAATGATCTGAAACCTTTTATCGCAACCCTGCGGGTTCGATTCCCGTCCGGTAAAGGCGCAGCCAGCCAGCCGGAAGCGAGTTTTGCATGGCGAGTGGTAACACCCGTCGTGAAGCGTAAACAGCGGGTGGCGAAGCGACGGAGTAAGCCCCGATAGTTGCAATGAGGACGTCTTCAGTGTGGTCATTCTGGGGACAGCACCGGTAGCGCCGCTACAGGCGAGGTGCGAAGGGTCGTCCGGGGTCGCAGACCGACCTTACCTCCGGAACAATGGAGAAACGCAAGGCCATATTTCGTCAACTGGTGGAGGAAGCAACCTTCGATGGAAACGAATTACACGTTACTCCCAGTTATCATGCGATAACTGGGGTTAATGTGGCGTCCCCTAGGGGATTCGAACCCCTGTTGCCGGGATGAAAACCCGGTGTCCTGGGCCTACTGGACGAAGGGGACCATGTAGGTTTAAAGCGGCGCATTCTATGTGGATTCATGGGTTTCCGTCAAGCTATTGTAGTCTGTTTCCCTGGATTGCCCGCAGTACAGACTCCTATTCGTTCTTTATTTCGGAGATACCTGCATCAACCCGGGCGCTCTTTTCAGCATCAAGCCACCAAAGTTTCGGGAATCCAAACCAGTTCATATGTTCAGCCCCCAGGGGAGGGTGTCCAAACCGGTCCCAATAGACGATGTGACGCCCGACAGGATAGCCTTCGGGTATGAGATAAAACCCCCACAACAGCACCCGGTCCAGTGCATTCCCCGCAGTTTTCATCTCTTGTTCTGTTGTCGCCTGGGCAATTTTTTCGACCAGGAAATCTACCGCGGGATTCTTGATCCCGGCGTAGTTGGTCATATTAGGCAGATCCGCGTACTGCGACGTAAACTGACTGCGCATACGCACCGGGAAGGGAACCCTGTAGGTGTAGAACTTGCGCATGGTTGCGTCATATTCATAGGTTCTGAGCCGGTTGATCATGATATTATTTTCCACCTTGCGCAGTACAGTGTTGATGCCGAGACGTTTCAGGTTATCCACAAAGGGTGTCAGCATGCGTTCATACTCGGTCGTTGAAATAACAAATTCAAACTCGAACAGTTCGCCGGTTTCTTTGTTGATACGCTGAAAATCCTTGATGACCCAGCCAGCTTCCTGAAGCAGAGCATCGGCCTGCAGCAGTGTGTCACGATTGCGGCCATAGCTATGGTTTTTCGGCAGTGGAACGGGATGAGTAAAAACCCGGGCAGGAATATCGTCTCGAAACGGTTCCAGTAGCGCCAACTCCTCCCTGGAAGGTAATCCCTTAACCTGTAATCCAGAGCGCATAAAGTAGGAGTTGTTCCGATCCATACCGTCGTGCCAGAACACACGGTTTGCCCATTCAAAATTATAGGCAAGCGTCAGGGCTTCCCTGACCCGGATATCTTTAAAAGGGTCCCTGCGGGTGTTAAGGACTACACCGTGGTGCATACCGTACGATTCACCCATGGTATAGGTTTCTTTTTTGAAAAGTCCCTTGTGGTAGCCGACAAAATCATAGGCGGTGGCGAAGGTTTTTTCGTTCTGGTCACGGTAATAATCAAACACACCTGCCCGAAGTGCCTGCAACATAACATTCACATCAAAAAAATAAGTCAACTTGATGCGATCAAAGTTATCGACACCTTTATTGACATTGAGGTCTTTACCCCAGTAATCCTGTACCCGTTCAAAGACAATATTGTGTCCAGGGTCCACCTCTGCGATTCGGTAAGCGGCATTACCCAGTGGCGGTTCAAGGGTGGTGGCATCCAGTTTTCTACTTTCCCAGTAGTGTTTGGGCAGTGGTGTGAATAACGCCGTCTGGATGACTATCTGGGGATTCTTTTCTGCGGATTCACTGAAGTGGAATTTAAAGGACCAGGGTCCGGTCTTTTCCATGCGGTCGATGTTGCTGAATGCGCTTCGCCAACTGATGGACGCCACCGTTTTTATTGCATCGAAGGTCCAGAGCACATCATCTACCGTGACAGGCATGCCGTCATGCCAGTAAGCGTTGTCGCGCAGCTCGTAGGCTACCCAGCTGTAATCCTCTGCGACCTGTATGCTTTTAACAAGTTTGCCATAATACGAAGCCAGCTCATCTTCCGACTCTTCCATCAGGGTTTCATGAGTAATCGAATTTATACGAGGATCGATGTGATAAGGCAGAATGCCCTTGTCAACGTATGGATTCAGATTATTGAACGTCCCGATGCCGGCAGTTCTGGCTGTTCCGCCTTTAGGCGCATCCGGATTTACGTAGTCGAAGTGAATCATATCTTCCGGATACTTGAGATCACCAAAATATGCAAAACCGTAACTGGGTTCACTGCTCATGGCCGGAGTTGAAACAAGAACAAGCAGGCCAATGATGAGAATCATCTGCTTTTGCAACAGTTTTTTATTCAGGGAAATCACTGATATTCAGGACGTTTTCTGACTGTAAGCCAATGATAACGAATACCGGGATTCGAATGCGATTAATATGAACCATTTGGACGGATTGCAAATTGAACTCACTCCCGGTTGCATCTAACATGTCCAATATTTGCCTCAAATAACCAAAAAATATGACTCAATCAGTCTCCTCGCAACGGTCGCAGTCCCCGGGCAGCCTCCTGGCCCGTCTTGCAGTCGACATCGGCGGCACGTTTACCGATGTTGTACTTGAGCTTGGAAGTGGTGAGCGTATAACTTCCAAACTTCTGACAACCTATGACCATCCAGGAAACGCGGTGCTCAAGGGTATTGCCGAGGTCATTGCAAGCAGCGGTATTGATACCGGTGATGTTGGACTTATCATCCATGGGACGACGCTTGCGACCAATGCTTTAATCGAGCGTAACGGGGCAAAAACCGCATTGTTGACGACCGAAGGGCACCGGGATGCCCTTGAGATGGCGCACGAAGATCGCTTCGAGCAATACGATATCAATATCGATCGCCCAGTCCCTCTGGTTCCGCGTTTCCTTCGACTGCCTGTCTGTGAACGGATGGACCGGGACGGCCGTATCCTGATTCCACTGGACGAAGCGTCTGTCAACGCGACCCTGCCTGTGTTGGATGAGTATGGCATTGAGAGTGTCGCCATTGGCTACCTTCACGGCTTCATCAACCCGGAACACGAAGTGCGCACTTCGGAGATTCTGCGTGCTGCAAGGCCGGATTTATCAATAACACTCGCCTCCGAAGTGGCGCCCGAGATCCGTGAATTCGAGCGACTGTCTACTGCCTGCGCCAATGCATACGTGCGGCCCCTTATGGCGAAATACCTGGAACGACTTGCCGGAGAACTGCGCGAGCGTGGATTCCGCTGTCCATTTCTCATGATGACTTCCGGAGGAGGTCTGACCACTCTCGAGACCGCGGCGAAGTTTCCCATCCGGCTGGTTGAATCCGGACCGGCCGGCGGCGCTATTCTTTCACGGCACATCGCAAGGCAACTCAGTCTGGATCGAATGTTGTCATTCGATATGGGTGGCACAACGGCGAAATTGTGTCTGATTGATGAGGGACAGCCGCTAATGTCGCGTCGATTCGAGGTCGACCGCGTCTACAGGTTCAAGAAAGGCAGCGGCCTGCCGATAAGGATTCCAGTGATTGAAATGGTCGAGATCGGCGCCGGAGGCGGTTCAATTGCCAGCATCGACAATTTGCTGCGAATACAGGTTGGTCCCGAGAGTGCCGGTTCTGAACCCGGTCCGGCCGCCTATGGACGAGGAGGAGACAGACCGACGGTCACCGATGCCGATGTACAGCTTGGCAAAATCCATGTCGAAAATTTTGCAGGTGGCGCCTTTGCCCTTGATCCCGAGGCATCGAACAGGGTGATTGTGAAGGATATTGGTCAGGCGCTTGATATAGAAATTGACCTGGCGTCGTTCGGGATCAGTGAAGTCGTTGATGAAAATATGGCAGCCGCCGCCCGCACGCACGCTGCGGAATTTGGAATGGATATTGGTCAGCGTGACATCGTCGCGTTTGGTGGTGCGGCGCCATTACATGTCGCTCGTCTTGGTGAAAAGCTCGGAGTGCACCGCATCATCGTGCCGACCGAAGCCGGTGTGGGATCTGCCGTCGGCTTTCTGCTGGCGCCAGTCGCCTATGAAGTCGTACGCAGTCGGCAGCAGAAATTATCGAATTTGCAGACAGACCTGATTAATAACCTCTATACCGAAATGAAGCGTGAGGCGATTGCCGTCGTACGCGATGGTACAGACTACGACGATCTCATTGAATCGCGCCAGGCGTACATGCGTTATGTCGGCCAGGGTCATGAGATTGCCGTCAACCTTCCGGTCGATGACTACGATGATCGGCATGGTGACATGTTCCGCACTGAATTCGAAACAGCATACACGAAGCTCTACGGGCAGACGATTGCGGGCATAGATATTGAGGCGCTAAGCTGGACGCTTACCATTGCAGCACCGACGCCAGACATTGCCGATGTGCCGGCTTGCCATGAGTCGTCAATATTGCCGAAACCCATAGCCAGCCAGTCTCTGTTCGACCCGGATGTTACAGAACGGGTCAGGGTACCAGTCTATCTACGCAGCGACCTGTCTCCGGGGATGAAGGTTAAGGGTCCTGCCCTGATTACTGAGGACCAGACAACGACAGTCGTCACCGCGGGTTATCATGCAGAGATCAATAGTCTTGGGTATATTGTCATGACATTGCAGGGAATAGATGACAATGAATGAATCGGATCTCAAGAAGATTCGCATGCAGATTATCTGGGATCGCCTGCTTGCTGTTGTCGAGGAACAGGCCCAGACACTGATTCGTACGGCTTTTTCCACCACTGTACGTGAAGCGGGTGACCTGTCTACAGGTGTGTTTGATACCAGTGGGAACATGCTGGCGCAGGCCATTACGGGTACACCGGGACATGTCAATGCCATGGCAGCGAGTGTCGGTTTTTTTCTCAGGAAGTATCCCGTCCAGGTGTTGAAACCGGGTGATGTGCTGGTGACTAACGATCCCTGGCATGGCACGGGTCATCTGAACGACTTTACAGTCGTCACGCCTGTATTCCAGGGAGATCGCGCTGTTGCACTGTTTGCTGCGACATCGCATATCGCTGATGTTGGAGGTCTGGGTTTTGGTCCTGATGGTCGACAGGTATTTGAGGAAGGCATCAATCTGCCGATCGGTTATTTGTTTCGCGAAGGCAAACTGAACGAAACGATGCTTGAGATCCTGCTCGCCAACGTACGTGACCCGCAATCGGCAGAAGGCGACCTGTATTCACTGACTGCCTGTAATAAAGCAGGCTGTGGCAGCTTGCTCGAAACGCTGGACGAATTTGGTCTTGAAAATCTCGATTCAGTCGGCCGGATGATCATTGACAACTCACGGGATGCGATGCTCTCGGAGATTCGCAAACTGAAGAAAGGTACCTGGACCAACACGATGCGGGTTGACGGCTACGATGAACCAGTCGATCTCGTCTGCTCGGTTACGATAGGCCATGACGGAATCGACATTGACTGGACCGGTACCTCATCGATATGTGCACACGGGATCAATGTGCCGCTAACCTATGCCCAGGCATACACTTCATTCGGTGTACGCTGCGTGATTGGCAATAATGTGCCCAACAATGCCGGATCACTCGGTGTGGTCAGGGTTACCGCGCCGGAGGGCTCAATTCTCAATGCGCCGCGACCCGCTGCGGTATCGGCGCGACATACCATCGGACAGATGATCCCGGACGTCGTTCTGGGTTGCCTGGAAGAACCACTCAATGGTCAGGTGCCAACAGAAGGCGCCGCCTGTCTGTTTGGTCCTGTTTTCCTTGGTGGTCGCGGGATGATCCCTGGCAGCCGGAGCGAGCCGTTCGTATTGAACGCCTTCTATTCCGGTGGCACGGGAGCACGTCCAGCCAAAGATGGCCTTTCCTGTACTGCGTTTCCGTCAGGTGTCAGGAGTACGCCGGTAGAGATTACTGAAAATTCCTCACCACTTGTCATCTGGCGCAAGGAGTACAGAACGGGTTCAGGGGGCGAGGGTCGATTCCGGGGAGGCGCCGGCCAGATCATGGAGTTCGCACATGTTGATGGTGAGGCATTCGCGGTATCGAAAATGTTCGACCGGATCAATCATCCACCGCGAGGTCGTGATGGAGGAGGTCACGGCGCCCCGACAAAGGTCTACATCAGGAACGGACCAAAATTGAAAGGCATGGGCCGGGAATTCATTGCTGCCGGTCAAACCATGGTGCTGGAAACGGCGGGTGGTGGCGGGCGGGGTGATCCTTGTGAGCGTGATACCGAGTCAATTGAACAAGACAGGCGCAATGGTCTGATTGAATAAAGAGGATTGCACCATGTCCCAGGTGCGGTCCGGGTCGCAGGCATTGGTATATAAAACCAGAGAGGTGAGAACCTTGAAAACAGAATCCATCGTACTGACCGCTGAACGTGAAGTTGAAATCCGCGAGATCGACATTCCTGAAATCAGGGATGACCAGATCCTGATAGAGAGTGTTGCCAACGGCATCTGCATGTTTGAGATTTCACTGTTTACCGGCACGGAGAAATTCCGGTATCCCTGGTCTCTCGGGCATGAAGGCGTTGGACGGGCGATTCGGTGTGGTAAGAATGTAAAGACTGTCAAAGAAGGTGATTATGTCAACTGTGGTACCTGGACCAGGCACCAGGTTTGTAATGAAGACGTGGTTTTTGCCTTCAAGAATCCCCCCAGAGACCCGGCCACCGCACTGGTCGAACCGGTATCCTGCATAGCCTGCGCACTTCCCGCCTATAACATCACCTCGGGTGACCGTGTTTTGCTTCTGGGGGCGGGTTATATGGGGCTGTTGAATGTCATCGGTCTGGCGCACACACCCATATCGGAACTGGTAGTGACCGACATCAAGCAGAAAAACCTGGAACTGGCCAGATCATTCGGCGCCACGCATACGATCAATAACGGCACAGAAGAGGGGCGTGCAGAAATGCGGGAACTGAAGCCCTTTGACCTGGTGGTGGAATGCGCCGGCATTCAGGAAACGGTCGATGAAGGTACCAGACTCACCCGTATGGGTGGTCGATTGTCAATATTCTCCTGGCATCACCAACCACGTTCTGTCCCACTGGGCGCCTGGCACATAAAAGGCCTTACCGTGACCAATGTAGGACCCTCGATTTCCAGTGACCACAGCATCAACTATATGGAGCGGGCCGTGCGGCTGATAGACAGTGGCATGTTTGACCAGAGCGACCTGATCACGCACCGGCATTCCTGGAAGGACGCCCAGAAATCCATGGAACTCGCAGCGGAAAGGCGTGACGACTATATCAAAGGTGTGTTTTTATTTGATTAACGGAGGTCTGCTAAACCAGACAATCTCCCCGGTTTTTTGCAGAACATTAGTGACTGAATGGAAGGAAGATGCAAAAATTTGAAGTTGACAGTTATTCCAGGCACTTATTCAGACCATGAACTACCTCACAGAAGATCAACTGGCCGAGTTTGACGAACTGGGGTATCTGGTTTTTGAGGGTCTGTTTGACTCTCAACTCAATCAGCGAATAAAGGATGACGTTGATTTGTTGATGATTGATCGTGCAGCCGGCAAACACAAGCCCATCATCAGCTACGACGAACTGGGGGCGCTCACTTCAGAGCCGTGCGTGGTTGATCGTGTAGCGGACCTTATGGCAGATCAGAAATTCACCCATCATCATATTCACGCCCGATGGCAAACTGAGGGCGAACCCGGGATTGTGTGGCATCACGACTACGAGCAGTTACCGCAGACCAACCGGTCGCATCTCATGGTGCACGTATTCATGTATATGGATGGTTTGAACGGTGAGATTGGTGACCTGCTGGTGCTGCCAGGATCACACAGGATGGTTATTGACCGGAGGGCGCCCCAGCTGTTCAAGTATGCTGACCTGCCAGAGTCGCTCACCATTGACAGTCTGGCGCCCGGGTCTGCCATTATCCTGCACTCGGCGATAGTACACGCTCGCAGACCCAAACCTGGCGGCGCGGATTTCAGACGCTATTTTATTGATACATCATACTGTCAAAACGGCATTCTTTGGCCAGGCTATCAGGGGATTGAGAGAATAAACAGGATTGCACTGGAAAAGGGTTTCGACCGTGACGGTAAGTATGCATTCCTCTATGACAGCGAACAGTTTTTTCCCGTAAAGGAGACCTTCGAAGCACTGTCCAGGGTAAATGAGGGGAGTCTTGCGCTCAAAGTGATGCAATAAAGCAAACAGGTTTACAAAGCAACGCTTCTGAAATGTCACATCACCGTGTGCTACATTGACACTTTACTGACAGTGGTCAACTATCTCCCACAAACCATTCAGGATTAAATAGTGAGGCGGAAATCATGAAGATGTATATCAATGGCGAATGGGTGGACCGGTCGGCAAAAATACCGGTTCTGAACCCCTTTGACCAGTCAATCATTGACACTGTTCCCCGTGCCAGCGCCGGCGATGTTGAAACGGCTATTGCAAGTGCAGCCCGCGGCGCCGAAGTGATGGCAAAGATGACGGCTTTCGACCGATATACTGTTCTGCAAAGAACCGCTGAACTAATGGCTGAACGGATTGAGGAACTGGGCCGTACCATCACGATGGAAGAAGGGAAGGTCATTACCGAGGGTCGCGTCGAAGCAGGCAGGGCAGTGCAGACCATTACTCTCTCCGCAGAGGAAGCCAAACGCCTGCACGGTGAGACGGTGCCCCTGGACAGCGCCCCGGGATTCACCGGACAATTCGGTTTCACCATCAGGGTGCCGGTGGGAGTCGTGGCAGCAATCGCCCCCTTCAACTTTCCTCTGAACCTGGTTTGCCACAAGGTGGGTCCGGCTCTTGCCGCCGGTAATGCAGTGGTTCTGAAACCTGCCGGAGATACGCCGCTGTCCGCCCTTAAACTCACCGAAATTCTGCTGGAAGCAGGATTGCCCCCGGAAGCCATCCAGTGTGTCACAGGCTCCGGCGCCGAGATAGGGGACGTGATTACCAACGATCCTGGTGTGCGAAAAATTACCTTCACCGGCAGCATGGAAGTGGGTGACCGTATTTGTCGCAACGCAGGTATCAAGAAAGTTACGATGGAACTGGGTTCCAACAGTCCCCTGATTATCATGTCCGATGCCGACCTGGATAAGGTGGCGGCAGCAACTGTTGCCAGTGGCTTTGCCAATGCCGGTCAGGTGTGTATTTCCACCCAGCGGGTGTTTGCTGAACGCAGCATCTATGCCGACTTTCTCGATTCTCTGGTTGCCCCCACAGAAGCCTTCATTGCCGGGAATCCCCTGGACGAGTCTATCAGGATGGGTCCAATGATCCGGGAAGACGACGCGTCCCGGGTACAGGACTGGATTACCGAGGCGGTGGATCAGGGAGCGCGCATCGTGACCGGGGGCGACCGTGAGGGTACCTTGCACGCGCCTACTGTGGTGGCCGACGCTACTGCCGACATGCGGATTTCTCGTGAGGAGTTGTTTGGTCCGGCGGTCTCTGTCAGTTCCTTCGACAACATTGACGAGGCCATTTCGATGGCTAACGACACCCGGTTCGGCCTGTCTGCAGGTATCTTTACCCAAAACATAGACTGGGCCATGCGCTTTGCCCGGGAGGTACATTCGGGAAATCTGCACATCAACTCACATCCTCAATGGCGGGCAGATATCATGCCCTATGGTGGTCTGAAAGACAGCGGTATGGGTAAGGAAGGACCGGGCTATGCTATCGAGGAAATGACCGAGTTAAAAATGGTCGTGATCCATCCACAAGGCTGAATAAAATGAAAATACTCAAACGAATTGGTATCGGCATTGTCGTTACGTACATTCTTGTTGTGGTCGCCTTCGAATCAGTTCTGGGGTACAGTCAGCCGGAGTTTGACCAGACAATTGTGTTAACCACCTGCAACGATGATGGAGAATCTTTCGACCGGGTAATTACCCGGATCGTCAGCGAGGACAAGCTCTATGTCAGAGTCAACCACTGGCCCCGGGCATGGCTATGGCGATTACAGGACAATCCTGACATCAAGGTAACCATCGACGGAGAGACGGGGAACTACCTTGCCATTGAAGTCGAAGGTGCCGAGTTTGACGCAGTCAATGCGACCCAGCCCCGGCCCTTCGTGTTCAGACTGCTGACGGGTTTTCCGCCTACCTCAATCATTCGACTGGATCCGAAGTATTGAAGGCTGATATCCCCGGATCAGGGATGTAATTACCACTCACGTTATACTTTTCTTATGGGTCCGGGATACATTGCGATATTGTCATCTGCCGTCACAAGTGTTGCTCCCTCAACTGTTGCCTGAGCAATCAATATGCGATCAAATGGATCTCTGTGTAGCAGTGGCAGTTGTTCAATCGCCACCGCATGTTCGCTTTTGATCTCGAGTTCCTCATAGCCGTGATCTTTAAGCCCTCGCAGCAGGACTCGTGATTCGACCTTGAAGTCCGCACGGTTCAGACTACGTTTAATAGTAATTTCCCAGAGACTGGCAGCGCTGAATAGCAAGGTGTTAGCCTGGTCATTCAACAGGTCTCGAGCCGTCCGGGATAACTTTCCTGGCTGTCCCGATGCCCACAGCAGGACATGAGTGTCCAATAGAAGAAGCATCAAGTACTCTCGAAGAGCTTTACGATTTCCTTGTGCCCCAACTGATCGAAGTTGTCCGGCACTTCAATTTCCCCCTCCATGAATCCGAGACGATTGACGGGAGATATTTCAGATGAATCCAGCGCAACAACTTTAACCAGGGGTTTACCAGCCTTTGCGATGATGAACGGCTCACCTTTAACTGCCTTTTCTACAAGGCGTGAAAGATGAGTTTTTGCCTGGTGCATATTAACTTTTTCCATGCTCAGACTTAAACTAAACTAAGTAGACTTAGTTTAGTTTATTATAGTCCAGGAAACAACACCAGGCATGAAGAACGACATTCCTACCCGGATTTCTCGTACTAATCTCCTGGTTGCGCAACAATGCGCAGATATGGCTTGGGAGCATCCCAGCCATCGGGAAATTTTTTCTTCGCGTCTTCATCCGATACGGCAGGTACGATGATGACATCTTCACCCTGTTTCCAGTTAACAGGTGTGGCGACCTGATGCGTCGCTGTTAACTGGCAGGAGTCAAGCACCCGCAAAACCTCGTCGAAATTTCTGCCAGTGCTCATGGGATAGGTGATCGTTAATTTGATTTTCTTGTCGGGGCCAATGAGAAACACACTCCGGATGGTCGCATTGTCAGCAGCGGTACGTTTTGTATCACCGCTGGCATTCGGGTGGATCATGTCGTAGAGCTTGGCAACAGTAAGGTCATGGTCACCAACCATAGGATAATCGACCGCATTCCCCTGGGTTTCTTCAATATCCTTTGACCACTCAAGATGGTCTTCTACCGGATCGATTGACAATCCCATGACCTTGCAGTTCCGCTTTGCGAATTCATCACTCAGCCCGGCAACATAACCGAGTTCCGTTGTGCAGACCGGCGTAAAGTCTTTGGGATGTGAGAACAGGATAGCCCATCCGTCTCCAATCCAGTCGTGAAAATTGAGTTCTCCTTCTGTGGTCTTCGCAGTAAAATCTGGCGCTTCATCTCCAATACGCAGTGGCATTTTGGTCTCCTTGAGGTAATTACAGATAGAGGAATAATATCACTATGAGATGGAAAAGTGGTGCTGTCTACACGAGTTGCTTAGAACCGATTAGAATGAATTATAACCAGATCCCCAGGGCAATAATCACCCGCCTGATTACAGGAAGGCAGGATCGAGCGTGGAAAACAGATACGGTTAAAGCACTATTTTCATGCGCGCATCCCGCAGTTCCGGTGCGAGGTTGTATTCCCGCATGAATCTGACCAGGTGCTGGTGTAACTCCTTTGCAACTTCGGGATGTTCAGCAGCAACATTCTTTTCCTGCTTTGGATCTGAAGGCAAATGATACAGCCAGGATTCACCCGGTTCGGTGCTGTAGAGCAATGACCACTGATCGGTGGTGATTGTTGTGCTGGAACCGACTGTCATCCTGCGCTCGCGGCCATCTACCTGGCGGGTGATCTGGCCGGGTTTGGAAAACGGCTGGGTGCTGATGACGAATTCACGTCCGGCAAGGCCGGTATCTTTCATCCCCGGCAGCAGTGATTCACCTTCCACGACGTCAGGAATATCCTGATCGAGGATATCCAGTACCGTTGGCATAATGTCCACCGCGGAGGTCAAGCCACTGTAGACACCGGGTGAAACGCCTGGAACATACACCAGCAGCGGGCATGCGATGGTCTCTTCAAATAGTGGGGATCGTGCCCACAGCCAGTCTTCATCTTTGTCCTGGTAGCGGGGTGCGACTACTGCCTTTGTCTTGGGATAACCGAATGTCTTGCCAAACAGTCCACCATGCTCGCCGAAGTAAAACCCATGATCTGTGGTGAATATGATGGCGGTTTTGTCCATGAGAGCCATGTTTTCCAGTTGCCGGATGAAGTAACCCAACCAGGTATCCACCATGGTAATTTCGCCGCAATAACAGGCGTGAGCTTTCCTGACCTGTTCTTCCGTCATGCCTTCAACGTCCTGCCAGTAGGCATAAGGTGGATCAATGCGCTCGCCGTCATAGCCGGGCCAGTACAATTCCGTGTAATGGTCCGGGGCATCCCAGGGTTCGTGGGGATCCCAGGTGTCAACGTAGAGAAAGAAATCCTCTGTATGATGTCGTTCCAGCCACTCGGTTGACTGGATAAATGTCTGCGGTGCAAAACGGTCAGCCTCAACGCGCCATTTGTCACGAATGTCACCGCTGTAACCCGAGGTACCAAGCTGTCCCGGCAATTCTATGAAACTTTGGAAGCCAACGTCGTAGTTCATGTTGTTGCGCATGTAAAACGGCGTATCGACGACAGCAGCGGTATGAAAGTTTCGCCTTAACAGTTGAGGCAGGGTTTTCTGGTCCGATGGCATGGGTTCCCAACCCATGGTGCAACCGGTCCAGCGCCCGGTGTAAAAATCCGCCCGGGCAGGCATGGTCGGAAATGCCGCCGCATAGTGCCGGTCGAAGCGAACCGATCTGGCAGCGAGTGCATCCAGGGCCGGTGTGCGGATCGATTCGTTGCCGTAACAACCAAGATGGTCCTTGCGGAAGGTATCGGCGGTGATCCAGATGACATTCATGGCAACCTCCCGGGCTATTCTTCCTCGACGGCTATTGCCCGGACCCAGGTGCCTTCCATGCGCTCCACGTTCAGGGGCAGACTCATGAAGAAACAACGATCTTTCGTCAACGTATGAACATTAACCAACGGGTAAACGATTGGAATATTATTACCGGTCATAGCTCTGTGGGTCGGGCAGTTATCGGGTTCCGGATCGAGTGATCTGGTTTCCCAGCGAATACCAGGGACACCCACAGCAAGCATTTTGATCTTTTTCTCTTCTGCCAGCCAGTATGCGGTATCACCTTCAATCCATGGCGTATCATCTCCGGTGTTTTGGCTTCCCATCAACACTATGTCACCCTCGCCGACATTTGACAGGTGTTCCGGCAGAATCGGCTCTCCTTTCAGTTCATCCAGAATGCAAACGGCGGCTTCACCATAGTAGCCCTCGGGTGGTAATTCCCAGATCCCCAACATGCCTTCGGGCAAGCCAGTCCAATTATCGTTGTGCCCGATGCCCAGTTGGATGTGTGATCCCATGTGTCCACTCACGCCACCTACCGGCCATTCCGCGACGGTTCCAACGTTACAGGCAACCAGGTGCTCAATGGTACCGTCACTCTCGTTATAGGTCTCTTCCACGATCCATGGCATGTTATAGACATCCCGTCTGCCTTCTTCGATAGTCTGGTCCATGCGTGTAACGCGCGAGACCAGTTCCCAGCTCAAATCTACTATTCTGTGTCCTTTAAGACTGATCATGATGTTCCCCTTATTCTTCTTCCAGAGCGATCGCTCTGATAAAACTGGCTTCCGATTTGACAAACCGAAGTGGCAATCCCACATAATAAACACGATCTTTTGTCAACTTCTCGATATTAACCAACGGTTGCGCGATGGGTATATTGGCACCGAGTAACAGGCGTCTGACCGGTGAGTTGTCTGGCGCCGCAACCTTGAGATTGTATTGCCACTCGATACCGGGAACGCCAATGCCCAACATCTTGATCTTTCGATCATTGATCAGCCAGTTACAGGTATTTTTAGATAACCAGGGTTGTTCCAACCCGGTGAATGGACTGGTCATTAAAACGATGTCGCCTACCTGAATATTGGAGAGATGTTCCGGTTTGATTTCCTGTCCGCGAATGTCACCTTCCCTGCTTCTTAAACTCATGCCCTTACCCAGCGGGTATTCATCCGGGTCTGTAATGGCCTGTGGCGTGAGATCCTCCAAATTACAAACCGCGGCTTCTCCCATAAAGGTCTCGAGCGGCATTTCCCAAACACCTTTCATATCTTCCGGTACACCAGCCCAGTGACTGATATGACCTGCACCACCCTGGACGTGGGAACCATGATGTGTGGTCATACGTTCCTGGTGCCAGGCTTCGTCACCTCCCACGGGTGCCGCATACAGTGTAAACAGCGAATTATCTCCGGGGAATCTGCCTTCTTTCATCACCCAGGGCTTGCCGTTGGGGTCGGTATTACCCTCCTCAAGGGATCCATCTACACGATAGATTCGTGCCTTTAGTCGTGGACTCAAGTCCACCGGCTTGTAACCTTCAAAACTAAACATTAATGCTCCTTCATTGTTTGAACGGGCATCAGTGTACAGGTTATCAGTGTTCCTCCCAAGTGTAAGATAGACACTATTTCTTAAAGCAGATCATTTAACTCACCAATTCGCTTACTGGCAGGTTTTTGCAGCTGATCATTCAATCCGCCAATTCGCTCACTGGCAGGTGTGCACATAATATGTGATGGTGGCCTGGACTGCTCCAAGACCACCACCCAATCCTTCTTCTGGTGGACCATTCATTTCGTCCTCTGGTAATACACGATTGAAGTCCACGGATGCCGTGCCAGCCGTTTCGCCTATGGGAGTACAGGTATAGCCAGCGACCGCCAGTCCTTCTGTCCAACCCGCCGGTGCATGCAGTGCGAGTTCCCGCGATTCGATTAGCGGTGGTGATCCACTCGGCGGGTAGGTATACGTGCCCACATAGCGCCCGGTCGACCAGGTGCCCGTGGGTGCAGGGCCAGTACATGGCACATCTCTTGGTTCAGCATTGCATTGATTGGTTTGCTCCAGAATCTGTCCCGTGGGGCAGGAATCCGTAGCCGGCACCCACACCGGTGTACAGGGCGCCGGACCGGTACAAGGTACTGTCTGCGTCTCGCCGCACTGATTAGTTTGAAGCAGTGTTCCCGGTATCGGACAGCTGTCCGTGTCCGGAGTCCATACCGGGGGTTCGCATGGATCAACAATGGGGCCGGTACACTGCACGGTCTGCGTCGTGCTGTTGCACTGGTTGCTTTGCACCAGCGTTTCGTCGGCAGGACAAGTGCCAGGATCAGGTGTCCACACCGGTGTACACACTGGGGGGCCGGTACAAGGCAAATTCTGCGTCGTGCTGTCGCATTGGTTGCTTTGGGTCACGGTGCCGGGGATTGGACAGCTATCTGGTGGCGGCGTCCATACCGGGACGCAGGGGGGTCCTGTGCAGGGCACTGTCTGTGTCGTGGTGTCGCACTGGTTGGTTTGGTCCAAATACTCCCCGATCGGACAGGTGCCAGGATCAGGCATCCATATCGGGATACAGGCCGGATCATCCGTGCATGGCACGCTTCGAGAGTCGCTGTTGCACTGGTTGGTTTGTGTTAACCAATTCGGCTTTCTACAGCTGCCCGGGTCCGGGGACCACACCGGCGTACAGGCTGGCGGCGCGGTGCAATTGACGATATTGGTATCGCTGTTGCACTGATTGGTTTGGGTCACGGTTTCCGGTATTGGACAGCTTTCTGGTGGTGGTTCCCACACTGGTGTACAGGCCGGGTCGGCCGTACATGGCACCCGTTGCGTGTCGGCGTTGCACTGGTTGGTTTGTGTTAACCAGCCTGGCTTGCGGCAGCTGCCCGGGTCCGGCGTCCAGAGCGGGACACAAACAAAAGGTGCGGTGCAATTGACGATATTGGTATCGCTATTACACTGATTGGTTTGGGTCACGGTTTCCGGGATAGGACAGCTATCAGGCGGTGGTGTCCATACCGGCGTACAGGCCGGGTCGGCAGTACAGGCTACGCGCTGCGTGTCGGCGTTGCACTGGTTGCTTTGCGTCACCCAGTTTGGCTTTTCACAGCTGCTGGGGTCTGGTGTCCATACCGGTGTACAGATCGCAGGGCCAGTGCAGTTGGCGACATTGGTGTTGTTGTTGCATTGGTTGCTTTGGGTCACGGTGCCAGGGGCCGGGCAGTTGGCCGCTGGAGGCGTCCATACCGGCGTACAGGCCGGATCATCCGTACATGGCACACGTTGCGTGTCGGCGTTGCACTGATTGCTTTGTGTCACCCAGGATGGCTTGCGGCAGCTTGAAGCTGACGGTGTCCATACCGGTGTACAGATCGCGGGGCCAGTGCAGTTGGCGATATTGGTGTTGCTGTTGCACTGGTTGGTTTGAGTCACGGTTTCCGGGGCCGGGCAGCTCCCCGGGTCGGGTGTCCATACCGGAGTACATGCCGGATCACCCGTGCAGGCTACGGTTCTGGTATCGGCGTTACACTGGTTGCTCTGTTGCACTGTCCCGGGCCGCAGACAACGGGAGCGGCTCGGGGTCCACACCGGGGAACAAACGGGGTCTGCGGTACAGGAAACCGCTCTGGTGTTGGCGTTACACTGGTTTCTCTGTAACACTGACCCTGGTCTGCTACAACTGGAAGGGGACGGCGTCCACACCTGTATACAGGCCGGGTCGGCAGTACACGCTACGCGTTGCGTGGTGGCATCACACTGGTTGCTTTGCGTCACCCAGGATGGCTGGCGGCAGCTTGATGCTGTCGGGGTCCATACCGGGACGCAAATGGGGCTGCCCGTACAGGATACCGTCTGCGTCGCGCTGTTGCAGGGATTGCTTTGTACCAGGTCCTGGCCGATGGAGCAAGAGTTTGGATCCGGCGTCCAGTCGCAGGTGCCCGGAGGCGCCGGTCGCGTGTCTCCCGGGTCACAGACCGCGGGTGGACAACTGTTCGCGATTCCTGCGCAGACCTGCAATGTTGGATCAACCGGATCCGCCTCCCAGCGATTCGGAGGATTGGCCACGGCACACCAGCCAGCATCCGTGCCAGGATCGGCATTGACACGGTCCAGCATGTCCAGCATTGACTGGAATTCACGCGCTGTGTTGTAGGGTATCGGCAAGCCGGTACCCTTGCCTGGATTGTTATACCAGAGTTGGAAACAACCGCGTGCTCCCACGCTTTCCACCGGACTTCCACTATCACCTTTGGTACAAATCACGTCAGGTGTTGTGGACGAGCTGCCGTTACGCAGGATGGCAGTGCTTTGGTAGTCAGGACACCAGAGATTGTTACCGCCACCCCAGGTGCATGGTTCTTGCGCCATGGCTGGCGCGGCCATCAGGAGTGGGATCAGCCGTACAATATTATTCAGTTTCATATGTATCCTTACGGAGTTCCATAAGTGAACTCTTCACTGCTGAGCGCGTCGATGCGGCCTGCTTCGGCATAAAATGCGCCATCGGCAACTCCAGGAGGAGTTGAGCCTGGTGTTGCGGTGACGATGGACGGAGCGCGCAGCTGACCGGTCAACTCACCTCCCGTCAAACGCAGATAGCGGGTATTCAGCCAGTCCTCCAGCCATGCCAGAAAGGTGGCTTCGTCAGTGGTGTTCCAGATTGGCATGGGGAATGGCCCTAGTGATACGTGCACAGTAGTGCTTGGCGGCGGAGCCAAATCGGCTATGCTCCGCCCCAGGCGACTGGCTACTTGTATCGCGGCCTGACGGGTTTCCATGTCGGTCTGTATCTGGATGGCGTCTGGAAAGAGCGGATCGGGATGCACAACAACCCGGTAGCGATCGCCCACGTTGCGGAAATTCGGCAGGTATTCGCACAGATTAACGGCTGGATCCGGGATGACGCCCGGACCGCAGTTAAATACCACCGGTCCGACTAAAAAGGCATTCGGTGTGACCACCAGAAAATGCTGTACTTCCGCTTGTACCAGCCGGTTGATGTCGGCTACCCGGGCGGTTACGACGCGGTCCTGAAACTCACGATCCAGTTGTTGTTGCAGGCCGAAGGTCAGCACGCCAAACACCGCTACCATGAGCAGTACCCCAACCACCGAGAAGCCAGCGACATTGGGCATCAGTCTACGGTGACGGTGAGTACCGAGGCAGCACAGGCCGGGGTGCCGGTCAGGCCCGCTATCGACACCGCTCGTTTTTCCAGGTTCTCGCACTGCTCGTCTTCGTCGGTGGTGTAGGTCACCGTGGCATCCAGGTTGCTGGCGACCTTCACAGCGGTGATGCTGGCCCCGTAGGCATTCTGGTTCGTACCATTGGTATAGCGGTTGTTTGCCGTCTGGATATAGCCGTTTGTGGTGAGATATTGGAAGTTGGTCAGGTTGGTGTAATCCCCCTCGTACTCCTTTACCTCCCGTACCGCGGTGGTGACCATATAGAGTTCTTCATAGGCTGCATTCAACTCAGTCTGTAAGAACATCGGCACCAGAATATTGGCTGCAGTGGCGGTAAGAACGCCTGCAATGGCAATACTGGCCACAACCTGTAAGGTGGAAAATCCTTCTTGTTTTTGGTGATACATCATAAAACTCCTCGGCTAAAAGCCGGTTTGCATAGTGGTGCCCATCAACACATTGATGAGAGGCAGTAAGAGAACAAAGGCGACTGCAGCGGTTACTCCGGCAGTAATTGTGCGCGCTGTGGCCAGCATCCGGGCCACCTGGCGCCGGGACCAGATCGCCTGTTGTGACATGGCCTTGGCGAGTTCCGGCACTGTTTGCCGGGGTGCCTGTAACAGCAACCGGGCGGTGCTGTTATCGTCCAGTATGTGTTGACCGAGTGCCGGGACCAGGGTAGGGCCGTGTTTCATGGTCTCTTCGGTGCGGCGCAGTGTGGTTTCCAGATAACCGGGTCTGCGATTGCCTGAGGCGGAAGTCAGGATAATGTCCAGTGCCACTGATTGCGCTACGCCACGTCGAAACAGGGCAGCCAGCAGATCACACAACTCGGCGCCAATGGCCATGTCATGCACCAAAAAACAGCCAACCTGGCGCAACCGGTGACGCCATACGCCGTGCAGACGGCCACGCACCTGAAAATATACCAGCAGCAAGAGCAGCACAATTATCGTAAGTAACCACAGGTACTGGTTCAACCAATGACCAAAGACGAAGAATTGCGCCGGGTCAGCGTTGCCCATGGTAAGCAGGTTTTCATACCTGACGCCATACATGGTGATCGCCAGCATCGCCAGCAGGCCGAAGATCCACTGCGCGTTTTCAACGATAACGACCGAGAAAAAACTTTGATCGGGACGGGCGCTGGCAGTGAGCAGTTCAATGATTTCCGGTAACGCTCCCTGCTGTTCACCAGCGATCAACAGCTTCGATTCACGAGCCGGGAAAAACCCGTAAATAGTGTATTGTGCGGCAAATGGCTGGCCGATTTTGAGCGACGACAACGACAGATCCGCAAGCCGTTTCAGGGTGTGGTCTGTGGTGGTTTGCTGGATCAGGGACATGATATCGACCAGTGCGATGCCGGCTTCCAGTTGCAGGCGCAGGCCTTCCAGATAGTCGTTGCGCAGGGATTCTCGAAAGACTACGGCGCGATACAGGATGTGATATAGATGTTGCATCATCTGCCTTGTCCCCAGGTGCTGATGTTGGTCGCTCCCAGAGGGTCTATGCGACGCGCCAGCAGCAACGGATCTACTGTGCCGGCCAGTACTTTGTGCAGTGCATGCTCGTGTTTTGTCTCAAGATGTCGCTCGGCCATATGCGCTTTGACCTGGTCGAAATTGCCGGACCTGAAGATGGCCCGGGTGGCTGTATCGAAGGGTAATATCTCGGCAATCACAGTGCGCCCGGAAAGGCCGGTGCTGTAACATTCAGAACACCCTCCCGGGCGATGAAAGCGGATACAGGTGGCGGCTTCCCCCAGTCCGTGCTGTAAATGCGCGACATAGGCCGCGGGTGAGGCAAAGACGGTGCGTGCAATTGCCTGCGGGTCCGGGGATTGCAAAGCGCAGGACGAACACAGGGTTTCGACCAGTGTCTGGCTCACCAGACCGACCATGAAGCGCGGTGAAAGCACCGTGTTTACTGACATGCCAAAGTCCGCGGTGGAAGTCATGCGCAGATAGAACGAAGCCGGATCGCTGGCGTGCCCGGTGGACAGGACAAAACGGCCTTGCAGACCCATCACTTCTGCCTTACTTGCCGTGGCCCGGTTACGCATCTCCCCAATGGCCAGATAATCACTGTCCTGACGCACGGTGGAGTCCTGCACCGCCGCTATCCGCTTCTCCAGATTCTCGCCTTCACTCGGTAGTTCGACATGACAAACGTGCGGCAGGCGCACTTCCACGGTATCCGAGATTTCCAGAATGGAATAACAGTCCGGTATGGAATTCAACAATGCAGTCAGGGATGTGGACTTGCCGCTGTTAACCCCGCCGGTTATCACCAGCAGGCCCTGGCCCCGGCCCATCATTTCCGACAACAAATCCAATTGCGCCAAGCTGTACCCGGCAGTGGCCAGATCTGTTACGTCGGCAGTGTCACGCAGGCGACACTTGCAGGTGATGCCACCACCTACCATTATCAGTTTATTCAGCCGGATGAGATAGGTCCGGCCACGCTTGCTGGTGTAATAGAATTGGCCGTCCTGTGCTTCTTCCTGGCCAAAACTGGTTAACGCATATGACTGGAACATGACCGCGACGATGGCCTGGCCTTCATGCGCGCTGAAATGCGCATGTTCAACCAATACCCCGTGAATGCGCAGCTGGATCTGCGTTTCTGTCTTGATGTTGATGTGGATGTCCGAGGCTCTGGCACTAATTGCCATTTCCAGCAACTCGTCTACCTGATCGTTCGCCGCCTGCTTCCTGGTCATCTGGTTGTTTTGTTCCTCGTCCGCACTCCAGGACTTGAACACCGATTCCGTGAGCGGCCGTTCAGCGCCATCTCCCTGGCGACGCACTGTGCGCTTTACTTCGTTGTAAGCAATCTGCTCCACCGGATTACGAGGTTGCACGTAGTAAATATCGAACATATGGGTCACGATGGCGTGACAGTTTTTCTGATGGTCTTTCAGTACTTTGAGGACAGTCGGATTCTGACTTAGACTGATACCATCCAGATCCGCTACATTGCCGATCACGTCTTGCATCTCTAGCGCCATAGCAGCACCTGCTTGCGTCCCGCACTGTCCTGCAACACGATCTCCGGCACGTCGTCTTTCATACGCACCGAGTACAGGATATAGCGTACGTTGTTGTGGGTGAGCTGCTCGCCGATATTCAGAATCACGTCGTCTCTGTAGCTGCGCAAGATGACATTCGCGTTGATGCCACGGTCCAGGTCAGCCGGTTGGGCAAAGACCGGGCGCAGCCCGGCAAGCGATTGCCTCCCGTGCGCGACCGCGGTTTTGTCGACGCCGGTCACTGCCGATGCTGCCTTGCTGACCGTGACCGGTCTTTGTTGCTGTCGCATGTAGCCCAGAATACGGTTGATCTGGTGTAGTACATCGCCGTCCGCTTCGTTGGACAACAACAGGTTGCTGACTTCCGGATAACGCACCAGCTGTTCCAGTTCCGCTACAAGCGAATTCAATGACTTTGCCATGCGTTCGGCTTCTTTAATGCGGAGTTGACTGCGCTCTGCCGGAGTACACAATGGGCACGAATCCGTGGTTTCTTCCAACGGAGTAAATTCTGCCTTTTCTGCAGCTACTGCAGGCGGTATTTCCGGTACATGTGGAGTGGCTGCGCTGGCCAGCAATGGCAAACAATACAGCGGGATTAGTCTGATCATATTGATACTCCTGCCGGACTACCCTGGATAATGATCGTCATGCGAGCTTCTTTGCTGCCATCCGTTGCAACATCAATGCGAACAGTCTGCAGGCTGAGACTGGGCGCCGGTTGCATTTTCGACAAATGGGCAACCAGCACCGGCAGGCTGGTTGCGACCCCGGCAGCAGGTATCCTCAACTCCATTTCAATTTCTGTAGACCGCCGGGTTCGAAAGCGCCCGTGCTTCACACTGATTGATCCTCCAACGCTACGACTGGCTATAATCTCTGCCGTCAGTCCCGCTTCACGGGCCAACCGGAGGATGCGAATCAACTCGACATTGATCGGTATGAGGTTCTGTTCCGGCACCTGGGAAAATGGTTCAGTCAGGGAAATCTGCCACTCCGTGCCGGTGGTTTCCGGAATCACTTTGAACTGACGCAGCACAGTTTCCAGGCGCGGCCAGCGCTGCGGAGTTGTTTCACCCGACAGCTCCATGGTCGCCGAATCCGGGTAATACTCTATGCGTTGCAAGCCGTACAGTGTCAGCACTTCTATGTCGCGCAGTCGTCGTCTCAGTACATGCAGTGCCGGAGCCAGTTTGGATTGACCCATGGCCGGTACTACAGTCACCACTGTGCCCTGTCCGTCTTCTTCCGGGGGATTTATCCAGGATGAGAGCAGGACATACAATAAATAGAACAGCAGCATTAAAACAGGGATCCCTGCATGTCCGGGATGCGGCAGGCGCAGACGGGTATAGACCCGCAACGGCGCTCTGGTGCGGTAACGACTACTGTCACTGAGTTGTTGCCGGGAGTCCGCATTGGCTGAATAGCCAACACTCTCCAACGTGTCCGTCAGGACGCCGCCAGACACAATTACTATCTGCTCGCGGCTCTGTTGCAGCATTGCCAGGGCGTCGTCATAACTGCACACCAACTCGGTGTCCGGTGTGATCAGATTAAATCCTGAGTTTTCCACCTGGCCGAAATAGACGCTGTTATCCAGCGGCCAGCAGAGTAGCGTCACTTTACCTTCGAAGGACCAGGCCAGGCATTGCGCACCGACTACGACTGCGGGTCGTTCTGTGCTCCAGGCGAGTTCCTCATGAACCAGAAGAAAACGCCCGGACGTGCTGTGCAGAAACGCGCGCAAACGTCTGGCCAGACGCCAGCCCTTGGATTCCAGGGCTGTAATGGGCTGGTTTATCGCCAGCGTAATCTGGCGTCCATTCAAGGTGTCGGTATGCAGGTAACTCTGGATATTCGGCATGTCTAGTCCTCAATAATCCGTGCTGTCATGCTGATAACCGACTCGATGCGTCGTGCCCGATCATCTCGCGTCGAGCCCAGCCAGGGTAACCAGGAAAGCAACGGTGATTCGCTCTTTTGTTCATTGATGGTGGTGGAACTGAGATTGGTAATCAGACGGGTTTCACCATCGGCCAGGCTGATGGGCAATCCCACCGTACGCGATGCTGATTGCGGCAGACTGCCACTGATGGCGTCACCACCAAATGCATATTCGGTAAAACCGAGTAAAGCCGCCCGGCTGACCGCCAGGCGTAGATACACCCGGTTGGCATCAATGGTCGGCAGCACCGCCCAGGTTTCACCAGTGAATAATTCACCGGCATCCACGGTTGGCGATACGGTCTCATTGAGACCGCTGAGTTGGCGTTCGATGGCAATCCTGGCGATGTACCGTGTCGTCTGTATATCGCGCAGTGAGGTCACCTGATTATGCAGCGCAAAAACTTTTTTGCGGATGCTGACAGTTGTATTGCCCTGGTTGTTCAGCCAACGCAGGATCAGACTGGAGCCATCGATTGTGTTGCCCTCGTTGAAGTTCAACTTCAACTCGCCGGTCCCGGTCACATTAGCGCTGGGGGCAGTTAAATTGACTCCCGCGGCAATGGCGGCTTCGCGCAGCAGATTGAGATCGAGACTGCGGGTTCTGGTGTCGGTCACATCGACTTCGTAAAGCACAAATTCAAGCGCCACGCGGCGGTTGATTCGCCGGTTGTAGTCAGCGACAAGGTTCTCGATCTGACGCATGATCGATGGTGGAGCAAGGGCCATAATCTGGCCACTTGCTGCGAGCAGAATGATGCGTACATTACGGGACTGGATGCGGTAGGAGAATTCCTTGTTCAGGTCAGGGTCAATCGTTTCGACCTTCTGCTCTACTTCTTCTGACAGCAGTAGCTGGAGCCCGGATGACAGGTCTTTATAAGCATCTGCAACGTATGTTGCACTGGTAGCTTCGGTCCCCAGTTGTTCTCCGGACAATGAACCCGGACTGATCCTGTTCACCGCCTGGTCTGGCGGTGCATGAATGGCAAAGGTGCGGGTTATGGTGTTGCTGACGACCAGTACGCCATGCCTGATCGACCACTCCCAATCTGCAAGAGTGCATACTGTGTCGATATAGTCCTGCCGGGTCAGGGCTGTTTCCTGTGATAAATTCACCTGTGGATCATCTCTGCCCAGATCAAAGTCGAAGCGTACCGCTGGCGCTAACACATACAGCGCGCTGCTGGCATTTGTGTCGCCATGAAAACGTGCGGGCATCAATTCCGCCAGCCAGGGAGCCGATTCCGAAACTCGATGATGTTCTACAGCTGGACCCTGCACCGGAGCTGGTTGTGTCGTGTTTAAAGGCGGCGGGGCTGGCCTGTCTAACTGGTTTGGGTCGGTTACGACCCCGGAAGAGTTGCAGGCAATTATCAGCAGTGTAAAAGCCAGAATTACGATCAATCGGATCATGGTAAATACCCGTTACGGCGACACTGGAGAGCATTTTTCGCCCCATCTTGTGGTGGCGTTGGTGTGATTCTGACTGTTTTTATAATACGGGCAGGCATGGGTGAATGATGACTGAGCAGGGTCCAGGATCCACTGGTCTTGATCTCATTTTGAAGTGAGAAAATGATCTCGTGGTGTGCGGGATATATCCTGTAAGTATTGAGACTAGCCACATTCTTAATCAAAATCACTAGACGGAAATGTCATCTGGGTGCAGACTTTCTCCAATGACGTCTAACTTACTCAGAATTAAAATGGGCAGGATGTTTCGAATGTTGTGGTGTATGTCAGCACTTGTCCTGAATGTGCCTGCAATTGCTCAACAGTCAACTACCGAAAATTTCAGTATCTCGACCACACACGGTCGTGAGGTCCTGGTACTTCCATCGCACGAAACTTCCACACAAATGCAATTGGAACTTGGCCCCATACACGGTCGTTCGTTTGAAACAAACTCGCAACGGGTTCACATTGTTGAGTTCGACGGGAAGACTTTCAGGGCTTCTACTCCTTTGGCAGGACCGTCATCGCGAATCGTCTTTGATCCCTCTCGACGAACGTTCGTTCAACTGCTGCCCAGTATTCGCGTCGAACTGGAAGATGACATTCATCTGGATTCCATTGCCCGGTCCGTTGGCGCTGAGAAAATGACTTTCTTTGAAGCCTTGGGCTTTGCGATTATCGATTTACCGGAAACGCTTCATCCGACCGAGGCCATCGCACGACTGGCAGCGCATCCTGAACAACCGAAAGCAACCATCCGCCTGCGCGGGCCGGGGATCGAGTGGCGATAAGATCTTGCATCACGCTTGTTATTCTGACATCGCTGGTCGTCAGCGGGTGTAATCGCTCTGAAAAGTATAGGGTGAACCCCGTCAATTCTCATGTGATTGTGTCACTGGAAGCACCGGAGACCACCACAATTCAGGAAGCAGAAAACCCAAACGTACAAGTGGCCATCTCCATTGATTCAACAGCAACCTTTGACGTCACCGTGCCGCTGACCTTTTCCGGTTCAGCGACACGGGACCATGACTACACGGCCAGTGCCGATGTCATCGTTGTACCCCGGAATGCAACATCGGCAAGCGTGAACCTCGACGTATTCAGGGACTTTGATCTGGAGGGTGACGAAACCATTATTGTCAGTCTGGGTACAATAGTCGGGAACGTGAAAGCCGGTGCCATGTCCAGTTTCGAGTTGACCATCCTGGATGGTGAATCTGTGACTGTCGATAAAACGCCGGAAGACGGTGGGGCTGATCTTGTGCTTCTTCCTGCTTACTACATCGTTAACGATGCATCCGTAGATTTTGGGATTCTGGTGTTGAATTTCTCCAGTGAAAGTGTATCTCCCACTCAGCTTTTCGCCGATTGGTCCAGTGATCCGGACTTTGAAACCGATGTAAACCCGCTCGGGATCGTCGATATTCCGGCGTTCGACCCCGATATGCTGGTGTTTCCCCGGACTCACGAATTCACTCTGCCCCTGGACCTCCTGGCGCCGGACCAGAGCTACTATATCAAGGCTTACCTGAGCGATGTTCCAGAGGAAACCGGGGAGGGGCGAGACAGCAACAACGAGCACCTTTTCAGCTTCTCGACGACATCCGACGTAAAAGTTCGAACCCGTTGCGATGCTCCGGTGAGAGTCGCCGGCCCAACCGGTTCAGATCCACTGTTTGCAGAACAGTGGAACCTGCAAAACACCGGTCAGAGTGGATTTGCAATGAACCCTGGTGTAGCAGGCGCTGATCTGCAAATGACCGGGGCTATCGATAACGGCCAGAATGGCAATGGTGTGAAACTGGCGGTCATCGACACGGGTCTGGAGATTTGCCATCCCGATTTGGCGGCCAACATCGAACAAGACCAGTCATATAATTTCGCTTTCGAGAACACAGCAGGTTCTGCTGTCACGGACCCGTTCAACCACGACATCCTCGGGGACCACGGCACCAGCGTCGCCGGCATCGCCGCTGCCGTGGCAAACAACGGTCTGGGCGGACGGGGTGTGGCGCCGGACATAGAGCTTAGAGGGTACAATCTTGGTAGCTATCCAGGTGCTGATTATGAAGTTGGCCTGTTAAGATCTCTAGGGGGCAGCAGCAGTCATCCGGATTCAGCCAGCGCTCACATATTCAATATGAGCTTTGGAATTTCTGTCCCCTCTCAAAATCCGGAAATAGATTTTGTAAATCTCATGAAGATGGGAACAACAGATCTTCGGGAGGGCCTGGGTGCGCTCTATGTGAAGGCGGCGGGTAACGCCTTTTCCTTCTGTGAGGGTGCGCATCCCCTTAACCGGGAAATCGGATGCATAAACAGCAACTCGGACCCGGATCAGAACCTGCCATACCTGATCACGGTGGGTGCATTCAATGCCAAAGACGTCAAGTCGTCTTTTTCCAGTGCCGGCGCCAATTTGTGGGTGGTTGCGCCGGGTGGAGAAGATGGTGAGGAGCACCCGGCCATCATCACCACTGATCAATTCGGTGTCCATGCAGGATATAGCAGCATTGTTGATAACCCATTGTCCGCTGACAATCCACTGGATCCGGACGGTGACTATATCAGTGCTTTTGGGGGCACCTCATCCGCCGCACCTGCGACAGCCGGGGTGATTGCCATCCTGCTGGGTGTCAATCCGGATTTAACCTGGCGGGATGTCAAACATATTCTGGCTGCATCGGCACGAAAAATCGATCCGGACATCCCGGCGGTTCGAGTGGCGTTCAACGGCCAACCGTACATTGCCCAACATGCCTGGCTGACCAATGCCGCAGGCTATGATTTTCACAACTGGTATGGTTTCGGTGCAGTGGCGGTCGATGAGGCAGTCGCCATGGCAAACGGCTATACAGCCAATGGCCTGGGTGAATTTGTCGAATCACCATGGTTTGAGGCGACCAGCGATATGGAGGCCATGGACATTCCGGACAGAGACGGCGCCGGTGTCACGGATATGCTGGAGGTCACAGAATTGACCAATACGGCCAACATAGAAGCCGTGATACTGGATATTACTGTCAACCATGGTTATGGCTCTGATTTAGGTGTTACATTAACCTCACCTGGAGGCACTGAAAGCATCGTTAATACGCCATTCAATTTGATTCTCGATGAATTTCCCGGAATGCATGGCTGGCAACTGATGAGCAATGCATTTTACGGAGAAGAGCCTAATGGTACCTGGACCCTGCAAGTGGTCGATCTGGTCACCGGTGATACAGGTCGTTTGGGTTCATGGCGGCTACGCTTTTACTATGGGGACCATCCGGATTAAAAACCCCCTTTAACGGCACTTTCCCTCCCATCGCCACATCGATTCCATTGAAGACTCAGCAAGGATATTGCATGATGTCCGGAATCTGGACAACGAGGAGTATTTTGACCGATGGAGATTCAAGACAAGGTCGCACTGGTAACGGGTGCAGGGTCGGGCATTGGCCGTGCACTGGCAGAAAAGTTGGCCAGGGGAGGGGCCAGAGCAGTCGTGTGTGCAGACTTGAATGGTGCTAATGCCGAGGAAACCGCAATGAGTCTGGGGGGCATCGGGACAGCGGCGACGCTGGATGTCGGTGATGAAGAGGCGCTCAATGCGCTGATTGAGCATACGGAGCAGACAACAGGTGGTATTGACCTCATGGTATCGAATGCCGGTTACGCTGCCCCCGGCGGTCTTGAACTGACCACTGAAGTGTGGGAAAACATGATGCGCGTTCACACTTGGGCCCATCTTTTTGCTGCCCGGGCGGTGCTGCCAGGCATGGCCAGGCGCGGTGGTGGATACCTGCTCAATACCGCCTCCGCAGCCGGTCTGCTGACCCAGATGGATTCTGGGCCTTATGCTGTATCCAAACACGCCGCTGTAGCACTCGCCGAATGGATCGCCATCAATCATTATGATGAGGGTATCCGTGTGTCTGTGCTCTGCCCTCAGGCAGTACATACCAACATTGGCGCCGGTCTACCGAAAACTGATAATTCTCCGGCAAAGGGTCAGGCCAGTTTTGACGGGGTGCTCGAACCCGATATTGTGGCGGATGCCTGCCTGGATGCTGTTCGCGAAGAACGTTTCCTGGTATTGCCCCACCCGGAGGTAGCGATTTACTTCCAGCGCAAGGCGAATGACTATGATCGCTGGCTGCGTGGCATGCGGCGCTTCTGGAATATGATCCAGAATCAATAACCGGTTCCTGTTCGAACACTATCCATCGTGTCTGTTGCTATCTGTGCAGGGTATGCGACCCCCTGGTTGTTCAGAGCAGCCTGGCAGACACCGGTATCACGGGGTATTCGCTTTTAGAAAATCAACGACGATTTGAACCGTGTTATCTTGTTGCGGGTTTTTCCAGTTCTCGATCAGAGTTGCATTTGGCGCCAGCTCGACAATTTCACGGGAAATGACTTCAGGATGGAATACGTCACTGCCCATCAGGGCCAGCATTGGAGTATTGCAACCTCTGACAAAATCGCGATCAACATTGTAGACAAAATCGCCATCAAACATGTTGCTGCGAAATTGTTGCCAGTCTGCCTCAGAGACCTCGGGTCGAGAATCCTTGAGCGGTTCCGCCCAGCTGTTGAACAATTCGTAGAAAGCGTCCCGATTATTATTTGATCCGATCGATTGCTGCAGAACTGCTGCACTGATGCGATCGGGTGCCGCCTTTATGACCCCCAGGCAATATGGCCCGCCAATACAACCTCCCAATACGTGGCAGGACTCAACACCCAGATGATCAAGCAGTGCCATGTGATCTGCGGTATAGGTATGCCAGCCATCTTTGCCGCTGATCGGCGCTGTCGACCTGCCGGCATTACGCTGGTCCATGGCGATAACCTTAAAGTGCGGCGCAAGTTCGGTAATCGGGTTCCACTCAGAACCCGACCAGAAGCTGATTGCGGAACGCATTCCGCCAGGGGCAAACAGTAAGACGGGGTATCCGTCTCCGTGTATTTCATAATTCAGCGAAATATTATCGCGGTTGAACTCGGTCATTGATTCCTCCTGATTTGCGGGGTGTCGATTATATGCCTGTTTGTCGATATTATCCTGTTCTGCACTACAAGCTTCAAAAGGAGTTGCAATGCCGGAACCAGTATTACTAGTCGAGAAATCCGATGGTATTGCCACGCTAACCTTGAATCGTCCGGAAAAACGAAATGCCTTGTCTCTGGAACTGAGAATATTATTCCAGGAGGCCATCGAAGATATACGGACGAATGACGATATCAGCGTTGTGATACTTACCGGCGCCGGTAAGACTTTTTGTGCAGGTCTTGATTTAACGGAGATGGGTGATCCGGAATTCCGCCGTAAAGAAAACACCGTAACCGACCCCGCAACGTTGCTGCGCTCCATACGTCAACCCGTGATTGGCGCCATCGACGGTCTCGCGATAACGGGTGGCCTGGAAATCTCTGTATGCTGCGATGTTCTGCTGGCAACACCCGAAACAAAATTTGCTGATACGCATGCCCAGGTCGGTATTGTTCCCAGTTGGGGGTTGTCGCAACGACTGTCGCGTATTATCGGTATCCTTCGAGCCAAAGAGATGTCGCTGACAGGTAATTTTATCTCTGCCCAACAAGCCTGTGAATGGGGCCTGGTCAATCACGTCGTGCCCCGGGATGAATTGATGCCAACTGCGATCTCGTTGGCAAAAGACATGATGTCCACCGTACCGGCCGCGATGTTCAACTACAAACGTATGATCGACGGTGGCTTTGACCTGCCATTGGCAGAAGCGATGGATTTTGAGCTTGAGATGTGCCGGCAGCATAATGGCCCATCTCCCGAGGCGGTCACTGCCAGACGGAGCACCGTACAGAATCGCGGCAGGCAGCAATCGAAAAGCAGCTGAGTCCCGCCTGCAACAGCCAGGCTGGTGCAAGCGGCATTTGTCCGGCCGCAGGTCAGATCAGCATCGTACCCTTGGAATGTCCGCCCACCTGGTCGTGTACTGTGGAGAAAGATGTTGTTGCCGCATGTACCACGGGCGGCGGACGCCCTGCGCGGCCAGGAACACGGTACCTCTCCCTTCCCGTTGATTGATCGTATCGATCAGTTGCATGAGTTTGTCTGCCCGTGCCGATTGTTCCGGCTGAAACAGGTCAAACTGGTAGTGGGCCTTGTCCCTGACCTCAATGAAACCCACCCCGGCTTTCAGAAACGCATGCCCATCGCTGTACATGCCGGTTGCCAGTTGCCGGACTATCGCAGTGATGACACGGCTGTCATCGGTCGGGTATGGCAGGTTGGTTACCCGGCTGACCGAATGAAAATTCGGCTCATGGGGTGAGGTGTGCATGAATACATGCAGTGCCAGTGCATAGCAGCGTTGCCGGCGCAGTTTTTCAGTGGCACGCGCCGTATACAGAGACAGCGCCTCCAGCACGGGCGCCAGTGTCCTGGCTCTGTTGCCGAATGACCGGGTGCAGTAGATTTGTTGCTTTGCCGGCGGTACCGCCTCCAGGGTCAGGCATGATGTGCCATTCAGTTCTGCCTGGGTCTGGGTGATGCAGACATTGGTACGACTGCGTACCATACGGGGGCTTGCCGAAGCCAGATCCCACGCTGATTTGATCTGCATGTCCGCCAGCCGTTTCGCCATGCGATGGGCCACCCCCCATACTGCCGTGACCGGTACCCGCTGCAATACCCAGCGCCATTTATGTGGCTCATCAAGCACACAGACACCGCCCAGTGCCGGCATCTTCTTGGCCATGCGGTTCGCCATCTTTGCCAGTGTTTTGGTGGGTGCAATGCCCACCCCTACAGGCATTCTGATGTGTTGCCACAGGGTGTTTTTGATGTTGTGTCCATAAGCTTTGCAGTCTGTTCCCGACACCACGCAAGACAGGAACATCTCGTCAATACTGTACACCTCCACACTGGGGCTGAACTGCCGCAGGGTAAGCATTACCCGGTGTGAAATGTCTCCGTACAGGGGATAGTTTGAGGAAAACACCACCACCCGGTGACGGCGCAACAGATGCTCTATCTTGAAGTAAGGCGCCAGGTCGTCGATGCCCAGCGCTTTCGCTTCCCGGGACCTGGCGACGACAAAACCATCATTGTTGGACAGCACCACCACCGGCTTGCCACGCAGGTCGGGCCGGAAGATCTGTTCACAACTGGCGTAGAAGCTATTACAGTCACACAAAACAAACATGGGTACGGATACGCCTATTCAAAGCAAACATGGGAACGAATTGAATGAATAACGACGCCCTCTATGCACACGTCAACGTCTTCTTCAATCATGATTGGGGGAAACTGGTCGTTGGCAGACAGCAGTCGTCGTTGGCTGACATCCAGAATTTTGCAGGTTATTTCACCCTCGGTGTTGGCCACTACGATATGACCATCCCTGGGTTCTACGGCGCGGTCCACGATCAACAGATCACCGTCAAAGATACCCACGCCTTCCATGCTGCGGCCGGTTACGCGACAATAGAAGGTAGCGGCCTGATGCTGAATCAGGTACTCGTTCAAATCCAGCCGTTTGTCCATATAATCATCAGCGGGACTGGGGAATCCAGCGGGTATCCTGGCCAGATAGAGCGGCATCCTGAGCGCTGTGCGGGTGTGATGTCTTCCAAGATATTGCAACATGGTTATTAACCCCTGTATATAGTTACAGTTATCATTATGTGCACAAATTTCGTATTGATCAAGAAAAACGGCGCCGTTGCATTAGCCGACCGGTTACAGGTGGATGCCGGGGAATTCATCTATGGCTCCAATTTCAGGCCAGGCAGCACGATCAGTATTGTCAGGGAGTACGATGGTGGCAGGCGGGTTATGCCGGCGATCTGGTGGCTCTACTTACAGCAGACTGAACACGGTCTGAAGCCCAACAAGCGTTATTTTTCGGTGAATACCAACTACGCCAAATTACCCGGTAAAACAGAATACAGAACATCGCGCTGTATCATTCCCGCTACGGCATTTGTGGAAAGTCAGGATGGGAAAAGGCCGCATTTGCTGGCGCCCACCGATGACAGTGCCATTGCTTTTGGAGGGCTGTACAAGGAATGGCAGGATAAAACCACGGGTGAGTGGGTACACTCGGCATCAATCATCACGCTTCCCGGGCATCCGGCACTGGCCGACATTCACCGGAAGTCCATGCCGTTGTGGCTGCCGGAAAGCGCTTATGACGATTGGCTGATGGCAGGTGCGGCCGGGAAGTTTGACGATCTCCTGACCCCGGCGTTGCACACCAGCCTGACGGCAACGCCGATAGACCGGACCATGTTAAAGAATCCGACAGGTCCATCCTTTGTGGTATAGCGTTACAGGATGTCGTTTTGAAACTGGACCTGATGGCCACTGCAGGATCGGGCGAGTACCAGAAACGCTCTTGCCATGTGGACGCCGGGTTATTTCGCTCCTGACAGTTTTCTGAGGTCGCTCAGGTTTCTGAATTTGCCGCTGTAGTCGAGTCCATACCCGACCAGAAACGCGTTGGGAGCGTCGAACCCGGCATAAGTGACCGCCACGCCATGCTCCCTGCGTGCAGGCTTGTCCAGGAGGGCGCACACGTTAACGGAAGCGGCCCCGAGAGCGATCAGTTCCTTTGTGAGGGCTGCTATGGTGGCGCCGGTGTCCACTATATCTTCGACTATCAGCGCGTGTCTTCCCTCGATTTGTTCACGGGACGGAAGCCAGTCAATGTTGACCTGTCCACCGGATTTGGCGCCCTCGTAGCTGGAAACGCGTGCGGTCACCATGTCCACCGGGTGTGGGAAGGCACGTATCATGTCGGCCAGGAAGCAGATCGCGCCATCCATCACACCGACAAGGACCAGGTCGGAGTCGCCGTAGTTGTGAACTATCTCCTCGACGAGCCGGGTTATGGCTTGTGCGATTTCACTTTCTGAAATCAGTATTTTACCCGGATTCACGAATCTCCACTCCCAGTCATCTTTTCTTGTGCGGGATCACCTGGCATCTTCACTGCGCCACTCGCGCACAGGCCGGTCGGCGTGACGCTGCATGACTGCTTCTGCCAATGTCACACCCAGGCCAGGTCCTGACGGCAATTCCGTGTAACCATCTTTTATTGGTGCGAAAGGAGCGCTCACCAGTTCGTCGAACAAGGGGCTCTCGTCGAACTGCAGTTCCAGCATATCGAAGGCGCCCAGCACGGCCGAGACCTGCAGGCTTGCCGCATGGCAGATGGGGCCACTTGGATTGTGCGGCGAGACCTTTACACCCAGCGCGGTACAGCCGGTGGCCGTGCGCTGCATTTCGTGAATGCCACCGATATATTTCATGTCTGGCATCACGACATCGTAGGCGTTGCCTTCGCAAAAGGGGCGCAGGGTTTCCCAGCTGATGCTCATCTCCAGCCCGGCCTGACGCATACCCAGCTCGTTGCACTGGTGGCGAAGGCGCGCCAGTGCGGGGATGTTGGCTGCCACCTCCGGCAGTGGCGTTTCGATCCAGTACACGCCCAGCCTGGCAGCCGCTTCGTTGAGTGCGCTGGCGGTGGCTTCGTCGAAGCGCCAGTGGCAATCGACCATGAGTCGCGCGCCGGGACCTGTCGCTGCGCGCACGGCGGCAATGCGTTCCAGGCCGGCCTGCATGGCGCGCACGCCGTCTCCCTGCATACAGATGCGCGGATTCACCTCGTCGAACGGCGCCAGCTTGAAGGCCACATGCCCGGCTGCCATGGCCGTTCGCACGCTGGCCGCGAATCCTTCGGACGTGCGCTGCTCAGTGCGACGGTTGATGTTGGCATATACCGGGATGCGTTCACGCTGTACACCCAGAGTCTGTGCCAGTGTCTGGCTGTTCGCCTGTGCATGCAGACTCCACAGCGCCTGATCGATTGCACTCACGATACCGGCCTCGTGGATACTTTCCGGTGCGTGCCGCCGTGCGAATGTGCTGACGTGTTGCGGTACGGTTTCGCACAGCAACAACGGTACGAGGCGTTCGGCCGCCGCCAGCAGCGCGTCTTCCTGGCCCCAAAGCGTTGCCTCACCTTCACCTGTAAGGCCATCCTGCGTGTGCAGGCGCAAAAAGCTCCAGCAGGTATTGTGTGTGATGCGCACGAAATGCAGTGTGACGCCGCGTAGTATGAAGTCGTTCATAGAGCCCGTTGATGGAGGTACTGATATGGATTGAACATGTTTAATCTACCAGCATGGCAAGTTTCATTCTTGTCTTGGATGGTAACGTTTAACGTTACCATCGACAACAAGGGTTCCCCGTGACGATGGCGGGATGAATGTCGAGCAGTCAAAACATGGTTGTTAAAAATCTTATCTATGGATAAAATAAAACCTTGTTTTGGAAATAATTAAACATCTGGTGCCATCAACTGTTCTGAAGCGAAAGGAAATCAGTTACTTACAAGACTGGGCAACGCTTACCCCGCGTCCGCTTTGAAGCTTCATCAACTCTTTGATAATAATGGAATTTTCGGTCCTCGTCAATGTCGGGTACTTGTTTCATTACGCGTAGCGTGACGGGTCCGGCAAACCAAAGGCCACCCGTCGTAGGGTGGCGGTTCGTCGTGTCCGACGAAGCTGTTGATCGAGAGTCAGAATTGTGTATATTGATACACAACGGGAGTAGATGTGGAACGCAACAGCGGAAAGCTCATCCGCATGCTCCGGCAGGACGGCTGGGTGCATGCGGCTACCAAGGGCAGCCACTGGCAGTTCACGCACCCCACCAAGGCGGGGCGGGTAACCATCCCGCACCCGAACAAGGACATCCCGCACGGAACGGTGGCGTCGATCTACCGGCAGGCGGGCTGGAACGGGTAAGGAGGCAGAACCGATGCGCTACGTATCCTTCATCCACCGGGACGAGGCCGGCTACGGCGTCAGCTTCCCCGACTTTCCGGGCTGCGTGTCGGTCGGCGACACGGTCGATGACGCCGTTCGCCACGGCAGCGAAGCCCTGGCCTTCCACGTCGAGGGCCTCGTAGACGACGGCGAGTCGATTCCGCCGCCACGTTCGATCGACGCCATCAAGGCCGACCCGGAACTGACGGCATGGCGGCGCGAGGCGGACGTGGTGCTGATCCCGCTCCTGTTGGACCGCGGGACCTCACGCCGGGTCAACATCTCCCTCGACAGCGGCCTGCTCGAAGCCATCGACGACGAGGCCAGGCAGCGCCGGATGACCCGTTCCGCTTTCCTGGCCACTGCAGCACGCCACGAGATCGAAACCACGTGACACTTCAGGGCGGCGGAGTAGACGACATTGAGGTTTGAGACGTTGAGATGACCGAGAACCCCTACTGGACAATAGATAACCCGCACGGCTGGACTGCGAAGCGAGTTCGAGCCGCTCGGGGTGCCCGACGAAGTGATAGGTGAAGTCGTCGAGGAAGTGACAAGGGACGGTCTGTACGACTGGGCACCGACCCACGGCAGGCTGGCTGACCGATGGAGTGGTCGGATCGACGAGAGTTGGTATCCGCTGCCTCTCGAAGAGCCGGAGATTCCGCGGCCGCCGGAGTCGCGGCTTTCGCGGCGCTGGCGGACTTGTACGAAGAGTTGGTGCAGTTCTGTCAGGCTGTATTCCACTGGATCACGCTATTGGGCTAGCCTGGATATTGCACGAGTGTGCTGATTTGGCAGGGATCCATGATATTTGCGCCAAAGCGGGGCTTGATAGTTCCGACCGAGCGGGAGCCGGGTCATTCGATGCGGTATTCGGGCCAGGTGGGCCGGTTGATCGAATCGGCAAAACGACGGGCACCGCAGTAGGCATTCATATGAAGATTCCGACAGTGATATAACATGACAATTTGTTGTTCAGTGGGTTTATAATAAGTGTCATGAAGCAGGAATTCCGGTAAATCTGACGGTGCCCATAACGGCCAAAGAACACGCAGACAGTATGGCGGACTACATTCGTGAGGGTGTAGACCGGGGTCGTGCTATTGGCAACCGGGGACCGTTGTACCTGGATGACAACGGCAAACTGCACCCGGAAATTCTTGATGCGTTCCGAGAACACGGTTTTTATATATTTGAAAATGTAATCGATCCGGATGAGATCAGAGAACTGCGGGCTGATACAGATCATCTGCTGGACCATGCGCCGGTCGGTCGCGATTCTGGAGTCGATGCCAGGGGAAGAAAAGCGTTTGGACAGGAATTTGCTGTCCCATGCTATACGTTTGTCAAGCCGTTATCGGACCCATGGGGTGGTACGAATAAATTGAGTGGTCGCCACCAGAGCAAGATGACCGAGGCGATACCCGACCCGGGTGCGCCAGAAGAGGTGGTGTACATCATGGGAGGCATGTGCCAGACCATGAATTCCGGGCTACGGCTTTATGGTCATCCGTTACTGCTGACCATCGCGGAGACTATAAACGGCCCGGACTTCGTACCCTTCAATGATGCTGTTTTTGTGAAGCAGCCAGGGCTGGGTGGCTCTGTCGCGTGGCATCAGGACGGTGTCACGCACTGGGATTCGCCAAACTGGGATCCTGGCATCCATGGTTTCAATTTTCAGATCCAGCTATATCCGAGTACACCCGCTAACTGCCTGTGGGTCGTCCCCGGAACCCATAAGACCGGTCGTGCCGACATCAAAGCCATGGTGGCTGCCAACAACGGTTCGGACCGGTTACCGGCGGCGATACCGCTGACCTGCAGCGCAGGTGATGTAACGATAGTCAACCGGCAGTTACTGCACGGTTCCTTTGCCAATACCTCTCCCGACCTCCGGGTTTCGATGACCTTTGGTTTCCATCGCCGCAGTTCGGTACTCGGAGCACATGGCGCACTCTCTCAGAAGGAAGAGGTTGTGTATGATGAACAGCGGATATTCGAACGTTCGAGTGTCATTGCTGTCGCCATCGATGCGCGTGCGCAGTACTACCCTGAAGAGCGACGATATGTCTATCAGCCCTTTTTGGGTATGGAAGATGAGTATCGCTGGTCACCCGAAATATACGAGAAGGTGATTCGCGATTACAACCTGCAGGATTTGGCCATCTAAAACAGAACACAAGACAAAGGGGTGATGGATGGCTGGAGATCATGTCGATGTACTCATCATCGGCGCCGGCGCATCCGGCGCTGCGACCGCCTGGAGCCTTGCCGAAACGCGCATGCATATCGTCTGCCTCGAGCAGGGCGACTGGATGAAGCAGGCTGATTACCCGAGCAATTTTATGGACTGGGAGTCCCGTACCCGGGGGGAATTCAATATCAGCCCCAATGTCCGTGGGCGCACCACAGACTATCCGATCAATGATAAAAACTCGCCCATTGCCGTTGCCAATTTTAACGGCGTGGGTGGCGGCACAATTTTTTACGCCGCACACTTCCCGCGCTTTCATCCGTCGGATTTTCGTGTCAGGACACTGGACGGCGTTGCCGATGACTGGCCTGTCGACTACGAAACGCTCGAACCTTATTATGATGAAAATGATCGCATGATGGGTGTTGCCGGTCTCGCCGGTGATCCCGCGTATCCACCTAAGCCTGCCATCATGCCTCCATTGCCGCTGGGCAAGTCCGGCGCCAGACTGGCGCAGGGATTCAATACGATGGGTTGGCACTGGTGGCCATCGGATGCTGCAATTGCAACAGAGCCCTATGACGGTCGCGACAAGTGCATCAATATCGGTTCCTGCTATGTTGGTTGTGCCCAGGGCGCCAAAGGCAGCACAGACATCACCTATTGGCCGCATGCGGTTCGTGCCGGTGTCGAACTCAGAACCCGTTGCCGGGTGCGTGAGATTACCATCAACAACGAGGGCATGGCATCCGGGGCGATCTACTACGATGCGCAGGGCAACGAGTGCTTCATCAGCGCAGAGGTCGTCATCCTTGCCTGTAACGGGGTGGGCACACCGAGGTTATTGTTGAACTCGACCTCAAACCTGTTTCCTGATGGTTTGGCTAACAGCAGCGGTCTCGTTGGCAAGAACCTCATGTTCCATCCCTATTCAGAGACGATGGGAATCTTCGATACCGAACTCGATGGTCCCAGGGGGTCTGTTTGTATCTGGAGCCAGGAGTTCTACGAAACGGACATATCACGAGGTCATGTGCGCGGTTTTACCTTTGAAGGCGCCCGTGGGCGCGCACCAATGTCGACTGTCCAGGGTAATATGGCATCCGGGCATATCTCGTGGGGCGAAGATCATCACCGGTCAGCTCGCAGGGTAGTCAATCGAATTGCCGGCATGGTCGGTATCTGCGAAGACCTGCCGGAAGAACACAATACCGTCACCCTGGACCCGGAACTGAAAGACCCTGATGGTATACCGGCTCCCAGGATTGACTACAGACTGAACGAAAACAGCCGCAACATGCTCAACTTTTCCATTGCCCGCGCCACCGAGGTGCTCGAAGCTGCAGGCGCCATCGAGGTGCGGACAACATCTCCTATCCCCATTGGCGGCTGGCACCTGATGGGCACCGCACGTATGGGCGTCGACCCGGCAAAGTCAGTGGTCAACGAGTGGGGACGCAGCCACGACGTGAAGAACCTGTTTATTATCGACGGCAGCATTTTTGTCACCTGCGCCGGCGTCAATCCAACGCGCACGATTCAGGCGCTGGCGTTATATGTGGCCGATAACATGAAGCAACGTCTTGCCAATCTGTTTGACGGATGACAGGTGCACTGTCTGATTATCGATTCAGTTCCGCGATACCGTCGATGACCCGCTGTGCTTTTTCTTCATCCCACCACCACGCATCGATGAACGGCACTCGATCGAGATTATCATTTCTGACTTCACCAAATTTATCCCAATGTACGAGGCGGAACCCCGGCTGGGAACCGACGGGAATTAAATAGAAATTCCACATGATGACCCGGTCCAATGCCCGGGTTGCGGCATAAAGATCCTCGGCCGTGTCAGCCGCGATAATTGAATCAATCAGGCTGTCGATGGCAGGATTGCGAATACGGATCCAGTTTTGTCCATAATCCTCATCGGCTGCGGCGCTGCCAAACCAGTTACGCAGTTGCAGGCCGGGTGTCTTGGTTGGTCCATAACGCATGCTGTTGCCGTCAAACTTCCCGGTGCGACTCCGGTGCAGCCAATTCGACACTTCAGGTGAATACCCTGTCGTGGCAACGCCAATCGCTTCAAGATTCTGAAACAGTGACAGATTTTGTCGAAGGGAATAATAGGAAACGCCGATAAAGTCCAGGGTAAACGGCATGCCGGTCTTAACGTTACGCATAATACCGTCCTGAACTACCCAACCAGCCGCTTCGAACAGAGCAAGCGCTCTCTTCAGGATTTCACGCCTGGTGACTTGACCTGAACTGTTCGGGTGCCTGAACTCATCCGTGAATACACGTGCCGGTACCTGAGCACGCCATGGCTCAAGCAACGCCAGTTCCTTCTCGTTGGGCAGTCCGCGGTGCGCCATGGGTGAATTCTGAAATATACTGACTCCCGGCTTGTAAAAATCATGGAACAACACGCGGTTGGTCCAGTCAAAATTGAACATCAGCCAGAGTGCCTCCCGGACCCGTATATCACGCAACTTGGGCCGATCGAGGTTCCAGATGATCGGCCACCAGAGACCCTCCACACGTGACAGGGGTCTTAAATCGCGTTTGAACAAACCCGCTTTGACGGCGGGAAAGCCATATTGTGTCGCCCAGTCTTTTGAGACGCCTTCTTCCCTGACATCGTACACATGGCTCTTGTGTGCTTCAATCATGACAGTTTCGTCCTTGAAGTAGTCGAACTTCACTAAGTCGAAGTTAAATCTGCCTTTATTGACGGGTATGTTCTGACCCCAGTAATCATCGACACGTTCATAAACCAGGTTGCGTCCGATTTCCGCCTGCACCAGCCGGTAGGGTCCACTCCCCAGTGGCGGCACTATGGTCGTTTTTGATATGTCGTGATCAGACCAGTAGTGTTCAGGCAAAATATTGAAACTGCCTATGGTAAATGGCAATGTCGGATTAAATTCGATGTCCTGCCTGATGACAAAACATACCTCCCTGTCGCCAAACGAAAATACCCTGTCGATGCCGGCCAGGGCTGTTTTGATCGCAACTGAACCGTGCTTCTCAGACATCTCATAGGTAAATAACACATCATCAACGGTAATCGGTTCGCCATCGTGCCAGACCGCGTTCCCACGCAATTTAAACGCGATCCAGGCCAGTTCAGGTCCGACCACTACACCCTGTGCCAGTCGACCGTAATAGCTGACGGGCTCATCGATGGCAGGCTCCAGCAGCCTGTCGTAAACGAGTGCTCCCTGAGCTTCAAAACCTGCGCCAATCCGTCCCTTTTCGATGATGCTGTTGTAGTTGTCGAAGGTCCCCAACTGCGCGGATCGGATCTCACCTTCTTTTGGCGCGTCCGGATTGGTATATTCGAAGTGGGTAAAGTCACCCGGGTATTTCAACGGCAGCAGATGTGATATGCCGTGGGCGTAGACCGGATTCGAACACGGTTCCTGGGCACCCGCGGTCAGACAGACCAGCACAACGCCTGAACCGAGCAGCAACCTTATGCAGGAAACTATACTGAGCAACTTAACACCATTCATTCTGACCCCGGTAATTGGAACCTGGGAACCGTATCGATTTTATCGCCTGGGTTGCGCTCAAATCCATATTGAAAGCATGAAATTATTGCGAACCATGATCAACCGGCAAGTCTAACAGGCACAAGGCAGGTGTTGATACTCTACAATTCCACCAGGAGAACTCACCCCGCGAGCGGCAGGGCGAGTTTTTGGCCCGCTGAAGTCCACTAGGAGACGAGTTCGCGTTGTTGGTGCTTTGTAGCGAAAAAAGATGAGTAATGGTCCCAAACCCGCGCCGATGAAATTGACCGCGAACATCGATGCCGGGCAGTAAACCCACCGATTCCAGGTCAGCTTTCCTGATCGAGACGCCACTGGGCCCACAGATCGAAATAGCTTCTGATTTCTTCGGATCGATTTTCGATTGCCTGTTTAAACTCCGGGTGGGAGAGGATATAGAAAATATCATTCTGTATCGCATACAGCACCATATCGCCAATTATCGAAGGATCGATAGTGTATGCTCTCATCTGCTGCAACTTGATTGGCCTTTCCGGATCGTCATCCGCAGAAGGCATTGGGATGACAGGATTTACAGACTTACCCAGGTGTTCCGGTCGATTCCGTTCAGAGGTATAGATGTTGGTTGCGACGAAGCCTGGACACAGCACCGACGTACCAATATTAAACTTCGCAAGATCCTGGCGCATAGCTTCAGACATGCCGACCACACCGAACTTGGTGGTGTTGTAAACGCCCAAGTCAGCTATGCCAATCTGACCAGCCATGGAAGCAGTGTTAACAAAATATCCACCTTCTCCATGCGACTTGATGCGATTGACGAACGTCACCACGCCATTAATGACGCCATCCAGATTGACCTTCATCACCCAGTCCCAGTCAGAATAGTTCATGTCACTGATATTCCCGCTGACAGCGACGCCTGCATTGTTGCAAACCACATGAACCTTGCCGAATGCCTTGATGGTATCCTCAGCAGCCTGCTCCATCGCCGAACGGTCGGACACGTCAACCTGCATTGTAATCAGTTCCGAGTTGCTGTCAGCAAACTCGGTGGCCACTGCCGCCAGCGCACTGACCTGAATATCCGCCACGGCAACTTTCATGCCTGCAGCCGCAAATGTCCGTGCCATCGCCAGACCTATACCGCTTGCGCCGCCCGTAATAAACGCTACCTTTCCTGCTACATCCTGCATATATCCCTCAAATTCGAGTGCCTGTTACAATATCGGGTACAAAAAAGATCCCGGAACCAAATTCCGCATGAACCAGATCACAGGAGTTCTACCCGTTGCTGACCTTTTCGAATACCGGCGCCAGTAAGGCGAGCAACGATTCCTGTACCTCACTCAAACCGGGATCGTTGACCAGGTTGTGAAGCTCCCTGGGATCTTCCTGCAGGTCATAGAGATCCATGGGTACCCTGTTGGCGGAATTTGCCGACAGTTTGTAGCGTTCATTTCGCACCATGACAAACGCTTCAGGAGGCATGCCCAGCATACTCAACACATGGTTCTGGTGAGTGTGTGCATCCGGCGCTTCCATTCCGGCGGTCATCAGGGGAACAAGTGAAACCCCATCAGTTTCGAGCGGCGTGGCGCCGGCTATCCCGATCAGTGAAGATACGATATCGAGATGGCATACCAGTGCCTGGCTCTGCCACTCGGGGGCGCCTCCCGGAGGTCTGAAGATACAGGGTACGTTAACGGAACCCTCGTAAAATACCTTCTTTGCCATCAACCCGTGATCGCCCAGCATTTCACCGTGGTCGGCAGAGAATATGATCCAGGTATTGTCAAGCAGGCCTTTTCCCTCAAGGGCATCAATGACCCGTCCTACACAGTCGTCGATCAGGGTAACCTTGCTGTAGTAGTAGGTTTTCATCACCCTGTTTTCCGCCTCGCTCATCTGACCGAGTTTCATCGGTGCTCCTTTGAGCATGAGGTCAATGTGCTGCGATACCGGTCCTGTGGATTTTTCTGTAATCGAGAGAGGCATCTCGTCCGCGTTATACATGCGCCGATATTCGGCCGTCGAGTCCCACGGGTCGTGGGGTCCACCGAAATTAACCTGCAGGTAAAATGGCTGGTCACTGTCATGATCTGCAAGCCAGGATTCGGCCAACCCGGCGATATACATGTCCAGGTGATCCTCGGTTGGCAGATTGCTGGGGGGCAGTTCCCAGGGCATGGCAATCTGTTGGTGCTTACCTGTGAGATGGGTATCCAGGTACCCAAGGTGTGTATCGAGCAGACCTTTTTCTTCCAGGTGATCCAGATAGGTAGACCCTGTCGATGCAGTCTCGACAGGCCCCGTACATTCCCGCGCGTCCATAAAGCCCCAGTCAGACATTTCATCAAGGTGGTCCCGGGTATGGCCTTTGCCGTGAACCCATAGATGCGTCTTGCCAACGACGCCGGTACGGTAACCAGCATCACGGATATTGCGCACATGACTCTGTCCGTGCCGAATCCCGGGGTTGGCAAATGCCCACACGCCATGTTGATACACCTGTAGACCGGTCATCATGCTTGCTCTCGTTGTCATGCATACCGGCGAACTGGTGACGCAATGGGGAAACACCACACCCTCCGCTGCCAGACGATCGGTGTGAGGCGTGATTGCCACAGGGTCACCGGCATACCCCATTGTGTCCGATCGCTGCTGGTCGGTGAAGATAAAGACGATATTCGGTTTCTGCATTTGGATTCCTTCAATGGACAGAACAGGTCAGGCCGTCAAAGTTACCAGAATCATGATTTCGGGGATAGTGAGAACATATTCTTACCTGGACAACAAAGTATACAATTGGAATTGGAGACGTACGAATGACCCCTTTTTTTCTGTTGGTGCGCTTGATTTGACGAGAAGTTCTCTAAATACTACCCACCGTGTATACTTCTACGTTATCGTGAAAATGTGGTTTACATTACCTATCAACGAGGGCCGCATGGTCTTTACCGACCGTCTGATCGCCATGGGCGCCCGTATCGAAAGACTCTCGAAGTGAATGCCGACGTGTCTGGCGCCACGCCCAAGGAACTGACCATCGATCGCTTGGATATCGAAGAGGCATTGCGTCCCTGGCGGGACCCAGCCCTCACAACCCCTAACCACTTCCTGGACTGCAAGACCGGCGAGGTTCTCTGGTTGTACGAGGAAGATGCCACATACGAACTCATTACCGGAGAGCCAGCCGAACAGAACGCGGCGGTCCACGCCCGCATCAATGCGGAACGGGAACGCTACCTGTGGATCAAGCCGCTCGGAAACGACGACTTCCAGCAAATGCTCCGCGACTTCCTCGACACCGAGTGGACAAGGGACGCGAATCAACGGATGAACGCCATCGACGCCTACACCGGCGCCATCGGTCGATGGAAGCGCCATGTGGGCGACATAGAGGCGATTCACGCCTTCCAAAGGTACGAAAGCGAGCAAACCATGAAACTCGGCGAAGAGTTCCTGCGCGCCAACGGCATCATCCCGGTGTGGGAGTAGCCGCTCGCCGAGGCTCCCGCGAACTCGCGCGCAGGGTGGGCCGATGCCTGCCTCCGAAGGGGCCCGTCCTCTCAGCCGTCCCAGACTCGCTCGTGCGCTTCGACGGATGGGCCGGCCAGGAGCCGTCGCTGGCGCTCCGTGGCATCCGGGTAGTCAGCCAGGTTGTAGAACTCCTTGGCCCAGGTCGAGTGCGGCGGGCTGTATTTGTAGAGCAGCGTGCGGCGTTCGTGATGCGCGCGCCAATCGGCGATGCCGTGGATGAGCGCTTCGGTGAAGATCAGCACGTCGCCAGCCTCCATCGGCGGCTGCACCACCCAGTCCACGTCCCGCTCGAAGTGGACCACGTCTGCCGGCATGTGCTTGAGGAAGTTGCTCTTGTGGCTGCCGGGCACGCAGACTACGTCGCCATTGGTGTTTATGGCATACGCTGTCACCGCAGATCCCCCTTCGTACCTGGATAACAAAGTGTACAATTGGAATTGCGGGCGAAAAAAGCGCCTTTGGAAAAATAAACTTACCCGTTTTCCAGAAGAAATAAATGATGGAGAATCAGGGACTTGCCAAGACTTGTTTTAAGGAGAACCAATGTCAAAGCGATACGAACCCACCTGGTCATCTTTGCAGAATCACCGAACACCTCAATGGTTGCGAGATGCAAAATTTGGCATCTACACGCACTGGGGCCTGTATAGCGTCCCGGCTTGTGGCGTCAATGGAACCTGGTATGCGTACAATATGTATCGCCAGGGTAATCCACAGTTTGATTATCACGAAAAAACCTTTGGGCCGGCAACCAGGTTTGGCTACAAGGACTTCATTCCGATGTTTACCGCCGACAAATTCGATGCTGCGGAGTGGGCGGAACTGTTCCGGGCGTCTGGCGCCAGATTTGCGGGTCCCGTGGCCGAACACCACGACGGATTCTCGATGTGGGACAGCCGGATTAATGAGTGGAACGCTGCCAGAATGGGGCCGAAAAGAGACGTGGTCGGTGAATTGGAAACAGCGATCAGGAACGCGGGCATGCGCTTCATGACCGCGTTTCATCACTTTGAACAATGGTGGTTTTATCCGCACTGGCGTAGTGACTGCGATGTTTCCGATGCCCGATACGCCGGACTCTATGGTCCAATGCACAATCTCGACGGTATTAACGGGACATCTGGTGGCCGCGGTAATGAGTGGATCGAACAGGATCGACCTGACGGCGCGTTTAATGAGTTCTGGCGGACCAAAATCGACGAGGTCATTGAAAACTACCGCCCTGATCTGATCTGGTTCGACTTTGGACTGAACTGGGTTCAGGAAGAGTACAAAAAGCGGATGCTTGCTGACTATTACAACAAGGAAGAGGAGTGGGGCACAGAGCTTGCAGTGGCCTACAAGAATAATGATCTGGTGCCCGGCGTTGCACTGATCGATTATGAACTGGGTCGTATGGACAAGCTGACCTACTACGACTGGATTACTGATACATCGGTTGACGATCAGGGTGCCTGGTCATACGTGCAGGATGCCGGATTCAAAAAACCCGCTACCCTCATACACAATCTGATCGACAACGTCAGCAAGAATGGTTACCTGCTGCTCAACGTAGGACCAAAAGCTGATGGCAGCATTCCCGATGAGGCGAATCAGCTGCTTCGATCCATGGGTCACTGGCTGGATATCAATGGCGAGGCAATTTACGGTACCACTCCCTGGATGGTGTATGGCGAAGGGCCTACCGAGATGACAAACCCCGGCATGTTCAGCGAGCAGCACGAAGTGTCATACACTGCGGATGATTTCCGGTTTACCTGTACGGATGATGCAATATATGCAACGTGCCTGGGTTGGCCGGAGAGCGCATCAACGATCAAGGCGATGCGTCGGCTGAACCCTGGTGAGATCAGATCAGTAACCATGTTAGGTTCAAATCAGACGCTTTCGTGGAATCTCACCGACCAGGGACTCCAGGTTAATCCCCCGGATGAGCGACCCTGTGAATACGCGTTCGTCTACAAGATTGAGCGAACTGATCCTTTTCGATAGTCTTGCAGGGTGTTTCCCATGGGAGACTTGACGACCGGAGATGCAGCGATAGCCGGGAGCAGATTGCGCAACAACGCTGATTATCTCAAAATGTCGGCTTTTCAGGGGAAGACAGGGCATGACGAGTAAAAAGCCGGATCCAAAAAAAGAAGTCGACAAATTCATGAGGGTGCTGATTCGCCGGAACGAAGGTGAAATCGAGTTTCAACAGGCGGTCCGGGAAGTCGTCGAGAGCCTGATGCCCTATTTACTGGAGCATCCGGAATACCATGATGTCAAGATTCTGGAGCGACTGACGGAACCGGACCGAGTCGTTATTTTCCGGGTTTGCTGGGAAGACGACAAACACAACGTACAGGTCAATCGGGCCTGGCGTGTGCAATTCAACAACTCCATAGGGCCTTACAAGGGCGGTCTGCGTTTTCATCCATCAGTCAACCTCAGCATTCTCAAGTTTCTGGGCTTCGAACAAGTCTTGAAGAACAGCCTTACCGGTTTGCCCATGGGTGGCGGCAAAGGTGGCTCGAATTTCAATCCCAAGGGCAAGAGCGACCGCGAGGTCGAACGATTCTGTCAGTCGCTGATGATCGAACTGCACCGGCATATCGGTCCGGACGTCGACGTTCCTGCCGGTGACATTGGTGTTGGCACCCGTGAAATCGGCGCCATGTTCGGCCAATACCTTCGTTTGGAGAATCGCTACGCGAGCATATTGACTGGCAAAGGCTTGAGTTTCGGCGGCAGCCTGATCAGAAAGGAAGCCACCGGATACGGTTGTGTGTATTTCTGCGAGAACATGCTTAACCGCATTGGGGATGGTTTGGAAGGCAAATCCGTCGCCATTTCAGGCTCCGGCAATGTCGCTCTCTATGCCGCTCAGAAAGCCATCATACTCGGCGCCAGGGTGGTCACCATGTCGGATTCCTCTGGTTTCATTCACATCGAGGGTGGTATGGATCGTGAACTGCTGAAGTTTGTTTGTGAACTCAAGGAAGTGCGGCGCGGCCGGATTTCCGAAGTGGCGGACCGGTTCAAGAATGTTACCTACCACCAGAACCAACGACCCTGGGTGGTCCCTGTCGACGTCGCATTGCCCTGTGCAACCCAGAACGAGATCAACGGTAGCGAGGCGCGGATGTTGCTGAAAAACGGTGTCCGCGCCGTGAGTGAAGGCGCCAACATGCCCACGGAGTTGGACGGTATGCACGCCTTTCTCAACGCCAAAATCCTCTATGGACCCGGCAAGGCCGCCAACGCCGGCGGCGTGGCCGTGTCTGGACTGGAACAGAGTCAAAACGCTCTGCGGCTGTCCTGGAGCGCACAGGAAGTGGACTCCCGTTTACAAACGATCATGTACAACATTCACGAGACCTGCGTACGCCACGGCTCAGTGAACGACCACGTCGACTATGTAAAAGGCGCTAACATTGCCGGTTTCCTGAAAGTCGCCGATGCCATGCTGGCCTACGGAATTGTTTAGGAGCCTTCAGTGGGCCAATAACTCGCCCAGCCGCTGCCGCGGAGCAAACAAATGGCTCAGGGAGAGTTTGAAGTCGTCATCCTGATTCGTGCGGCCTTGGTTTCATCGTACCACCAGCCATCCGGGAAAGCAGGCCGGTAGAGGGGTTCAGGCGGACGACCAAACTTGTTCCAAACTACCGTGCGGCGCTCGTCATAGGCATACAGCGGGATGAGGTAGTAGTTCCACATCAGTACACGATCCAGAGCGCGACAGGCCGCGATCAATCGATCGAGCGTATCAGCAGCTTCGGCTTCCTCAATGAGAAAGTCGACTACAGGAAGGCTGACGCCCATGTAGTTGCGAGAACCTTCTCCCACCGCTGCGCTCGAGTGAAAGTTGGATCGCACCTCGAGCGTAGGCGGCATCAGGAAATCGTGGCTCTGAACGAGCCCGTCGTAATCATGGTGGCGGAGACGATTGGTGTATTGGGTGATATCAACGAGACGGATGCTCGCCTCAATGCCGAGTCGCTTCAGCGTTTGGAACCAGGGTAACAGTATTCGATCATTGCCGGATTCGAACGACAGGAACTCGAGAGTGAACCGTTCTCCTTCCGCATTCCGCAGCACGCCATTTTCCATTTGCCAACCTGCCGATGTGAGCAAATCCAGCGCCTGTAGCAGATTATCCCTGTGTTTGGCATCACTGCCTGCTTCCGGGAAGTGAAAAGGCTGCTCAAAAAGTTCCGATGGCAGTGATTCCCGGTAACCGGAGAGTAACGCCACCTCATCGTCACTGGGCATACCGGTAGCAGACAGGATGGTATTGGGCCAGAAGCTCAGTGCCTGTTTACGTTGGCCGTAATACAGCTTCTGGTTGATCCACTCGAAGTTAAGCGCCAGAGTGAGCGCCTTTCGGACTCGTCTGTCAGCCAGTCTGGGTAAACGACTGTTCAGCACAAATGTTCTCCCGATACCTACCCAGATGCCGTAATTTCGTCGTATCTTGGTGATCCTGCCGCTCTGCATATCCGTGCCTTCGAAGGCATTGACCCAAAAGCGGATGTCATCCTCGTCCAGCATGTCTATCAGTCCTTTTCGGAATGCTTCCCTCGCGACGGTACCGTCACGATATACCTCGTAACGAACGGTATCGAAGTTGTACCGGCCTTTGTTGAGTGGAAGGTGCCAACCCCAGTAGTCCTTTCTACGTTCATACTCGACGTAGCGTCCTGACTTTATCTCTGTGATGCGATAGGGGCCACTCGAGACGGGCGGTTCAAGGGTGTGGGCCGTCGGATCCCTGACGCGCCAGTAGTGCTCCGGCAGGATGGGTTGGTATTGAATCAATGTAACGTGATCGTACGTCAGCGTGGAATCCATACGAAACGCCACATGGCGATCGTCCAATGCTGTTATCGACTCGATGAATCCAAAGAAGAAGCTGGCTCCGACCTGGCTTCTTTGCAGGTCGAAGGTATAGACCACATCATGAGCCGTGACCGGTACGCCGTCATCCCATCTCGCATCGGGATGGATTCTGAAGACGATTGTCCTTGCATCGTCAGTAACAGCGATACCATCTGCAAGACGACCGTAATAGGCGGCAATTTCATCGCCTCCCCGCACGATCAACGTTTCACCGCGGAACAAATATCCGGAAGGGGCGCCGGTCTCACCGAGTGTCACCGGTGCCAATGTGTCGAACGTATAACCGGTCGCCAGGACCAGTTTGCCGCCCTTGGGTGCTTCCGGATTCAGATAGTCCAGGTGAGTGAAGTCGGGTGGGTACTTCAGGTCTTCGAAGAATGCGATCCCGTGCTTGAACTCAAGGTTGTCCAGGAGGTCGGCGAAGGTTGTGCAAGGCCAGCAGATCGACAGCAATAAGACGAAGCAGATCTGCAACATGTTCATACGGTTCGTCACGGTCACTTTGTCCGGGATGCCTGCGTAAACATATTCAGCATATTTCTGTGTCAGTGTCGTCATGCTGTTTGTATGCCAACACAAGATCGAGATTCATACTCTGAGAACACCAACTGAAATACTTCGCCGTTCGTGTAAAAATGTACGTTGATTCCCCAATAAAATGACAGAAAACACATGCTCAATAAAAATCAGATCGAATCCTATGACAGGAATGGCTATCTTGCAATTGAAAATGTACTGACAGTCGCGGAGTTGGAAGAGCTGCGACGCGTGACAGACAAATTTGTCGAGAAGTCCCGGAATGTCGCCTCGAACGACAAGATCTTTGATCTTGAGCCCGGGCATAGTGCCGCATCGCCCAGTATACGCCGTATCAAGCATCCCGTCAGCAGACACCCTGTCTATGCAGGATACACCCGCCACGTTCCAATTCTGGATATTGTGGAATGCCTGCTGGGGGCGGATTTTCGGTATCACAACAACAAACTCAATATGAAAAACCGCGGTGACGGGTCCGCAGTGGAGTGGCACCAGGACTGGGCCTTCTATCCTCACACCAACGATGACTTGCTCGAAGTGGGCATAGCACTGGATGACATGACGGAAGAAAACGGAGCGTTGATGCTTATTCCGGGCAGTCACAAGGGCAAGACATGGAACCACCACCAGAATGGCATGTTCGTGGGCGGTATCACGGACCCGACGTTCAGGCCGGATGGCGCCGTATCTGTCACGGTCAAGGCCGGCGGCATCACCCTGCACCATGTTCGAATGATACACGGCTCCAGACCCAACCGCTCTGACAAGTCGCGCCGCATGCTCTTCATTGGTTTTTGCGCCATGAACGCCTGGCCACTGGTCCCATCAGGGGACACTCTGGAGGATCTGAATGAGCGGATCGTGCGCGGCAAGCCTACCCTGGAACCACGACTGAAAGATTTGCCGGTACGCCTCAGTCTGCCCCGTGTGGAAGGTGACAGTATTTATGAACAACAGGAAAAACTGCACAACGCTCTGTTGAGTCGTACCGAACCGTACCCGGTATCCTCATCGAACTGAAAAGCCACACAGATCGTCCAGAAGGGTATAGACAATTTCAATGCGGCATATTTCATGTTTACAGTTAATCTTGTGGCTTGGCAGATGATGCAATTGTAGAGGGAGCAGCAGGAATGAACGAACTACCATTGGCAGGATACACTGTACTTGATCTCACGCTCGCAAGAGCAGGGCCCTCCGCAGTAAGACTGCTGACTGACTGGGGCGCCAATGTCATCCGCATAGAGCCACCGGTGAGTGGTGAAGGGATTACGGGTAGCAGAGATACCCCTGATTCCCAGAATCTGCATCGAAACAAACGTGGATTGACAATCAACCTCAAATCCACGGAAGGACTGGCGCTTTTCATGAAGCTCGCCGGCCAGGCAGATATCATTGTCGAAAATTTTCGCAAGGACGTGAAACATCGCCTTGGCGTTGATTATGATTCTGTGAAGACAGTCAATCCTGCCATAATCTATGCCAGTATCTCCGGATTCGGTCAGGAAGGACCCTACAGTGAACGACCGGGAGTTGATCAGATTGTTCAAGGAACAAGTGGCCTTATGTCGATTACCGGTGAACCGGGACAAGGTCCGATGCGAGTCGGTATCGCAATCAGCGATACCACAGCGGGGATGTTTCTCGGTCAGGGCATACTGCTGGCACTGTTGCATCGGGAAAAAACCGGTGAGGGTCAATGGGTTCACACCTCTCTGCTGGAAGCCATGTTATGCAAACTTGATTTCCAGGGTGCGCGCTATACGATGAATGGTGAGGTCCCCGGCCAGGAAGGTAACAACCATCCATACATGTCACCGATGGGTGTTTTCGACACATCTGATGGCAAAATCAATCTCGCCGCAAGCAGCGACAAGATGTTCAGGGCGGTTGTGCATGCACTGGGTGTACCCGCTCTGGCGGAGGATGAGCGTTTTTCCACCCATGGCGGTCGTCTTAAGCACCGCCACAAACTCTGGAAGCTGATAAACGAAGAGACCCGTAAGAAGTCGACAAAGGACCTGGTCGGGATGATGAATAATGAAGCGGGCTGCCCCTGTGGTCCGATTTACTCTATTGGTGAGGCCTTTGAAGACGAGCATGCGAAGTCATTGCGGATGACCCGGGTTGCCCATCATGACCGCCTTGGCGACATAAACCTGATCCGGTCACCAATCAACATGACTGCGTTTCAACGGAGAGATGAGTTTGACCGGCCAGGTCCGGATGCCGGGCAGCACAGCGAAGAGATCCTCATAGAGATGGGACTGACCACCGGCGAAATTGAAACATTGCGGGTCAAGGGAGTAATAACGTTCAATAATCCCCAAGGAGATTAGTTATGGCAGTGGTCGAGACCGAAAGACAGGGTCAGATTTTTCAGATTCGTTTGAACAGACCTGAGCGAATGAACGCCATGGGGTTGGAACTCCGCAAGGGAATGGCAGAAGCGTTCACCACTTTCAGGGAAAGCCCTGATCTGGAGGTTGCGATCCTGACTGGGACCGGACGCGCTTTTTGTGCCGGGGAGGACATGAAAGAATCTCTTGAGCGGGGCAAGCCAGGCACGGGAGCGCCGTTGGCAGACCCGTTTATGAACAACGAACTGGAAAAACCTGTGATTGCCGCAATCAATGGTTATGCCATGGGCGGTGGGTTCATGATAGTTGAACGTACAGATTTAAGAGTTGCCGTTCGCGGCGCCGTGTTCGAAGTATCCGAGGCAAAGCGATGGTTGTTGGGCGGATACAACCATGGCCATCTTGCCGGTCTTCCGCACCATATTGCAACGGAAATGGCGCTTGGATTTCGCTTCACCGCAGAGCGGCTTTATGAGGTTGGCTTCCTTAACCGGCTTGTTGACCCCGATGAATTAATCCCCACGGCGTATGACATGGCTGAGCATTTATTGACTCTGCCACCGGCATCTCGAGTCAATACGGTCTATATGATGCGGCAAATGCGGCCAGAAGTTGCTCCGGATTTAAGCAAACTGGCGGCGGCGTTGAATAATCATGGCGATGAAAGCGACCTGATAGAATCCCGTGCAGCCTTTTCTGAAAAGCGTAAACCCAACTTCAAAGGATGGCTTGATCCGGAAGACCGCTATCGTATGCCCACACTGGAATCGATTAAATCAGATGACAGCAGCGATTCATGAGCTTCGTGGAATCGGTGATATCAATTCCAATGACGTGACCTTTCTTGTCCTTTCCTCGCTAAATGAATTTCAGGCATACAGTGTTGATATGGTTGCCACGGATCTTCGATATTCTTCGTACACCTCCTGGTAATTCCTGACGGCACTTTCACTGGGCTCGCAACAGCGCTTTTCGTCCCGTTCAAGATGGGTATCGACGAGATCCACAATGCTTGTGTGTCCATCAATCAACTGTAACGCCTGCAGGGCAGCGCCAAAGGCTGCACCTTCATCCTGTTGGTAGACTGTGACGGGGAGGGCGCAAATTTCGGCGACTATCTGGCGCCATGTGTCGCTGTTCATGCCACCACCCGTCAGTACGATCTCATTCGCGTCGACACCCAGGCCAGTGAGCTGGTCGATGCCATACCTGAGTGCAAATGTGGCGCCTTCGACAGCCGAACGTAACAGGTTGCCGGATTTTGTATTGTGACCGCTGAGGCCAATGATGCAGCCCCTTGCATCTGGCAGGTTTGGCGTTCGTTCTCCGTTGAAAAACGGTAGTGTCATCACGCCTTGGGCGCCACGCGGTGTAGACGATATCATGCCTTCAAAACCGGCAATATCAGTACTGAGCAGGTCGCGCAGAAGCTCCGTCGTGACGGTGCAATTCATTGTGCAAAGCAGGGGCAACCAGCCGCCGGTTGATGAACAGAATGCGGCGATATCCCCCTTTGGATCGACGACAGGCTGATCCGCACAGGCATAGACTGTTCCGGAAGTCCCAAGGCTCATCGTCATGTTTCCCGGGCGTACATTACCGGTACCGATGGCGCCCATCATATTGTCACCGCCGCCGATGCCTGCCGGGATTCCAGCGGGCAGGCCGAGGTCATCCGCAACTTCCGGTCGCAGGCAGCCGATCGATTCATTACGAGTCAGTAACGGCGGCAGACAGTCGTTCAGGTCCCGCTCCGAGTCCATCGCCAGAAGCATCTTTTGCGACCAGCATCGTTGCCGGATATCGAGAAACCCCGTTCCTGAGGCATCGCCCATCTCCATGCAACGTTCACCCGTCAGGTACAGATTCAGATAGTCGTGCGGTAACAGGATGCAATCCATCCTGCGGTATGCTTCCGGGTTTGTTTTCTTGAGCCAAAGGACTTTTGAAGCCGTATAGCCAGGCAGTATCGGATTGCCGGTCTCATTGATGCAGGCGCTTCGCCCACCGAATGCGCGCATGATTTCGGTGCACTCTATCCCGGTCGAGGTGTCGCACCAGAGCTTGACCGGCGCCAGTACCCTGTTATTCCTGTCGAGGGCAACGAAGCCATGTTGTTGTCCGGAAACAGAGAGCGCAAGCGCAGACCGACGGATCTCCGGGTCGACCCTGGCGAGAGCGTCATGCAAAGCGTTGAGCCACCAGAGTGACTGTTGTTCCGCGACTCCCGCATCATCCTGGTACAGTTCTAACGGCGCACTGGCGGTAGCGGCAACGTTCCGTCTCTCAAAGTCATAGAAAATGACCTTGAGAGCCTGTGTACCCAGGTCTATGCCGAGGACGGTGTTCATTTCGTCTCAGTATTCGTCATCATTCAATGTTAGGGTGCATTGCCTTGACCGGCAATAATTTAAAACGCCGACAATGGTCAATGCAAGAAGGTTTTACTCTGGCACTTGTCTCTGACCCCAGGACTTTGTACCGGACGCCGGGCATTTCGAAAGCTTATGGCGTTTCTGGTTAACCGGGTTTAATCTACCGGGTCGAAGGATTACAGGAGACACCGGCATGATCGGCAATGCGAATCTCTACGCGCATTACCAGCAGCATTTTCCGACTGACCTCGATACACAATTACTGCTGGACGCCAATGGACGAAGCGTAACTTACGCAGAAGCAGACAGTGTCTCTGCCCGGCTCGCTAACAGCCTGCTTCAACTTGGCGCTGTCCGTGGCGACCGGGTCACCGTGCAGGTCGAAAAATCAGTGGAAAATGTGTTTCTCTATCTGGCCTGTCTGCGCGCGGGACTTGTCTACCATCCGTTAAACATCGCCTATAAGGCTTCGGAACTCGATTATTTCCTTGCCGATGCAGAACCGGCCATCGTGGTTTGCGATAGTGCTGTACTCCCTTTAATCAAATCTGTAGTTCCGGCAGGTGGTGTAAAAGCATTGCCGACACTCAATGCCGATGGTACCGGTACCTTGATGCAGCATGCTGCAGACGCAAGTACTGAAGCTGACGCGGTCCAATGTAAGGGAGTGGACATGGCTGCTTTGCTCTATTCATCGGGTACCACAGGGCAGCCTAAAGGCATCATGTTGAGTCATGATAACCTCCGCAGTAATGCAGAAACACTGGTTGCAAGCTGGGGATTTTCCGCCTCTGACCGGCTCCTGCACATGCTGCCGCTCTATCACGTGCATGGCTTGTTTGTTGGTCTGGGCTGTGTGTTGATGAGTGGCGCAAGCATGGCATGGCACAGCCGTTTCAACGACAAGGCAGCCATTGCTGCAATGCCGGATTGTACCGTGATGATGGGTGTACCAACCTACTACACCCGGCTATTGGCAAACCCGAAATTCGGGCCGGAATACTGTTCGAATATGCGCCTGTTTGTGTCGGGCTCTGCGCCTCTGCTGTCAGAAACGTTCGTTGAATTTCAAACCCGCACTGGACATACCATACTCGAGCGTTATGGCATGACCGAGACCGGGATGAATACCTCAAATCCACTGCATGGAGAGCGACGAGCGGGTACCGTAGGTCCGCCCCTGCCGGGTGTGAATGCCCGGGTGGTCGATGATGCCGGTCAATGCGTGGCGGAAGGCGAGACCGGCAACTTGCAGGTACAAGGCCCGAATGTGTTCACTGGCTATTGGCGCATGCCGGAAAAAACCACCGAGGATTTTACTGCTGACAGCTTTTTCAACACCGGCGACAAAGCCATTATAGACGCGGATGGGTATGTCTCTATCGTCGGTCGCACCAAAGACATGATCATCAGCGGTGGCCTTAATATTTACCCGAAAGAGATTGAATTGGTAATCGATGATATGGCAGGCATCGCAGAGTCGGCTGTCATCGGTATTGCCAATGCTGACTTTGGCGAGGCGGTTCTTGCCGTCATCGTTCCTGACGGTAATGCGCCGACCGCCGCTGAAGTAACCGCTCACTGCCGGTCGATACTGGCCAACTTCAAGGTGCCCAAATGGGTGGAAGTAATCGATGAGTTGCCGCGCAATGCGATGGGCAAGGTGCAGAAAAACGTGCTGCGTGAACGATTTGGAAGCACGCTTTAACTATCTGACCAAACCAGACTGATCCAGCACTGAGGGCCAACATTTACCTGGAGGATCCATCGGGAGTGGTTGTCCGTGTCATCGTCTGTTGACAAAATCACCATCCGCATCTTCGCGCTTCCTGAACGAGGGTATGTTACCGAAGGTCTCTTCCACCCATGCCAGTGCCTGTTCCCGGTCAAGGCTGGGGTCCCAGACAATTCCACTGGGTTGGGATACATGCCAGGGCGTGTCCCAGAAGACCTCAAGACCATTGCCTTCCGGATCGCTGAAATAGAGTGAAAGCGTATTACCATGGGATATCGGCAGGATGTCGACACCGGCTGAAGTGAGTTTACTGTTTAATGTTTTAACATCATCGAAAGACTCAACTCGAAAAGCCATGTGATTCAGTGAATTGGATGGACCCTCGTCCTCTCGCTTGACTAGAACCGCGAGTTGGTGATGTTCATCCGGGTCCTGGCTCATGAAGATAATATCGGGAGCATTCTCTGCCAGTTGACCTCTGTCGCTGACGGTGAAACCGAGTATCCCGGTGTAGAAATCCAGAATCTTGTCCTCGTCTTTCACATTCAGGACTGCGTGTGACCAACTAAGTTTCATATTTTCTTTTCTCAAGAAATTCTGGGGTCAGAGTAAAGCGCCAGAGAGATTTTTGCAAAAAATTACTCTGGCACTGGTTGCTTCCCCAAGAGCACCATCGGACTTGTTCAGTCCAAGCCTGGAACTCTATCCAGGGTTAAGCTTCTGCAGTAGTAGCAATCAGCAGTTGACCGTCCAGGCCGGCTCTGCGATGCACACCCCACTCGGCCATATCCGGAGAGGAAATGATCTCGTCAAATGATTCCTTTGACGGGAACTCGACGATTAACACCTCGTCCCACATTTCCTCTACCTCACCGAGTAACAATTGCCTCGCTACCCCTTGAAACACCAGGCGTCCGCCAGCCGAGGTTGCGCGTTCGACCATCTTACTGCGATAGACTTCATATGCTTCAGCGCCCGTCAGATCTGTTTCTCGACCGTCCGTATATTCCGCCCTGGCCTTGAATTTCAACAGATGCACCATCGTAATTGCGCCATTAATCTCCTGAGAAAGGAGGGCTTGCATGTCATTTGCCGTGCGTATCACCCTATTCGATACATTCATCTCTGTACTCCTTGGTTTTCATAGTCAGATTGAGGTCGCCGAATCGACGACCAGTGTGGTTCTGTTCGCGGCGCAAGCGTTCTGGCCACCGCTTGCGCTCCCGACGGATCCCGAGGTGATCTCTGTGCCCGGTCTCCCGGGCGCATTCGCTACTGCGCATTGTCCTCATCCATTCGAAATTGCCCCTCGAGGAGGTAGCGATACAGCTTGAGCGTGAGCTCCGAGCGGTTTGTTTCCAGCCAGTGCCGGGTGGCGGACGTCAGCACCATTGTCCGGCAAGGATCCTCGGCTACGACGGCAGCGATCTTTTCTTCCCGTCCGCCTGGCGGCCAGATCACGTCTCCCGGCGCGTACTGGAAGAGCCGCGTGCCGACTGTATCGCATGCGGTCGCCCGGCCCGAAACCAACAGCTGCATGTCCGCGAGCGTTGTAGTCTCCGAGTGATTGTCTCGCTGCGTGAGTTGTAGCTTCTGAGCGATTGTCTCATCGCGGGAATAGTCCCGACCCTCCAGCCAGTCTTCCAGCTCCACCATCAGATCCTCGAAATCGATCTGTCGGTCCAGATGGCGCTCAAGATCCTCTGCTGCGAGCTCCAGAAGATTCGCGCGCTGCCCGTCGTCCGCATTCGCGTTCGCTTGCCACGATGCTATCACAATATCCTCGCAGCGCTCGAGTGCCAAATCCAGATCCGCCTCGATCACAAACTCGGTGAATACTGATGCCGGAAGATTGCGTGCCAGCCCTGCCTTTAACTGCTCTGGCGGTGCACTGAGCACCACCCGCACACCGAGGCCGGTCGCCACGTTCAGCACACGGCTAAGGACGTTGATGGCAGAGAAGTCGAAGCCGGATACATTTGCAGAATCCAGCAACAGGCAATCGGGGGGTCGCGATGGCCCGTGCAGGGACTCCCTCAGACGGTCAGCCAATGGCGAGGCACTGCCAAAAAATATATAGCCGCGCAGTCGATAAGCATGAACGCGGTCACCCTCGTCCGACAATATCACGCGCTCTGGCACCGAACGCGCCTTGCTGCTATGGCGCTCGCGCGCCGTGAATTCCGATTCGATCGGGTTCACGCGACTGAGGCGGAAGGCGAAGAACACGAGTGTTGCCAGCAATCCGACACCCACGCCCTCCAACAGCCCGAAAGCGCCAATGGCAATGAAAATCAGAACGATAATGCCAAATTCGGACCGGCTCAGACGCCTGTAGCTCCTCACCAGTCCCTCGTCGAGCATTCCCAGTCCGGCAAAGACCAGTATGCCACCCACCAACGATGTCGGCGCCAGCTCCAGTATTCCGTCGCCGATGAACAGGGCGCTGCCGATAACGAGTGCTGCGGCGATGCCGGTCAGGCGGGTGGCAGCTCCAAACAGCTTGCTGCGCATCGATGCCGGTACGATTACAGTCGCGACCGTTCCGCCACCGAGACCGCCGACCACGCTCGCCAGCCCGCATGCCTTAAACTCCCGATCCCACTCCAGCTCCTGATCGGCGGCCACCTCGAGGCCTGCGACGTTCATGATCACGCAAATGAACGCGACCATGATCAGCGCCAACATGTTTGGAACCTGCCCAGCCAGTGAGTCCCAATCCACGCGCGTGATGTCGGAGGCACCCAGAGACGGCCACAGAGTGCCGTCCGCTGTGCTTGTCAACAACAGGCCTGCCGCCTGCGCCTCGGCGCCGGAAATGCCAAGGCCTGCCAGCGTGAGGTGGTATGCTCCCACAAATACCGCGACGCTCACCGGTAGAATCAAGGCGTTTCCCCACCGTTTCATGGCAAAGTACAGTGCAATTCCATAGCCAATACCGGGACCCCACCGCGCTAGTGTGGGGAGATCCAGCAACTCCGGGATCCCGCTCCAGTGAGCTTCCGCGCCCATCAACGACATGGAAGCGAGACACACCGCGCCACCGATCCCGGCGACGAACCCGGCTGAGACAGGATAGGGAATGAACCGGAGCAGGTTGGCAAGCCGGAATCGACCAATCATGAGGCAAGAGACGCCAGTGACAACCGCACTCAGAATGAGCGCTGCGGAAACGGTAACGAATAAGGCGTCGCCTTCGGCATCCATCGAGGATCCAAACGCAGCCATGCCGATGACGAGCGCGGGAGACAGCCCGGCAATCACGCCTAAATACCCCGAAGACATGGCCATGATCATGCAGGCGGCGAAGTTTCCGAACAGTATGAGACCCACGCCCTGGGACCCATAGGGTGCCAACGCCCCTGAGAATATGAACGTCGCGAAGGCGATTTGGGAGACCAGCAATCCGAGCCCCGAGGTGACGCCGGCTGAAATGCTCACGAGGGTCTTCCCCGCCAGGGTATCCGGGCTAAGATCCGCCACGACTTCCGCGAGGCGCGAACTCATCCTGCCAACCCCTCAGTGTTGTGACGTCCGCATAGGCTTCCTATGGGTCCCCCTTCGCAGGCCATTAGGTCGAAAATCCACAACTCGGCGCTCGTCTGGGCATCGGGTGCTGCAAAGAGGAGAACTGCCATTGCGAAGACACGTTTCACCAACCAAAGCCCCGAGAGTCCTGCAACGTTACCGGCATCCGATGCCTCCTGGAAAATCGCCCAATGGCAAGCATGACATTTTCTCCTTAAACCTATCCTAAATATGTAAGATGATTAAGGCAAGCAATGAAATAATTTCTATTCATTCAGGAGATCAACAGCAGCAATGGCCTGGATGTAGTTTCAGTAATATCATGTGAGTCTTCTGCTTCCCAATGCGGTAACCATCTCAACAATATTTCCATTGATGTTGGATGGTAAGGTCTGCAAGGTAGCAATCCGTTGTAAATACAAATCCCGTTGAAACTACGGTAACTATTCACCTGCTCTGATAATATTGGAGTTCTTATAGAAGTAGTACTGTGCAAATATTCCAACTGGAGCCTTTTGCAAAATGTGCTGGACGAAACGTATCAAGTATTCAGGATGTATCGCATTCGTTTTAACATGCTTTGCCGCGAATTCTTCAGCTACCGAAACCGTGGTGGCAATTGTTTATAACGAACCAGTGGAAGAAAATTTCGATGGTACGCCATTTGTGGAAGTATTTAAGGAAGAACTACGCGCATTAACATCAGGTGAATTCGATTTACGCTTTAAATCGTTTCCTGCGCTATGGGATACAGAGGCAACAACTCAAGCACTTGACGCAGCATATGCTGACGCAACTGTTGATATGGTATTGGTTGTCGGATTTCTTGGAAATCAGATAGCGGTTTCAAGAACAACGTTTTCCAAGCCGACATTTCTGCCAATGGTCATTAATGCTGAATTGATGGGGGCGCCCACTGACGGTAATCGTTCTGGCAAACGTAACCTCAGCTACCTGGTGGATAGCGTACCTTTCAAAGACAATATAACCACGTTCCGGCGACTTGTCCCGTTCAACAGGCTGGTGTTGCTGTTGGATTCTGCCGGCCTGGAGGTGCTGGTAAGAGCGCCTGCTCTCATGTCCCAACAAGTACCGGATATTTCTGTGATGTTTGTTGGTCATGATATATCACAGGGAGAGTCGCTTGCGATTGATATTCCCGATTCTGCTGAAGCTGTAATTCTTGGTGGGTTGCCCAGGCTGAACCAGGAACAACTGACCGAGGTGCTGCTCAGCTTTGCTGATCGGGGAATTCCAGTATTCAGTCAGTCCGAGCATGAAGTCCATTCGGGTGCATTGGCTTCCTATGCGATTGACACGGATTACATCAGGATCGCACGGCGTAACGCCTTGAATATGCAGGCAGTTCTATTAGGCCAAAAGGCTGAGGATCAGCGGATCTACTACGAGGGCAGACGCCGTTTGACGATTAACATGCAGACTGCGGATAGCCTCGGTGTGTCTCCTGGATTTGATCTCCTGAGTGAAGCCAATCTTGTCAATACACCGGTAAACCAGGGTCCGGAATACGATTTGCTCACAGTGGCACAGCTTGCGATCGAGCGTAACCTTGATCTGGCTATTGAACAGGCCAATGTGTCAATAGGCGAACAGGACCTGAGTCTGTCCAGAGCTTCTTTGTTACCACAATTGACAGTCGAGTCCAGTTTATTGAACAGGGATCAGTCACCGAATGTTCAGGCGGGACTTGCGGCAGAGCGCAGTACCGATGCTGCGATTACTTTTTCCCAGACGCTGTACTCCGATGTGCAACTTTCAGGTTATCAACAACAGAAACATCTACAGGCCGCGAGATTGGCAGCGCTGAAGGTTGCGACACTAAACTCGGTGCAGGAGGCAACGGTTGCCTACCTGCAAGCTATTCGAACGGAGGCTCAGGTTCTTGTCCAACAGGATAACCTTAACCTCACTCGAACGAATCTCGATCTGGCTAAGGATCGTGTGCGAATCGGCATCTCAAGCAATGCTGATATTTATCGCTGGCAAAGCAATCTGGCCAGTGCTCAAAGCAATGTCCTGACTGCCATAGCTGAGAAAGATCAGGCTCGCGATCATCTGAACAGAATGTTGAATCAGCCGTTGGACGCTCCGTTCCGTTTGAAAGCTCCGGATATCCAGTCAATGTTTGCAATGACCGAGGATGACTTCAATGATCTGGTCAATAATCCTCGCCAGTTTTCCCGCTTTGTCCAATTTAACGTGAAACATGGCCTTGCCCTGTCACCTGAACTGGATCAATTACATCGGCAGATAGCTGCAATTGAACGTGACATTGTTCAGAAAAAAAGAGCGCATTGGCTGCCGGATTTCAATCTGCAGGCTCAGTATTCAGATAATCTTGATATGTCTGGTCTGGGATCGGGGGGACTCAATGAAGGCCTCACGGATTGGAGTGTAGCGGTCAACGTCAGGCTGCCTTTGTTTACGGGCGGCTCGCGTCGTGCGGCATTATCCAAATCGCAACTATTGAAGCACCAGCTCAGTCTGCAACTGTTGGCGACTCAGCAACGAGTCAGTCAAAATATTCGTGCGAGAATGTATGAGACACAGGCAAGCTATGCCAACATCGAACTCTCGAATTCCGGCGCAGTTGCTGCACGAAAGAACCTCGAGTTGATCCTGGAAAACTATCGGGCAGGGAGTATCGGTATCCTCGATTTGCTGGATGCTCAAACACAGTCACTGCAGGCAGAATTGGCTGCCAATAATGCATTACATGATTTCCTGATTAATCTGATGAACGTACAAAGAGCCGTTGGCAGGTTCGAGTTTATGAGCTCTGAACCAGAAAAACAGGCACTGGTAGACGAGGTGACAACTTACCTCAAAGACACATCAGGATTGACACAGGAGCAATCCAAATGAATATGCCACTTAAAGCCGGTGGCATTCTGGTCATCAGTTTTCTCCTGAACGCCTGTGACAGGGATGAATTGATCAGCGAGCCTGAATTAAGACCGGTCAAAGTCTTTGTGGTAGACCAAGTTGTTACGGTACGAACCCGGACATTTTCCGGAATCAGCCAATCTGCTCTTGAGTCGCGACTCAGTTTCAAAGTCGGTGGCACTATTATTGAGTTACCGGTGCAGGTAGGCGATGCACTGAAGAAAGATCAAACCGTTGCCAGGCTGGACCCTTCTACATACGAACTGGAGGTGGCCCAGGCACGTTCGAAATTGTTACAGGCCAAAGCGAATCAACGCAATGCCGCTTCCAACTATGAACGTGTCAAAGGTCTTTATGAGAACTCCAATGCGTCAAAAAACGAGCTGGACAGCGCACGGGCATCTGCCGAAACCGCAGAGGCTGAAGTCAGTACCGCGACAAAGTCCGTTGAAATTTCGGAACTCAACAGATCCTACACCACGCTTGCCAGCGCTGCCGACTGCACTGTTGTGTCCATAGCAGTCGATTTGAATGAAAACGTAATCCCGGGTAATGAAATTGCGACTGTAAATTGTGGTGGTGGTATTGAAGTCAGAGTTGGCGTTCCTGAAGGTTTGATTGATGGATTGACTCGAGGAAGTCTGGTTAAGGTCAGTATTAACACGATCAATGATATGTCTTTCTCTGCAACGATTACAGAGATTGGCGTTGGGTCGGCCAGCTCTTCCTCGACATTTCCGGTCATAGTTGCTCTTGACGGGGTAAATCCGGGGATACGTCCGGGTATGGCTGCTCAGGTCACATTCTCCTTCCCGGAGAAGAATCAGGACATACATATCGTACCTACAGCTGCTGTTACCAATGATTCAATCGGACCTTTTGTGTATATCGCCGAGCCATCAGGTGAAAATCGTGCGACTGTCACTCGACAATATGTTGAAGTGGGTGAATTGACCGCACAGGGTGTGGAAATCTATAGCGGAGTTTCCCAGGGTGATGTACTGATTACAGCAGGACTCAACTCAGTGTTTGAAGGGCAGACAGTACTGGTACCCGGGTCGCAGGATATATGAGTATCACAGGATCAGCGATAACCAATAATCGTTTAACAGGAGCGTTGGTTATCCTGCTTTTTCTGGCTGGAATTCAGGCATTTATTGATTTACCCAAAGCCCAGGATCCTGGATATGTAGTTCGGATCGCGGTGATCACCACACGGTTTCCTGGCGCAAGTCCTGAGCGTGTTGAATTGCTGGTAACGGACAAGATTGAGAAAAAGGTTCAGGAAATGCCTGAAGTTGACAGTATTACATCGAGTTCGCGCACGGGAATTTCGATCATAAGAGTCAACTTCAAGGAAAGCTATAAGGAAATGCGTCCGATTTTTGATGATCTGCGGCGCAAGGTTGATGACATTGTTGGTGACTTGCCGGATGAGGTCAGAACCCCCGTTATTAACGATGAATTCGGGGATGTATTTGGCAGTGTTTACGCGCTGACAGGTGACGGGTATTCGCACGCAGAGTTGGAAACCATCGCGAATGAAATCCGGGATCGATTGCTCAATGAACCTGACATAGCAAAGGTTTCACTACACGGGCTGCAGCAAGAGCGATTATTCGTCGACTATAACAATGCACAGCTTACTGAACTTGGATTGTCACCCCAGCAATTGTCCAACATTCTGGAGTCGGTCAATATTCTGTCCTCCGGTGGTGATATTGTCAGTGGTCGTGAACGAATTGTACTTGAGCCTTCAGGAAACCTGGAGAGTCTTGATGATCTCAGACACACTGTTATCCAACTGCCTAATGGCGACGTCGTTTATCTTGGCGATATAGTCGAGGTCTACCGGGACTATCAGGAACCACCTGAATCGATCACCCGGGTCAATGGCCAGTCAGCAGTTGCCATTGCCATTTCAACTCGCGAAGGCGGTGATGTCCTGAAGCTGGGTGAACGTCTTGATATCCTGATTCCAGAGATCAGCAAGAAGTATCCCTGGGGTATTGAGCTTGAGAAGATCTGGTTTCAGGCAGATTTGGTTGAAAAAAGTGTTAATGGGTTCATTCGGAGTCTGAGTCAGGCGATCGCGATTGTTATTGTGGTGATGATCTTTTTTCTGGGTATCCGGACCGGGCTTGTCGTTGCCTTGTTGATACCAACCACCATGCTGATTACATTTTTTGTGATGCAGTTCTTTGACATTACCGTAAACCAGATATCACTTGCTGCCTTGATTATTTCGCTTGGTTTGCTGGTGGATAATGCAATTGTTATCGTCGAATCGGTCCTGTTGAAACGGGAACAAGGTGAGAATCCAATTCAGGCAGCCATCAATTCGGGCACAGAACTTCGGTTACCGTTACTCATAGCCTCGCTGACAACTGCCGCGGCATTTATGCCGATAGGTCTTGCGGAATCTGCCGTGGGTGAATATACGGCTGACATTTTCTATGTCGTCACGATTGCTTTGCTGCTTTCCTGGCTGCTGGCGATGACCGTGATTCCAATGCTGACCACCAAATTGATTACAGTGGGAAAAAAACCGGCAGATGAAGGACCTTCCAGATGGCAAATGAGATATCGGAAGTTATTGCTGCTATCGCTCCGGAACAAACCTGGTTTTCTGGTCGTCGTCGTCGCCATATTCAGTTTGTCAGTCTGGGGACTTGCAGTTGTTCCTGAGCAGTTTATAGCGCCATCCAATGATCCTGTGATATCGGGTAAACTTGAACTTCCTCTTGGCACATCGATTGAAACATCCAGAGCCACTGTTGAGGCACTCGATAAGTTCATCTCGCAAGAATATTATGAAGTCGAATCAGCAGATCGACTGGTTGCGAACTGGTTGGTATTTACGGGGGAAGGTGGTCCGAGATTTAAACTGTCACTGGATCCTCCCAATCAGAATCCATCCAATTCATTTCTGATTCTCAATACAATCGACAGTGAGTCAGTCGATGTCGTGATAGCCGGTATCCAAAATTATATCGATGAAAAACATCCTGATCTTGAGCATCAGCTTGCCCGCCTGGAAAATGGCCCACCTGTCGGTTATCCAATTCAGATCAGATTGTCGGGTCCAAATTTTGAAGATCTGTATAAAATTGCGGACAGGATAACGGCATACGTCTATGCTTTGGATGGCGTTTTATCTGTTAAAAACACCTGGGGATTGCAAACCAAAAAACTGGTTGTGGACATCGATCAGGAACGTGCGCTTCGGGCAGGGGTGACCAGCAGTGATGTTGCCTATTCTCTTCGTGCGGGTCTTTCCGGTATTGAATTAACAGAATACCGTGAAGGAGACAAGTTGATTCCGATTACGCTGCGCACCGTTGAAACGGACAGGCAGGACATCAGCAAACTGGATGGGTTGAACATTTATTCACAATCCAGCAGAAAAAGCGTTCCTTTAAAACAGGTGGCGGATGCGTTTTTGACGTTTGAACCAGGCGTCATAGAACGTCGTGACCGTGTCCGAACCATCACGTTGCAGGTTCAACTGCTTCCGTGGACCACGCCTTCAGAGGTCAATTCAGGTCTCATCCCATGGCTTGAAGAGAGCAGCCAAAACTGGCCGGCCGAATATGAGTTTGAGATAGGCGGTGAATCAGAGACGTCTGATGATGCCAATGCATCGATCATTGCAAAAGTACCCCTGGCTGCGTTTGTGGTTGTCTTATTGCTTATAGCACAGTTCAATTCGGTCCGCCGGCCGATCATCATTCTGGCGACAATTCCTCTGGGACTCATTGGTGTCACATTTGGTCTGCATGTTGCTCAATCTTCCATGGGCTTCTTCACCATCCTTGGCATCATAGCGCTGTCCGGGATTATCATTAACAATGCCATTGTCTTGATGGATCGTGTGAGAATAGAAATCGAAGAGAAGCATAGAGCACCGGATGATGCGCTTATTACAGCCTGTATGATGCGATTGCGACCAATTGCACTGACCATGGCGACGACTGTTCTTGGCATGATGCCGCTTTGGTGGGGAGGTACGCCTATGTTTGAACCGCTCGCCGTGAGCATCATATTTGGTTTGTTTTTTGCAACACTGTTAACGCTGCTTGTAGTGCCTGTATTGTACGCTGTCCTGTTTCGCGTAAGTTTTAGCCAGGAAGGGACGGTTTAGAATCGTTATCCTGATCCTGCCGCTGATAAGCTATTTCTGCGGCTTCCTGCGCGTATGCTGCATACGAGTCTTTTAAAATTGCTGAATTCAAAATGCATTCAGCGACCAGTTCTGGGCCATCGAATACTGAAGTACGAACCCAATTGGATTCGACTCTTCGGCTCTCGCTTAATGCAATGACTTCTCGTTCAAGCCTGTAGGGGTGGTTTACAAACAGGGGACCCTTGATGAGCTTTATTTCCTGATCGGCAAACAATCCGACAGAGGGGGTCTTGACCGGCAGTGGGTTTTCTTGTGCGGTGTAGTAAGTCAGTACACTGATCATCTCCAGGGGGATTACAGGCTTGCCCCAGGGTGAAGTATTACCCTCATCCCTGGTATACCAGGGACTGGATTCTGTGATCGACTGAAGTTTGTCGTTCAGGGTAAATGGATACATATCGCCCATATTTTGATCAAAATCCATGATCACGGGTTGATCTTCCCTGATCACCATCCCAACACTGAGGTCAGCCAGAATAACCAGTTGATCCGCTGGTCGAAGCTTCTGTAGCCTTCGATCGAGTTCGGATGCCGGATGGTCTGGTCCAATGGACGCGGTACCCGACAAAACGGGTGTACCATCCCGTTTTTCTGCCCATATCCTGCAGTTATTGCCTGTTACATTCCCGACAAAGGCGCGGACCTCTTCACCTTCAACGACCATGTTCTGGTAGTGGACACTGATACAGCCTGTATCCAACCATCGGTTACCGAAGATATGATAAAGGAGTGGCACAAACTGGCTGAAATGCGTTGGTCCTTCGATGGGTGCGCCGGAGAAACCCAGGTCCGCCGCCATTTTGTCATCGTGCAAGGATGAGTGACCATCATAGGTTTGAGCGTTCAACATTTGCCGTGGTTGGCGAAAGTCCCCACAAATAAAGGGTTTAAAGGGAAATGGTTCCACAAAAATACTCTTGAGAATCGTAATTTGCAGAGAATACCATAATTATGAGACTTTATTGGCTCTGCACAAGCCGCCTTGCTCCCGGGTGAAGTGAGGTCTCAGAGGGAAACTGCGTCAAATACTCTATGTTTTTACACATACCATGGCAACCTGGAACAAAATCGATCTCCAGTCCCGCTTCGTCTGGATTCTCCGTGTGTTTTATGCTCTCCGTGCTTTTTTTAGCATCAACCTGCCTTGCCGGGCAACCGCCTTACCAGCACGGCATCTCCCTACTACATGACTTGAAGTATCCATCCAACTTCACACACTTCGACTACGCAAACCCATTTGCGCCCAAGGGAGGGAACCTGACTCTTGCTACAACCTCGCCAATCCGGAACTTTTCGGGCGCCTGGGGTACCGGGGTTTCCAATGCTGCCGGCCTGGAGAGGACATTCGACCGGTTGTTCACCAGATCGGCGGATGAGCAGTCAGCACTGTATGGCTTGCTGGCAGATGGTGTAGCGCTTTCGTCCGACAGGAAATCGCTGTATATCAGATTACACGAGGCAGCCCGCTGGAATGACGGAGTACCGTTAACCACCAGTGATGTACTGTTCTCCTACGACACGATGGATGCAACATCGCTGGCCGGAAAAATCTACCTGGAACAGTGGATCGAGTCGTTCGAGATCGTCAATGCCCGCGAAATGGTGATCCACCATCGTGATGTCTTCACCCATTCAAATCTGTTGGCATTGACCACGTTTCCCGTACGTCCTGCGCACTACTATGCTGACCGTGACCCCGGGGAGCAAACCCTCGAGCCGCCACTTGGCAGTGGTCCGTATCGGATTGCAGGGTTCGATCAGAACCATGTTGTCTACGAGCGCGTGGATGACTACTGGGCACGTGATCTTCCGGTCAACCGGGGACGTTATAACTTCGATACGATTCGTTACGATGTATACCGCGATGCCACAGTGGCACGGGAAGCTTTTCGCAAGGGATTGTTCGATCTCTTTTTGGAAACCGACATTCGTTACTGGCACTCTTCATATGACATTCCGGCGCTTGATGAGGGTCGGGTACTCAAGGATACCCGCATTGTCAGCAGGTACATTGGTCAGGAGCTCGCACTGGTATTCAATCTTGATCGCGAGATGTTCCGTGACCCGCGGGTTCGTGAAGCGTTGACACTGGCTTTCGACTTCGAGTGGCAGAACCGTGTGTTACAGCATGACTCCCAGAACCGTGCGCTGAGCTACTTTGCCGGCTCGTCACTGGCGGCCATTGGATTACCCACGGAAGAGGAGATCACTTTACTGGCGCCCTGGCGCGACCAACTGCCGGAGCGCGTATTTACCGAACCGTTTCAGTTACCCATGTCGACTGGTCGGGGTCCACATTGGCCGGCTCTGCAACGAGCGTACTACCTTCTGACCGAGGCTGGTTGGACCTACGTGAATGGACGACTGCAGGATGAGCACGGGCAGCCTTTCGAACTGGAAATTGTGACACAGCACACGTGGGCACGGCGGTTGCTGCTCCCTTATATCAAGTCGCTTGAAATCCTTGGAATTAACGCAAACCTGCGTCTTCTTGAAAGTGTCCATGCGTTTAAATACAAGAGACAGCGAAGTTATGATATGTACCTGAGAGGTCACGAATTGGTGAATCCTCCTATGGGTGGATTACATACCTACTTTGGTTCCGTAAACGCGGTTCAGGGAATGGGTGGCAATCTGGCGGGAATTCGCAGTCCTGCCGTCGACGCCCTGATCGAACTCGCGCAGAGTGCTCCTGACATGGAGTCCGCGACGATTGTCTGCCGGGCTCTGGACCGGGTCTTGCTGTGGGGGTTCTATCATATTCCCCTGAATATGCCAAACGAGGAACGTTTCCTCTATTGGGACAAGTTCGGCCGTCCCGACGATTCAGCGGCGATATATGAATACCTGACTGATGGTTTGGCACGTGTTATCGACAGTTGGTGGTTAGATGACATCAAGTCTGAATCATTAGCGCAATAACGATCACAAAGAGCCTTCAGCGGGCCAATACTCGCCTTGCCGCTGTTATGGAGCAACAGTCCGGCTTATCTGGATTATCTTCGTCATGTTTGATGAGGCCTGTTTCATTAATGATGCTGTTCGCAGATGGCTTTGGGGCATTCATTTGCACCAGCGTCTGCGCGTCCCTCCCGGATTCCCGAGCTTCCCCCGCATGCCTGTAGTCATGCTCCTCCAACTCGGCGCTCCGACATTATGC
>LXNI01000183.1_pt1 | contig 78401 bp, 66 predicted proteins | sample 809091 | NCBI WGS metagenome assembly LXNI01 (sample SAMN04870527, study PRJNA318959) | sponge metagenome | biome: 01000161; feature: marine sponge reef; material: water | host: Sarcotragus foetidus | place: Greece: Milos, Mediterranean Sea | collected 2013-05-29 | depth 5-7 m
CAAGGCCACGCTCGAAGCCATCGCCGCCGGCCATCCGGCCTCCGATATCGATGCGCTGATGCCCTGGGCCTTTACACCAGCTTCAAGCTGAAATCCAGGTGGGGCGGACGCCCCGCTTACTCATCGGTTCATAAAGTTTGCATGTATCGTACGGTACCATTCGCAGCAACGATCGAGTGCAAGAGAGGGCATGAAGGGATACGCAGTGAGAGCCTTGTGCAGCGTTGTCTCGCTGTGGTTGGTCGCCGTTGCAGTACCTGGAATCAGCATCCGGGGAGGCGGCGCCTGGTTGGTCTGTGCGCTGGCCGTGGGGCTGGGCAACGGTCTGTTGCGTACAGCCATCGTGTTCTACCTGGTGCCGCTGGGGTTGGGTGCGATCGCGGGTCTCTCGCTCGCACTGAATGCGCTTGTGATTGCCCTATTAGCGGTTTTGTTCGAAGGGGTTTTGATTGAAAGCGCCCTCGCTGCGGTCATAGGTTGGTTCGTCCTGGCCGGGGTGGCCACGGCGATCACGCAGTATATTGGCCCGGATGGCAGGTTTTATTCGTTGATTCCGGCGAGTCGACCGCCATCCGCCTCCTGAAAGCGATGCGGATTGGAATTGAGGCGGCCGCGGTCGCAGTGGCGGTGATCGGCGCACTGGGGTGGCTTTCCTGGGGAGGCGCGGCGGGCGCTGAAGAGGTCTCGCCCCTCGACATCCCTAACCTGAGTCCACCGGTGGCGGTTTTCGGGCTGCCGGCCTGGGATGGGCCCTTGGGCGATGCCCGCAACGAATTCAGCATTACCACTGCGGTTGGAAACCACTATGTGCTCGCGGGAAACGGTCACGAGGAACTGCTGGTAGACGGCGAAACCTGGCGGGTCAACCTGGCTTATCGGCACCGTTTCGGCGAGCGTTGGGCGGTGAGTCTGGGCGTTCCCTGGTACCGGCATTCGGGCGGGTTTCTCGATGACGCCGTCGATGCCTGGCACGGATTTGCCAACCTGCCGGACGGCAACCGCAACCTGCGGGGCGAAGACGAGTTGCAATACCTGTACAAGGTAGGCGGTCGGCACCGCTTCCTGTTCGAGCGCTCCGGCCAGGGAATCGGTGATGTACGGCTTGGCCTGTCGCGCACGGTCGGGATCGAAGGGGCGACCACGCTCAAGGCCACCCTCAAGGTTCCCACCGGAGACCGGGGTGCGCTGACCGGGAGTGGTGCAACGGACCTGGCGCTCAGCTTCCTCAGGCGCCATTCGCTGTCTGGCGGCGACGCGCCGGCGGGTATCTATTGGGGTGCCGGCGTGCTCCGGCCCGGCGAATCGGAAGTGTTTTCCCTGCCCAGCGAGGATTCGGTGGTTTTCGGCGTGCTCGGCGCCGGATGGCAACCGCTGCAGCGCCTCGGTTTCAAGGCGCAACTGGATGCACATTCCAACTACTTTTCCAGTTCACTGGACGAACTGGGGGCAAGCGCCGTGCAGGCCAGCGTTGGCGGTTGGTGGATTTCGGATTCAGGTCGAACCCTGACGTTCGCCTTCAGCGAGGACCTGATCGTCAAGTCGGCACCCGACTTCGGTATCCACATCGGTGTCGGCTGGACCTTCTGAGCGGACCGCCGAGACTATACTTTGCGGCCCATGACGCCCGGATGCACGACAAGCAATGTTTCGAAACGGCGCCATGGGCGAGTTGCGCGGTCATGCCCTGTGTTCCTTGCGACAACGGTCGTGACGGCGTTGATGGCGGGCTGCAATGCTCCTGGGAGGGATGCTTCCTCTGCGCGCGACTCCGCGCCAATCGTTCAACCTGAAGATCGGCTTCCCGCAGGAGAGGCGCAGGCCTCTCCATCGAATTCGAGCACAGCCGACTACCTTGCGCAGGCGCGGTTTGCAGATGCGGATTTCGGGCGGGGCGAACTGCTGAGCTACGCTTGTATCGTGTGTCACACGCTGGGCCCGGGTGAGGAGCACTTGATCGGCCCCAATCTCTACGGGATATTTGGCCGGCGCGCCGCGAGCGCCCGGGACTTTGCGTATTCCGATGCGCTGACGGAGGCGGGAATTACCTGGACGCCTGAAGAACTGGATGTGTGGCTTGCCCGGCCCGACGAGTTCGTGCCCGGCAATCTGATGGTCTTCGCGGGCCTTTACTCCGTCTCCGACCGCACCGATCTCCTGGCCTACCTGTTACGCGAAACGGCCCCCGAAGAATCCGCCGCAGATCAATAGGCGGCATTTTCACGCATCGTTTTCGCTACACTACGTCGGTCAGCACCGGAAGCGAGCAACATGAGCGCCGTTCTTGATCGACAGTACGAGTCATCGCCAATCCAGGGGGGCAACGCGCCCTACGTGGAAGCGCTTTACGAATCCTATCTCCAGGATCCGGGCAGCGTTTCGGCGGAATGGCAGCGATATTTCGGCGGAATCGGCGGCGAAAAGCCGCGGGATGTGCCCCGCCAACCGATCGTCAGCACCGAACGCGCAAGGCCTCACGAACCGATTGTCAGCGTCGAGCGCGAAGAGCCCCAACAACCGATCACCAGCCCCGAGCGCGAACGTCACCAACAACCCATAGCCAGGCCGGAAGGAGAACGGCCACGGCAGTCGCTCGCCGTCGCCGCCGGAATCGGTTGGGAGGGGAGCCCGCCCATCGAGCAGGTGAGCGAAAAGCAGGCTGCGGTATCCCGGCTCATACAGGTCTACAGTCTGCGTGGGCATCAGGTCGCGGACCTGGATCCCCTGGACCTGTGGGAACGGTCCACGCCAGCGGTCATGAAGCTGGATTTTCTCGGCCTCGATGAAACCGACCTGGACGCCGAGTACTTCACCGGAGGGCTTGCCGGAACCGGGCACACGCGGATGAAACTCAGGGATATCCTGGACGTGCTGAAACGGGTCTATTGCGGCCGGATCGCCATGGAATTCGCCCACATATCCCGTGCCCGGGAGAGGCTCTGGCTGCGGCAGCGATTCGAAGAGAACCGGGCCGGCAGCGGCCTGAGCCGGGAGGGACGCCGCCGCGTGTTCGCCAGCCTGAACCGCGCAGAGGGTCTCGAACGCTACCTCAACACCAAGTTTGTCGGGCAGAAGCGGTTCTCGCTGGAAGGCGGCGAGACGCTGATCCCGATTCTCGACGACATGATCCGCACCGCGGGGGACAGGGGCATCCAGGAAGTCGTGATCGCGATGGCGCATCGCGGGCGGCTCAATGTCCTGGTCAACGTGCTCGGCAAGGCGCCCCAGGAACTATTCTCCGAGTTCGCCCCGGACCGCGATCTGAGCAAGCTCCGCGGCTCCGGCGACGTCAAGTACCACATGGGCTTTTCCGCGGACGTGCGAACGCCCGGCAACAACGTTCATGTGGTGCTCGCCTTCAATCCGTCCCACCTGGAGATCGTCAATTCCGTCGTGGAGGGATCCGTTCGGGCGCGTCAGGACCGCCGCGGCGATATTCAGGGGAACCAGGTTCTCCCGGTGCTGATTCACGGCGACGCCGCCTTCGCCGGACAGGGCGTCGTGGCGGAAACCTTCCAGATGTCGCAGACGAGACACTTCCACACCGGCGGAACCATCCACGTCGTTATCAATAACCAGATCGGCTTTACCATCAACGACCGCCACGATGCCCGCTCGACACCTTACTGTTCCGACATTGCGAAGATGGTCGAAGCGCCGGTCTTTCACGTCAACGGAGACGATCCGGAAGCGGCGGTTGCCGCCATCCGGCTGGCAATGGGCTACCGCCAGGCCTTTCACAAGGATGTAGTGATCGACTTGATCTGCTATCGGCGCCTTGGCCATAACGAGGCCGACGAACCCGCCGTCACCCAGCCGGTGATGTACAACAGGATCAGGAAACACCCCACCACGCGTGCGCTCTACGGCAACACGCTGCTGGCCAACGGCGACCTGAGCGAGTCGGAGCTCCGGTCGATGGAAGAAAACTACCGGGCGTGCCTGGACGAAGGACGCAGCCCGAATGAAGACTGCCTCGGCATGATCGGCAATGAATTCACCGTGGACTGGGGGAGATACCAGGGCACGCTGGACACCGCCGTGGATACGAGCATCTCCCTGAGTGAGTTGCGGCGCCTGGGCGCATTGATCAACACGGTACCCAAGGGATGGAAGCTTCACCCGCGAGTCCAGCGGATCGTTTCGGATCGGCTCAGGATGGCGGCGGGGGACCTGAGTCTGGACTGGGGATTCGCGGAGTGTCTGGCTTACGGCAGCATTCTCGATGCCGGCTTGAATGTTCGGCTCATCGGGCAGGACAGTCGGCGCGGAACGTTTTTCCATCGGCATGCTTCCTTCGTCAACCAGGCGGACGGCAACGTATTCGTGCCCCTGGAAAGCGTCACGCCGCGCACCGGTGCGTTCACCGTGGGCGATTCATTGCTTTCCGAAGAGGCCGTTCTGGGGTTCGAATACGGCTACAGCACCGCATCGCCGGATTGCCTGGTGATCTGGGAAGCGCAATTCGGCGATTTCGCCAACGGCGCCCAGGTCGTGATCGACCAGTTCATCAGTTCCGGCGAATCCAAGTGGGGGAGGATGGCCGGGCTGACGCTGTTCCTGCCGCACGGATACGAGGGCCAGGGCCCGGAACATTCGTCCGCGCGCCTGGAGCGATTTCTGCAATTGTGCGCGGAACAAAATATGCAGGTCTGCGTCCCTTCGACGCCGGCCCAGATGTTTCACATGCTCAGGCGCCAGGCGTTGCGGCCGACCCGCAAACCGCTGATCGTGATGACGCCGAAGAGCCTGTTGCGCCATCGCTCCTCGGTGTCATCGCTGAGCGAGATCACCGAAGGCAGCTTCAATCCTCTGATCGGCGACGAGACCGTGGCGCCCAAGGACGTCCGTCGGCTGATTTTCTGCAGCGGCAGGGTGTACTACGACCTGGCAAGCTTGCGCAGCGAGCACGACATCGAAGACATGGCCATCATCCGGCTGGAAGAACTCTACCCGTTCCCGGTCGAAGAGTACGCCGCTACCATCGAGCGGTACGCGCACGTTTCAGACATAGTGTGGTGTCAGGAGGAACCCCAGAATCAGGGCGCCTGGTATCAGATTCGTCATCGCCTGCAGGCGCCCCTGACGGAAAAACAGCAGCTGTCGTACGCTGGCCGACCTGATGCCGCAGCACCTGCTTCCGGCATTTTCGGCCTTCATTCGATGAAGCAAAAAAACCTTTTATTCAGTGCTTTATCGATTGAACCTAATGAAACTTATGGGAACTCTGAAACGTGACGATTGAAATCAGGGTGCCGCAACTGCCCGAGTCGGTGAGCGACGCCACATTGGTGAATTGGCATCGTTCCCCCGGCGATCCGGTACGCAGGGACGAAAAGCTGGTTGAACTGGAAACCGACAAGGTCGTGCTGGAAGTGCCTTCGCCGAGCGACGGTATCTTGCAGGAAGTTCGCGTAGCCGACGGCGCCACGGTGACGGCGGGCGAGGTGTTGGCGCTGTTGGAGCCGGGGGAGGCGTCCGGGGCTTCCGATGGCAACGGGGGCGAGTCGGCAGTGACTGGCTCTGTGGTCGCTGAAGCCGCAGCGGCAGCCGCTTCGGAAGCCGCAGCGGTACGGGAAACATCCCCGCCGCCGGGTGAGAACGAAATACTGGAGCGGGCTGGTCCTGCAGTTCGGCGGTTGATGCGCGAACACCGGGTGGACTCGAACGCGGTCAGGGGCACCGGCCGGGGAGGGCGAATCACCAAGTCCGATGTGCTTGACTACATCGGTCGGGGCTCCGACGCCGACGGCGGGCAGAAACAAGATGCTCCGGCGGAGGCGAAAAGTGGGCCAGGTGCACGAATTACGCCGAGCACACCGAGTACCGAACGCACACAGAGTACGGAAAGCACATCGAGTAGAGGGGGTACACCGAGTACGGCCAGCATACCGAGTTCCGGGAGCGCAGCCAGGACTGAGGGCTTTCCTGGATCCGAAAGCGCACCCAGCCCCCAGAGTCTGCCAGGCGCACCCGCCGCGCCGGCCGGCCATCGAGATGAGCAACGCGTTCCCATGACCAGGCTGCGCGCAAGAATCGCCGAAAGGCTGGTGGAAGCGCAGCACACGGCGGCGATGCTCACGACCTTCAACGAAGTCGACATGAGCACCGTCATGGCCGCCCGGTCCCGCTATGGCGAAGTGTTCCAGCGCACGCACGAAGTGAAGCTGGGCTTCATGTCGTTCTTCATCAAGGCGTCCATCGAGGCCCTGCGGCGATTCCCGGTTCTGAACGCCTCGGTGGACGGTACCGATATCATCTACCACGACTACTTCGACATCGGTGTGGCGGTGTCCACGGAGCGGGGACTGGTCGTGCCCATCCTGCGCAATGCCGAACGGTTGAGCTACGCCGACATCGAGAAATCCATCGTGGATTTCGGCACTCGTGCGCGCACCGGCGGTCTCGGCATGCAGGATTTGACCGGTGGCACCTTCACCCTGACCAACGGCGGCATCTTCGGCTCGATGATGTCCACCCCCATCATCAATCCGCCACAGAGCGGAATTCTCGGGATGCATTCCATCCAGCAGCGACCGGTGGTCGTGGACGGTGAGATCGAGGTCCGTCCGATGATGTACCTGGCGCTGACCTACGATCACCGGATCGTGGATGGCAGGGAAGCGGTGCAGTTTCTGGTTGCCATCAAGGACCTTTTGGAGGATCCTGCGCGACTTCTTCTGCAGGTGTAAAACTCATGACCGAACAGAGCTACGATGTCGCCGTGATCGGCGGCGGACCGGCGGGTTATCCCGCGGCCATTCGCGCGGCGCAGAACGGGCTGCAAGTCGTCTGCGTGGACGAGTGGCGCAACCTGGACGGCAGCCGTGCCTTCGGGGGCACGTGCCTCAACGCCGGCTGTATCCCGTCCAAGGCGTTGCTGGAGTCTTCCGAGCTGTACCATCGCGCCGCCTCCGAATTCAAATCCCACGGAATCTCCGTGGGTGAGTTGAGCGTCGATATCGGAACCATGCAAAAGCGCAAGGGCCGGATCGTCAGGCAGCTCACCCGGGGGATCGAGGCTCTGTTCAAGTCCAACGGGGTCACGGGCGTACGAGGGCATGGGCGGCTGCTCGGCGGCGGCCGCGTTGAAGTCACTGACCCGGACGGCAACGTTTCAGAGCTGTCTGCCGGACACGTCGTGATTGCCACCGGCTCGACGCCCGTGGAACTGTCCGTGGCGCCGTTCGATGGCGAACATATTGTCGACTCGTGGGGAGCCCTGGAATTCGAATCGGTACCGGAACGTCTCGGCGTGGTGGGCGCGGGCGTCGTCGGGCTCGAGTTGGGCAGCGTATGGCAGCGGCTGGGGGCGGAGGTCGTGATCCTGGAGGCGCTGGAAGAGTTCCTCTATATGGCCGACGAGCAGATTGCCGGGGACGCGCTCCGTCACTTTCGCCGTCAGGGCCTGGACATCCGGCTCGGGGCCAATGTTCAGAGTGCCGCGGTGAGTGACGGCGCAGTAGAAGTGAAATTCCGGCACGGCGGCGAGGAACGGACACTCGAAGTGGACAAGCTCATCGTCTGCGTCGGGCGGCGGCCGTTTACTGCGGGTCTGCTGGGCGACGAATCCGGTGTGGAACTGGATGAGAAAGGTTTCGTCAAGGTAGACGAGCAGTGCCGCACCACGGCGACCGGAGTCTGGGCGGTGGGCGATGTCGTGCGGGGTCCGATGCTGGCTCACAAGGGGACGGAAGAGGGCGTCATGGTGGCCGACCTCATTGCCGGCAAGATCGCGGAAGTCAACTACGATGCCATTCCTTCGGTGATCTACACCGCACCGGAAATCGCCTGGGTGGGACAGACCGAGGCCCAGCTACGGTCGAGCGGTATCGACTACAAGGTCGGTTCGTTTCCGTTCGCGGCCAATGGGCGCGCCAAGGGCATGGAACAGACGGCAGGCATGGTGAAGTTGCTCTGCGCGGAAGAAGACGACGAATTGCTCGGCGTCCACATCGTCGGACCCGTCGCCGGTGAACTCATCGCCGAAGCGGTGCTGGCCATGGAATTCTGCGCCTCGGGCGAGGACCTTCAGCGCACGATCCACGCCCACCCGACGCTCACCGAAGCCATTCACGAGGCGTCGCTGGCCGCCGACAACCGCGCAATCCACGCCATCAACCGCTAATCTGCCGCTGAGGCGCCCACAACGGCGGGTTTTCCCGCTATCATAGGGGTCGGCAGAGGATTTGCGGCTTGCTGCCGGTGGAGTTACGGAGTGAGTTTTCTTTCTGACAGCCCCTTGGGGCGGGCGCTGTCGGCTGTCCCGATGCAGCCAGTTCAGATACGGGCCAGGAGCATTGTGAATGGCTGGCCACAGTAAATGGGCCAATATCCGGTTTCGGAAGGGCGCCCAGGATGCCAAGCGCGGCAAGCTTTTCACAAAACTCATTCGCGAGATCACGGTCGCGGCCCGGGAAGCCGGCGGCGACCCGGCGGCCAATCCGCGGTTGCGCGCGGCGATAGACAAGGCCAGATCCCAGAGCATGCCCAAGGACAATATCGACCGGGCCGTGAAACGCGGTACGGGCGATGCGGAGGGGCAGACCTATGAAGAAGCCCGCTACGAGGGTTACGGACCCGGCGGCGTCGCGGTCATGGTCGATTGCCTGACCGACAACCGTAACCGTACGGTTGCCGAGGTGCGCCACGCATTTTCGAAATTCGGTGGCAACCTGGGCGCGGATGGTTCGGTGACCTATCTGTTCGAGCAGACCGGACTGCTCAGCTATCTTCCCGGCGTGGATCCGGACGAATTGATGGAGGCGGCCATCGAAGCCGGTGCGGACGATGTGATCTCCCATGACGACGGGTCCGCCGATGTGCTTTGCGAGCCGTCGGAGTTCGAAGTCGTTAGGGCCGCGATGACGTCGCAGGGCCTGGCGCCCGGGCGCGCCGAGGTCACCATGCACGCCAGCGTCCAGGCGCCCGTGCAGGCGCAGCAGGCCGAGAGCCTGCTGAAACTCCTGGATGCATTGGACGAACTGGACGATGTGCAGCAGGTCTATTCCAACGGCGACATTCCCACCGATCTGCTCGAGGCCGCCGGATGAACGAAGCCGTTCGCATTCTCGGGATAGACCCCGGTTCACGGCGAACGGGCTACGGCATTATCGAGGCCCGCAATTCGGGCAAGGAGACCGCATGGATTGCCTCGGGCACCATCGCGACCACGGGCGAGCACAATCAGCGCCTGAAGCGAATTTTCGCGCAGATCGAAAAGCTGATACGCCAATATGACCCGGATGAAGTATCCATCGAGCGCGTGTTCGTGCATCGAAACGCGGATAGCGCCCTGAAGCTCGGGCAGGCGCGGGCGGCTGCCCTGTGCGGCACCTTTGAAGCCGATTTGCCGGTGTCGGAGTATGCGGCCCGCTACGTCAAGAAAGCGGTCGTCGGTAAAGGCAACGCGGACAAGACCCAGGTGCAGCTCATGGTAAGAGTCCTGCTGGGCCTGCGCGAGACGCCGGACTCGGATGCGGCCGATGCCCTGGCCCTGGCGCTGTGCCACGCCTACGTGCGCGGCTCGCCGGCCGTGGCCGAACTGAAGGCGGCGCGGTCATGATCGGATATCTGAAAGGTACCCTGACTTCAAAGCAGCCGCCCGAACTGACCGTGGAAGTGGCAGGCGTCGGCTACGAACTCGAGGCGCCCATGTCTACGTTCTACCGACTGCCGGAAACCGGCGAGGCACTGACCCTGTTGACCCATTTCCTGGTGCGGGACGATGCACAGTTGCTTTACGGCTTTGCCACGGAGGCCGAAAGATCGCTGTTCCGCAACCTGCTCAGGGTAACCGGGGTTGGCGCGCGGATAGCGCTTGGCATCCTGTCGGGCATCAGCGTGGAGGGCTTCCGGCGCAGCGTGTTCGAGCGCGATCTGGTCACGCTCACGCGAATCCCGGGCATTGGCCGCAAGACCGCGGAGCGTCTGATACTGGAAATGGCGGATCGGCTCGAGCCGCCCGGAACCGACGTTCCAGACACCGTACAGGGCGCCACGCAGGCGGATGGCGAGGCTCGCAGCGCCTTGCTGGCATTGGGATACCGGGCGACCGAGGTCAACCGGATGTTCAAGGATCTCGACACGGCCGGCATGAGTTCCGAACAGTTGATTCGCGAAGCGCTCAAGCGCGTTCATGCCAGTTGACGGCCATGCACGAGGAAGCCAGGTTGCTCGACGGCTCAGGCACCCACGAGGACGTGGTGTTCGATCGCGCGGTGCGTCCCCGCACGCTCAAGGAGTACGTGGGCCAACCTTCGGTCAAGCGGCAAATGCGGATTTTCATGACCGCCGCGCGCAATCGCGGTGAGGCGTTGGACCACACGCTCATCTTCGGCCCGCCCGGTCTCGGCAAGACCACGCTGGCGTACATCGTCGCCAACGAACTGGAGGTGAATCTGCGTACCACGTCGGGGCCGGTGCTGGAGCGCCCGGGCGACCTGGCGGCGATTCTCACCAACCTGGAAGCAAAAGACGTCCTCTTTGTTGACGAGATCCACCGCCTCAGCCCGGTGGTGGAAGAGGTGCTCTATCCGGCGCTGGAGGATTTTCGGCTGGACATCATGATCGGCGAGGGACCGGGGGCCCGCTCGATCAAGCTCGAGTTACCGCCGTTCACGCTGGTGGGCGCCACCACCCGGGCCGGACTGCTGACATCACCCCTGCGCGATCGGTTCGGGATCGTGCAGCGGCTGGAATTCTATGGAATCGGTGAGTTGACGCAAATCGTGAAACGCACCGCCGGCATTTTCGGCCTGCCCGTGGACGACACCGGCGCGAAAGAGATCGCGGCGCGCTCCCGGGGCACGCCACGCATCGCCAACCGACTCCTGCGCCGGGTTCGGGACTTCGCCGAAGTCGAATGCGACGGCAGGGTGAATCAACAGGTCGCGCAGGCGGCAATGGACCTTCTGGAAGTCGACCCGCACGGGTTCGACAGCATGGATCGCAAGCTGCTGCTGACGGTGATCGAAAAGTTCGACGGCGGGCCCGTGGGCATCGAGAGCCTGGCCGCCGCAGTGGGTGAGGAACGCGGCACACTGGAAGACGTGGTGGAGCCTTATCTGATCCAGGAAGGCTTCCTGCAGCGCACCGCCCGAGGACGCATGGCCACGGGCAACGCCTATCGGCACTACGGGCTCAAGGTTCCGCAGGCACGCGAAGCACCGCCGGCGACGCCCGGCCTGTTCGATTGAGGGGCAGGCAGAACCATGAGAGTCCAGATCTTGCCGGTTCGTGTCTACTTGGAGGACACCGATGCACAGGGCGTCGTCTACAACGCCAGTTACCTGCGATTCTTCGAGCGGGCGCGGACCGAGTGGTTGCGGTCGAACGGTATCGACCACAACGCACTGCGGGAAACGGCCAACATACTGCTGGTACTCTCCCGCATCGAGGCTCGTTTCAAGTTGCCCGCGAGGTTGGACGACATGCTGGAAGTGACTGCCGAGGTGGCGGAGTTGAGTGCGGTACGCTTTGTTTTCAAGCAGGCCATTCGCCGGGAACCGGGCGGAGGTGCGCTGATTTGCCAGGCGCAGGCGGAAGTGGCCTGTGTGGATGCGCGCACCGGCAGGCCGCGACGCCTGCCCGCGCAATTGTTTTCAGACCTTAACGGAGGCGGGGTCGAGGGATGACTAACGATCTATCGCTGATCAGCCTGATTCTGGATGCCAGCCTGGTGGTCAAGGCCGTCATGCTGATGCTGTTGATTGCTTCGGTCGCCTCATGGGCCATCATCATCGAGAAAAGTCGGCTGTTGAAACGGGCGACCGGGGCGGCCGATGAGTTCGAGGAATCGTTCTGGTCCGGGGGCGACGTCTCGGAATTGTACCGGGATCTTGCCGATGCCGAAGAGGCGCAGGTGGGGATGGCGGGCATTTTCGAGTCCGGTTACCGGGAATTCGGGCGGCTCAGGGCGGACCGCGCAATCAACGCCGACCAGATCGTCGAGGGCTCGAGACGGTCCATGCGGGTGTCCCAGGTACGGGAAGTGGAACGCCTGGAACAGAATCTGGCCTTTCTCGCCACGGTGGGTTCGACCAGTCCCTACGTCGGGCTGTTCGGAACGGTCTGGGGCATCATGACCTCGTTTCAGGCCCTCGGGAACGTGCAGGCCGCAACACTTGCGCTGGTGGCGCCGGGCATCGCCGAGGCGCTGGTCGCGACGGCCATGGGACTGTTCGCTGCCATTCCCGCCGTGATCGCCTTCAACCGTTACGCCGATATCGTCGGGCGGCTGGAGGTCCGCTATGACACCTTCGCCGAGGAATTCTCTGCGATACTGCAGCGCCACGCCTTGCACCTCTCCAGGGGGACGCCATGAGACGCAGTCGATCGAAGCGGTTGATGGGCGAGATCAATGTGGTGCCCTACATTGATGTCATGCTGGTGTTGCTGATCATCTTCATGATCACGGCGCCGCTGCTGACCCAGGGTATCCAGGTTGACCTGCCACAGGCGGCCGCCGAACCGCTGGATCCCGAGCTGTTGCGCGATAATGAGCCCCTGGTGCTGAGCATCAACCGGGACGGCGAACTGTTCCTGAATATCGGGGGTGATGAAGAGACGCCTGTTGACGAGCAGACCGTGTTGACGCGCACCGCGGCTGTCCTGCGCCGGAATCCGCAGACGCCGGTGCTGGTCAAGGCGGACGAGGCCGTAGCGTACGGGCGAGTGGTAACGGGGATGGTCATATTGCAACAGGCCGGGGCCGAGAAGGTCGGTTTCATCACCGACCCGGCAGCACGGGAGGACGATCAGCCCTGAACGGGCGGGCAGGTAGCGAATGGAATTCTTGCGGGAGCATACGGTGGCGGTCTTGCTGTCCACGCTGCTGCACGGTGTTCTGATCGTGGTGTTGACGGTCGGACTGGACCTGCCGTCGAGCCGGCTGGCGCGTGCGCCCGTGGAACAGGTGGCCATCGAGGCGACCGTCGTCGACGAGACGCTCATCCGCCAGGAGATGGCGCGTCTTGAGGAACTGGAGCAGGAGGAGCAGCGGCTCCGGGAGGAACAGCAGCGGCTGGCGCTCGAGGAACAGCGGCGAGCCGAACAACAGGCCGAGGAGGCCCGCCGGCAGCTTGAACAGGAGCAGCAGCGGCTGGAACAGGTTCGAGTGCAGCGGGAGGAGGCGGAACGGCTGGAGCAGCAGCGGTTGGCGGAACTTGAGAGGCAACGCGAAGCGGAGGAAGAAGCTGCGCGCGAAGCCGAACGGCAGCGCCTTGCCGAAGAAGAGCGGCGCCGGCAGGAAGAGGTGGAGCGCCAGCGACTGGCGGCCGAGGCGGCGCGGCGGCAGGCCGAGCAGGAAGCGGCGCTGGCGCGCGCGCTGGCGGCGGAAGAGGAGGCGCGGCGACGCGAAGAGGCCGAGGCCATGGATGAATATGTTCGTATGATCCAGAACCGGATACAACAGAACTGGATACCGCCGGCGAGCGTCCAGGCCGGTATTGAGTGTACAGTTCATGTTACCCAGATACCCAGCGGCGACGTGGTGGATGTACGCGTCGGCCAATGCAACGGTGATGAAGCTGTTGTACGCTCCATCGAGGTCGCCGTGCGACAAGCGTCACCCTTGCCGAGGCCGAGAATTCCCTCGCTGTTCGACCGCAATCTTGAAGTCATATTTCGACCCGACGTGTAGGCAGGAAATCCAGGAACATGCATCGCGAAATTCCCTATAGACGATTGGCCTGGGCAGCTACGTTGTGCGCGGCTGCGTTGCTGGGCACCGTACGCAGCGACGCCCAGATCGAAATCGAGGTCACCAGAGGCGTTGAACGACCCGTTCCGATGGCCATCGTGCCGTTCGGCTGGGAAGGGCCGGGTCCGCAGGCTCCTTTTGACGTGGCGGCGCTGGTTGCTTCCGACCTGGGGAACAGCGGACGGTTCGCACCCATGGCGGTTGAGGACATGGTGTCGAGGCCGACCCAACCGGCCGACGTTCGTTTCCAGGACTGGTTGATCGTCGATGTCGATTACCTGGTGGTCGGTCAGGTGGTGGCGAATCCGGACGGCAGCCACACGGTCGTGTTTCAGTTGTTCGGTGTCCTGCAGGGCGAGCAGATCGTCGGCTATCGCCTGACCACCGGCAGCAGCGCCGACGACCTGCGCGTGGCCGGCCATCGCGTGGCCGACATGATCTTCGAGGAATTGACCGGCATTCGCGGCGTCTTCGGAACGCGGATCGCCTATGTCAACGAACAGCGGATGGGCCGCGAGCGACGTTTCCAGCTCATTGTTTCGGATTCCGACGGCGCTAACCCGCAGGTGGTCGCACAGTCGTCCGAACCGCTCATGTCGCCGGCCTGGTCGCCGGACGGACGCAAGCTGGCGTACGTATCGTTCGAAGGCTCGCAGTCGTCGATCTACGTTCAGGAACTTCGCACCGGGATTAGGGACCGTGTTTCGTCCAGGGAGGGCATCAACGGTGCGCCGGTGTTTTCCCCCGATGGGCGCATGCTGGCCCTGACCCTGTCCCGCGACCAGGGCAATCTCGACGTTTACATGCTGGATCTGGCGACCCAGAGGCTCATCCGGTTGACCCGGCACTCCGCGATCGATACCGAGGCGGTGTGGGCGCCTGACGGCGAGTCCATCTACTTCACCTCAGGCCGGACCGGCGGTCCGCAGGTTTACCGGGTGGAAGCCCGGCCAGGCGGACGCATTGAGCGAATCACCTTCGAGGGCAGCTACAACGCGCGCCCCAGAATTTCGCCTGACGGCGATCGCCTCGCCGTGGTGCATGACGACCGCGGCAACTACCGGATTGCCCTGGTGGACCCGGATACCGGGTTGACGCAGGTGTTGAGTAATGGCAGCTTGGACGAGTCTCCGGACTTTGCCCCCAACGGTGCGTTGATCATCTACGCTACCCTGGAGGGTGGCCGGGGCGTGCTGGCGTCGGTGAGTACGGATGGGCGAATTCGCCAACAGATCGCTTCGGTGGCTGGACAGGTTCGCGAACCGGTTTGGTCGCCGTTCCCCAGGATTTAGAACTTTTTGACAAACCGCTTGTATCTATCTGATTTATTTTTATTTTAAACAAAGGAATCCCCAAATGATCCGGTTACTGACAATATTGCTCGTACTAGGCATGGGACTGTCTGGGTGCGGTGGCGGTAGTTCTACCATACCGACTGAAGGCAGTGGCGATGCTTCCGACTCCGCGGGCGCGAATGGCGCAGGCGGCGCAGGCGGCGCAGGCGGCGTAACCACCACCGGGATTGGCGCGGACGGGAGCCTGGACTCCACGCGGTTGGTACCGGGTCAGGGCGATGGCCCCCTGTCGCGGCTGGTGATCTACTTCGACTTCGACCGCAGCGAAATACGGTCCGATTTCAACGACATGCTGCGGGCTCACGGCGCGTATCTTGCCGAGAACGGCGATCAGCAGGTCCGCCTTGAAGGACACGCTGACGAGCGCGGCAGCCGCGAATACAATATCGGGCTGGGTGAACAGCGAGCCCAGGCCGTTCGGCGGGTGCTCATGTTGCAAGGGGCTTCCACCGATCAACTCGGAACCGTCAGTTACGGCGAGGAGCGTCCGGCGGCGTTCGGCAGCGACGACAACTCCTATAGTCTGAACCGTCGAGTCGAGCTGGTGTATCGTTAACGGCTCAAACATTATCAAGGTGACTGTCATGCGCGATGCTGTGAAAGCCATTCGGATTCCGCTGCTGACCGTGCTCCTGGCGGGATGCGCGACGACGCCTCCACCTGAAGAAGATCCGGTCTTCCTGAAACTGACCGACCTGGAAGCCCGCCTGATTCGAGTCGAGCGCGTCATCGACAATCAGAGCCTGATCGAGTTGGTCACGCGTGTCGACCTGCTACAGTCCGAGATCCAGACTGTGCGCGGCGAGACCGAAACGCTGGCGTTTCAGACCGATAACGCCGCGGAACGACAGCGCGACCTCTACGTGGATATCGACGGGCGCCTGCAGGAATTGGAGTTGTCCGTGGCGCAACTGCAGATCGCTCTGGAAGAGTTGATTAGCGAGGAAGAAGCGCCGCCACCGCCGATATTGCTACCTGGAAGTGACCAGGACAACTACCAGTCCGCTTTCGAGGTGCTGCGAAATGGCGATTACGAGGAAGCCGCACGCGCATATGAGCAGTTCCTGGCGGTGTTTCCGTCCAGCCCGCTGGCGGACAATGCGCAGTACTGGCTTGCGGAAACCTACTATGTGCAGCGGCAATACATGGCGGCATTGCCGGCATTTCAACTGGTCGTGGATGAGTATCCCGGCTCCAGCAAACTTCCCGACGCGCTGCTGAAGATCGGCTTCTGCCACTACGAACTGCAACAGTGGGATGCCGCCCGGGACTCCCTGGAACGGGTCATTCGGGAGTTTCCCGCGACCACGGCGGCGCGATTGGCGACTCAGCGCCTTGAACGCATCCTGCAGGAGCAGGGTTGAATGTGGCGGCGGAGCCCACCGGCCTGACGCCCGCCCGGGATCGGCTGCGCCTCACCGAAATCTTCTTCTCGATCCAGGGCGAAGCCCAGTTCAGCGGCTGGCCCACTGTTTTCGTGCGCCTGACCGGTTGTCCGTTGCGCTGCACCTATTGCGACACGGCTTACGCGTTTTCGGGAGGTGAGTGGCGCAGCATCGATGGCATCGTCTCCGAAGTCGCAGGCTTCTCCACACCCTACGTATGCGTGACCGGCGGCGAACCGCTGGCGCAGCGGGGTTGTCTGGATCTCCTGGCCCGGCTCTGCGACAGCGGATATCAGGTTGCTCTGGAGACCAGCGGCGCGATGGACATCAGCCCGGTCGACCCCAGGGTCCACCGGGTTGTTGACGTCAAGACGCCGGGTTCCGGCGAAGTCGAACGCAACCGCTGGGAAGACCTGGCGCTGCTGGATGGGAAAGATTCGGTGAAGCTCGTGATCTGCGATCGGGCGGATTACGACTGGGCGAGGGATGCACTGCAGGAGCGGATCAAGGTTGATTGCCAGGTGTTTTTTTCGCCCAGCCACGACGAACTCTCCCCGGGTGAACTGGCGGACTGGATTCTGGCGGACCGGTTACCCGTTCGCATGCAGGTACAACTCCATAAGGTCCTGTGGGGCGATATCCCCGGGCGCTGAGGCATGGACCGTTCTGACGAATCGTCCGGGGATGAGGCAGCGGTAATGGGCGCACCGGCCGTGGTCTTGCTGTCGGGGGGGCTTGACTCCGCGACGCTGCTCGCGATCGCACGACAGCGCGGTTTTCGCTGCCATGCGCTGAGTTTTGACTACGGCCAGACCCATGGCGCCGAGCTTGCCGCTGCGCGGCGCGTGGCCGGCAGCTTTGACGTTCAGCACCGAATAATGACCATTCCGATCGGCGATCTGGGCGGTTCAGCGTTGACGGACCCTTCCATTCCGGTACCGGATGAAGGGGGAGAGGGCATTCCGGTTACCTACGTGCCGGCACGCAATACGGTATTTCTGGCGCTGGCACTTGCGTGGGCAGAAGTTCTGGAGGCGCGTGCCATCTTTATCGGCGTCAATGCTTTGGATTACTCCGGGTATCCTGATTGCCGTCCGGAATTTGTGGCCGCGTTTCAGGAATTGGCGAGCCTTGCCACCAAACAGGCCGTGGAAGGGGCGCCGGTGACAATTCGCGCGCCGCTGGTGAACATGACCAAGGCCGAGATCATCGCGCGCGGAACGGAACTCGGTGTCGACTACTCGTTGACGGTTTCCTGCTATCGCGCCGATTCGCAAGGGCGGGCTTGCCGGCGTTGCGATGCCTGCGGATTTCGGGCTCAGGGATTCAGCCAGGCGGGTATCGACGATCCGACCCGTTACCGGGCATGACATGCCGTGAAGCCGAATTCGGGTTGTGCTCGCGCCGCCTTCCGGTATCATCCGTTCGCCACGGTGACGGGCGGGCACTTCGGTGCCAAACGTACATTCGGGGGTATAGCTCAGGTGGTAGAGCATCGGCCTTTTAAGCCGCTGGTCCTAGGTTCGAGTCCTAGTGCCCCCACCAACAGCCTTCCATCGCGGTCGGCTCCCTGCCGGAGGCGACTGCCGGATCAAGTGTGCCCGCAGCCATCGTGCCGGCTGGTTACGGGAGTCGATAGTCGATATCGTGACGGTTCAGGACCATTTGCCCGAACTCGGCCCACTGATCCTCGGGCTCCCAGATGGCGGCTACCGCTTCGTAGGCCTCCTCCGGCGCCACGCCCTGATGAACGGCCCGGTACAGGAACGTAAACAGCGACGCCCGGTAGTTCAGCATGCAATGGACCAGGACCCGGTCGTGCGTTGATTGATTCAGGATTCCACTGAAAAACCCGAAGTCGTCGTAGGTGGGAGCGCGCCAGTCCACCGGTATATTCACATAGGCCGCGCCACCCTGTGTGACAAGCCCCCCTTCGTCCGGAATCGTGTTCGGACTGGTGGGCGTCGCAAGATTGATCACCAGATCGAAACCCTGCTCCGACAGCGCGGCGAGTTGCTCGCTGTCGGGTTGCCCGGCCGTGTGAAGCCAATCGCTGGCAACCACGTAATTGAGAAGGGAGGCTTCCTGTTGCGCGACGCTCGCGGAACCGAAAACGGCCGCGGCGATCACGGCGAAATACGCGGCCGCGGCGACTGTTCGCTTGCGCATCTTCTTCTCCAGAACAAACGGTTGCTCGTGTCGAGCCATTATTCGCGCATGCAGCGCGCTTCTCAAGTCGGCGGTACCTGAGTGCATCGACGAAAACGACTATCATACTCCCGCTGCGGGGGGAGGAGACTTGTGGAGGAGCTACACGTGCTATCGGGACATTATTCGGGATTGCAGCCAGACCGAATCGACGTGGGGTTGGCGGTTGCCTTGCTGTTGGTTCTGACCGGCTCCGCTTCGGCGCAGCAGCCCACCGGTCTTCCCCGCATCCAGCCCGCGCCGGCCTTTTCCGGCGAGCGGCTGGTGTCCCTCCCAAGGGAGGACTGGATCACCAACGGCGGCAACGTCTACAACCAGCGCTACTCGCCCCTTGAGGAGGTCGACCGCGGCAATGTCGCGCAACTTCGGGGCGTCTGGCGGACGCATCTGAACGGTTCCGGGCTCGACAACAAGTACTCCGGCGAAGCCCAGCCCATCGTTTACGACGGCGTCGTGTACATCGTTACCGGCGCCGATGACGTCTTTGCGGTCAGCGTGGAAACCGGTGAACACCTGTGGAGCTACGAGGCCAACCTGGATCCCGCCATCGACGTCATCTGCTGCGGATGGACCAGCCGGGGCGTCGGGCTGGGCGAAGGCATGGTTTTCGTCGGTCAACTCGACGGCAAGCTCGTTGCGCTGGATCAGCAGACCGGAGGCGTGGTCTGGTCGACCCAGGCCGAGCGCTGGGAAGAGGGTTTCAGCATTACCAGTGCGCCGCTATACCATGATGGCTTGGTGATTACCGGGTTCGCCGGCGCGGAATACGGCGTACGTGGGCGCGTCAAGGCCTATCATGCCGAGGACGGGACGCTGGCCTGGAATTTCTATACGGTGCCCGGCCCGGGAGAATTCGGCCACGACACCTGGCCCCAGGACAACGACGTCTATCTCTATGGCGGCGCCACCGTCTGGCAAACGCCTGCGCTCGACCCCACACTGGGGCTGCTCTACTTCTCTACCGGCAATCCCGGGCCCGACTTCAACGGCAGCATCCGCCCCGGTGACAACCTGTTTTCCACATCGATCGTTGCGGTGGACGTGCACACCGGCGAATACCGGTGGCATTTCCAGCAGGTTCGCCACGATATCTGGGATTACGATGCGCCGAGCCCCGTGGTGCTCTTCGATATCGAGCTCGACGGCGAGATGAGACGGGCCTTGGCGGAGCCGAGCAAGACCGGCTGGGTCTACATTCTCGACCGTGTCACCGGTGAACCCCTGATCGGTATGGAAGACCGGCCCGTGCCCCAGGACCCGCGGCAGGCCACGGCTGCCACGCAACCCTATCCCGTCGGCGATGCCTTCGTCCCGCAGCACGTGGACATCGTTCCGGAGGGGTACCCGCCGCTGATCAACCAGGGACGGATCTTCACCCCGTTCTGGACCGACGGCGCAGTGATCAAGCCAAGCCACAACGGCGGCGCCAACTGGCCGGGCAGTTCCTACGACCCGCGAACGGGCTATCTCTACATCTGCGCCACCGATCGGATGTCGTTCTTCAGGGGCGGAGAGATGGACGAGGAGTTGCCACCGCCCCAAGGCGAGCGGTTTCTCGGAGGCGTCTTCCACGCCATCCCCGGCTACGTCTCGGGAATACTCGCGGCGATGGACATGCGGACCAACAAGATCGTCTGGCAGCAGCGGCTCATCGATCGGTGCTACAGCGGAATGCTGTCGACGGCGGGCGGCCTGACCTTCGTGGGCCGCAACGACGGCCGGCTGACGGCGCTGGATTCGAGCAACGGCGAGCTACTCTGGGAATTCCAGACCGGCGCCGGGATGAATGCGCCGGTGAGCGCCTTCGAGTACAACGGCCGCCAGCACATCGTGGCCTATTCCGCCGGGAACCTGTTCGCCGGTTCATCACGGGGCGACAGTGTCTGGCTGTTCTCCCTCGACGGGACGCTGGATGAAGCGGCCATGGAATCGATGGCACTGCCGGCAGCAGCGCTGCCGAACCGATTGGCGGACCTGGACAATGGGCGTCTGCTCTATGACGGCGCCTGCGCGTTCTGCCACGGCGCACAGGGAGAAGGCGGGCATGGCGGCGGCGTACCGCTGGCAGTGTCCACCGACCTGGCGGCCGTGATGCAGCAGGTGAGCGAAGGCCTGGGCATCATGCCCCCGTTCGGCGCCGCATTCACCGCTGAAGAGATACACGACGTGAGCGCCTACGTGGTGGATGTCCTGCCGCACTAGTGCTCCATCAACCTGATCCGCAATTGTCAGGTTGATTGAGCACCAGCAACTGGTGCATTGCCACGGGCCGCCGGGTCAGGCTGGGCGAAACGGGACACGGCCACTGGAGACATGAGCGGTCAAGCGGTTAAACTCTTGCCTCGTCGTGGGCGCAACCCGTGAACAAGACGCCGGGTATCGGCCGCTCAGCATTCAACCAGGGAGTACCAAGTTAATGGCCATCAGACAACTATCCATCGTGGCGGTGAGCCTCGTGGGGACCGCAGGGGGCACCATCGGCCTGGCCGAGCCCGTGACCTACGTCATCGACCCCAGCCACACCTTCCCGGCTTTTGAGGCCGATCACTGGGGAGGGCTCTCCGTCTGGCGGGGCAAGATCAACCGGACTTCGGGTACCGTGGTGCTCGACAAGGAAGCCGGAACCGGGACCATCGAAGCCGTCATGGACATGTCGTCCATCGATTTCGGCCACGACGGCATGAACGAGCGAACGCTGGCGGACATCATCCATGTGGATCAGTTCCCGACGGCGACATACGCCGGCACGCTCGTTGATTTCCAGGACGGCGCTCCGACTGCGGTCGAGGGGAGCCTGACGCTCCACGGGGTCACCCAGCCGGTCAATCTCCAGGTCAACAGGTTCCAGTGCCAGCCCCACTTCAGGCACATGCGGGAAGTCTGCGGCGCCGATGCGTCGGTGACCATCAACCGCGCGGACTTCGGTGTCGACTACGATCTGGAAAACGGATTCTTTCCGGAAGTTCACCTGCTGATCACCGTCGAAGCGCAGATTCCCCCGGAGGAATAGGCGCCCGGGTATTTTGGGGGTCGGCGCCGGAGCGACGCCGAATGCCGTGTCTGTCGCTCGGAGGAACAGGGGACTCCGAGCGGAGCTTTTCAGGGTCCGGTAGTGAACAGTGAACGGCGCTAGATCATGCAACGAACCCTGATCCTGATCGGACTGGCGTTGCTGGTCATCGGCCTTGCATGGCCCTGGCTCGGCAAGCTTCCCCTGGGCCGGTTGCCGGGAGACATCGTCATCGACCGGCCCTCGTTCAAGCTCTACGTGCCGATTACCACGATGATCCTGCTGAGCGCGCTGCTGTCGTTGCTCCTGTGGCTGTTTCGCCGCTGAAAGGCTGATCGCCCTCAGCCACCGCCCATCTGCTCGCCGTGCCCGACACCGGGCGTGCAGCCGTAAGTCCCCATCGGCAGCGTCGTGCGCATGAGTATGCGTGAACCGGAAAACGTGCCGTTGTGGAACTCGGGGTCGACGGCCGTCCACGTGACTTCAAGGTCGCCATTGTCCGGATTGATGTGGAAGCGCTCCGTGAGTTCGAGATCCGTCGTGCGGACGAAGTCCGATCTGAGCAGGCCTTCGGCGAACAGCGCCGTGTGGACGATGAGATCGCCGTCCTCGTACCTGCCGATGGAATGGCCCATGGTCGTTCGGGGAGCGTCCGCCGGATGCTCGTCCATATCGAGATGGATGACGCGCTCGGCGTCCATGAATTCGTGATGGATGACGATTCGCTCGCCTTCGTCGCGGATTTCAGTGGGCAGCCCCGGCTGGGACCAGGCGCGAATCGGGCTCACCGGGTTGCACTGGTAGACCGGGTTGGCGATCAACTGGTCGTTGGCGGCGTGGGCAGCCGCCCCGGCCTCGGTGTAGGAGTCCATGGGGTCCGGATCGGAGCCTGCGCCGGGAAAGGCCTTGCGGAACCAGGTGCCGAAGATCGATCCGGACTCGTCCGGCTGCCACGGTGCGGCAAACAGGCTCTGCCCGCCGCTGGTTCGCAGCGTCAGAACCGTTCCGTCGGCCAGGTAGCCGGTTGCAAACTCGCATCCCAGCGGATCGCGCCTGGCCTGAAATCCTTCGATGCGTACCGGATCCCCGACCTTGAGCACGTCCGGACCGATCCCCTTGATCCGCATCTGCGAACTGGCCTGCATCTCGCACCAGCGCTCGACCGTTTCCCCTGCCTCGTCCGTGGTACTCACGTGCACGAATGAATGGGGATTGATGTACTGGAACTCGGTAACCGTCCCCTGTATCAGGACGGGGCGGTCCCGGTAGTAATGCGTATCGAATCCGTGATGGGCAAGAGACGTGGAGGCGATCGCCAGCAACGCCATCATGGCGGCGGGCATTGCTACAACGAGGATTCGAAAGCGGTGATTGCTGTCCATGGCATCGGGTCCTTGTAATAGAATGACGGGTTATGGCGCCCACATGGAACGACGAAGTATTTGGCCCTTGTGGAACCGCGAAGTATATCGCCCTTCTGGGCGTTTGGATTAACCATGAATAACGATCTGGCGACGGCGCCTCGCAAGGACCTGACAGCTTCCGAAGGCGGCGACGATGCCACCCGCGACCTGGAAGAAACAGTGCGGCGGCTGGAGGGCGAACTGCTACGCTGCCGCAGCGCGCTGGAGAAGATCCGGGACCGTAGTTTCGAACAGGCCAATTCGCCCCGGCTGATCGACCAGCTCTGGCACTTCGTGCGCTGGTCAAAGTCCGTGGCCCGCGAGGCTCTGGAAGGATCCCGCGGAGACGGGCGTCGAGGCGCTCGGAGGAAGTAGCAGGTGGCGGCAGCCGGAGCAGGGGATTCGTTTGCCCGTCCCGCGGATATCCTGAGAACCGCGCTTGAGTGGCGGGAAGAGGGCAGGGACGTGGCGCTGGCCACGGTCGTCAGCACATGGGGATCCTCGCCGCGCCCCGTCGGCAGCCATCTCGTCATCGATGGGAACGGCGCCTTCGAGGGATCCGTATCCGGCGGTTGCGTCGAGGGCGCCGTCATTCGCGCGGCGCAGCAGGTCATCGATACCGGCGAACGGCAGATGCTGGAATTTGGGGTGACCGATGACGAAGCGTGGGAAGTCGGCCTGGCCTGCGGAGGGCAGATCGAGGTCCTGGTGGTACGCGTCGAGTGAACGACCTGTTGCTGCAGGCGGTGGACACGGCCGGTTCGCAGGCGCGGCCTGTCGTGTTGGTGCGTCCGATGGACAAAGGTCCCGAGTACCTGGTGGACCACGCCGGCGTAAAGACTTTTGGGGTACCAGGCAGCCGTTCCGACTCCGAAATTCCGGACGCATTGCTCCGGGCGTGCCTGGACGCCCTCCCCAGGGACGATGCACGTGCGCTTGAGATCGGGGATCGGCGCTACCTGATCCAGACCATCGCACCCCCGCCGCGGCTTGTTGTCATCGGCGCCGTTCACATTGCGCAAAAGCTGATACCCATGGCCCGTCTGGCCGGCTATCGCGTGCAGTTGCTGGATCCCCGCGAGGCTTTTGCAAGCGAAGATCGCTTTGCTGACGTGGAGATCATCTGCGACTGGCCCCAGGAGATCATGGCATCGCTGGCATTGGATGCGCGTACGGCGGTGGTGACCTTGAGCCACGATTCGAAGATCGACGAGCCGGCATTGAAGTGTGCACTGGAGTCGGAAGCCTTCTACATCGGAGCGCTGGGAAGCAAGAGGACCCACGTGAAACGCCTTGAGCGGATGCGCACTCTGGGGTTCGACGAGGAAGCGCTCGCGCGGATTTGCGGCCCCATCGGGTTGCCGCTGGGCGGCCGGTCCCCGGCGGAAATTGCTGTCGCCATTCTCGCGCAGATGACCCGGGTCCGTTACGCGCGATAGGTTTGGGTACAATCCCGGCCTACGGGACTTGAGAACCTGGTGCCGCATCAACCTGATACGGCATAATCAGGCTGATGCAGCACTAGCGTACGCCAGCGTGCAAAATCGAGTGATCCGCCAATTACCGCTCGCCGTTTGCATCGTCTTGCTGGCCGCGTGTCAGTCCGTGCCCTCGTCGCGCCCCGAGGATCGGCCGATCTGGGAAAACCCGGAAGTGATCGGGATCAACAGGGAAGCCCCGTACGCGACGCACTTTCCTTACCCCAGTCGGGACCTGGCGGTCGCCGACGATCCGGCCTCCGCCCCCAACTACCTCTCCCTCAACGGCAATTGGTACTTTCATTGGGCTGAACGGCCGGATGAACGGGCACGCCAATTCTGGAACGAAGACTTCGACCATGGCGAATGGGACCGGATTCCCGTGCCTTCCAACTGGTTTCGAAGCGGCTACGGCCGACCTCATTACCTTGACGAGCAATATGTATTCGACTTCGATCCGCCGAACATTCCGGACGACTACAACCCCGTAGGTTCCTACATCACGCTGTTTGAGATGCCCCAGTCGTGGCAGGAGCGGAACGTGTTCCTGAAATTCGAAGGCGTGCGTTCCGCATTCTCGATTTGGGTCAACGGTGCCGAAGTCGGGTACAGCCAGGGGTCAAGATTGCCCGCCGAATTCAATGTCACCGAACACGTTCGCGACGGAACCAACAAGATCGCCGTGCAGGTGTTTCGCTGGTCGGACGGCAGTTACCTCGAGGGGCAGGATTTCTGGCGGCTCGCCGGTATCGAGCGGGACGTCTTTCTGTACGCTACTGCCGATACGCGCATCAGGGACTTTCGGGTCCGCGCGGACCTGGACGATACCTTCGTCGACGGCATATTCGCCGTTGAGATCGAAATTCAACGTCTGAATCCACCCGACAGCGCGGACATGGAACTGCGGGCGGTCATGCTCAATCCGTCAGGCGAGCCAATTTTTCGCGAAAGTCAGACTGTCGGCATTGACGATGATGAGCTGCGTCATTTTTCCGCCCGTTTCCCCAACGTGGCGTCATGGACAGCCGAGACACCGAATCTGTACACGTTGATTCTGGAGTTGGCCGACCGCCATGGTGTCATCGAGTCGACTTCCGCACGGGTCGGCTTTCGAACGGTGGACATCGTCGGCGGCCAACTGCGGGTCAACGGGCGTCCGATCACCATTCGCGGCGTCAATCGGCACGAGCACGACCCCGTCACGGCTCATGTGGTTTCCTACGAGTCCATGCTTGAGGACATCCGCCTGATGAAGCTCTTCAACATCAACGCCGTTCGGACGGCGCACTATCCCAACGACCACCGGTGGTATCAGCTGGCGGACCGATTCGGCCTCTACGTGATCGATGAAGCCAACATCGAATCCCACGAGGCCATGAATCTGGGCGATCATCTCGCCGACAGGCCGGAATTCTTCGAGGCGCACCTGGATCGCATGCACCGCATGGTGGAACGCGACAAGAACCACCCTTCCATCATCATGTGGTCACTGGGAAATGAGGCCGGGCACGGCCGGGCTTTCGAGGCCATGTACGAGTGGACCAGGAACAGGGACCCGACCCGGCCGATCCAGTACGAGGCGGCAGGTCTGGTCGACTACACCGACATCTATGCGCCGATGTACGAGACGATAGAGGAAATCGAAGACTATCTCGCCACGAACCCGGACAAGCCGATCATCATGTGCGAGTACGCGCATGCCATGGGCAATTCGGTGGGCAATCTCCAGGACTATTGGGATGTCATAGACGGTCACCCCCAGGCTCAGGGAGGGTTCATTTGGGACTGGGTCGACCAGACATTGCTGGATACCGACCGGAACGGCCGGACTTTTCTCGCCTATGGCGGTGACTACGGCCCGGACGAAAACGGGGGCAACTTCCTGGCAAACGGTCTGGTGCAGTCGGACCGGCGACCGAATCCTCACATCTGGGAAGTGAAGAAGGTCTATCAGCCGCTGGCGTTTCGTGTCGGTGATGTCGAAGCCGGAGAAATCTTCGTTCGCAATCGACTCGATCACGCGGGCAGCGACCGGTTCACGCTGACCTGGCATCTCGAGCGGGACGGGGTCGAAGTCGAGAGCGGCGAGATAGAGCCCCCGAATCTTGGTCCGGGCCGGGAAGGCGTGGTTTCCGTCCCGGTATCCACATTCGAACTCGTCGCGGGTTCGGAATATTTCCTCACCATCAGGGCGCGCACGGCGACCGAGGGGGCGCTGGTGCCGGCGGGACACGAGGTCGCCTGGGCACAGTTCGAAATTCCCAATCGCCAGCCGCTTTACGAACTGGTTCCCGAGCCCGATCCATTGCGCGTCGAGAATCACCCCAACGCGGTTACCGTGAGCGGGCGGACCTTTGCCGTCAGTTTCGACACCGGAACCGGGTACCTCAATTCCATCGAGAGTCGAGGCACGGAATTGCTGCGCGCTCCGATCACGGCAAATTTTTGGCGGGCGCCGACCGACAACGACATTGGCGCAGGGTTGCAAGAGACGCTTGGACTCTGGAAAAACGCCGGTCAGCAAGCCGTACTTCAGGACTTTTCCGTCACGGCAGTTTCCGACTCCATAGCGATTGCGACTGGTCGCTTCTCGATCGATCAGGTGGGCGAACTCACTGTCGGGTACCGCGTTTACGGTGATGGGGCGATCAGGGTCGACTACCGTTTCGTTCCGATGTCGGCCGGGCTACCACGCATTCCTCGGGTCGGACTCACTACCGTAATGACCCGGGGATTCGATACGGTCGAGTGGTTCGGGCGGGGCCCCCATGAATCCTACGTCGATCGCTGGACAGGCGCTGCCGTGGGACGATACACAGCGCGTACGGCGGAGCAGCATTTTGGCTATGTCCGGCCGCAGGAGACCGGCAACAAGGTCGATGTACGCTGGCTGGGAGTTCGAAATGCCGACGGCGACGGATTACTGATTGTCAGTGCGGACCGCCTGTTGAGCGTTTCTGCGCTGGCACTGCTCAACGAGGACCTGGACTACCGCCCTGGCGAGCAGCGTCACGCAGCGGACATCGCGCCTCGCGACCTGACGACCCTGAATGTGGATTGGCGCCAAATGGGTGTTGGAGGCGACAACAGTTGGGGCGCGACGCCGCACCCACAGTACATGATCGAGCCACAAGTCATCGAGTGGTCATTCTGGATACAGCCGTTGTCGGCGGGAACCGCGACGCCGGATGCAGCACGGAGACTGGCGGCAACGCTCACGCGCCGGGACTGACAGCGACCGGGAGGCGTCCAGCAGCACGTCTGCAGTCAGTCGGGAGGCGACACCGGGCGGATCCAGAGGGACGATGGCCGCGATCTGCTAGATGTCGTCCTGGTAGTCGGCAAGCAGCATCAGGTAGTGGGCTGCCGACCAGCTAAAGTGCGGCGCCTCGATGCCTTCGCCCGTTGCCGGTACGTAGTTCTCGTAGATCGGGGCCTGATCCAGCAGGCCCCGTGCGTTGAATATGAGCCGATTGCGAAATCTCTGAGCAGCCTCGCGCTCGCCCGAGCGCTCCAGTGCCAGGGTTGCGAAGTAGGCCTGATCCAGCCAGACCGGTCCGCGCCAGTAACCGTCGGTGGGGTTGAATTGCGGATGGTCCGCCGCCAGTGTCGGGAAAGGCATATGTGTTGCGAACTTGTCTGGATCGAGCATCGTTCGTGCGACCGACGAGGCTTGCTGTTCGGTGGCGACCCCGGTCCACAGGGGCGCCCACCCTTCCGGCCCCTGAACATCGACCCGCGAGCCACCGTCGATGGCGGTGTCGTAAAAGAATCCCGTTGCGTCATCGTACATGCTTGCCTGGATGTTGGTTCGAAGACGCACGGCCTCCTCGCGATACCGTGCCGCTTCCCGCGGCCGGTCCAGCGCTTCGGCCATTCGGGCGAGCAGTCGTTTTTCCGCGTACAAGTACGCGTTGAGGTCCACGGATTCCTGGTTCATTGACCACGCGCTGGCCGAGTTTCTCAGCATGGCCGCGCTGTCGAATCGGACGGCATTGTCCATACCCGATTCCCAGGCCGCGGCGATTTTCGTTCCATCGGTCGAGCCGAACTCGGCCAGGCCGTCGCCATCGTGGTCTCGGTCGCGATACCACCATTCGTGATAGGCCTGGAGCCGGGGATAGAGTTCCTGAAGGAATTCGATGGCTCCCAGTGCCTGATACGTCTCCCAAATCGCCCAGCCGGCCAGGGGCGGCTTGGAATCGCGCCAGTTGTTGCCGTCCCGGTCGTAGTAGATAACGTCGGCGATCATTCCGGCGTCGTTCTGGTAGCTGAACATGCAGCGAATCTGGTCCGCCGCGAGATGTGGGTCGAAATACGATGTCGCGACGGCCTGCTTCCATGTGTCCCAGGACCACACGCCGTTGAAGTAGGGAACCACGAATGAGGGGTACAGGCTGTCGTAAGGCAAATCCCTGGCGGCGCCTCGCCAGTTACCGGACAGCGTGAGCATCGCCTTGACCGCCAGTCGTGCCAACTGGTGATCGCTTCGCACGATCGGAACCCTTTCCCAAACTCGCTCCAGGTAGCCTGTCCAGCGGGCGCGGGAGTCGTCCGGTGCGTTTAGGAGTTCGCTTGCGGACGGCATGGACGCAGACCGGCGATCGGCCTCGTCGATGAAACTGCTTTGCGTGACCAGTATGCGTACGTCGCCGCCCGCCGGCAGACTGGTCAAGTCATTCCACACGATTTCGTGCGCGGAATTCACTGCCACGACTTCGGCGTCCGCGTCGTACCATTCCGTTACCACGGACGCTGCGGAGTCCGAAAAGTCGGTGGTCAGGCGCCGGTCGGAGGGGGTTGCTCGCTGTATGGCAGTCGGGGCGTCGTGATCTACCTTGAGGCGCAGCGCATAGCGTGCTTCCGTCATGCCGGTATTGCGCAGTCGTATTTCGAGCAGGGCAGTGCGCGGTCCGGCAAAAACGAGCGTCAATTCCAGGCTGACCGAGGGCCAGTCCAGGCGCTGAACGAGGCGACCCGGTTCAGCCCAGGTTCCAATGGCTGCATCGGCCTCGCGAAGAGGGCGCTCCTGCCCGGCGTCGACAACCACCAGGTCGCCGAATCGGGTCCCCAGCCAGAATCCGAAATCGCGGGTAAGCAGGTAAGGCCCCGGAAAGCCAATGGTCGTTTCCGCTGCGGGCAGCGCATAGGCGTGCCAGGCGCCGTTGTCGACAAACAGCGAACAGTAACGGGCCTCCTGGTCGCAATCCCGGAACCGGTAGTCGAGAATGTCGACGTAGCCCGACCAATCGATATCCATCGCATAGGCCGGCAGACTGCCGTAGCCGCCCAGCGACAGCGCTATTGTCAGAAATCCGGTGAACCCGCGCGGCAGACAGACCGGTTTGAGGCGACCCGCGCCTCGCAATGCGAATCCGATCAGTAACTTGCCCGCCGTCAGAAGCATTTGGAGGTTCCCGAAAACACAGATTATATCCGTCGGTTGACGCCAATTCGGGCGGGTGATCCAATGGCCGCCTCCAAACGAACCTCCAGAGAAAGCCATGGCCAAACATGAAAAGCCCGGGTTCCTGATTGCACTGTTCTGCTGCTGCTTTTTTGGAGCCGCGTTCGCTGATCAGGTGGTCAACGAATTCTCGGTAGATCCAGCGCAATCTATCGATGCCGAACTCGGAATTCGGGTCCCACCCGGGTTCAGTGCAACGGTGTTCGCCGACGTGGAAGGCTACGGACGCCACATGGCCATGCGGGACGACGGCACGCTCTACTACGCGCTGACCGTGCGTCTGGGGCGCGGTTCCAATATGGGCATTGTCGCCATGCGAGACACTGGCGGTGACGGCGTTGCAGACGTCATCGAGCGCTTCGCCACGGAAATACCGGGGACCGCCCTGCAGTTTCACGACGGATTTCTCTATTTCGGCTCCAAGACCGCCGTTTACCGGTTTTCGTTCGAGGGTGACGAATTGGTTCCGTACGCACCTCCTGAGGTCGTCGTGGACGGGTTCCCCGAGCAACGTCTCCACGAGGCCAAGACTTTTGCCATAGACGACGAGAACAACCTCTACGTCAACGTCGGAGCGCCATCGAATGCCTGCATGGTTGAGTTTCGCACGCGTGGCTCACCCGGACAGCGGCCCTGTCCGCAGCTTGAGTGGCAGGGAGGCGTCTGGCAGTTTGACGCTGATGCCACCAACCAGTCCCAGGCAACGCATGGCCGGCGCTACGCGACGGGCATCCGCAATGCCATGGCGATGGCGTGGAACCCGGCGCACCAGCGGTTGTACTTCCTGACCCACGGCCGGGACGCGCTCTATACGCTCTATCCCGAGAACTTCAGCACCGAAGACAGCGCGGAGTTGCCGTCCGAAGAAATGCACGTCCTGGTCGACGGCGGCGACTACGGATGGCCGTCGCCGTTGTCGCGACTTCGGCTCTACGGTACCGTCGTTTCGTAGCGCACACCATCGGGCATGGGCAGGGGCTGTACCACGGTCACCCCGGAATCGCCCGCCGTCCTGCGTGTCGCGTCGACGGCGACAAAGGCGGTGTAGTCGGACATCAGCCCGAATTCGAGCGCCGTATTCTTGATGACGCCTTCAAGTTCTCCGTAGGGATCCCTGGCCCAGGCGCGCCGATCCGTCAACTCGGCGATCCGCAGGCGCGCCCAGATTCCGGGCAGAAAAGAATGTTCATTCATCTGACCGTCGGCGTCCATGGTGACTTCGACGCGTTCGCCGGCAGCCTGGCCACGGACGGTGATTTCGCCCGGTCTGCCCCAGAACTTGCCCGTCACGACGACCGGGCGGCCGACGAAGAGATCGGGAAGTCGCGAGGGATACACGTCGCTTACCTGCATGCCGCCCCAGTCAATCTCCATGTCCGAAAGCGCCGGGTAACTGATCCTCTCGAAGAAATCATTCATGACGTCGTCGCCTGTGTGGCGCGGTCCAAGGTAGGCAACGGCGCCCTCGCCGATGATGGCCATGCGTTCCAGCAGGTATCGGTTCACCGATGAGCCCACTCCGAAACTGAAGATTCTCGACTCGCCGATCAGTCGGTGAATCTCGCCAAGGATCTCCGCCTCGTTGCCGATGTACCCGTCGGTCAGGAATGTCACGAATCGAAGGCGGCGACGGTCATGCGGGAAGCCCAGCGCAGCCCGGATGCCTTCGATCATGTGGGTGCCTCCGCTCCCGTCCAGCGATCGCACGTACTGTTTGGCGCGCGCGATGTTGCTGCGCGTGGCCCGAACCGGATCGGGGCCGAACTGGCTGGCGTTATTGGAGAACCGAATGACCTGGAACGTGTCGCCGGGCTCCAGCAGGTCCAGCGCCCTGATGATCGCCGCCTTGGCCTGTTCGATGGGCTGGCCGTTCATCGAACCGGAGCTGTCCAACACGAAGATCATCTCCAGCGGATGACGCCGCAGACTTTCGAGATCGGATGGCGGATACAGCATCATCGTGAAGAAACCCTGGCCTGCGTGCTCTGGATCCCTGTAGGTCAGAAGACTGGACTTGATCTGTCCGCCCGCCACCTTGAAGTCGAGGACAAAGTCCCGATTGGGAATCGTGGCGCGACTGGCCAGTTCGACTCTGGCGGTATCGGGTCCGGTCCGATCCTGGTCGATGTAGTGGCTCGATTCGATGGCTTCGATCGCCACACCGGCATCAAGTTCGACCGTAATGGAAATGTCGTGTCCTGAGCGTTCCCTTGGCCGCAGGTATTGCACGGCTGTTCCAGGGGTATACGGCTGGGCCGGTGCTCGGGGCAACGCCAGAACCGGATTTGCGGTGCCTGGCGGGTTAAAACGCGGACCCACGACGGTGGGAAATACAAAGGAGTACCAGCCGTCTCGATGTGCAAGTGTATGAAAGTAGCGGATGTTGACGTCGATCCGGTGGCCGGGCTCGATGTTGGCCACCTTCTGTTCGAAGATGTTCGGGCGATGCTGAGTGAGCAGGCTGGCCTGGTAGCCTTGAGCGCGTGCCTGGTTGTAAATCGCCTCGGCCTCGGCGCGTTCCCTCAGGATACCGCGAATGCGGCGCTCGCCGATGGTCATGACGAATTCGCTCACGGCGGCCTTCTCCGGCAGCGGAAAAACGTAGACCGCTTCTATCTTTCGGTCAAATGGATTCTCGAATTGTTGTGTTACATCGACCGTGCCGACGTAACCCGTGATCCGGGCATGCACTTCGGTGTGCTTGAGCGGCAGCGGCAATTCGCTCCTGTGGCCGGCAATTGCGCCGTCAGCGGGCAGGTAGGTCGCCAGCATCGCACCGGACCCGGGGGAGGAATCCTCATTGGCATCGTCTGCCGTGTCCGGCTGGCTTGCGGTCGCGATGACCCACAACTCTTCGCCCGCATTCACCGTCGGCGGCAACACGTCTTGAGCAGAAGCTGCTCCGGAATCCATCGGCCCTGCGACTGAAGCCTCAATTGCCCGTTCGAGCACTAGGGCCCTTTCAATTCGATCCCCGGCAATCCCGCCTGCGGTCGTCGGTTGCGCGACGGGTTCACTGGATGTTGATTGCACAATGATTTCATCCAGGACCGCCGGATGTCCTGATACGGGTTCCGGTTGTGCGACGGGCTCGATTGGTATTTGCGGCAAGACTTCCTCTGCCGGCATTTCAGTCGGCCCTGAGCATGCAGAAAACAAGACCACACTCAAGCAGCCAGCGCCGAACAATATCGTTAAAAGCTTATGGATGAATTTGGGTGGTTTCATTAGCGTGCTCTCGGCTATTGGGTTTCAAACTCGATCAGTGCCTGTATGGGTGCGCCGTCGGCGCCGCCTGCGGCCATGAGGCTCAACTCGTAGTCAGGTTCGGCCAGGCCTTCGAGCTGGATGTGGACTGTCGCGACACGGCTTCGGCCGGTGGGCAGTTCGACCGCCGAATCCATGGAGTAATCGGCGACGATGATGTGATCCGCTGTGCCCCCGTTCACGGCGGCGAGATCGTAGTAGGGTGCATCGCGGAACGCCGCGCTGTCGCCGTTTTCGACGCCAACCACGCGCATTCGCCCGGAGGATTCGCGCAACTCGAATTGCCAGGCGGCCAGCGGCTCGCCTGCTTCAAGATAGACATCGAGCGCCGTGAAGCGAAATTCGCTACCGTCGATTTGCGGCAACACGGGCAGCGTCGCGGCGAACAGGCCAACGCACACGAGAATTCTAGTCGACGCACGCCTCACGGCGCGGCTCCGTTCAGCGACACGACCTGCATGATGAGCGCGTCGATTTCGTTCTGCGTGGCATCTCCGACATCGCTATTCATTCGAGCGAGCGCAAACGCATCGAGGATGTCGACGGTGCCGGAACCGTCGAAGTCGTTCGCCAGGAGGCCCTGTTCCACGTCACCCTGCATTCGTACGAGCAGCAGGCCGGCCATCAAGCTGGCGGCCAGAGTTCCCGTGATCGCCCAGCGCCGGGGCGGCCGTGCCACGCGATGCGGGCGTTCGGCGAAGTGTGCCGCTGCGGCCTCGCGCACACGCCGGTCAACGGCAGGCGTCATGACCGCAATGGACGTGTCGATGCGCTTCAAGCCCTCAATGAGTTCCTGCGGCAGTTCGGTGGTTTCTGTTTCGGGGTTCATGATCGTTCCTGTAATGTTTAGCGAGCGAGTCGCCCAAAAGGTTCAAAAATAAATCTGGTGCTGCATCAACCCGATTCGGCGTTCTCACGTTGATGGAGCACTACGCAGATCCAAGCCTGTGTCTTAGCTCTCTCAGCGCATGGTGAAGGCGCGATTTGACGGTTCCCGTCGGGATGTCCAGGGCTTCGGAGATCTCGTTCAGTCGCATGTCGTCTACGAAACGCAGCAGGATGACCTCCCGGTGACGGGGCGAAAGCTCCGAGGTCATTCTGGCGAGATTTTCGTACTGGGGATTGACTGTGCCCGGGTCGGGCAGCCGGTCCGGCTCAATGCCGGTCGACGATTCATCTCGGCGTCGACGCTTGATTGCCGAAAGCGTCAGGTTTTTCGCGACCGGATACAGCAATGACCGCAATTGCGCGGACAGGATCAAGCCCTCCCCGGTTGGAGGGAATTTCTTCAGCAGGTAAAGGAAAGTTTCCTGCAGAACGTCCGCAGCGATTTCCCGGTCGGAACAAAATCGCAGCGAGACGCGGGTCACGTAGTCGCGATGGCGACGATAGAGCGCTTCAAATGCCGCGGTCGCGTCGCGGCGGGAACCGCCGTTGCAGAGTTTGACGAGTTCGACGTCGCTCTGCTTGCCGAATCGCAAGGGACGTTATGGGTCCAGCGAACCCAGGTAAGCGGCGATCGCCACCATATCCTCGTCCGTAAGGTTCATGACCGTCGCCGTCATCAGGGGCGCCAGGCTGCCGGCCCGGTCGCCGGTCTTGAAGTCGTTTAGCTGGCGGACCGTGTACAGCGGCGAGACGCCCGTCAGTCTTGGTACGTCGCCAAGTCCCTTCAGGTCCGGTCCGTGACAGATGAAGCATTGAATCGTCCGTCCGCCAGCGCCCGTGGTCACCAATTCTTCGCCGCGCGCCAGGCTGCCCTCCGGTGCGTAGACTGTGAAGCCTGAGTAGGGGTGCCGGGCGGTGGCCAGCTCCCTGTCCTGAGGCACCTCGATGATCCGGCCATCGATGGGCTCGGTGCCGCCGTCGGGATGGAAGTGCCGCATGCGCCCATCGCCGATATAGGTTCTCGGCACGATATCCGCTTCGATCACCTCGTCGATCCAGTCGATGACTGCAAGTCCCGCAAACCATTCTGCCGCGATGCGCGTCTGCTCTTCGGGGACATCGAATGCGTTCATCCAGAACCGCTCCTTCCTCGCCCCGCTCTTGAAGTCGGCCATTTGCGCTTCGATGTAGGCTGCCGTCAGGCCGGCCAGGTGGGACGATTCGGGATGTCCTGCGCCGGTAAAGCCGTGACATGCGGCGCACGCGCGAACCAGGGGACCGCCGCCTAGGGCCACGACCTCCGGCACCGGGGCGTAGTGGTCGTCGGGAAACCAGTCGGGCGGGTTCCAGTGATCGTCGATCTGTTCCTGGCTTCGTACAAGCGAACTGCCCGGCACCGTCCGCGGCGCCTGCAGGTCGATATCCAGATCGCGCTGCGGAAGGAGCGACTCGTCCAGCACCTGGTAGGCCCACTCCACGTCGGCATGAACAGTGACCGACAAGCTCATCGCGAGGATGCTCGTGGCGGACGCGATTATCACTCGGCGCATGGTTCCTTCCTCCAAACCAAACCGTGACTGGTCTCCAACAATAGCCGAAACCGCGCCCCGTATCATGGCCCCGACGTTAACGGAACGTCATGTACGGGACATTCTCGGCACGTTCACGCTATGTTATCGTCGAATCGCCTGGCGTGATCCGATAGTTTGTCGGATTGTATGACAACTGCACGTTCTGATTGGGGGAGCCCATGTACTTGCAATCATGTTTGCGAAATATATTGATGGCGGTTGCCGGAGTCACCCTCGCCGCGACGTCCGGCCTGGCCCACCACGGCGACGCGGGCCGCTACACCGAGACCGTCAAGACGGTGACGGGAACGGTGGTGGAGTTTCAATTCATCAATCCGCACTCGCTGTTGACCATCGAAGTTATTGACGAAAACGGCGAAAGCGTGGAGTGGCACGGAGAGTTGGGACCGCCGAACAGCCTGGAAAACAGATGGGGCTGGGACAGGAACACCTTCCAGGTGGGCGATGTGCTTACCATGACGGGTCGTGCGCTCAAGAACGGTGGGCCGTACATGACATTGTCCGAAAAGTCCCGGCTGCTGGACGCCGAAGGTAACGAAATCTATGTGGGCAACTGATTACTTCAGCGCCGGCCGAATGCAGCGGGGCTATTGCCACGGGCTGCTGACCCTGGTCATGGCAGCCGCATGGGCGGGCAATGTGGCCGCGCAGGCGGACGCGACCTACATCAAGGCGTCCAATCCGGGCGTGGACGATCAGTTCGGCGGGAGCGGCGTTCTGCTGGGCGTTTCCGTGGCTCTCAGCGGTGACGGTACGACGCTGGCCGCGGGCGCACGGCTGGAAGACAGCGCTGCGACCGGAATCGATGGCGATCAACAGGACAATTCCGGGCGCAATGCGGGAGCGGCCTATGTCTTCGGACGTGCGCAGAACGGTTCCTGGCAGCAGGAGGCCTACCTGAAGGCGTCCAATGCGGGGCCGGGCGACCAGTTCGGCTTCGCGGTTGCCCTGAGCGACGACGGCGCCACCCTGGCCGTGTCGGCCAACCTGGAGGACAGCGCGGCTACCGGCATCAACGGCGACCAGCACGACAACTCCATGGAGAATTCGGGCGCGGTGTACATTTTTCGCCGCGGCGCCGAGGGTTGGAGGCAGGAAGCCTATGTGAAGGCTTCCAATACCGGCGAACCCGAGGACGGCGACAATTTCGGTTACGTTCTGAGTCTCAGCGCGGACGGCAATACGCTGGCGGTGGGGGCGACGGGCGAAGACAGCGCAAGCGTCGGCGTAGACGGCTACCCCAGCGACAATTCAGCACGAGGCGCCGGGGCCGTGTACGTCTTTGTCCGGGAAGACGGAAACTGGTCTCAGGAGGCCTATCTGAAGGCGTCCAATACCGACGCGACCGACCTGTTCGGAATCTCCCTGGCGATCAGCGATGACGGCAATACCCTGGTGGTCAGCGCGCTGGACGAAGACGGTTCCTCCAGCGGCGTCGACGGGCCGGACGACAACGGCTCACGGGGGTCCGGGGCGGTCTATGTATTCACCCGCGAAGGCGCGCAGTGGCAGCAGCAGTCCTATCTGAAGGCATCCAATGCCGCGCCCAACGATGCCTTTTCCATGGTCGCACTGAGCGGCGACGGCAATACCATCGGCGTGGCGGCTTTCGATGAAGACAGCAGCGATATCGGTGTGGGCGCGAATCAGGCGGACGATTCCTCCGAGGACTCCGGCGCGGTGTACATCTTTACGAGAAACGACTCGAGCTGGGCGCAGACGGCGTATATCAAGTCATCCAACACCAGCCCCTTCGATCAATTCGGTACGCGCCTGTTCCTCAATCGCGATGGCAGCGTTCTGGCGGTGGGAGCGCCGCTGGAAGACGGCAGCGCCAGCGGCGTGAACGGTCCCCAGGACGACCTGGCCGACGAGGCCGGGGCGGTTTACCTGTACCGCCGTACCGACGGCGAGTGGCAGCAGGCGGCGTATCTGAAGGCGCCGGCATCGGAAATCTACGACGAGTACGGCGCCAATGTCGCGCTGGACGACACCGGCGAAATCGTGGCGGTTGGCGTTCGAGTCGAAGACGGCGGTGCAGCCGGGATCAATGGGGATCAATCGGACAACTCCGTACGCGACTCGGGAGCCGTGTTCGTCCAACAGGTACCGACCGGCTGATTGGCGTCACGCCAGCAGTCCGTGTCAGAAGCCTCTCGTCGCACCGCAACCCAGGGTGAGCGCATGAAATTGAGCCTGGCTGCGCGGCTGCTGATCCGCGACTGGCGCGGCGGTGAGACGCCCGTACTGTTGACGGCGCTGGTCGTGGCTGTCGCGGCCATGGCCGCGGTGGGATTCTTCACCGACCGCGTGGCGCAGGCCGTGCGCCAGCAGGCCGGAGAAGTGCTGGCCGCCGACCTGCGCGTGGAATCCAATTACCCCTTGTCCGCCGACTATCCCGAATTCGCACACGCGGAAGGACTGGCAACGGCCCAGGTAGTCCAGTTCCGCAGTGTCCTGGTCGCCAACGGCCTCAGCTCGTTGTCGGACATTCGATGGGTGTCCGCCGGCTATCCGCTGCGCGGCGAGGTTCGAATCGCTGACGAACTGGCGGGCGAGCCTCGAGCCGCGTCCGGAGTGCCCGGCAGGGGCGAGGCCTGGGTGGAGCCCGCGCTGCTGGCGCGTCTGGGGCTCGACGTCGGCGATACCCTGACGATCGGCGAACTCGACGCGCGCGTCGCACAGACGCTTGAGTTCCGCCCCGATGAAGGCTGGCGGTTAATGGAACTCGCGCCCACGGTATTGCTCAATTTGGGGGACGTAGAGGCGTCGGGGTTGATACAGCCGGGCAGCGTTGTCGAGTACGAGTGGTTGTTCGCCGGCAACGAGGGGCAGGTCCAGAACTTCCGGGAGCGCCTGGAGGGCATGATAGGCCCGGAAGAGGAACTGGACGACATCCGCGATGCGCGGCCCGAAGTGCGTTCATCCATCGAACGCGCCGAGCGTTTCCTGATGCTCTCCGCCCTGGTGAGCGTGCTGCTCGGCGGTGTCGCCGTGGCGATGGCGAGCCGGCGTTTCCTGGCCCGCCACCTCGACAGCGTCGCGCTGATGAAGTGCGTGGGCGCGCAGCACCGCGATGTATTGCGCCTTACGTTGACGCAATTGCTGACCCTTGCACTGGTTGCCGGAATCGTGGGCACGCTGCTCGGTTTTGTCACGCAGCACGGACTGGTGCTGCTGCTGGATGATCTCGTCGAAGCGCGATTGCCGGGGCCGGGATTTGACGGGTTCCTGATCGGCCCGGTGACGGCCATGACGATCGCACTGGGATTCGCGCTGCCGCCCTTGTTGCAGTTGCGCAAGGTGCCGCCAGCTCGAGTTCTACGGCGCGATTTGCAGCCGCCGCCCCTTGGGTACACGGCTGTTTACGGAACAGCCGCCGCGGCCGTCACGGCCATGTTGTACTGGCTGTTCCGGGATCTGGAACTCATCGCGTACCTGTTGATCGGCGCCGTGGGGACGTTCGCGGCTCTTTACATGTCCGGACACGTCATGGTTGCCGGTTTGCAGCGTGTACGGGGCAGGGTAGGCATCGCGTGGCGATACGGCATCGCCAACGTCGCGCGGCGGGGCCGGGAAAGCAGCGTGCAGGTGGTGGCCTTCGGTATCGGCATCATGGTCCTGCTGCTGCTGACGCTTGTGCGCACCGAACTCATGTCCCAGTGGCAGTCCACATTGCCGGAGACCGCAGCGAATCACTTCCTGATCAACATTCAGCCCGATGAACGCAGCCAGGTTGCAGACATTCTGGCCGATCATGGGGTGGAAACACCGCAATTCGCGCCGCTGGTCCGCGCGCGTATCAGTCATGTCAATGGCGTTCCGCTGAGTGAGTACGAGTTTCGCGATCGGCGAACCGAACGTGAATTGCGGGATGACCTGAACATCTCGTGGGCTGCGACGCTGAGTCCCGACAATGAAATCGCGGCCGGGCAGTGGTGGCAGGAGAACGATCCGCAGCCGCAGCTATCCATTGCGGCAGAAGAACTGGTGGACTTCGGGCTGGCGCTCGGCGACGAACTCACGTTCGCCATTGCCGGGCAGAGCGCCACGGTGCGTATCACCAGCACCCGGAACATCAACTGGGATTCCTTCCAACCGAACTTCTTCATGGTCGTGAATCCGGGCGTGATGGAGGAGTTCGCCCACACATACATCACAAGTTTCTACCTGGAACGGGAGCAGCGCTCCGCCATGCTGGACCTGGTGACTACGCTGCCCGGCGTGTCCGTCATCGACATTGACGCGGTGCTGGATCAGGTCAGGCGCGCCATGGACCGCGCTGCATCGGCCGTGCAGTACGTCTTTCTGTTTACCTTCGCCGCCGGCATCGTGGTTCTGCTTGCCGCAATTCAGGCGACGCGAGACGAACGCATGTACGAGAGCGCAGTATTGCGCACGCTCGGCGCGGGCAAGGGCGTCGTGTTGCAGGGCATTGCTGCGGAGTTCACTGCGATCGGCGTTCTTGCAGGCACATTGGCGGCAGCCGGCGCCGGTCTCATCGGCTATTTTGTCGCCAGCGAACTGTTCGAGCTGGAATACCTGCCGGGTCCGATGCTGGTGATCTACGGATTGGTGGCTGGCGCCGTGGTTGTAGGGGTAAGCGGTACGCTCGCCGCGCGCTCCGTCGTCCGGGAGCCGCCCGTTTCCACGCTACGGCGAATCTAGCCGGACACCTCCGGAGTCGGACAGAACGGTTACCGGATACCTCCGGAAGCCGGGCCGAAGGGTCAGCTCTCCGATTAGTGCCAGTGGCCGTGTTCTTCCGACCAGACGCGTCCGGGGCCGGGAGTTGCGCTGGGATCGTAGTCGTCGATGTTGGTGAGAAACACGACGAGCCCGCCGATCAGGAATACGGCCACCACGGCCGCCACGATGCGCAACGTAATCGGGGTCTTGGCCTCCTTCGTCGCACAACATTTCTTGTACTTCAGGCCGCTTCCGCAAGGGCAGGGTTGATTGCGTCCGATCTTTGCCATCTTCGAAAGCCTCTCGGCGTTCATTTTGGATTGATGCTCCCAATATACATCAAGCAATGGTTCAATAGCACACAGGCTCATGGGAGATTGCCGGAGGCTTTTCAATGAATGCGACAGCACCGTTTCGGGCAGATCATGTGGGTAGCCTGCTGCGACCGCGAACGGTCCACGACGCCCGTCAGACGCATCATGCCGACCGCATAGGTCCGGACGGCTTTACGGCCCACACGGATCTCGTGGCTGTCGAAAACGAAGCCATCGAGACCGCCGTGCGAATGCAGGAAGACCTGGGGCTGATGGCCGTGACCGACGGCGAGTTTCGGCGGCGGTTCTGGCACTACGACTTCATGGGCGCGCTGACTGGACTGACGCTGGTTGAACGGGATGAAGGGATCCAGTTTCACGGAGTCCGGCTTCCGCCCATCTTTCCCACGATCACCGGGCGCCTCGATTTCCCGCCGGACCATCCCATGCTGGATCATTTCAGGTACGTTGCCTCGATCGCGCGGGTGCAACCCAAGATTTCGATTCCGGGCCCGAGCGCCTGCCACTTTCGCATCGCGCCCGATGACATCGGGCCGGCGGAGTACGCCGACGTCGAATTGTTTTTCGAGGACCTCACCCGAACGTACGCGAAAGCGGTGGACGCCTTCCACCGGGCCGGCTGCCGGTACCTGCAGATGGACGACATCTTTTTCGCCTATCTGTGCGATCCCGGAGAGCGGGAACAGAAGCGGGCGGAAGGTTTCGATCCCGATTGGCTGATCCACCGCTATGCGAGGGTCATGCGCGAAGCCATCGCCGATCGACCCTCGGACATGGTCATCGCGATGCATCTGTGCCGCGGAAACTTTGTCTCGACCTGGAGCGCGCAGGGCGCGTATGACCCTGCGGCCGACGCCGTCTTCAATGAAACCGGCGTCGACATCTATTTCATGGAATACGACAGCGAACGGGCCGGCGGCCTGGAGCCGCTGCGGCTATTGCCAAGGGGGAACAAGCGGGTACTGCCCGGATTCATCACCACCAAGAGTCCGGAGCTCGAGTCGCTCGACGATCTCAAGCGCCGCTTCGACGAAGCCTCAAGGTACGCCGACATCGACCAACTCGGGATCGCTCCCCAGTGCGGGTTTGCTTCCACCGAAGAGGGCAACACGCTCACGAACGACGAGCAGAAGCGCAAGCTGGAACTGGTGGTTGCCACGGCCGAGGCGATCTGGGGAGGAGTAGACCGTTAGGGCCTGTCAACGCTACCCGATATGGCTCTACTGGCCCTGGGAGTTTTCGCAGCGGGCTCGCTGCGCTGACGCGCAGGGAACCGGGTTGCGAGCGATGCGTCGGTAATCCCTGTTAAGTTCGAACCAATATCGCGGAGCCGTCACCCGCGCCAGCAAAAGCGTCAGGGTCCCGGATGTCCGACTCCCTGAGTTCTTGAGATCGGATGAAATCATGGCGCAAGCTCCCAGGAGCCTGCGCCCGGAACGCGCGCATCTCCTTCTCCCGCGGCCATACCTTCAGTTATCGCCTTGAGGTCCTGGGCGCCTACTACCGCGACTACCTTGACCTCATGCGGCATTGGGATGCGGTGCTGCCAAGGCGTGTGCTGCGCATGCAGTACGAATCGCTCGGGGATCGGTAGCTGGCGCCGATTCGCGGCACATCTCGATCCGCTTCGACAGTCGCTTGGAGACGCGCTATCGACGTACACCGACTGACGTGTGCGTCGCTATCGGAGCCGCTCAGATGTCGCAATTCGCCAGGTTTGCGTCGCATCGGTAAATTTGAAGGGGGAGACACGGGAATTCCGAAAGCGCCGACTGGCGTAATATTGGTGTAGTCTGAGTGCTTGTACAGGGGGAAGTGTCGAGCAATATTCGAAAGCATGGCGGCTGCAGCCCGAACGCAGCATCTCAGGTTCGGTTCGCCGGCAGATGGGCCGCCACGTTCGGGGCGCGCGCCTTCCGGTCGGGATACGACAAGGCGCCGTCGCCGGACTTCCAGGACGGGCGTTACGGGGTGGAACTGTACGTCACCAACTTGCTCGACGAGCAAGCGCAGATTTTCATCAACACGGCCCAGGCGGACCGGCGAATTACCACCATTCGGCCACGAACGTTCGGCCTCAGGCTGAGTTCGCGGTTTGACTGACGATGATTTCCCGGACACGCACCGAACCATTCGCCGGTGGGCTGGCAATATGGAGTCGGCGGCGGGCGGAGCGCCTGCGCCAGAGTGATCCCGGGCCGGGCCGGGATTGCCGGAGGTACTGCCCATGAATACCGAGGTGGTGATCACCTGTGCGGTGACCGGCGCCGGCGATACCGTCGGCAGGCATCCCGACATTCCCGTCACCCCCCAACAGATTGCCGAGTCGGCGATCGACGCCGCGAAGGCCGGAGCGGCCATCGTGCACTGCCATGTCCGCGACCCGGCCACGGGCAAGGGTGCACGCGACGTGTCGCTGTACCGCGAGGTGGTCGCGCGCATCCGCAGCGCCGATACCGACGTGGTGATAAACCTGACCGCGGGAATGGGTGGCGACCTGTTCATCGGACCCGACGACAACCCGACCGACTTCGGCGAGGACACCGACCTGGTCGGAGCGCTCGACCGCCTGCCCCATGTCGAGGAACTGATGCCGGAGATATGCTCCCTGGACTGTGGGTCGTTCAATTTCGGCGAGGGCAACCTGGTCTATGTTTCAACGCCTGACATGCTCCGGCGGGGCGCACGACGCATTCAGGAACTTGGCGTCAAGCCGGAGCTGGAGGTTTTCGACACGGGCCATCTGAGTTTCACGCTGAAAATGATCGCGGAAGGGCTGATCGAGGATCCGCCGCTCTACCAGCTCTGCTTCGGCATACCCTGGGGCGCCCCGCCGGAGGTTGGCGTCATCAAGTCGTGGGTGGAACTGTTGCCCACCGGCGCGAATTTCACGGCATTCGCGATCAGCCGCAACCAGATGCCGTTCGCGGCCCAGTCGGTGCTGCTGGGAGGTCATGTGCGGGTCGGACTCGAGGACAACCTGTACCTCAGCCGGGGTGTCTTTGCCACCAATGCGCAACTGGTCGAGCGGGCGCGCAAGATCGTCGAACTGATGGGCGCGCGCGTGCTCGGTCCCGAGGAGGCGCGCGACAAGTTCGGGTTGGTAAGGCGCGCCTGATACCCGGCCGAGATGTCCTTCCAAAGCCGGAGTCGCCGAAGCTTCCCATTCCCGGCGACGTCACTGCAATGCAGCCACCCATCCGCACGCTGGGCGTCGTAGGGACCGGCGTTATCGGCGCCGGCTGGGCGGCGCGGGCGCTGGCTCACGGCCTGAGAGTGGTGGCCTGGGACCCGGCGCCGGGATGGCAGGCGCGGCTCACGGCCGCGGTGGATAATGCCTGGCCGGCCCTTGAGAAGGTGGGCCTGTACAGGGGTGCAAGCGTAGATCGCCTGCGTTGTGTGGACTCCATGGACGCGGTGTGCGAGGCCGCGGATTTCATTCAGGAGAGCGCGCCCGAACAGCTCGCACTGAAGCGGTCCCTGCATGAGCGAATCGACGCGGCAGCGCGCTCCAGCGTCATCGTCGCCTCAAGCACATCCGGGCTGTTGCCCACCGAACTGCAGTCCCGATGCCGGCATCCCCACCGCCTCGTGGTCGGCCACCCTTTCAACCCGGTGTACCTGCTGCCGCTGGTGGAGGTGCTGGGCGGTACTCGAACGTCGGCCGAGAGCGTCACCCGCGCAATCGCCTTTTACCGCGATCTTGGGATGCATCCGCTCAGGGTGCGCACCGAGATCGAGGGTTTTCTCTCCGACCGTCTGCAGGAAGCGCTCTGGCGCGAACTGCTGCACCTGGTGAATGACGGCGTCGCGACGACGGAGGAACTCGACGCGGCCATCGTCTATGGCCCAGGGCTGCGCTGGGCCTTCATGGGCACCTGCCTGACTTTTCATATGGCGGGCGGCGATGCGGGCATGGACCACTTCATGAAGCAGTTCGGTCCGGCCCTCAAACTGCCATGGACCCGGCTGGAGGCGCCGGAGCTGACCGACACGCTGGTCGAGCGGATGGCGCACGGCACGCGCCGGCAGGCCGCCGGAAGGACGGTAAAGGAACTGGAACGATTGCGCGACGATTGCCTGATTGCCATCATGCAGGCGCTCAGGCAATACGAAGTTGGCGCCGGCCGCACGCTCGCCGAAGACGAGGCGCGGCGGCTGGGCGAAAAGCGGAACGGGACAAAGCCCGGAGGTTGACGTTGGAGTTCGCACTCACTTACGAGCAGGAGATGGTGGTGAATACCGTTCGCGAATTCGTGGAGCGGGAACTCTACTGCCATGAAGACGAAGTCGAGCGCAGCGGCCGGGTGCCGCCGGAACTTGGCGACGAGATCAGGCGCAAGGTCATTGAACTGGGCTTCTATGCGCCGAACCTGCCGGCGGAAGTCGGAGGCGGCGGCCTCGACCGCCTGACGCTGACGTTGCTGGAGCGCGAACTGGGCCGCCCGTCCATGGCGCTCAGCGTGTTCTGGGGCCGCCCGTCGGAGATTCTCATGGCCTGCAACGACGAGCAGCGCGAGCGCTACCTGCTCCCGGCGGCGCGTGGCCAGCGCATCGACGCACTGGCCATGACCGAACCGGCGGCGGGATCCGATTTGCGGGGCATGCAGTGCGCAGCACGTCCCGATGGCAGCGACTGGATCCTCAATGGCACCAAGCACTTTATCTCCCACGCTGACATCGCTGATTTCGTCGTCGTCTTCGTCGCCACCGGGGAGGAAGTTACGCCTCGGGGACCCAGGCAACGCATCACCTGTTTCCTGGTGGACCGCGGCACGCCCGGTTTAGAGATCCGTCCGGGCTACGAGTCGGTCTCGCACAGGGGATACCACAATAGTATCGTTACCTTCGACCGGTGCCGGCTGTCGGGCGCTCAGGTGCTGGGCGAGGTGCACCGCGGCTTCGATCTTGCCAATGAGTGGCTGCTCGGAAGTCGGCTTACGGTGGCCGCCATGTGCGTCGGACGCGCCCGGCGGGCTTTCGACCTCGCTCTTGCGCAAGCGGCTGAGCGGCGCCAGTTCGGGCAGCCCATCGGGCGTTTCCAGGGCGTTTCCTTCAAGCTTGCCGACATGATCACGGAAATCGATGCCGCGGACTGGCTGACCCTCGCCGCCGCCTGGCGCATCGACCGGGGGCTCGCCGCGAATCGTGAAATCGCCTCGGCGAAGCTGTACGCGACCGAAATGCTCGCGCGCGTCACGGACGAAGCCGTCCAGATTTTCGGCGGGATGGGCCTCATGAACGACCTTCCCCTGGAGCGGTTCTGGCGGGACGCCCGCGTGGAACGCATCTGGGACGGGACCTCGGAAATTCAAAGGCACATCATCGGGCGCGAGCTGCTGCGTCCCCTGGGTTCCTGAGCGTGGGATACCGCGAGGCGCCAGGCGCCGATTTTGCTGGCGGGATTGGTTCCGAATTTATCTCCCAGGGACGGCTGGCGCGGCTTCTGCGTCCGCGAACCATCGCTGTGATCGGCGGCGGCGCTGCGGCAAAGGCGATTCGTCAGTGTGATCGACTCGGCTTTGCCGGCGAAATCTGGCCGGTCCACCCCACCCGCGCAACACTGGAAGGCCGACCGGTTTTCCGGGCGGTCGCGGACTTGCCCGGTGCGCCCGACGCCGCGTTCGTCGCCATCAACCGCCACGCCACGATTGAAGCGGTCTCCGAACTTGCCCGACTGGGGGCTGGAGGCGCCGTCTGCTATGCGTCGGGTTTCGGCGAGACTCACGACGGAGGAGAGCTTCAGCACGCGCTCGTGGCGGCGGCCGCGGACATGCCAATGATCGGACCGAATTGTTACGGAATGCTCAATTTCCTCGACCGCGCGGCGTTGTGGCCCGACCAGCATGGGGGGCGGGCGCTCGGGGCCGGCGGGCAGGGCGTGGGCATCGTTACACAGTCGTCGAACATCGCCATCAGCCTGACGATGCAGCAACGGTCTCTGCCGATCGCTTTCCTGGTGACCGCGGGCAATCAGGCACAGGTCGGCGTGTCGGAATTGGCGGCCGCGCTGCTCGAGGATGAGCGGGTCAGCGCACTGGGGCTTCACATCGAGGCCTTCGATTCGGTGCAAGGCTTCGAGGCGCTCGGATGGAAGGCACGCGAGCGTGGCGTGCCCATCGTCGCGCTGAAGGCCGGGCGCTCGAAACGCGGCCGCGAGGCGACCCTCAGCCACACCGCTTCCATCGCCGGGTCCGACGCCGGCGCGCAGGCATTCCTGCGCCGGCTGGGAGTAGCACGTGTAACCGGCATCCCGGATCTTGTCGAGACGCTGAAGCTGCTGCATGTGCACGGTGCGCTGCAAGGCCCACGCATGGGCGTAATGTGCTGTTCCGGCGGCGAAGCGAGCGTGGTGGCCGACGCGGTGGAGGAAACCTCCCTGACCCTGCCGAACCTGGACCCGGACCACGCCGCGGCAGTTTCCGCGATCGTCCATCCCCTGGTTACGGTGGCCAATCCTCTCGACTACCACACCTTCAGTTGGGGTAACGAGGACGCCCTGACGGAGACGTTCATGGCATTCTCCCGGGGGGCTTTCGACATCGTGGCCCTGCTACTTGACTACCCCCGGGGCGACCGTTGCCGCCGCGACGACTGGCAGATCACGCAGAGAGCGTTCGAACGCGCCGTTGCCGCCACCGGGTCCCGCGGCGCAGTCATCGCCACGTTGCCTGAAAACCTGCCGGAGCAGACAGCCGCCCAACTGATCGAGTGCGGCATCGTGCCGTTTGCGGGGGTGCGCGAGGCGCTCATGGCCATCGAATGCGCGGCTGCGGTGGGGACCGCCCGGCGTGCATCGTGGCCGATGCCGGTCGTGTCCAGCCAAAGCGTTGCCTCGGAACCGGTTCTGCTTGACGAAGCGGCGGCGAAGGCCCGTCTCCTGGCGGCAGGCGTTCCCATACCGGATGGCCACATCGCCGACAGTGCCGAGGATGCCGTTGCCGCCGCGGATTCCCTCGGCGGATCGGTTGCATTGAAGGTGCTTGGTATCCCGCACAAGACGGAGCACCGTGGGTTGAAACTCGATATCGGCGGTTCGCGCGAAGTTCGCGCCGCCGCCGAAATGCTGCTGGAGGCGTTTCGTGACCTGGACGCGCCGGCAGGCGGGGCAAGTGAATCCGGCCCAAGACTGCTGGTGGAGCGCTACGAGGCAGACACGGTGGCCGAGTTGCTCGTGGGTCTGCATCGAGATGCGTTGTTCGGTCCCATGCTGACCCTCGGTACCGGAGGCGTCCTTGCTGAAATCATGTCCGACAGCGTGACGTTACTGCTTCCGACGACGCAGGAGGAGGTGTGCGAAGCCCTCGGGGCACTCAGATGCGCTCCCGTGCTGACGGGCTATCGAGGCAACCCGCCGGCGGATACCGATGCGGCTGTGGACGCGGTGCTCGCCATCGCGCAGTATGGCGTCGTCAACGCTGACCGGCTCGAGGAACTGGACGTCAATCCGCTCGGCATTCGCGCGCGGGGCCGGGGCGCGGTCGCGCTCGACGCACTGATGCGAACGAGGGAAGCGGCCGCGGGCGGCGATGCTCCCGACGCCCGCGCCTCCAACGGAGAGCCCGAACGATGAGCAATGTAATCAAGACCCGGCGCGAAGGGGGCATCCTGGAGGTGACTCTGGACCGCCCCAAGGCCAATGCGATCGATTTGGCCACCAGCCGAATCATGGGCGAAACCTTCAAGACGTTTCGCGACGATCCCGACGCGCGAGTCGCCATTGTCACCGGCGCAGGCGAGCGGTTTTTTTCCGCCGGATGGGACCTGAAGGCCGCGGCCAGCGGCGACGCGGTGGACGGGGACTACGGCGGGGGCGGATTCGGCGGCATCCAGGAACTGCCGGGTCTGAATAAGCCCCTGATCGCGGCGGTCAACGGCGTCGCCGTGGGTGGCGGCTTCGAGCTGGCATTGGCATGCGACCTGATCCTGGCGTCCGAGACCGCGCGATTCGGCTTGCCGGAGATCAATGCCGGCACCATTGCCGACGCCGCCAGCATCAAGCTGCCCAAGCGCATCCCCTATCACATTGCGATGGAATTGCTGCTTACCGGCCGTTTCATGGATGCCGGGGAAGCGCGGCGCTGGGGTATCGTCAACGAAGTGCTGAAACCGGATGCCTTGCTCGACCGCGCCTGGGAACTTGCGCGCCTGCTCGCAGGCGGACCGCCGCTGGTCTTCGCGGCCATCAAGGAAGTCGTTCGCGAGGCTGAAGATCTGCGGGCGCAGGATGCCCTGAGCCGAGTGATGAAACGTCAGTTCCCCACCGTGGATCGCCTTTATGGCAGCGAAGACCTGACGGAGGGCGCGCGGGCTTTCGCCGAAAAGCGGGCACCGTGCTGGAAGGGTCGATAGGACAGCCGACAACCGCCCGCCGCCCGCCGCTGCTGTTCAGGCAGGCGATCCGGGGTCGGCGCCATGCGAAATGAGTGCTCGCCACCACCGCGGCGAGGACAGTAGCGCCGGTAGGCAGCAGCAGTGTGGCCGCGCGCGTCAGCAGGATGAGCGCCGATCGGAAACGTGCGTCAAAACCGAAACGTGTAGTAGAACTTCAACGCCAGGTCGGCTCCTGTCGTGCTGAACCGGTTATCCCGGTCGAAGTCCTCATAGTTATGGTTCAGAACCAGGAATCCCTCGCGTCCGGCCTGCGGAACCCAGTGCAGCCGGGCGTTGATGCCCATGGTCTCGCTGATGTCGTCGTATTGCAGCAGTGTCACCAGCGAGAGCCTGGACGAAAACACCATTTCGGCCGCGAAGCGCACCAGTCTGGTCGTGAATTCGCCGTATGGAAGGCTGACGTCGTTGTACTGGTACCCCAGATTCGTGACGAAGTGCCGTGAGGGCCGCCAGCCGAACGTAGTCGAGACACGCCTTCTTTCGCCGCCGTAGAAGTCTCCCGGGCTGTAATTCACCTGAGCCCAAACCGGCCGCGAGAAGGAGGTGCCAAACTGAAACTCCGCCGCGTCGAACGAATAGTCGCCCGCCGGGATGACCACCCGCTCGTCGCCACGCCTCCACACCACGAAGGGCCGAGCCAGCACTTCCCGGGTCGCGTGCAGCAAGGCATGCCCTCGCAACTGCTCGTCGGTGTCGAATTCCAGCGCGCGTAGCGTGAGTACCTGTGTCTGCAATCCGCCCTCGATCAGATCGATGCGCTCGGCGTCGATACCCCAGAACGCCGTGCGTATCGGCGCATTCCGAAATCGGTGGATGTAACCGAAGTTGGCCGTGTGGTTCCTGATGCCGGATCGATTGACGAAACCAAGCGCAGGATAGAAGTTCTCCTCGATGGTCTTGCTTGCCAAACTCCCCAGGAACCCGGTTCTGTTGGGAGCCCGAATCCGGAACCCGTATGCATCGTCGTCCATGTGGATGCCATCGGTCTGCGAATTCTGATACCAGACATCCGCTTCGAGCACCCTGCCACCGGGAAGTTGTGTGTTCGAGTAGCGAAAATCGACGCCTGCCAGCGAATTGTCCCGATTCGACCGGGGGTCGCCGTCGGTCACGATGACGCCGACCGTCGATTCTTCAAGAATGTTTGCCGTGGCGCGGGCGACGAGGATATCGGTGGCCTCCACGCCTTCGAAGTCATCCTGGCGAATCGCGAGCGCGCCAACGTTCCAGCGGCCGATCCGTCCGGCCAATTTGCCGCCTTGAGACAGGTCCACCGGACGTCCGCCCTGACTCAGACCGATCCGGCGCGAAAAGTACGGTTGCCCGTTCTCGAGGTCGGGACGCGAGAACGTGTAGCCAAGGCCAACCCCGAAATTGCCTATGAATCCGATCTGCCCGAACTGAAAGATGTCGGAGTCGCGCAGAAAGAAGTCCCTTTTTTCCGGGAAGAAGAGGTTGAAACGGGTGAACTCCACCTGGCGGTCGTCCACCTCGGTGGCCGAGAAATCGGTGTTCAGGGTCAGCGACGCATTCAGTGACGGCGTGACCTTGTAATAGACGTCCAACGAGGGTTCCGCACCGTAGTCCGAGGTTTCCGGGTTGACCGTCCTGTGTCCTTCCAGAACGACGGACGGTACGACATCGAGCCCTCGTCCAAGCTGCAGATCCGTAAACCCCACCGCTTCGCCAGCGATGCTGGGGTTTGCATCGTTGTTTCTCGACACCCAGCCGGACAACTCATTAGTCCGGCCGATATCCCGCGTGAAATTGATGCCCCAGGTGTCGTTGTCCGGGTTGAAGGAAAGCGACTTGAAGGGGATGGCCATTTCCGCCGTCCAGCCACCGTCTTCCTCCGTGGCGGCGGCGCGCCAGATCCCACTCCAGTCCCAGTTGGTACCCGTCGTGTTCTCGTAAATGGCTTCCATGCGCACGCCATTTGGATTCACCTGGAAGCGATAGCCGTTACGCTTGTCGTTGAACGTATCGATGATCAACGCAAAGAAATCGTCGCTCCAGAACTCCCGGCCCTGTCGCAGAACGGTACCGACCACCTCGAGGGACTGGGGCATGCGTGCGCCCACGTAGAGCGCGTCGTCGTCGTAGAAGACCAGGATGCGCGTGGGGTCCGAAGGGGCCTGGTATTCGAGGGGTTCTATCTGGTGAAAGTCATCGACGACGGTTGCGTTTTCCCAGACTGTCTCATCCAGCCGGCCGTCGATCACCGGCGCCGCATCAGGCAGGCGACGCACCTCCATGGTCTTCATGGACGCCCCCGGAGGCTCCTGGCCCAGGGATGCGCTGCACTGGACAAAGACGCATAGCGCAATGACAAGGGCGCGGTGTGAGCGGTCAGTCAAAGTCGAAGATCCTGCGCTCAGCCTCGTTCCAGAGGGTGTTCGGTCACGTAGAGGGCTGTGCAACGCCCGATTGTGCAACAAGTACGAATGGGGCGCACGGAAATCGGCCGCCAATTCAGCGAGCCCGGAAGGCGGTATGGCGATTGCGCACGACGCTACGCCCGGGACCCGTATTGCCGAAGGTGGCGACTCCGTGAATTGTGTATAGTGCTCGCGGTTTTCTGCGCAAAGCCGGCCAGGGGAACATGAAGCCACCGATGTCATTGGGCGATGCCCGCTCCTGGCGAATCCTGGGGGTCCTGTTTGCCGGCGTGTTCATGGGCGCCCTGGACATTGCCATCGTGGGACCGGCGCTGCCGGCGCTTCAGGAGGAATTCGCCCTGGACAGCCGCGCGCTCTCCTGGGTATTCAACCTGTACATTCTGTTCAGCCTCCTTGGTGCTCCGCTGATGGCGAAGCTGTCGGACCGCTACGGCCGGCGGTCGGTGTACCTGGCGGATATCGCGTTGTTCGCCCTGGGTTCCATAGTGGTTGCTATCGCACCGAGCTTCCCGGTGCTGCTGGCGGGCAGGGCGATACAGGCGTTCGGTGCCGGCGGGTTGCTGCCCGTTGCCAGCGCCGTCATAGGCGATACCTTTCTTCCCGCGCGTCGGGGACCCGCGCTGGGGCTGATCGGGGCGGTATTCGGACTGGCCTTTCTGTTGGGCCCCTTGTTTGGCGGCGTACTGCTGCAGTTCGACTGGCGCTGGTTGTTTCTGATCAACCTTCCGGTGGCGGGCGTCGTGTTCTGGCAGGCGGCGATGGTTCTGCCAAGCGACCGGGACCCGGATCGACGTCCATTCGATGCGATTGGAGCGGGGTTGCTCTGCGTGGCCCTGGCTTGCGTGGCGTGGACAGTCAGCGAACTGAATACGTCGGCGCTCGTGGGCAGTCTGACATCTGCTCGCATACTGCCATTGATCGTCCTTGCTTTCGTAACGGCAGTGCTTTTCTGGAAGACGGAAAACCGCGCTGAAGATCCTGTCCTGCACCCCGACCTGTTGCGATCCAGGGAACTCCGGCTGGTGGGGTGCATTGCAGCGGGCACGGGTCTGGCCGAAGCAGGCATGGTTTTCCTGCCGGCGCTGGCGGTGACCGCCCTGGGGGTCGAGGACTTCACGGCAAGTTTCATGCTCGTGCCGCTGGTCCTGTCGATAATTATCGGTGGGCCCCTTGCCGGCTTTCTTCTGTCCGTTCGGGGCGCCAGGCAGGTCATCCAGGCAGGCTTGTTTCTGGTGGTATGCGGTCTGCTTGTATTCGGGGTACCGCCGTTGTCGATCGAGACGTTCTATCTGGGCGGCTCACTCGTCGGCCTGGGGCTTTCCGCCCTGCTTGGCGCGCCGCTGCGGTTCGTGGTGATCCGAGAAACTCCGAAGGCCCAGCGGGGCGCAGGCCAGGGCCTGCTCACGCTTTGCCTGAGCATCGGACGCATCGCGGGAGCGGCGGCACTGGGCGGCTTCGCCGCATCAGGGCAGGGAGCCGCCGCCGGTTATCGAACGGCACTGGTGACCGTCAGTGTCCTGATCGCGCTGCTGATTCTGCTGAGCTTCCGACTCAAGCGTGACTACCCCGAGCCGGCACAGGAAGCCGGTTAGCGGATTCCCCGCCGCACAACATTCGGATAGCCCGGAGATTTGCCGAATTGCGAGCACCCTTCTGGCGCAACCGCTTGAGTACGGGCAGAATAGCCGCCGAAACGCCTGTTCGGATTGGACTGTACCAATGAACGACTACTGGATCGCGCCATCGATTCTCTCTGCGGACTTCGCCCGACTGGGCGATGAAGTCGAAGCCGTGCTCGGCGCAGGGGCCGACATCATTCACTTCGACGTGATGGACAATCATTACGTGCCCAATCTCACCATCGGTCCGATGATTTGCCAGGCGCTTCGCGACCACGGGATCACGGCGCCGATCGATGTGCACCTGATGGTCAGCCCCGTGGACCGGATCGTCGAGGACTTTGCGGCGGCCGGCGCCAATTACATCAGCTTCCACCCCGAAGCCAGCGAACACCCGGACCGCACCTTGCAACTCATCCGCAGTTCCGGCTGCCGGGCAGGGTTGGTGTTCAACCCGGCCACTCCCCTGAGTTGGCTCGACTACGTCATGGACAAGGTGGACATGGTCCTGTTGATGTCCGTCAATCCGGGATTCGGCGGGCAGAAGTTCATCGAAAGCACCATGGACAAGGTGGAAAAAACCCGGCGCCTGATCGACTTGTCGGGCCGGTCCATTCGCCTGGAGGTGGACGGCGGAGTCAAGGCCGGCAACATTCGGCGCATCGCTGAAGCCGGCGCCGACACCTTCGTGGCCGGATCCGCCATTTTCGGTACCGACGACTATGCCGAAATCATCGCCCGGATGAGGGACGAGCTCGCCGCCGCCCGCAGCGCGTAACGGAAGATACATCGTGAACTGGACCGTCCATAAATTCGGCGGCAGCAGTCTTGCCGATGCGGACTGCTTTCGACGCGTGGCCGGCATCGTGCGCGATCAGCCGGCCGGGAACCTCGGCGTGGTGGTCTCCGCGGTGGGCGGGGTCACCGACATGTTGTTCGATCTCATCGAGCGGGCTTCCCGCCAGCAGCCGGTAGACGACGCCATGGGCGCCTTGCGCCGACGCCATGGAGAGCTGGCAACCGATTTGCTCGGCGAGGATGCTGCTGCGCCGTTCATGGAGCAATTCGAAACCGATCTCAACGACATCAGGCGGATTCTCGAGGCGCTGGCCCTGGTGAAGGCCACCTCGCGGCGCAGCCAGGACATGGTGTCGGGGTTCGGGGAACTGTGGTCGGCCAGGCTCCTGTCGGCGTTGCTGGCGGTTCCCGGCAATAGCCGGGAAGACGTGCTCTTCCTGGATGCGCGGGATGTCCTGTTGGTGGAACCGGGTGAAATGGGCCCCGTCGTGGTGTGGGGAAAGACCCGCGAAAACCTGGGGGCGGCGTTATCGGCAGATTTCAGCGGTGTTGTGGTCATCACCGGTTACATCGCCAGAAATCCGGACGGCTTGCAGACCACCCTGGGCCGCAACGGCAGCGACTACTCGGCTTCAATTTTTGCGGCCTTGCTTGCGGCCGACGCCGTTCACATCTGGACGGACGTGGACGGCGTGATGAGCGGCGACCCGCGGCGCGTACCGGAGGCGACGGTCATCGACGAGATTTCCTACAACGAAGCCATGGAACTGGCCTATTTCGGGGCCCGGGTGATTCACCCCCAGACCATGGCGCCGGCGGTTTCCCACGAGATTCCGATTCGCATTCGCAGCACGTTCAACCCGGAGCACCCGGGGAGCCGGATCATCACGTCGCCTGGCAGGCCTGCGACGGTGGTCAAGGGGATCAGCGGCATTGATGGTGTCGCCCTGGTCAACCTGGAGGGCGCCGGCATGATCGGTGTGCCCGGAACCGCCGATCGCCTGTTCGGCGCGCTGCGTGACGCGGGTATCTCGGTGATGCTCATCTCCCAGGGCAGTTCGGAGCATTCCATCTGTTTTGCGGTCCCTGAAGAATCCGCCGACCTGGTCAAGACGGTTGTGGAGGACGCCTTCGCCCTGGAACTGGCCCAGGCGCAGGTCCAGAAAGTCGGGATCACCCGCGGATGCGGGGTTCTGGCGGTGGTCGGCGACGGCATGGCGGGCACTCCAGGTGTCGCGGCGCGCTTTTTCGGGACCCTGGGCAAGGCGGGGATCAACGTGCGCGCCATTGCCCAGGGCGCTTCGGAGCGCAACATTTCCGCGGTGATTTCCTCCGCCGACATGACCCGCGCGCTGCGCACGGTGCATGCAAGCTTCTACCTTTCCGCCAAGACGGTGTCCATCGGGCTGATCGGGCCGGGTTCGGTCGGCGGCGTGTTGCTGGACCAGATGGCAGGGGAGGTCGCCCGGCTTCGGGAAGACTTCAATCTCGATCTGCGCGTTCGCGGACTGGGTGGCAGCCGGCGCATGGTGCTGGATGACCGTCGCGTGGACCTGAATGACTGGCGATCCGCCCTGGAACGTGGAAGCGAAATGGAGCTCGCGCGTTTCGTCGACCATGTTCAGGCCGACCACCTGCCTCACACCGTGCTGGTCGACTGCACGGCCGATCCCGGAATCGCTGCGCAGTATGCGGACTGGTTGAAACGCGGTATCCATGTCATTACGCCGAACAAGCGCGCGCACAGCGACTCGATGGGGTATTACCGCGAACTCAAGGCAATTTGCCGCAACGCCAATTCCCATTTCCTGTACGAAACGACCGTGGGTGCGGGACTGCCCGTGATCAAGACATTGCGGGACCTGGTGGAGACCGGGGACGACATTGCGAGCATCAGCGGGATCTTCTCGGGTACTCTGGCCTATCTGTGCAACGTTTTCGATGCCACGCGGCCGTTTTCGGAGATCGTGCGCGACGCTCGCGCCCAGGGCTATACGGAACCGGACCCCCGGGACGATCTGTCCGGCATGGACGTTGCGCGTAAAGCCGTCATCCTGGCCCGCGAGGCCGGATTGGAGCTGGAACTTGCGGATATCGAAGTCGAGAGCCTCGTGCCCGGGGAACTGTCGAGCGATGCGGTGGCGTCGGTCGACGAGTTTCTTGATCGGCTGGCGGATTTCGATGCATCGATGGCGGAACGATTCCGGGCCGCGGAACGAGAGGATCGCGTGCTCAGATACGTAGCCGAGGTGGATCTTTCGACCGGAAAGGCCAGCGTCTCGCTTCAGACCTGTTCAAGGGGCCATCCATTTGCCGGTATCAGCCTGACCGACAACGTGGTGCAATTCGTGACCCGCCGATACCGCGACAATCCACTCATCGTTCGCGGGCCGGGAGCCGGACCGGACGTCACCGCGGCGGGCATCTTCGCCGACATACTGCGGTTGTGCAGCATGCTCGGCACAAATCACGCCTGATCCGATGCGATTCTTCAGTACCCGGGGCGCGCACGAGACCGACTTCATCGGCGCCGTAAGCCAGGGACTGGCGCCGGACGGTAGTCTCTATGTTCCCGAGGAATTGCCCCGCTTCGACCCGGGCGACATTGAGGGCGACAGCCTGGAGGACATTGGCGCGCAGCTATTGGCGCCCTTTGCGGCTGGTTCGTCGCTGGCGCCCCGGTTGGGATCGTTGTGTGCGAAGGCGTTTGATTTTCCGATCCCGCTGGTGCCCGTGGACAAGGGTCGGGGACCCCTCTGGGTTCTGGAGGTATTCCACGGGCCCACGGCGGCCTTCAAGGATGTCGGAGCCCGTTTCCTGGCGCTGGTCATGGAACAGGCACTGCCGTCGCTGGCGCCGCAGGGCAGGGGGCCGCTGACCATCCTGGTCGCCACCTCGGGAGATACGGGGGGTGCGGTTGCCGCCGCGTTTCACCGCCGGCGGGGGATGCGGGTGGGCGTGCTGTTCCCCGAGGGGCAGGTCTCGCCCCGGCAGAAGCACCAACTCACCTGCTGGTCGGATAACGTGCGTTCATTTGAAGTCAACGGAACGTTCGACGACTGCCAGAGCCTGGTCAAGAGCGCGTTCACCGATCCGGCACTGAACGAGCGTCATTGGCTTAGTGCCGCCAACAGCATCAACCTGGGCCGCCTGCTGCCCCAGGTGGTCTACCATGCGTCGGCCAGTCTCAGGCACTGGCGGGCAGAGAAGCGGCCGGCCAATTTCATCGTGCCGACGGGCAACCTGGGGAACGCCCTGGCGTGTATCTGGGCGCGCGCGATGGGCATGCCCATCGGCAACATCATCCTGGCCACGAACGCCAATCGCGTGCTGCCCGAGTTCCTGGCGACGGGCGACTGGCAGCCTCGCCCCAGTGTTCAGACGCTGGCCTCGGCGATGGATGTCGGCAATCCCAGCAACATGGAGCGGCTGCGGCATCTCCTGCCGGATTTCGCTGAATTGCGAAGTTCCGTGGAAGCCTACCCGGTGAGCGATGCGGCGATTCGCCAGCAGATAGCCGCTGACCATGAGCGCCTGGGGCGGGTCTGGTGCCCGCATACCGCCACGGGATTCAACGTCTACGATCAGCTACCCCTGTCGCGTTGCTCCGATGCCTCCTGGATCGTCGTCGCCACGGCTCATCCGGCCAAGTTCGACAGTATCGTGGAACCGGCGACCGGTACGACCGTACCCGTACCCCCGTCGCTGGCAGCGCTGCTCGAGTTGCCCAGTCGTTGGGAGTCCATTGATCCAGAGCTGAAGGAATTCTCCGAAAAGCTGGATGAATGGTAATAAAAGTCAGATAGATAGAATACTTTATTAATCTAATCTGTAGGCAATGAGAATCAGGTAGATAGAAAGTACAATTAATCTAATCTGTAGGTAACGAGAACAGGCGCTCCGCGTTCTTCCGAGTGGCGTTGGCCACTTCATCCACCGTCCGGCCCATGGCGGCGGCCAGACGCAACAGCACGTGGGGCAGGAACCGGGGTTCATTGCGCCGACCGCGAGGCTTCCGGGGCAAATCTCGGGGCAACAGGTAGGGCGCATCGGTTTCGATCATTACGCGGTCCAGAGGCAGATGACGAACGGCGTCCCGGAGATCGGCGCCCCGGCGTTCGTCACAGAGCCAGCCGGTAATGCCGATGTAAAGGTCCATGTCCAGGTAGTCGCGCGCCATCTGCGCCGTACCGGTAAAGCAATGCGCCACTCCGCCGCAGAGGCGGCCGCGAACCGGGCGCAGCAACTCCACCATCTCGTCGTGGGCATCGCGTTGATGCAGGAATACCGGCAACCGGACATCGGCGGCGATCTCGAGTTGCTCGCGGAACGCCCGCCGCTGGGCGTCGCGGGGAGAGAAGTCCCGGTTGAAGTCCAGTCCGCACTCGCCTACGGCGACCACTTGCTCGTGCGCCAACAGCCTGGTCAGCGCATCGCCGCTGTGATCGCTAAAGTGGCTGGCGTTGTGGGGATGGACGCCCGCGGTAGAAAACAGGTGGCCGGGGTGGGCTTCGGCCAGTTCAAGTGCTCTCACGCTCTCCGTTACCGACGTGCCGGTGACGATCATTCTGCGCACACCGGCGTCCTGCGCGGCCCGGAGCACGTCGGCCTGGTCCCGTTCGAAACTTTCGTGAGTCAGGTTGACGCCGATGTCGATCAAATCCGTCATGTCTGCCGAGCCTTCAGCCTGCTAACAGGGTATGATCCCACATGATTTTCGGCAGTCGGGCAGAGCCTGCGACAAGCCTGTGTGAGACTGCCTGATCGCGCCCTCCATGCGACAGATTCGAGACAGGAAGGAACGCCGTGAGTGATGCCAAAACACCACCTGACGGGGGACCGCAAGACTCGGCCCCGTCTGACGAGACTCCCCCGGACCAGCCGCCGCCGGACCACGTTCCAACGGGCGAAACACCGTCCGACGAACTGCCGCCGGACCACGTAGCAGCGGACGAGCCCTCGTCGAGTGAACAACCCTCGGAACGAGAGCCGTTGGACCAACCGCCGCTGGACCATGTGCCACCGGACGAACCGCCAGGAGACCATGTGCCTCCGGAGTCGGGCAGCGAGCCGCAGTCCCGGTTAAGCGAAATCGGCGAGCATCTGAAGTCGCGGGATTCGTGGCTGCGTCTGCTGTTCATGGTACTGTTCGTCGTGCTCTTCATCATCTCCAGGTTCGTCGTATTCGCCGTGATGATCCTGCAGGTCCTGTTCCTGCTGTTGAGCGGCAAGCGGAATGACAGACTTGCCGGTTTCGGTGCCAGCCTGGCCGTCTATTCCCTTGAACTGGTGGCCTACCTCACCCTGGCCAGCGAGCGACAGCCGTTCCCGTTCAGCGATTGGCCCGATGATTCGCTACCATCGGGGCAGGCGGATACGGAGTAATTCGGCCAAGCCTTCGTCGGACTGCCGGTGATGCGCATTGACGTCGCCCCGGCGCGACAGTCGCTCAACACCGGTTGACAGCCGTCAGGCCGCGCGATCGGCTTCGGCCAGTTGCCGGAGCACGTAGTGCAGGATGCCGCCGTTGTGGTAGTAGTCCCATTCCTTCGGCGTGTCGATCCGCACCCGTGCTTCGAATTCAATTGCATCGTCGTTGTCCTTGCCGGCCCGGACCCGGACCCGCTCGGGCCGACCCTGGCCGATTCCCTCGACCTGGATGGTTTCCGTTCCATCCAGTCCCAGCGTGTCAGCGCTATCGCCCGCCTGGAACTGCAGCGGCAGCACGCCCATACCGATGAGGTTCGAGCGATGGATTCGCTCGTAACTCTGGACGATGACGGCCTCGACGCCCAGCAGCTTGGTTCCCTTTGCGGCCCAGTCCCTCGATGAACCTGAACCGTATTCCGTGCCGCCGATGACCACCAGCGGCGTGTTGGATTCGCGGTAGCGCATTGCAGCGTCGTAAATACTGATTTGTTCGCCGCTGGGGATGTGGGTCGTCCATCCGCCTTCGGTGCCGGGCGCAAGCTGGTTCCGGAGACGGATATTCGCGAAGGTTCCGCGCATCATGACCTCGTGATTGCCGCGCCGGGACCCGTATGAATTGAAGTCCTTGCGCTCCACTCCCAGGCTGCGGAGGTAATGACCCGCGGGGCTGTCCGGCGCGATGGCGCCGGCGGGGGAGATGTGATCGGTGGTCACCGAGTCGCCCAGCAACGCCAGCACGCGAGCCCCGCGGATGTCGTCGATGCTGTCAGGCTGCACGCCCATGTTTTCGAAGTAGGGCGGATTCTTCACGTAGGTCGAAGCTTCATCCCACGCGTAGGTTTCGCCGGTCGCGACGTCCAGCCCGTTCCAGTTCTCGTCGCCATCAAAGACGCCCGCGTAGCTTGCGGCAAACATCCCCGCGTCGATATTCTCTGAAATCAGATCGTGGATCTCCCTGGAACTGGGCCAGATATCCCGGAGATAGACGGGGTTGCCGTGCGCATCTTCTCCAATTGGTTCCCGGTAGAGGTCCGCCTTCATGTTGCCTGCCAGGGCGTAGGCGACCACGAGGGGAGGGGAGGCCAGGAAGTTCATGCGCACCAACTGGTGGATTCGGCCCTCGAAGTTTCGGTTGCCCGACAGCACGGAGCACCCGATCAGATCGCTGGACTGCACCGCCTCCGCGATGTCTACGGGCAAGGGCCCGGAATTGCCGATGCAGGTGGTACAACCGTAGCCGACGACGCTGAATCCTAGATTTGCAAGGTCATCCAGCAATTCGGTCTTGGCGAGGTACTCCGTAACCACCTTGGAACCCGGTGCGAGCGAGGTCTTGACCCAGGGTTTCGATTTCAGCCCCTTGGCGGCGGCGTTGCGCGCCAACAATCCGGCACCCACCATCACGACAGGGTTCGAGGTATTAGTGCAGCTCGTAATGGCCGCGATGAGCACCGCGCCATCGGTGAGTGCATGCTCTTCGCCGTCGCGAGTCACGGTGGGACTGGGGGGAGGTGCGTCGCCGCGACCGCTATTGGCGGCGCTCGTCAACTCGGAAATTCTGGCCGCCGCGCTGCGAAGTGGAATGCGGTCCTGGGGGCGCTTCGGTCCGGCCAGGCACGGTTCCACCGAGCTTAGATCTAGAACCATCGTGTCGGTGTAGCGGCCGTGCGTCTGGCCGCGCCACAAGCCCTGTTCCTTGGCGTAGGACTCCACAAGGCGCACGCGCTCGTCGGAACGCCCCGACAGCCTCAGGTAGCGCAGGGTTTCCTCGTCGATGGGGAATACCGCACAGGTGCTGCCGAACTCCGGCGACATGTTGCCCAGGGTGGCCCGGTCGGCGAGCGGCAGGTGGTCCAGGCCGTCGCCGAAGAACTCGACGAACTTCCCGACGACGCCTTTCTCCCGTAGCATCTCGGTGACGGTCAGAACCAGGTCCGTCGCGGTCGCGCCCGGCGCCAGCTCGCCCCGCAGTTCAAAGCCGATCACGTGGGGAATGAGCATGGTGATGGGCTGGCCTAGCATCGCCGCCTCGGCTTCGATGCCGCCCACACCCCATCCCAGAATGCCCAGGCCGTTGATCATCGTGGTATGGGAGTCGGTTCCTACCAGGGTATCCGGATAGGCGACACGCCGGCTGCCGCGTTCGCTGTCGAAGATCACCCGGCTGAGGAATTCCAGATTGACCTGGTGAACGATGCCCGTATTTGGAGGCACGACCTTGAAGTCGCTGAACGCCTGCTGTCCCCAGCGCAGGAACGAGTAGCGTTCCCTGTTGCGCTCGAACTCGATGGCGTTATTGAGTTGCAGAGCGCCCGCCGTGCCGAAATGGTCCACCTGTACGGAGTGATCGATGACCAGCTCGGCCGGAGAGAGGGGATTGATGGCAGCCGCCCGGCCGCCAAGCTTGACCACCGCATCCCGCATGGCCGCAAGGTCGACCACGGCCGGTACGCCCGTGAAATCCTGGAGAATCACGCGAGCGGGGGTGAAGGCGATCTCCGTTTCGGGGGCGGCTTTGGGGTCCCAGGCCGCCAGCGCCCGGATATCGCTCGCCGGAACGGTGGAGCCGTCCTCGTGGCGGAGCAGGTTTTCCAGCAGGATCTTGAGGGTGTAGGGAAGTTGGTGAACCCGCTCGTCGCCGACGGCGTCGAGACGAAAGATATCGTACGCAGTGTCGTTCACCCTCAATTGTTGACGGGCGCCAAAGGAATCAGTCATTAGCGGGGTTCCTCAATTGTTGGATCGGCTTGGCGAGGTCTATGCGGCGACCCTCCGAACCGGCGGCGCGGATTATAGCAAGGCCCCGAGGACGTCGCTTCAGCGGGCTTGCGGCCCCATTCCCGCCGTTTCAATCCTCGCACCGCCAAGACAGCGGGAGCCCTGGTAGAGCACCACGTACTGCCCGGGCGTGACCGCCCGCTGCGGACGCTCGAACTGCAGTCGCAGGCCGCCGTGACGCCGGCGCGTTACGGTACAGGCCTGATCGGGCTGGCGATAACGGGTTTTGGCGCCGCAGGTGAAGGGCCGGTTCCCGGACCACTCCAGAGGCGGCTCGTTGATCCAGTGCATCGGTGCGCTGGTGAGTTGATCCTGGTATAGCGCCGGATGTTCCGTCCCCTGCACGACGATCAGCTCATTGGCGTCCAGATCCTTGCGGGCCACGTACCAGGCGCCATCGGGGCAATTCGCCTGGCCGCCGATCCCGAGTCCGCGACGCTGGCCCAGGGTGTAGAAAGCCAGTCCCTGATGGATTCCGAGCGTTCGCCCTTCCGGATCCTTTATTTCTCCCGGATTGGTCGGCAGGTATTCGCCGATGAATCGGGAAAACGGCCGCTCTCCGACAAAGCAAATGCCTGTGCTGTCCTTTTTCTCCGCAACCGGCAAACCGGTGTCTCTGGCGAGTGTCCGAATTTCTCCCTTGAGTTTGTCGCCAAGGGGAAACAGCACCTGACTGAAGTCGCAGTCCTGAAGCGCGTGGAGGAAATAGCTCTGGTCCTTGGAGGCATCCTCGCCCTTGTGCAGTTCGATCCGCCCGTGTTTCCCGTCTTTCAGGCGAGCATAGTGACCTGTCGCGAGCCACTCCCCGCCAAGACGCCTGGCGTACTTCCACAGCGTGCCGAACTTGATCTCCCGATTGCACAGTACATCGGGATTGGGCGTTCGGCCCCGGCGCAATTCATCCAGAAAATCGGCGAACACTCGCTCCTTGTACTGGGCGGAAAAGTTGACCCGATGCAGGGGCAGATCAAGGTGCCTGCACACTCGGCGTGCATCCTGGAAGTCCTGCGCGGCTTCGCAATAGCCGTCATCCTCCCAGTTGCTCATGTGAAGGCACTCCACGCGATAGCCGGCGTCGCGCAGCAGCATGGCGCTTACCGCGGAGTCCACGCCGCCGGACAGGGCAACAATGACTAAGCCGTCAGGTCTCATGGCGCAAATTCTACGCCCACCGGCAGGATTACGGCCATCTTGTTTGTTTATAGGTGCATTGCCATCTGCCTTCGTCGTGACAATAATCTCTCCGCAGGCAATACAGGGAGAGCAGCCGATGAACGAAAGCCAGACAGGGAAGACCCGGGCGACAAGCTATACGATGGGTTACAGCGATGAGTTTCAGCAAATGCTCAGGCGCCGCAGCGCCCAGGCCAACGCCGCCTATCTGCTCCTCCACCTGAAACCCGGAATGAAGGTGCTCGACTACGGTTGCGGCCCCGGAACGATTTCGGTCGGGCTTGCCAAGGCCGTGGAACCCGGCGAGCTTCACGGCATCGACATGGAGGCGTCCCAGATCGAGATCGCCCGGGCTGCGGCCTCAGCCGGGGGACACGAAAATATGGTGTTGCAGACCGGCGATGTCACCGAGTTGCCCTTCGCGGATGATTACTTCGATGTCGCCCATGGCCATGCCGTCCTCAACCACGTGCCGGATACCCGGGCGGTGCTGGCTGAAGTCAAGCGGGTCCTAAAACCGGGAGGACTGCTTGCCAGTCGGGAATTGATCTGCGACTCATCCTTTCTCGAGCCGCCCAGCGGAGGTCTGAGCGGCGGCTGGGACACCTTTACGAACCTGCTTGCGGCCAACGGCGGCCATCCGCAGATGGGCAAGCAACTGAAGCGCGTTTTCTGGGAAGCCGGATACAACGACATCCGGACGGGCGTGACGTTCGAATACTTCGGGTCCGCCGAGGACGTGGCCTTCTACCACGGATTCGCCACCAACTGGTTCTGTTCAGCCACCACCGTCGACGCCGCCGTCAAACACGGACTGGCAACCATGGAGCATTTCGATGGCTGGCGCGAAGCGCTGGCCCGGTGGAGAGAGGAGCCCGGAGCGATTGCCGCGCTGGCATGGGGCGAGGCACTGGGCCGCAAGCTGTGAAATAGGGGATTGCCAGCCGTCACGACTACGCGCGAAAAGCGCGTGAGCTCGAAACTAGCCTGACGTTTTATCTTTTGTGCAACAATTCCAGCGTTGCCAGCCACGCCGGGTGGAATCTCGGGGGCGATCGAACGCCGTTGGCCAGCAACGCGGGGACACAAGACCCAAAGCCCGCCGAGAATCGCTCTCATAGACCCTCTCAGTCATTCCAACGCGCCGTCAAAGGGTCTGTGGCCTTTAGTTTGCGATCTTTCTGTTGTACAGTTACCAACAATAAACAATAAAACGATTTTTAGTTTTTGAAAGCTATATTATCGAATGTGTAAAACAAAATTATCGAAATATCGAAAACTGGGAGAGGACAATGATTCGATACGGTTCCAACTGTGCACCGGCAGCCATCGCCAGCTTCATGAACAGGCTCTTGATCGGCGCCATTGGAGCGGCGCTGGCGCTTGGGGACATGGGTATTGCCATGGCTCAGGACGACGCGGTGTCATTGCTGGAAGAAATTGTGGTAACGGGCCGGAAACGTGAGGAGAGTTTGACCGACGTGCCGGTCGCGATTTCCGTATTCAACGAAAATGAAATTGCGGAACAGGGAATTTCTTCGCTGCAGGAACTGTATGACGCGACCCCTGGATTGACTCTTGACATTGCATTCGGCGATCGAAATTCAGCGCAGCCCGGCGTGCGTGGTGTGCAGTCCAATGAAATCGCAACGTCGCAACAGAAAGTCACCACCTTCATTGACGGATTACCGTTCCTTGGGCAGGTCGGGTCATTGGGTTTCTTCGGCGTGGACCAGGTCGAGGTCTATCGCGGTCCGCAGAGTTCAGCCTTCGGGCGTTCCACCTTTGCCGGTGCGATCAATTACGTCTCCGCTGACGCCACCGAAGAATTCGAAGCCAAGGTTCAGGCTCGAACATCGAGTCTTGCGGACAATGAATATGCATTTGCCGTTTCCGGTCCGATCACGGACAACCTCGGTTACCGCCTTTCCTACATGCAGGAAGACTTTACCGGTCCCGATGAATGGACCGCGACCGACGGCACGGAACTCGGCACTCTGGGCGTGGGTATCTTGTCCGGCAAGCTGAATTTCGAGTTCAGCGATTCGGTTTACGGCGAGGTCATGTACACCAGTCTGGACCAGGAGGATGGTGTAGCGGCCAATTGGACTCTTGATTCAGCGGACTGTTCAGGCGACAGCGGCATCTTCTTGTCCGGCATGGGCATGGCGTCAGGTGAACTATTCAGTGGTGCATGGGATTGCGACATCAACAGCGGCATCCCTCGTCGGAACTTCGACATATACGGTTCTTTTGTCGATCAATACGATCCCGCCAACTACGGTGGCCTGAGCCTGGACGCCTATATGGATCAAACCAACGCGGCGGGCCTGACCTATGAGCAGGTGCTTCTCGTATCCACTGTGACTCCGTATGTCATAACGGACCGTGACCGCTACCAGGGCGAGCTCAATTTTGAAGTCGGCGATGGTTTGCTTACTTTTCTGGGTATGCAAGCGAGCGAGTGGTACAGTCGCTGGGCTGCTACAACCAACGACTCAATTGCTGTCATTACCAACGGCATGTTGGGACCGAATCAAGGTGGTGGTGCTGCCCGGGGAGGTGGAACCACAATCGACGAGACCTATCTTGAGGCACGGTGGGTATCTCCGGAAGACCGACGGCTACGCTACACCTTGAGTGGATCCTACTATGCCTATGATTTCCGTACGGAGGTGCATTTCGCTTATGGAGCGATCGTATACAACCTCGTCAATGAGAGTACCGGTCAACCAGTTGACCCCAGTACCAATTTCATTATTTCAAAGATCACCGAGAATGTGGGCGTTTCCTTTGGCCTTCAGTATGACTTGAATGACCGTACAACCCTTTCTCTGGAAGGGCGTTATCAAAACGACGAGGTTTGTGGCGAAGATGCACCCAACGACTACTATGCTTGCGAAGTCACCGCTTCGTTTGCGCCGAGGATTGCAGCCAACTTCGATTTGAGCGATACGCTCAGCCTATACACTCAGTTTTCTCAAGGCACCAACCCTGCCGGCATCAACATTGGCTACGCGAATCCCGGGGTGATTGAGGCGTTGGATATCGCCAATGGTTCAATTGCCGTGCCAGGCGTTGCACCCGACGGCATCAGCATTCCGGGTAATGCGGGAGTCATCTATAACGATGGATCGGCAGCGACCCCATCCGTTGTCGCCTATTCCGCCGATACGTGGCTGGCTCATACGGAGGAGGTGCTCACAAATTATGAAGTGGGAGTGAAAGGGACGTTTGCCGAAAACCGCGGCACATACACCGCCGCTGCGTATTACATGATTTGGGAAGATTTGCTGAGCGTCATCAATTTGAATTGGGATGACGATACGTCCATAGCGTCTGGCGGCGCGTACGACGGGTGGGATTATGAAGCCTACTGGGATCCCTTTGATGGCGTCCGTACTACACTGAACAGTGGTGATGCCGAACTATATGGCATAGAGATGGCAGCAACCTACGCACTCGACGATGTCTGGACTGTTGGTGGTAACCTGACCTTGGCCAGCACCAAGTACTCCGACTACTGTTCAGCGTCCGGTCTCAATTTTTCATCAGCCCAGGGGCGGATATTTCAAAGTGAAATATTGACGCCGGCGAATGATGGCGTGTTGGCGACCTGCGTACCCGCAAATGGCAACAATTTGCCCAAGAGCTCTGGCGTCAAGGGCGCCTTCAATGTCAGCGCGACGCTACCCGGTAATGTCCTGGGCATGGTACCCACCTTGCGCGCGGATATAAGGCATGTGGGGCCGCATACACTGGATGACTTCGAATTGTTCAAGCGTTCGGCGGTTACAACTGCAAATATCTCGGCGAATCTGCGTAATGAGAACATGACGATTCGCCTGTTTGTGCACAACGTGACGGATGTCGATGACCCGTTGAATGTGGGGGTCTCTACCACGTATTTCGATAACCCCGTTGTCGGTGCGGCCGCTATCAGACGAAATGCGTACAGCGTTACCCCACGCCGCCCTCGCGAACTGGGAATAAGCGTAAGCTACGATTTCTGATCGGCAACTCGCCTGAACGACCCGCCGGCGCCCTTGCCGGCGGGTTCGTCCGGCTCTGTGTCTAAAGCGGCGGGACCACCTCAATGCATTCGTATTGCTGAATACTGTCCCCAACGGCGACCCAGTATGCTGATACCGTGGCTGGATCATTGAAGTACACCGGATCCGTAGTCTCTATATGCAAATCCAGACGTCCCTGGTCTTCACTCAGCGTAAAGCGCTCAACGACCACAGCGTCTTCGCTAAGAGGCTCGCCGCCGGTGCTATACAGCCCCCAGTTGATGCCGGTCGTTTCTACAACCAGCGTATTGTTGTCTTGCCAGTGCCCCACCGAATACCCCAAGGGTGAGCCTGCAAAGTCTTCAGGAGCGGCCGTTTGGTTCATGTGAATGAAGCGCGTCTGGTTGTAAATTTCGATATCCATGCGAATCACATCACCCAAATCGACAAGCTCAAAGGGGTGTGGATACCACATTAGCCTGGGCATGCCAGCCGGTTCGCAGCGAGTAGAGAAATTATCTACGGAATCGAATTCGGCTGCTTTTTCCCGGCCCAGCGCGTTAAGTGAAGTATGGATTTCCCGTTCGTTGTTGGGCGGAATACTCCAGACTCGGAATATGCCCCTGTTTTCGGCTGCCGTGTCGATCCGTTGATCCTGGAAACGTGCCTCCAGGTCGTCCCTCGAAAACGCCAGGACCTCACCATCCGGGAAGGTGATTTGCTCCAGCAAAAAATCGGTATCACTGCGCATCGACAAACGACCGCCTGCAATTATCCTGTCGCCAACTTGCAACGTGTCTTCGAAGAAGCCTGTGCGCTCAAGGTAACGGGGACCACCGGTTTCCATCAATACCAGCCTGTCGTTGCCATCGCTGCTCGTCGTTCTTAAAGTAAAATAGATGTGAGGGTTTACCCAATGAACCTCCACAATCTCCCCCTCAAGGTCACTCCAGTCCCTGGAGAAATGACTGCGGGAATGGTGCGCAAGGGTGGTGCTGGATATCGCAACAAGAGCAACCCCGACAAAGAGTGATTTCAATTCCAGCATATTCAACATGTCAATTCCTTTAAGTGCCCAAGAAACTCCAAACCTGAGAGTGGATTCATGTGTTATTGGAAAAATCGGATATCCGGTTGAAGAACCTGTCAATCTGCTTCCACCCTCACCCGTGTATGATCAGGCTGTAGCTCATAGCGTACACGCTTGCCTTCGGTACCCAATATATTGAGGGACTGCTGGAAAATAGCTGGTGATGATGCATCCGCTGGAACCGTTGCTTCCAGAATATAAAGACGATCAGCATGCCTGTAAATGCCTGCATAGGTACGAGTGTTATCCGGGTTGGCAAGAAATATCTGATGACCGTCATGAAAGTCCACAGTGTGCCAAGCGTCGTACGTCACTTCGCCACCGCGCATACGGAACTGCCGTGCCGCGTAGGAGATAGCCCCCATCTGAGTGAAAAGCCAGAAATTGTGAGCACCGGCAACGGTTATCTCGTCTGCCAGCGCCGCGTAAACTTCTTTCGCCTCAGTAAAATCAACGACCGTGACAGAGTAATGGCTCTCTCCGTCTTGCGATTCAAAAACGGTTGACGGAAATGTGCCGCCATATTCCGAGAGATAAGGTTTCTCGCTTATGGCCGGCTCATGGGGAAAGTTTGACCGAAAATAATGATCCGGGTAGGAGATGTTTACCCAACTTGCATTGCCAACGGCCGTGGCGTTTGAAGAGTTGATCTGGATGTCGCCAATAAAACAGCCATTGTCACCGTAGCGAGTCGGTGCACATGTGACAGTAATGTTATCTCCAACCGCGATAACATCCCATCCGGCATTTTTAAAGCCAGTAACGCCTCCGCCCTCCAAAGCCCAGGATACCATTTCGCCATTTTCGTTTTCAGACTCCATGAAGACCCATACATGAGGATTTGCGAAATGAAATTCAGTGACTACTCCCTGAACCTGGATTTCAGTTGTCAATTGATAGTTGCCATGCGAGTGATGCGCAAGCGCTGCACTACCGAAAAGCGGTATAGTAGCGAATGCCACTCCAGCGCCAATAGATCCATGCAGAGTCATGTCAATGCCCTCAACGAAAGTTCCTGGCCAGAACATCAAGCTCAGTCAACCCACGACAACCTTGGTGGGCCAATCCTGGAATACTGGGTATGCGTCTGGTGCCTGCAGGACAACAAGCACCAGACGCAAATGAAGTAACAGCTAAAGCCCGCGGCTAAAAGGTGTAGCTGAGTGTAGCTCCTAGTTCTATGCCTTCTCGGGGCAATACGCTGAAACTGCGCACTGAACCATTTGGATTGATATTGTAGTCGGAATGCCACTCGGCGATCCGTGGAGTATTGTCGTCGGTGAGATTGCGGCCCCACAATCGAACCCTCCAATTTACCTTGCTAAAGGTGACATTGCCGTTCAGGGTCGTGGATTCCGGCAGGGAAGCAATATTCAAGGTATCAATATAGTTTTCACCAACTACGCGGTAATCAAGGCGCACGGCCATATCCCAATCGCTGTTAGCAAGACTTGTGCGATAACTGGTTCCAATGGCATAGGCGATATCTGGCTGACGGATGACGCTATTGCCAGCGACTTCCACACAGGACTGCGTGATATTCGCACGGTCACCTGGGAGATGGGTTGGTGCATACCCAAAATTGGTAACCCCACTCACTTCACAGAACTCTTGAAATTTGTTGGACGTCAAGGCCATGTTTCCACTCACATCCCAGTTATCGTTGATTACATAGATGGCCTCGGTTTCAATTCCTTTTACTATTACGGTGCCTCTGTCAAAAGCGCCTCCAACACCATATTGGGTCGCCGGAGCCACTAAAGGAGGTGGGGTCCCAGGCCGGCCCGCGTCGTCCCAAAGGTCCTGAAGATCCCATCTGTATCCATCGCCTTGATTGTAGTGCTCCCAATCCATTTGATAGTAGTTTGAAGAAAATTGCAGACGGTTGTCCAGTATCGATGCCTTGATACCGACCTCAGTACTAATCGTCTCTTCCGACGGGAAGCTGGAAATCTCTTCTAGTTCAAAATCAATCAAATCCAGCGCAAAGACCTGCGCGTGAGAAGCAACAACATCCGGGTTAGCGGTATTCTGATTCACCCCGGCTGGATTAGCACCCTTGGAAAACTGTGCGTAGACGCTGACGCCGTCACTCAGTGCATGAGTAATCGCGATCCGTGGAAGGAATGCAGTAGCTGAGTGGCTCACAGACTCATTGGACCTTGGATTCAAATTTGCAACATCTTCAGATTGATAACGCGCCTCCAACGATAGTGTCGTGCGCTCAGTCATGTTGTAGCTGAAATTTCCGAAGACCCCGGTGTTCTGCGATTCTTCAGCTATGGACGCAAAGGCGAAGGGTGTTTGTCCATCAAGAGCGACCGCATATCGGTTGTAGAGGAGTGTCGCGAAATCGTAGTCGAAATAGGAAGCTCCGAAAGTCCAGGAAAAACGATCCGTAGGTTCGGACAGCCACCTAAGTTCAATATATTGATCATCAATATCTGTGGGTGCATGTATGGCGACAACATTACGCCAACCTCCGGGACGAAGCGAGCCGGTTCCGGGATTGATTTGCACCAGCGAGGAGGAACGATCCCTGTCATACCAGCGACCATAAAACTCGGTTGACTTATAAAACAATAGTTGAAGGTCTCCACTATCATAGCCGTAGCTGAGTTCACCCTGAATCCGCTTGCGTTCGCTTTCTGAATAGGGCTCATATCGGAAGATAGCCGCCAATGCTCTGTCCGCGTCGGAGTAGATGGTTCCATCCATGAAGGGCGAAACGGTATCAGAATTCGTTGTTATACCGATGTCCGGTACCGAGGGATCACAGTTGAAATTCCCCATGATATATGGGCGCCCGCTTGGAAGCGTATAATTGCTGCAGCGACGCCACTCATCAGCTCCGATCATATAGCGTAGCGGGGTATCATCGTCTGCCTCTGAGTATCGCAGCATCACTTCTGCCGAAAACCGATCATTAGGCGTATATTGCAGTTTGCCACTGAAGAATTGAGTACTATGCCCACCTACGTCAAACCCTTCAGTAGTGACCCAGTCATCTGGCCCGTCATAGGCATCAACATGCGCCGCCACCAGGAAACCAAGCGTTTCGGTGATAGGCCCGCTCACCTCCAAATCAAGAGAGTTGCGTCCCAGGGAGGACGCGCTGGCTTGCGTGCTGCCTTCAAAGGTTTCAGTTGGGTCTGCCGTCACATAGTTGATCGCACCGGCAAAGACTGCGCGACCAAAGGCTGCACTTTGCGGACCGCGCATGACTTCAATGCGGTCTATTCCGGCAAAGCCGATGGTTCCCATGGTGCCAATCATGGGCATGCCATCGATGAAGGAGCCCACCTTTTGCCGGATCGTCGCCGAGTTGTCGTTCTGAATGCCACGCACCGCCGGCTGGGCAAGCATTCGATCGTGCTCAATATCGAAATCGATGCCTGGGGTCATTTCGAAAAAGTCTCTGGTATCCACAAGACCTGCGTCATCAATCAGGGATGAAGACAAGACAGTTATGGAGACCGGCACCTCTTGGAATGATTCCTCCCGCTTTCGTGCGGTTACTACAATCTCATCCATTGCAATAAGGGATCTCGTGGCGCTTTCTTGATCTTGAGCAACAGCACCTGAAGTGGCGCCACAAGAAACTACTACCAAAAGTGCCGAAAAACCGGTTCTTTTTTGTCCATTCATTTCGTCTTCCCCCGTTCTTAATTGTCAGAAAGCCGTCGTCACCGAACACTGGAACAAACCTGTACCGTTGTGCAGCCGACCCATGATCACTTCGATGGTGGAGTATCCAGCCAATCTGCCAGAAGCACATCAGCCTCACGAAAGTGCTCCCCTATACCAGATGACCCGCTAGGCGGAAAAATGTGTAACAAATGTAACAACAAGCCTGAGCGCCCCGTGCCGCTTGTTGCAATCTCCCCGACACCATCAAAGGAAGAAACACACCAATGAGAAGCGTGATTCAGACACCATTATTCGGGGACGCGGTTTGGAGCCGATTGAAGGCTTTGGCAAGCGCTAGAAAATAGTGCAATCCAATACAACGAACTCGGCGCCGAGTGCCACGTAGAGTCGTTCCGCGGTTGCAGGCTCGGTAAAGGTCAATGGGTCCGTGATCGTCATCTGAAGCGTCAGCTCGGACTGGTCCTCGCTCAATGTGAACCGTTCCAGCGCATGCACGTCTTCGCTCTGGGGCGCACCGCCGGAACTGAAGTACGGATAATTGATTCGAGTCGTCTCGACGACCAGTGTATTCCCTTCCCAATGACCGATCGAATAGCCGAGAGGGCTGGGCGGAATTGTTTCGGGATCTTGCGCCCCTGCCAGGTGTATCGTACGCGTGACGCCGAAGTATTCGGTCTGCAGTTCGGCCGTATCCCCGTTGTCGGTGAATACGAACGACAGGGGCTGGTACATTGGAACGGGCATTCCCGGTGTTTCGCACTGCGCAACGGGAGCCGTGACCGGATCCCACCGTGCCATTGCCGCTCGGGCCGCTTCCGTATACGGGAAGTGTCGCCGGGTGCCGACCGCGCGTCCGGCAATGCTCCAGACACGGTAGATGCCGCGATTCTCGCCGGCGGCATCGACCTTGGCGCTGAGGTCGACGTCTGACTGATCGACCCCACCCACATGATTATCGGACCAGCGCGGCGGAATCGTCGCATTCAGAACCGCCTCCATTCCGCTCTCGAACAGGACGTTGTATCCAAGTATGTAGTTTGGTCGCCGGGTCGAGACCTGGCCGGCAAGCAGGATGCGTTCACCCACCTTGAAGTACCGTTCCTCAACCCCCATTCGGCTGAACAGATTCGGGCTGCCAAAGGTCTCGACGCGCCAGATTTCCTGCTGACCCTCGGCGTTGACGACTTGAATATCCAGACCCGCATGAGGATTGCGCCAGTAGACGCGAAGAAGCTCGCCTTCCATCTCGCTCATCTCATCGGAGAACTCGGCTCGGGAATGATGGGCAATCGCGCTCGATGACGCCCACACGGCCGTGGCCGCGACGGTCACCGCGAAAAGCAAACGCAGACTGAATTTCATTTGTTTCCCCGCACGCATTTCGATGTTCTCAGTTCGCCAGCGTACCCTATTCGCGGCGGCCGCAGGCCTCAAGGCCCGGTCAGGATGGGACGCCGCTGTGGAAACGTAGCTGGGAATCGGTCTGGAGAACAAGCGCCTGCTCCGATTCAAGGAACTCATGGACCCGCTCAGCCACGGATCCTCCGGCCTCGTCCTCGGCGAGCGCCAGGTAGTCGGCAAAATGCCTGGCTTCGGACTTCACCAGAGACCGGTAGAAGTCGGCGAGTTCGGGATCGACAGGTCTCAGCGCTTCGACCAGGCGCTCAAAACGCTCGCATGAGCGCGCCTCGATGATCGCGCCGACGATCAGCGTGTCCACCAGTCTTTGCGGCTCGGGGCCTCGGATGCGGCTATGCAGCGTTGCGGCGTACCGGGAGGCCGAAATCGGTTGATACTCGACGCCGCGCCTTTCCATCAGTGCCAGCACCTGTTCGAAGTGCCGCAACTCCTCTCTGGCCAGCCGGGACAGCTTGTTCATCAGGCGCAGTCCCTTCGACCCGGAACGCCCGGCATACCGCCGGATCAGGCTCTGCGCCTGCTGGGCCGCCTTTAGCTCCAGGGAGGCATGATCCTGCAGTAAGGTAGGAATATCGGCAACGGCGCGGGAAACCCAGCGATCCGGCGTTCGGCACCTCAGGAATCCGAGAATGGGAGCGATCAAGGAATCCGGGGCTGCTAGTTCTCTGCCATCTCGAAAGCACGACTGTTGTTGATTCCGGCCCCATGTACTTCTGTCCATGACGAGTCCTCGATGGCCACCATTTGATGGGGAATCCATGCCGGAATGACAAGAACATCGCCTTCACCCACTTCGTACTCGCGATCGCCGACCATTGCTCGAACCCTGCCGGAATGGAACAGCATGATCTGTTCCTCCGCATGATTGTGATGCGCAGATGAACTGCCAGCTTCGATAGTGATAAAAAAGAGCGCTGTCGTGTAGGTATACACAGCCTTGGATAAGATCCCGTCAAAGGGGTTACGCGCCTCAAGATCGGCCGTGTTAACCAGTTTCTCTTCAGGCGGATCAATGTTTTGAGCGGACGCCAGCATTGAAATAGCAGCACAGAGTCCAAATACCGACAGTCTGTTGAATTTCATTTGATTCCCTCGAAAGCGCAGGAGAAGTTTTAGTCTGTTTATTCTTGCGCTGCACATAACGGCCTTTCCATCCCGGAATTTCGACCGTCCTTGTGGCAGGTCACAGCGAACATAGCAGGTCCCGACTGACGTATCCAGCGCAGCGATCAGCAAAATCAGACCGGGCTAGCTCCTTCGACCAGAATCCGCTCTTTCGGCCATTTCCGCATGTTTTCGATTTAATTGAGCTTGTTTTGAGAACGAACAGGTCACAAAAAGGAAGATTATCATTCGAATTGCAGTCAATTATACTTCGAAAGATATGAAATGCTGCCACGTATGGATCAAGCTGGTGGGGGATTGGCGTAACGCCGCTGGCGACTAGTCTTAATCCTCCGAAGGGTCACAAATGACGGATCGAATTCTTTCTCGCGCAAGTCTGATTTGCGCAATCGGTCTGCTCAGCGGAGGGCCGGCTCCTGCGCAGGAAGCGTCGGACAGGCACGTCTTTCGCAACCTGGGATCGTCGGAACGTCTCGTGCGCGGGCTGGAGTCCATGGAGTTCCTGCTGACGGCGGAAGACACCGAAGGCCGTTACAGCATCGTCGACTGGTTGTTTCAGCCGGAACTCGAACCCCCGGCGCACGTGCATCATTCACACAGCGAGGTCTTCTACTTCGTGTCCGGGCGGATGGAATGGACTTTAAGTGGCGAGACGCAAGTGATGGAGGCGGGCGACCTGGTGTATATCCCGCCGAACACGCATCACGTGGGGCGGCCCGTGGGTGGCGAGGAAGTACACGCGATACTCATCTATGAGCCTGGGGGATTTGAGAGGGGGGCGATCGAATCGGTTGCCCTGACGGACGAGCAACGCAACGACCCGGCGTTCATGAGCGACTTCTTTACCCGCATCGACTTGGATGTCCAGAGCGAAGGCTCCGATTCGGGCACACGACACGTCTTCCACAAGAACGGGTCGGCGGAGGTCTACACGCGCGGTCCCATGATGACCAGGTTCATGCTCACCGCCAACCAGAGCGAAGGACGATTCAGCATCATGGATGAGGTTTTTGCGGCAACAGGGCAGGAAGCCATTCCCCCGAATGCCGGGCACATCCACAATTTCCACAGCGAGGTTTTCTACGTGGTCTCCGGCATCATGGAGTGGCGGGTCGATGGCGATATCCAGCAGGTCCATCCGGGCGGGCTGGTCTACATTCCGCCGGGCTCGCATCACGCTTTCAGAGTCGTCGGCGACGAGGACGTACACGCGATCATGTTGTACGAGCCCGCCGGCTACGAGCAGAACTATTTCCGTAGGCAGGCCATGTCGGAAGAAGAGCGCGACGATCCGGAAGTTATGGCCGAGTTTCTCCGGCATGCAGACATCAACTTTCCATAAAGTTCGCCAGCAGCTTCGTCATTCATTGAATAGATAACGCACAATCAGAAATAGTGATAATAAAATCAATAAGTTGGCCCGAAAGAATCAGAGTAAAATTGGGAAGCCTCTGGTACGCTATCCCTCTGGGAGAGCGCCGACGGCAGCCATGCTTTGGTGAAACGCGGTGAGCCAGCCGTCGCTCGGTACGTAGGAAAGCAACGTGACGAGCGACAGGAATCGAACGTACCGGGGATGCCACGTCGACGTTGGCGAAAACTATAACCAATAGTTCTCAAGTTTAAGACCATGCAGTATTGGGGAGTGTTATGAATAGGCGATTTTTTGACAAATTGTGCTACGTGCCTGTAGCGGCGATCATGCTCGTATCGTCCGAATCTTTTGCGCAGGGTGCACTGGAAGAAGTCATTGTGACAGCGACCAGACGTGCCGAAAGCATTCAGGATGTACCGATATCGGTCAGCGCGATTTCAGGCGAGCAAATTCAGGATCTCGGTATCGTTGATATGGAGGATCTGTCGGTGTACGTGCCGAATTTCGAGTTTAGCGACGTCTCCATTATTCCCAACCTCTATGTCCGTGGGCTCGGGGGTGGTCTAACGCATTCCATTGAACAATCCGTGGGCAGATATGTCGATGGCGTTTATATTGGCCGTGCCGCCATTAACACGCATGGATTCATGGACATGGCCGGGGTGGAAGTACTGCGTGGTCCTCAGGGTACCTTGTTCGGCAAGAATACCGTGGCTGGCGCGATGCTTTTGAGAACTGCCGAACCCACAGATACCTTTCAATCCGGCATCAATCTTTCAGCGGGTAGCTATAGCACCGTAGGCGGTTCCCAAGAGTTGCAAGGATACGTCTCCGGCCCAATTAGTGATGAGTTTGCGGGTCGCATAGCCGTGCGTCTCCGGAATAGCGATGGATTTTATATTAATCGGCTTGAGGGCCCGGATGGAGTCGACCGCTCTGACCAGGGGGTCCGTGTCAAACTGAGATGGACACCAAACGATCGGTTTACTGCCAATTTGAAAGTGGAACGGCAGCAGTACGACTTTCTGGGTTCTGACACCGCTGAGATGCCCGGTGGTGGAACCTCAGGTCTGTTATCAAGATTCTCACCGGATTTCACTCCCGGGATGGACTGGTACATCGATATGAATTGTGCCGATACGTTTGCGACTGTCGGCGGCGAGACCATCAATACAGGATCATTCTGTCCATCGCGCGATTCGGAAACCGGGAACAACACGCTGAGATTGGACTATGATTTTGATGCAGGTACCTTGACCTCCATCACCGCGGCTCAATCATATGACTATCACCATCGATTTAATGGTCTGGACGCAGGCGTTACCCAGGGATTCAAGGCGACCAGGATAGAGGGGTTTTCCGGTGTCAGCCAGGAACTGCGCTTTACCTCGAACGCGGATGACGGGCAGTTCGACTATATTCTGGGGGCGTATTACGAGGACAGCGATCTTGATCGAAATCAGGAGTCGGATCTCAATTTGACTCAGATATTTGCCGGTACACCTATGGGAATGTTGTACCTGAGCCGAAGTGAACCCTGGAATCAACAGACAGAGAGCCTTGCAGGTTTTGGTCAAGTACGCTGGAATCTGAGCGATCAACTGACCTTGATCGTTGGTGGACGCTATTCCAGTGAAGACAAGAGCTTTGCCTTTCAACGGTTTTTCAGGGAATACGGTACGTATACGGTCCTGCCCATTCCGGGTGGGCCGGGTGGACCACCCATATCCGTCAGCGCCAGTCGTTCGGAAGGCAAGTTTACCGGTTCCATCACCGCTCAGTGGTATGCAAACGATGATTCCATGCTCTATGCGAGTTTTGCGCAGGGACACAAGACCGGTGGATTTAGCGATCGTATCGATAGTCCTTTCGCGGAATTTGCATTTGACGCAGAAACCAACGACAACATTGAATTTGGAGCCAAAAACACCTGGTTGGATGGTGCATTGTTATTTAATGCCACTCTCTTCCATATGTCTCTTGAAGGATTGCAAGCTGCGACAGGCATAATAACTTCCACTGGTATAGGTGTCTTTTCTGTGTCCAATGCAGCGGATACTACCGTTCAGGGACTGGAGACGGATCTTGCCTGGAACGTCAATGGATCGCTCACAGTGGGCGGTAATTTTGCCTATACCGATGCTACCTTCGATACCTTCGTGGGTTCTGCGGATTGCCCGGACAGCGCACGCAACGAGATGGGCGTTTGTGACCTCTCGGGCTTTGACCTCCCTTTCGCTCCCAAACCCTCATGTTCGGGCTCTGAACACCCCGCTGTCATGTAACTGGGGTGGGAGTCCCGGGGAGGCGGCGATGGTCGCCGCTCCCCGGGTGGCGTTGACCTTGGCACAATGGCAGTGG
>LXNI01000184.1_pt1 | contig 78276 bp, 71 predicted proteins | sample 809091 | NCBI WGS metagenome assembly LXNI01 (sample SAMN04870527, study PRJNA318959) | sponge metagenome | biome: 01000161; feature: marine sponge reef; material: water | host: Sarcotragus foetidus | place: Greece: Milos, Mediterranean Sea | collected 2013-05-29 | depth 5-7 m
CGTTTTCTTTTGAATCTCGAAGGCAGCACGCCCCAGGCCAGGGCGATCTCCTTCGATTCCATGCCCGAATTAAGGATCAGGAGCCTGCTGAAGTGGTAAAGCACACGAACATCAAAGATAAAATAGTCATGTAAAAAACACTAATAAACCTTAAATAATCATGTAAAAAACATGTTATAAATATATTCATGTACTTATTATGTGGCTATTGCGCCAACCTATGACGGAGTGAGCGCAGTCAAGCCAAGGATACTCTGATTAATGTCGTTGCCCCTGTGTGCGCGCCGGGGAGCGAGTCCGAGGCGGGTGAGGCCAGGGCAGCTTGGCCGGAGCCAAAATCCGTCTGATTGACACGGATCGCCTCTCATCTCTGAATTCCCCGAAACGCAAGGAAGGCTAATGAAATTTTTGTCGTGCGATTTCCATCACCTGTCGAAAACCACTGCCCCATGGCGTCCCCTCTTCAAAACGAGGGAGAACGGGAGCTGGTCGAGGGCGGTGTTGCTGGTGGCGATATGTTGTTCTTTTTTAGCGACAACGGTCTTCGTTCCGAGCGTGGCGCAGGCGCAGATAACGGACGAGAATAGAGCGGCGCTGGTGGCGTTATACGATTCGACCAACGGCGATAACTGGAGGGATAATACCAACTGGAAAAGCGATAGATCGGTCGGGACCTGGTACGGGATCGACAGGATTCGGGACAGTGTAGTCATGGAGATAGACTTATCTAACAATAGGTTAAGAGGAACGATACCGCCCGAAATAGGCGATCTGACCGGCCTTACGTCTTTAAATCTCAACTATAACTCCTTAAGGGGAGCGATACCGGCCGAAATAGGAAATCTGACCAACCTTAAGGAGTTACGGATTAGGCGTAATTCCTTAACAGGAGAAATACCGGCCGAAATAGGCAATTTGACCAGCCTTACGTCTTTATTGCTCCCCCAAAACTCCTTAAGCGGAGCAATACCCAGGGAAATGGGGAATATGGCCAGCCTTAGGAATTTATGGCTCTACGAGAACGAGTTAAGCGGAGCGATACCCAGGGAAATGGGGAATTTGACCAGCCTTTGGGAGTTACAGCTCCAGAGTAACGACTTAAGTGGAGAAATACCGGTCGAAATAGGGAATCTGACCAGACTTAGGAAATTATTGCTCGCTCGTAACGACTTAAGCGGAGGAATACCCGGGGAAATAGGCAATCTGACCAGACTTGACCATTTATGGCTCGGCGATAACAACTTAACCGGAGCGATACCGTCCGAAATAGGGAATCTGACCAGAGTTGAGTGGTTATGGCTCCACGAAAACGACTTAAGCGGAGAAGTACCGGAGGAAATACTGAACTTGACCAGCCTTGATTGGCTGGATTTGAGTCTCAATAGAGAGTTGACCGGAGAGCTTCCTGATGGTTTAAGGCATCTGCCGATTGCTACCCTGGATATAAGAAGAACCTGTATTACTACGCCTGCAACTAACGCTTTTGAGACATGGTTAAGAGGCATTGATTTTACCGATAGCGGTATAGTATGCATGCCGAGCGTTACGGTAACGCCGACGGCGCTGACCGTGGCCGAGGGCGACAGCATGAAGTACACCATGGTTCTGGATGCGAAGCCTGTGTCCGTCCCAAGGATCAGGGTGTCTCTTGCTTCGGGTTCGGATACGGACATAACAGTCAATGAAACCTTCCTTTACTTCCGGCCCGACAACTGGAATGTAGCTCAGGAGGTGACGGTGTTCGTGGCCGAGGACGACGATGCCTTGAACGGCGCGGCGACGATAGAGCATACGGTCACGGGCGGGCTCTGGGCGGGCTCGGGCTACGACGGCGTTACGATCTCTTCGATTACGGTAACCGAGGCCGATAACGATATTGTACCGGGCGTTACGGTAACGCCGACGGCGCTGACGGTGGCCGAGGGTGACAATGTGAAATACACGGTGGTTCTCGACACGCAGCCTTCCGCCGACGTAACGATTTCGTTGTCTTTCGCTTCGGGTTCGGACGAAGACATTACGGTAGACAATCCCTCGCTTACGTTCACGCCGGATACCTGGGATACGGCGCAGGAGGTGACCATATCGGCGGCCGAGGATGCGGACGCGACAAACGGTACGGCGATGATAGAACATGCAGCGTCGGGCGGAGACTACGACGGCGTGACAGGCTCTTCGGTAACGGTAACGGAAGCGGACAACGATGCGCCGGGCGTGGCGATATCTCCGACCGCGCTGACGGTTCCGGAAGGCTCGAATGCGAAGTACACGGTCGTGCTTACGTCGCAGCCCTCGGACGACGTGACCGTGACGCCGTCGCTCGCTTCGGGATCGGATGCGGACATTACGGTAGACAAGCCCTCGCTTACGTTCACTACGGGTAACTGGTCTACTTCTCAGGAGGTCACAGTATCGGCGGCGGAGGATACGGATACGGCGAACGGCGAGGCGACGATAGAACATGCCGTGGCAGGAGCGGACTACGCGAGCGTAACCGCTTCGGACGTTACGGTAACGGAGGCGGACAACGATACGGACACGGGCGGCGATACGGGCGGGGGCGGCGATCCGGGCACGGGCGGCGATCCGCCCGACACGATTCCCAATGCGCCGGGGAGCCTGCGCGCCACTATCGGCAGCGCACAGGTGACGTTGCATTGGGATGCGCCGGGCAATGACGGCGGCGCCGCCATCACCGGCTATGCCTACCGGTACATGGAAAGCGGCGGAAACTTCATTGCCTGGACGGACATTCCCGGCGGCGCGAACGTGCGCAGCTACACGGTCACGGGCCTGATGAACGAACGGGCGTACACCTTCCAGGTGCATGCGGTGAACAGCGTTGGCAGAGGCGCCTCCGCAGAGGTGGCCGTGACGTTGCCCGAGGTGACGAGCGCGGAGAGCGAGGAGATCCCGACCGAGGTAACGCTCCAGGGCAATTACCCGAATCCGTTCAACCCGTACACCACGATACGCTATGCCTTGCCGAAGGCGGGCGAAGCGCGGCTTGCGGTGTACGACCTGATCGGCCACGAGGTGGCGGTGCTTGTCGACGAACCGAAACCCGCAGGCAATCATACGGTGCGCTTCGATGCGGCGGATCTGCCCAGCGGACTCTATGTCTACCGGTTGCAGGCCGCAGGCAAAATCGTTACGCGTTCCATGATGCTCGTGAAGTAAGACGCCGCGTTCCTCCCCGATTCCGTCAGGTCGATACGGCGCGATCGACGTATTGCAGGATATTGTCTGCAATATATTGTTGCTCATCTTCTGTGAGCAGGGGATGCATGGGGAGGGAGAGCGCTTCGCGGGAAGCTTTTTCCGTTTCGTCAAGCGGGCCTGCCCGGCGCCCGTCGCGCGCAAAAACCGGAAGGTTATGGAGAGGGACGGGATAGTATATCGCGTGCGGAATGCGGCGCTCTTTCAGGTGTGCGGCCAGCCCATCCCTTTTTCCGGGTAATTCTTCGGAGATACGGATTGTGTACTGGTGATATACATGCGTCCGGTCCGGGGCGCGATACGGAGTCGTAATGAATGGATGCCCATCGAACAGGGCGTCGTAGACCTCTGCAGCTTGTCGGCGGTGGGTTTGGTACGTGTCGAGATGCCGGAGTTTGACCTTCAGAACAGCAGCCTGGATGGTGTCCAGCCGGCTGTTTATACCGACGGTTTCGTTGTAGTATTTTCGTTCGGCGCCATGGTTCGATACCATGCGGGCTTTTTTGTACAAGGCGTCGTCGTTCGTCGATAGGGCGCCCCCGTCCCCGTAGCCCCCCAGGTTTTTGGTGGGAAAAAAGGAGAGACATCCGATATCGCCGATGCATCCGGTTTTTCGATCCCGGTATTCCGCGCCGATGGACTGTGCGTTGTCCTCGACGACGCCCAATCCATGCCTGCGGGCGATTTCCATAATGGGCGCCATATCGGCGGGCTGACCGAACAGGTGTACCGGGACGATGGCTTTCGTACGCGGCGTGATCAATGCCTCGATGGCTTCGGGGTCGATGTTGAAGGTTCGGGGATCGATGTCGGCGAAGACGGGCGTGGCGCCCAGCAAGAGTGCTGCCTCGGCCGTTGCAAAGACCGTGAATGCGGAAGTAATGATTTCATCCCCGGGCCCGATACCAAGAGACATCATGGCGATTTGCAGGGCGTCGGTTCCGTTTGCGACGCCGAGGACATGCGATGCGTCGAGGTAATCGGCCAGTTCGGATTCCAGTTCGCCCACTTCCGGGCCCCGTATGAAGGCCGCATGTTCCAGGACCGACCGGATAGCCTCGTCGATCTCGGGTGCGATCATTTCGTACTGACCGCGCAGATCTGCCATCTTGACGTTCATTTCAGATCGGGCAGGCTGTGTTTGGCGAGGTGTGCGGAGTCGAACGTGCGGGTTCCTATACGTCGTCCCATCCCTGATTTTCGAGTAGTTGCTCTTTCGGAACGGTGCGATGCGTACGGGCGGGAACCCCTGCGTAGATTGTACGCGCTGCGGCGTTTTTTGTAAGCAGGGCTCCGGCGGCGACGACGGCGTCTCCTTCGATTTCCATTCCGGGCAAGATGACCGATCCGGTGCCGAGGCGCGCGCCCCGGCGTATGACCGCCCCCTTGAAGTGTCGGAAACGCTCTTTCGTGCGGCCCAGGAAATTATCGTTGCTCGTGAGCACGCCCGGGGCTATGAATGCACGATCTTCCACCACGGAGTACGCGGCAATATATGCGTTCGTTTCGATTTTGCAGTACCGCCCAATGGCGCATTCGTTTTCGATAGCGACGCCGCGCCCGACGATGGTATGGTTTCCGACCGTTACTTCCTCGCGGATCGTAGCCAGATCCGCCACCAGTATATGTTCTTCCAGCACGCATCCCGCATAGATGACGGCCCCTGCTCCGATCAGGCACCCCGATCCGATGCGGCAAGGAGGCTGCTTGCGTTTTCGGGTTACTGCGCTGTTCGGAGCAGTCATGGGTTGCTTGCCGATGACCGCGCCGTCATCGATCCGGACGCCGTTCCCTATCCGTACCCCTTCGTGGATGACGACATGCGCGCCGATTTCGCACCCTTCGCCGATGTGCGCATTCCGGGCGATGACGGCATGGTGTCCTATACGAGTGCGCGCGCCGATACATACTCCGGATTCAACCACAACGCAGCGTCCGAAAGATACTTCTTCTCCGGCAGAGACCGAATCGGCGATACAGGCGCATTGCCCCTTCGCTCCGGCAGCCTTTCCTGATGGATGGGTCATGACGTTTCCTTTCGTATATGATGAAGAAAGCATCTTTTTATTCCAAAGAAAAAGCCCTGTACTCGACCGGGTACAGGGCTTTCTTCTTGTCGGTGCAGGGATGTCGCGCGCACGATGTCCATACAGCACCCCGGCAAGTACGATGACTTGTCAAAGAGTTTCGATATAATGCTCGGCCGGGCTCTTGTAACTGCCGAACCGGGCGTTCTCGAACGATTCCTTGGCAGCCGTGATATTCCCGGCGTACATGAGCGCTTCACCCCTCGTGAAGTGAATTTTCGCTGCGTCCGTTCGGCTGCCTCGGTGCAGGCTGAGCGCCTGATCGGCAAGAGATACGGCCTGTTCGTAGTTGCCCAGCGCATTATGGGCGACGGCAAGATAGAAGTAGGTATCCGCATCCGCATCGACGCGCTCCTGGAGTTCGTCCAGACTGGCGATGGCTTCCCGGGCGTCGGAGGCCGACGGTTCGGCTCGACGGCCCAATGCGGAAGAAGCCAGGAAATTAAAGTGGTCCCGAATACCGGCCTCCCCCTTGCGCAACGCCTGGGTATCGTTGTGCTCGTTTCCGAAGGCGATCAGGTCTTCGTACGCCTGGATAGCCTCTTCGACCCGATCCAGCTTTTTCAGGGCAAGCGCCTTGCCTTCGTAATTCTTGACGTAGCTCGGATACATCCCGATACCGGCGTTGAACCGTTCAAGGGCGCCTGCATAATTTTCCTGCTCGACGAGGCCCTTGCCTATGTTATAGTCGATAATCGCTGCATTACTGGCTGATTTCGTAGCGATTTCCGTATCGTCTTCCTGGCTCGCCAATTCGGCGGCGCGTGCGAACTCGTCCCGGGCCGTGGGGTAATCCTGGGCCTTGGCGGCTTCTATGGCTGCGTTGAACGCTTCCTTGTAGGTCTGGGCCTGAACCGGAGCGGTCTGGATGCCCGTCAGGAGGCAGAAAAGCAGTGCAAGCACTGCAAAGGACTTGAATGTACTCATCGTCATTGCGTGTTTGTACGAATAATGGAATTAGAACAGGGTGGAACCCGACAAGGGGGTACATGCGCAGGAGAATTGGGTTCCCCATACGACCGAAAAACCGATTTTCGCTGCTTGCGGGGATAAGATAAGAATTTTCACAATTTTCTTCACGCATCGTCGGGCAGGGAAGATATTCGTATCTTTCCATGGATATGCCGCCTCCCTTTCATGCACTCCCGCGGCGCCTTTCCATTCCCCGCAAAGCGTTTGTCCGGCGACCCTGTTTCCCGGACGCCCGATAGAGGATCTGCTTTATGAAGCTCATTATTCCCATGGCCGGTCGGGGTACGCGCGTGCGGCCTCATTCGCATGTTACGCCCAAGCCCCTGCTTCCCGTCAGGGGGCGTAGCATGGTAGAGCGAATAGTGGATACGTTCAATCGCGTATTGCCCGTGCGTCTGAATGAAGGAGTCTTTGTACTCGGCCCGGATTTCGGAAAAAATGTGTACGAAATGCTGCGGGAAATATGCGCGCGGCACGATATGCGCCCCCGATTCGCTGTGCAGGAGACCGCGGAAGGCACAGCCCATGCGGTGGACGCCGCCCGGGAGTATCTGGAAGGTCCCGGCGTCGTGGCCTTTGCGGATACGGTTTTCGACATGGATGCGGGCCTCGATTTCAAGGACGCCGACGTGGTCGCTATGGTGAAGCATATCGAGGACCCCAGCCGATTCGGCGTGGCGGTCCGGGAGGGCGATCGGGTGGTGGAACTGGTCGAAAAACCGTCCGAACTCGTATCTACCGAGGCGCTTGTCGGCATCTATTATGTACGCGAACTCACAGAACTCCGGGGGGCGATCGAGGGGGTTATCGCCGACGACCTGCGCGGAAAGGGCGGGGAGTTTCAGTTGACCGATGCATTCGACCGCATGATAAAACGCGGCGATGTTTTTACGACCGCTTCCGTAACGGAATGGCTGGACTGCGGCACCATCTCCGCATTAATGGATACGACCCGGCGCCTGCTTGAAAAGGAAGACGCCGGCGCGTTCCAGGGGGATGTGGAAAACAGTATCGTCATTCCCCCTGTCTATATCGGGCCGGGCGCGCGCGTCGTGGATTCCGTGATAGGTCCTTACGTTTCCATCGAGGCGGGCGCCGAGGTGCGCCGCTGCGTCATTGAGCAATCTATCGTGTTTTCCCATGCGGTGGTGCATGGTGCGGTGCTGGCGGATTCGCTTATCGGCAGATACGCCCATGTGCATCCGGGCGCCCGCGCGCTGAATATCGGCGATCATGCGGAGATTGCCCCTGTTCCTCCGGGTGCGCCCTGAGCGAAGCGGACTTAATCGGAGACTATAGTTTCCAGGATGGACAGGACGCGTTCTTCCGCCTCCAGGACCCATTTGCGAAAGTCGTCCCGCGCCGCGTCGTACTGCACGCTGAATTTCGTTAGCAGGTTCATGTCGAATTTGTCGCTCCGGACTCCGCATCCCATTCTTTCTATTTCGTACGCATTGCACATTTGCTCGTAGTGCCCCTCGACCGGCACGGCCAGCACCGGTTTCCCCAGAAAGAGCGCTTCGGAAACCGATTCGAAGCCGGCCGTACACACCAGGCCGCTGCAACGGCTCATGAGGTCCAGAAATCTGGTGTCGTGTATCCGGTTGAAGCGGAGCGTGTCGCTGTACTGCACGATGTCGTCGACTTCCGGATTGTCCCAAAAGCATTCGAGGCGTTGCGCCGGGTGTTTTTCGTGCCATTCGATCACCTGCTCCGCATAGCCGCGATTCAGGAGGTAGATCAGAAAAAAATCCTCCTGGACATTGGTATGTTGCAGCGCCAGCGCTTCCTCGCGCAGAAGCGGAGGGATCACCGAAAGGCCATCCTCCGGGAGGTCTTCCGCCGGATACAGGGAGAGCGCGAGCTTCCTTGTGGCCCGGAAACCGGTCAGGCGGGTGAACATCCTCATGGCCGACCGGTCGACCGGCTTGCCCGGAGCGAAATCGTATATCGGATGATCGAACATGTACTGATGTCCGACGGCCACAAAGGGTACGTTCGGGCGATAAAGCGCCTGATATACGCCCGCCATCGGTTCGTAGAACGTCAGCACCAGATCCGGCTGACTGGTTTTGATCGCTTCATCCAGAATTTGCAGGCTGCGCTTGAAGACAGGGATGCGCCCCACGTTTTCGATGAGCGTGTCGAGCGAATTAATAGCGCGCTGTTCCTTCCCGATACTGAAACCCGGCGAGCCGAAACGACGAATCGGCACATTGATTCGTTGCGCGAATACGTCGGGGATATCCCGATTGCGAACGTTCCCGGCAAGCACGCCGACCAGTTCGTGCCCGGCTTTGCACAGCATGGTTTGCAGGGCCAGCGCCTGGGTGAGATGCCCTCGCCCTTCCCCCTGCACAATAAACAGAATCTTCATTTCGATGACGGTGGAGATCGGAATCGCCGGAAAAATAATTCAACCCCTGCGATAACCATTGCCCCCCCTTGCCGGTTTCCCCGGACCCCTTGCGGAGCCCGCCGCACTGCTTCGTCGTTTCTTGCCAGCGCACTGCTTCGTTGTTCCTTGCCAGCCCACCCCTTTCAGCCTCCGGGCTTTGCGGACGGAATCGGCATATCCTTCTGTCGGCGGCGTTCCATGGGAGGTTGAGGTTTCGGGATCTTTGAAAAAATATCCTTCATTGCGCACAATAGACGCTTTGCATGTATTTTCTGCCCGGTTTTGTTTTTCTTGTGGACTCTGTTTCCTGATTTAAATTCGCCCATTATGCGCATCGTTGTAACGCGACCGTTGCCCTCCGGGGGACTCCACCTGCTGAACGGCTACGAGGTTGTCCAGCGTCAATTTCCCGTCGGCGGCCCGGACGAGGACCAGCTGATCGACGCCGCCCAGGGGGCCGATGCGCTGATCACGCTCTTGTCGGACCCGGTGACCGACTGGGTGTTGCGCGCCTGCCCCGGTATCAAGGTGGTCGCGCAGTATGCGGTGGGGTACGACAACATTGATCTGGAAGCGGCGCGCGCCCGAGGGGTCGTTGTAACGAATACGCCGGGCGTACTCACGGAAGCCACAGCGGATATGGCGTTTTCGTTGCTTCTGGCGGCGGCGCGGCATATCGTGCCGGCGGACCGGTACGTACGAGCCGGGGAGTTTGCAAGGTGGGAAGCGGACCTCCTGCTGGGCGCCGATCTGAGCGGCGGTACGATAGGTATCGTGGGACTGGGCAGAATCGGGGCTGCGGTGGCGCGCCGCGCTCTTGGTTTCGGAATGCGCGTATGCTACCACAATCGCTCCCCCGCCAATCCGTCTGTGGAGCAGAAACTGGGCGCTCGGCTTGTTTCCATGGATACGCTTTTGGAAACCAGCGATGTCGTTTCCTTGCATTGCAGTCTCAATGCATCCAGCCGGGGTCTCATCGGGCGCAAGGCGTTTGCGCGCATGAAACCGTCGTCCATCCTGGTGAATACGGCGCGCGGCGCCGTGGTGGATGAGGAGGCGCTCGTCGATGCGCTTCGCACCCGCGCGATTCGGGCGGCGGGCCTGGATGTTTTCGAGGATGAACCTTCGGTGCATCCGGGGTTGCTCGATCTCGACAATGCAGTGCTGGCGCCGCACCTTGGGAGCGCAACGAATGCAACGCGCCTGAGAATGGCGGAAATGTGCGCCGAAGCTGTTCAGGCAGTGCTCACCGGCGCCAGGCATATCCCGTACCGGGTCGCGTAGCCGGTCCCTGGCGTGCGCGCCGAGGCTGTCAGAGCCACCTGATATACACGGCGGTCAGCGTGATGGCCATGACGACGATGCTTACGGGCAGCCCGGCCCGAAAATAATTCCTGAAACGGTATCCGCCGGCGCCCATCACCATCAGATTCGTTTGATAGCCGAGCGGGGACAGGAAGCTTGCCGAGGCCGCTATCGTCACCGCCAGCGCTACGGCGCGCGGTTCCATGCCGATATCGACCGCCGTGACCAGGGCAATGGGAATCATGATGACGACCGCGGCGCTGTTCGTGATGATTTCCGTGACGATCATTGTGCCCAGGTACAGGAAAAGCAACGCGATCAGAGGATGCTGGCCCGGCAATATCGTTGCGATGGCGTGCCCCAGTCCGGTCGCCAGCCCGCTTGCATGGACCGCGTGCCCAATGCCGAACGCTCCCGTAATCGTCAGGATAACGCCTATATCGACGGACTGACGCAGTTGCGTGCCGCGCAAAAAACCGATGAGGATCATGCTCATCGCGCCGATGAAGGCTGCCGCGGCGAGGGGCAGCACGCCGAAGATGTGCAAGGTGATCAGTATCGCCAGCACGGCCAGAACCAGCCCTGTTCGCTCGTCTATCGGCTGTTGCTTCCGAATATCCTGGGTGACCAGGTAAAAATCGCCCTCGTTTTGGCGCCAGTGGCGATCGAAGCCCTTTTGGGCGTCGATAACAAGCAGGTCGCCCGGCTTGAGCGGGACATTTCCCAGCGCCCCGCGGATCGCTTCGCCCCGGCGATGGATGGCCAGCACGACCCCTTCGTATTTTTTCCGGAAGTTGACGTCCTTCAGCGTTTTGCCGGCCAGGGTCGAGTTTATCGAAATCACTGCCTGACACAGAGGGGGTTCCGTTTCCCGGTGATCCTGTTCGTTCCCGGTCGGATGCGCAAAGAAATCGGTTTCGCGAAGCAGGCGTTCCCTGGCGTCCGTGCGCCCGATGAACGTAAGAATGTCCGCTTCCCGAATGATCTCTTCCGGAGCGACGGGACCGATCGTATTCTGACCCCTCTGGATATATACGAGATAGGCGTCGCCCAGCGACCGGAGATTCGCTTTCTGGATCGACATGCCCGCGAGGGGGGAACCGGACGGCACGCACAGGCGAAACCGGTAATCCAGCGTCTCCGCCTCGTCCCGGTCGCCGGGGGTCGTATCCGGCAGTAGCCGATGCCCGACAAGAGACAAGTACGCGACGGTCAGAACGGCTACGGGCAGACCTATCCAGGCGAATTCGAACAGTCCGAATTCCTGCAGACCGGCGTCGCGAATGAGCCCCGAGGCGATGATGTTTGTCGAGGTGCCGATAAGCGTGATCATTCCTCCTCCGATCGCGGCGAAAGAGAGAGGCATCAACAGCTTCGATACCGATATGCCGGTTTTTCGGGCCACCGCCTGCATGCGCGGTATGAGCATGGCGACCACCGGGGTGTTGTTCAGAAAGGCGGACAACACCGCAGCAGGCGCCATAACGCGGAAAAGAAGCGACGTCACCGTGCCGCCGGGCTTTACCAGCCACCGATCTATCCAGGTGAGAATCCCTGTTTGATGGATACCGGCGGCCACCACGTACAACGAAGCGATCGTAATGACCGCTTCCCATGCGACCCCCGAAAACGCTTCGATAGGGCTTACTACGCCGGCCAGAAGCAGGACGCCCAGCGCCAGCAGAATGGTTACGTCCACCCGCGCCCATTCGCGCACCAGGGCCACGATCATGACCAGAATGGTTGCAAGGGTGAACCAGGCTTGCCAGGGCATCAGGATGTCGTTTATGCGCGTGAGCGAAGCGGTTTTGGTCGGAGTATCGCTAAGACGGGTCCTGCATAATATCGTGCGTTACGAGCATGGCGATAATCCGATCCACGCATTCCTCTACGGACAGGACATGGGTCTGCAGCAGAAGCTCCGGATTTTCCGGGGGTTCGTACGGCGCCGAAATGCCCGTGAATTCGGGAATCTCGTTGTCGAGCGCCTTCCTGTATAATCCTTTCGGATCGCGATCCTTGCATATCTCGAGGTCGCAATCCACGTGCACTTCAAAGAAACGTTTTTCCGGAATGATGTGCCGGGGGTATGCGCGATCCTGCCGGTAGGGCGATACCAGCGCACAGATGGTAATGCTGCCCTGTTCGAAGAACAACCGGGCCGCTTCGCTGACGCGGCGAATGTTTTCGGTCCGATCCGCTTCGGAGAAACTCAGATCGCCGCACAGCCCGTGACGCACCTGATCGCCGTCGATCGACATGGTGCGCGCGCCATGCTCGAAGAGGCGTTTTTCCAGCGCGCGCGCAATGGTCGTTTTGCCCGATCCGGAAAGTCCCGTCATCCAGATTACCGCGGCCTGATGCCCCTGTCGCTTTTCGCGTTCCTCGCGCGGAATGTACAATTCGTCCCACACGACCCCCGGAGAAACAGGGCGTTCCATGGTAGCGGCGCGTCCGACCGGCGGAACGTGCTGCGCCGCGCCGCGGATCATGCCGGCGGCCACCGTATTGTTGGTTTCCGGATCTATCAGGATGAAACTTCCGGTTTCCCGGTTGACCCGATACGCATCGACGAAGATCGGGTCGGCCAGTTCGAACTCGATGCGTCCGATGTCGTTCAGCCGGAAGGTGTCCGCCGTTTCGCGATGCAGCGTATCGACATTCATGCGATAGATCACATTCCCGACGACCGCCTGCACGCTGCGGGTGGCATGCTGAAGAATCCATCGCCGGTTCGTTTTCATCGGCTGCTCGCTCATCCAGCATATGTCGGCGTCGATACTGCGCGTGACCTGGGGCTGATTGCGGCGCCGGACGATCATGTCTCCCCGCCCGATATCCATGTCGTCTTCCACCGTAATCACGACCGAATCGCCTGCGCGGGCCCTCGGAATCTCCTCCTCCATGCAGACGATGGACTGTACGCGGCTTTCCCTGCCGGACGGAAGCACGACGATGTCCTCGCCCGGCGCAATGGACCCCGATACGACCTGGCCCGCATACCCGCGAAAATTCTGGTCCGGACGGATTACGTATTGCACCGGGAACCGGAAATCGACCACGTTACGCCCTTCGCCCACTTTTACCGTTTCGAGATGGTGCAGAATGGTCGGTCCCCTGTACCAGTCCATCCGGTCGCTTTGGTCGACCACATTGTCTCCTTTCAGCGCGGAAATGGGGATGAAAACGACATCGTCTATATCCACTCTCTGGATGAATTCCCGGTAATCGGCGACGATTTCCCGGTATGCTTCTTCGGAGTAGCCCACGAGATCCATTTTATTGATCGCCACCAGTATGTGGGGCATCTGGAGCAACGAGGCAATGAATCCGTGCCGGCGCGATTGTTGCAATACGCCGTTGCGCGCATCGATCAGGATGATAGCCAGTTCGGCGGTCGACGCCCCGGTCACCATATTGCGCGTGTACTGGATATGCCCCGGCGTGTCGGCAATGATGAATTTTCGCCGCGCGGTGGAAAAATACCGGTACGCCACGTCGATCGTGATCCCCTGCTCGCGCTCTGCGCGCAGTCCGTCCGTGAGCAGGGCCAGATTGATCGCGCCGTCGCCTTGCCCGGCGCTGGCGCGCTCGATGGCTTCGTATTGATCCAGGTGAATGGCTCTGGAATCGTAGAGCAGGCGGCCGATCAGCGTCGATTTGCCGTCGTCTACGTTGCCTGCTGTGGTAAATCGCAGTAAATCCATCGAAGGGCAGTGGTGAAAAGAGCCGGTATTCGATCTGGTGCGGGCGGATTTCGATCCGGCCGGGGTCGTTAGAAATAGCCTTGTTTCTTGCGGTCCTCCATGGCGGCCTCCGAGCGCATGTCGTCGGCGCGCGCGCCGCGTTCGGTGACGCGGGCCGAGGCGACCTCCTCGATGATTTCTTCCAGCGTTGCAGCGGCGGACCGGATTGCGCCCGTACACGTCATGTCGCCCACGGTCCGGAAACGGATCGTATCCTGTTCCCAGGTTTCGCCATCGAGCAACGAGATATGGTCGCACTTTGCGAGAAGCACGCCGTTGCGGTCTACGATTTTGCGTTCATGCGCGAAGTATATGGACGGAATCTCGATGCTTTCCATGAGGATGTACCCCCATATGTCCAGCTCCGTCCAGTTGCTCAACGGAAAAATCCTGAAATGCTCCCCCGGACGCTTTCGTCCATTGAAAATATGCCACAGTTCCGGGCGCTGGTTCTTGGGGTCCCATTGCCCGAAACCGTCCCGGTGCGAGAAGAAACGCTCCTTGGCGCGGGCCTTCTCCTCGTCGCGCCGCGCACCGCCGAGCGCGCCGTCCACCTCGAGCTCCTTAAGCGCGTCGAGCAGCGTGGTTATTTGCAGCATGTTGCGGCTTGCGTTCGGCCCCTTTTCTTCTTGCACGCGCCCCTGGTCTATGGATTCCTGCACGGCGCGGACAATCAATTCCGCCCCGATTTCCTTGACCAGCCTGTCTCGCAATTCAAGCGTTTCCGGGAAATTGTGCCCGGTGTCCACATGCAACAGGGGGAACGGAACGGGCGCCGGCCAGAACGCCTTGCGGGCGAGGTGCACCATGACGAGAGAATCCTTTCCACCCGAGAACATCAAGCAGGGCCGCTCGAATTGCGCGGCCGTTTCCCGCATGATGTATATGGCCTCGGATTCCAGCCGTTCGAGATGGGTGTTTCGCAAGGTATTCGGCGTTTTACTGGATACTCCGGTCAAGTTCGCAACGTGCTGAGCGAAGTGGTTTTGGTCAGGGTATCCGGAGTATCCTTACATGCTTTGCAAAAAAGATACGCGGGGTCGATCGGGAGCGTCAATACGATGGTCAACGCACAGGGTCCTTTCCGGTTCAGCGATTTTCGTTGGTAGAATACGTCGTCGGACGCAGATGTTTCGGGGCGCAGCGGCTGCGGACATGCAGACGATAGCCGCTGTGCCTTCCCGGCGACCGCGGACAGAACGCATGGGGGCTTCGTGCACATCCGTACACCCGGATACCTGCCAACGATTTCCTTGCGTTACGGCAAAATGCTGCAAGGCCCCCAAAAATCCGTTTTCACCCTTTTTGAGTAGTTTTTATACCTTTTCTATACCATTTCTATACCTTTTCGGTATAGTTTTTACTCAAAACGGAGTATCCATAGCCTTTACGCGCGAGAGCAAAGCCGCTTTGATGAGAGTATCCTTTAGAACCTGTTGGATTGCTGCGATCCTTCTCTGTTTTGGAGCGTGCAGTACGGGTTCCGAATCCTCCTGGCAGGAAGCGTCGGGCTATCGGTGGCGGGATTTGCATGTCTCCGGTTCCGCGACCGCCGGATTCGATCCTGTGAGCGCGCGCCGCACCGGCGTGGATGCGGTCAACGCCATTGCGGAGGAGCACTTTCTGGCGAATCGGCATTACCTGAACGGGTCTGGCGTGGCCGTAGGGGATGTGGACGGGGACGAATGGCCGGACATTTATCTGACCCGTCTCAGCGAGCCGAATGTGCTGTATCGAAACCTGGGAGGGTGGCGCTTCGAGGACATTACGCAGCAAGCAGGCGTGGCGGCGCCGGATCGCTTTTCGACTGGCGCTGCGATGGCGGATGTGGATGGAGACGGGGACCTGGATGTACTGGTTACGGCTATGGGCGGACCCAACGCCGTGTTTTTCAATGACGGGCAAGGGCGTTTCGCGGAATCCGCCGATTCGCCCGTCTTCCCTCGCCGGGGCGGTACCACGATGGCGCTGGCGGACACGGACGGGGACGGCGATCTTGATTTGTACGTTGGAAACTACAAGACCCGGACGGTGCGGGATATGTATCCGCCGCATGAACGCGCATTCGAACGCGTGGTAAGGCGGGAGGGCGATACGTACGTTATCGCTCCGCCTTTCGATCGGCATTACGTGGTTCGCGTACAGCGGGATCGCGTGATGCGTTTCGAAAGCGGCGAGGCGGACGGCTACTATCTCAATGACGGCGCAGGGCGTTTTATCCCCCAGTCCTTTACCGGGGGCGCATTCCTGGACGAAGATGGCCGGGTATTGCAGGAAACGCCTCGCGACTGGGCGCTAACCGCGCGGTTTCAGGACATCAATGGAGACGGGGCGCCGGACCTGCTGGTATGCAATGACTTCGAGAGTCCGGATCGTTTCTGGTTTGGCGATGGCGAGGGGGGGTTCAGCGCAGCGCCCCGCCTGACTTTCCGCAAGACGAGCCAGTCTACCATGGCCGTGGCCGTTTCCGACGTGGACAGGGACGGCCATGCGGACGTTTTTCAGGCGGACATGCTTAGCCGCGACCACCGGCGGCGCCAGAGACAGCAGCCCGGCCTGCAGCCTCCCGAATTGTCCGATGTCGGGGACATAGACAACCGTCCCCAGGAGATGCAAAACACGCTTTTTCTCAATCGGGGAGACGGCGACTTTGCCGAGATTGCCCATATGGCCGGGGTTCATGCTTCCGAATGGACCTGGGGCAGCGCTTTTCTGGATGTGGACCTGGATGGCTGGGAAGATCTGCTGCTGGCCACGGGGCATGCCTACGACGCCATGGACGCCGATGCGCGCATGCATACGGCGACGACAAACTCCGGGGAAGCGTGGCGCGACGAAGTGCTGCGGTTTCCGTCCCTCGATCTCAAAAACATTGCTTTTCGGAATCGGGGGGATGGGACCTTCGAAGAAATGGCCGACGGTTGGGGGTTGGGCCATGAAGCGGATGTCTCCCACGGGCTGGCCCTGAGCGACCTGGATCGCGACGGGGACCTCGATGCAGTCGTCAGTCGCCCGGATCGGCCGGCGGCCTTGTTTCGCAACCGTTCGTCCAGCGCCCGCGTGGCGGTAAGCCTGCGGGGGTTGGCTCCGAACACGAAGGGTATCGGCGCGAAAGTCCGGCTTTCGGGCGGGGGCTTGCCGGTGCAGGAAAAAGAGATCGTCGCCGGGGGGGAATACCTTTCTTCCAGCGAGGCGCTGGTTTCTTTTGCCGCGGGCGATGCGCAGGAGCTGCGTCTGGAAGTGTTGTGGCGCGGCGGCGGGCGTACGCTTGTCGAAGGGGTGCGGGCCAACAGGCATTACGAGCTCTTCGAATCTTCCGCCGTTCGGCGCGCGGCGAACGGACATGCTGGCGAACCCGATCCGTATTTCGGAAAAATCCGGATTGGGCATGAACATCACGAGCCTTTCTTTGACGATTTTCGAGAGCAGCCTCTTCTTCCCTGGAGACTTAGCCAACAGGGGCCCGCAGCGGCATGGGCCGACGTGGACGGGGACGGAGATGACGATCTGCTCACAGGGAGCGGGCGCGGAGGGCGCCTGACCTTGCTGCGCAACGCCGGGGCGGGGCGTCTGGAAGCCCCTCGGCCTGTTGGCGAACCGGCCCCCGGCGATCAAACGGGGATCGTCGTACTGGAGCGCGCCGGGGCGGAGACGCTCGTGGCGGTCGGTATATCCGGCTACGAAGCGCGGCCGTACGCCTCCTCTGTCGTCGATATCTATCGCGTTGGACCGGAAGGCGCCTTCGAACGGATGCAGCGCCTTCCGTTCGGCTCTTCAAGCGTGGGGCCTCTTGCTCTCGGAGACCTTGACGGGGATGGAGATACGGATATCCTTGCCGGGGGTCGGCATGTGCCCGGACGCTATCCCGAAGCGGCTTCGTCGGTGCTGTACTGGAATGAAGCAGACCGCTTTGCGTCCGATGAAAGATCGCAGGTTTTCGATCGCGTCGGTCTTGTGAGCGGGGTAGCTCTCGGCGATCTCGACGGAGATGGCGCCCAGGATGTGGTGCTGGCCACGGAATGGGGTCCCTTGCGGGTGTTCCGGGGGTTGGGCGCAGGCAGGTTCGAAGAGGTTACGGCCTCCTATGGACTGGAGGACTACAAGGGATGGTGGCAAGGCGTTGCGCTGGGGGATTTCAATGGGGATGGGCGCCTGGACATTGCCGCGACGAACTGGGGATGGAATTCCCCGTATGGGCGGCCCGAGCGCGACGGGCGCGACTTGCGGCTGTACTACGGAGATTTCGATCTGGACGGCCGGATGGATATGGTGGAGGCCAGGCATGAGGAGGTTTTGGGCGGGTACGTTCCGACGCGAAAACTGGTTGCCCTTTCGGCCGGCTTGCCTCTGGTGCGCCAGCGGGTGCGCACCTTTCGTCAGTATGCGGTTTCAACCCTTGACGAAGCGATCGGCCCCCGGTTGGCCCGGGGTTCCTACAAGAGCGCGACATGGCTTGCGTCCACGGTTTTTCTCAACGGGGAATCCGGTTTTGAAGCGCATCCGCTTCCTGTCGAGGCGCAACGCACGGCAGGATTCGGCATGGTGGTCGGCGACCTGAATTCCGATGGAAACGAGGACCTTTTTATCGGCCAGAACATGTTTGCGCTGCCGCTTGGGACGCCTCGCCTCGATGCGGGCCGGGGGCTTTGGCTGATGGGCGATGGCGACGGCGGTTTCACGAGCGCCAGCGGAGATATGTCCGGGATCAAGGTATACGGGGAGCACCGGGCCGTGGCTGCGAGCGATTACGATCAGGACGGGCGGCTTGACCTGGTGGTGACGCAAAACGGGGCAGGGACGCACCTTTTCCGGAACAGGCGGGCGCAACCGGGTTTGCGAATTCGCCTGCGTGAATCGGGCGGGCCGGCCATAGGCGCGGTTGTGCGGCTTCGCTATGGCGAGAGGGAGTGGGGACCGGCCCGAATCGTGTCGGCGGGGTCGGGGTACTGGGGTCAGTCTTCGACGACCCTGGTGATGGGGTATGGCGCCGGAAAGGTCCGGGACGTATGGGTGCGCTGGGCGGACGGTACGGAAACTGTGGAGGCCATCGACTCCGGGGTGAAAAATATTACCATCGCGCGTAATGAATGAGGAGGCCTTATTGCGCGCGGCCTCAAAAACAGGATGTCCTGTTTAATCCGGTCCTGTCACCGGGGACGCTCGCTGTAGACGTTGCTTGTGCGGTAGGCGCTGCGGCCTGCCTTGGAAGCCGCATCCTCGCCGCCTGGTCCTCCGAAGGTGTAAATGGGTATCTGGAGCACTTCCAGTTCACCGCCCGGTACGGCGAAATGAAGGGGACTTCCCGGCACCAGGTCACCCCAGCCGCGCTTGTCGAAGTACGCCCTGCCGCTTGCGGCCAGATAGCACTCTATATTCTTTTCGTGCTTGAGTTTCGCCCATAAACTGGCGTCGTCCACAGGGCTCTGATCGTCGTCCGGGCTGCCGACTGCGTCCGATGCGGAAGCGGGATTCATTTGGCCCCGTTCCACACGCGTTTTATTGATGAGTTCAGCTACTCTGGCGGTACTTCCTCCGGTTCGCAGCAGCCCTTCGGCAATAAGCATATCCAGTTCCGTCACTTTGAATTGCACCATGGCGCCGTTGTTGCCGTTGTCCAGATATGCCCGGTATCTCTTATGCGTATGAGACGAATAGTGATAGGCGCCTCGAGAAGGCGGAAAGGGACCCGGAACGCCCCAGTATTCGAAGTCGGTGCCGCTGTTTCGGGGGTAGGCGAGCACGGTCCCTGCCGTATGCGCGCCCGCTCTGTCGCGCTGCTCGCCCGCCACGATGGTTTCCATTCCATCTTCCGGTCCCACGATACGCCTGTCCGACGTATAAATGTCGAACACGGTACGGTCTGCAACCGGTTGGTTAAGCCAGTTCCGGAAACCGCCCGAGGTGTCTGCAGGGCCGATCGTACGATAATCGGCGCGAGACCATGAGCGTCCTTCCTGTCCCCATGCCTTGGTCGGATCCCATTCGAGTTCTCCCGAATCGTTTCCTACCGGGGCCCAGTCCTCCGTAATGCCCTGTTCGGCATGCTGAATTACCAATGCCCAGTTTGCGCTTGCCCGTTCGGCAGGCCTTCGTCCGACCGAGGCGATAAACCGCGCCATAAAGGAATGGGCCAGCCGGGCCAGGTCTTCATTGGTGACGGTAAGTCCGAATATCCAGTCGTCTGCAGCGGGAATGGCGAAGGAGTTGCTGTTGGCTATGGCGATCGATTCTTCCAGTTTCAGAAGGGCGAAATCCATAACCTCCGGGTAGGGTTTCAACTCCAGCGTGGTCAAATCCGAATGTTCATCCACCGTAAAACCCTGATCGTAGCGCAGCGCAATGTAGCCATGGCATAGACCCTGGATAAACTTGGCGAACGCCTTGAGCTTGGCCGCTTCTTCGAATGCCGATTCGTCCTGGTCGATGATAGACAACGCGTCCGAGGTGTTCGAAATGGCCAGATAGTTGTTGTCCCAGGGCGCCTTCATGGCGTTGGCATAGGCGAAGGTCGGACTGTTGTCGAACGCGACGCGCGGCTCCGAAGAGAGATGCCGCCCGGCGAAATTAGCCCACGAATAGGAATATTCGTCCGCGAGCGCCGTAAGGGGCATTTGCCCGTTTTGCCATACGTTGGCGCGCCAGAAGTCGAGAAAGGAACTCCCGACGAGATTGACCACATCGTCGGGGTCGGCCAGCACCTGACCTTTGTCGGGGCTGTTGGTGTTCTCGACTACCAGGTCCGCGCATCCGGCCCATGCTGCGACGAGCAAGGGAATGCATACAATGGTCCGCATTCTGCGCAACACGTTCATTATTGTATCCATTATTGTACCCATTATCGTATCGGCCGCCGGCTTAAAAATCGATGGTGACTCTGCCTGTAATGTTTCGGTAGTTCGGATAGCGGAACTGGTCCACGCGGAACAACGAGGCGTCTCCGCCCACCGTGGCGTTTTGGCTGGTCCGACCGGTTTCGGGGTCGAATCCCGAATAGTTCGTCAAGGTGAGCAGATTGCGACCGGTGACACCAAAGCGCACGCGATGTAACCCCAATGTGTTGTCGAACATTCGTAAGAGTTGCTGTCTGTCGAGGGAATATTCCACTGTGAATTCGCGCAGCTTCACATAGTCGCCTTTTTCGACGAAGTGGTTGTTTGTCCCGTTCGCGTGGTAGAGCGCCTGCATGTAATTGGCGGTCTTCTTGAGCGCGTCGGACGCACCTGCCTGATCCTGATCCCGATGCCGGTCGTCCCTGTAGCCCCACTGAGCCGTAGCGTTGTAGATATCGCCGCCTATCTGTGCATTCCAGAGCATATAGACGGTGATTCCGCGCCAGCGCAATGTGGTGTTTATTCCCAGATTATAGTCGGGGAGCGTATTGCCGATCCTGGAGAATGCCGTGCATTCCTCGTTCTCGAACAGAATCGGCATGCCCCATTCGTAGGACGTGTCGCCGCAGGGGGTCGTCATGTTGTTGCTTGAGGTTCCCCAAAGGTTTTTGGCGACGCCGTCCATATAGGTGTTGTCCGAACCGACCCATACCACATAGCCGTCGTCGTTAACCTGAAACTGATTGTTTGCAACGCCCGCGGGCAGTTCGTCCAGACCCGTCAGGAATTTGTCCCCGTACATGGCGCCCAGAATTTCTCCTTCCCGAATATAGAAGGCATTTTTGGGACCGCCCCGGAACGCCGGGGGAGCAAACTCGGTGATTTTCTGCCGCGTGCGATCGAAAACAACGCCTATGTCCAGACTGCTGGAAGCATTTCGGAACAACGACGTACGGATGGAGGCCTCGATGGTATTGGATTCGAGGGTTCCGGCATTTTGCCATTGCCCTTCATAGCCTGCCGAAGCGGACAATGGAACGAGCAACAACTGATCTTCCACCCTGGAATCCGCATAGACCAATTCGACAAATGCCTTGTCCCAGGCGGAAAATTCCATGCCCAGCTCGATTTCTTTCTGCAATTCGGGTTTGAGCAGTTTATTGCCGAGGGTCGATTTGGTCAGCTGGCCATTGGAAAGAAAAAACGTTTCGTACTGGCACTCGAAGCATGGACGCGCTCCTGCGGTGCCGTACGAAGCGCGCAGCTTGAATTCGGGGAGCGCATCCCCGGCGGGCCACCAGGTTTCTTCCGACAGGCGGTATGCGCCGCTGAGGCGGAAATAGGTTTGCCACCGCTCCTCCGCGCCGAAAAGCGAACTGCCATCGCGCCGCACTAATGCGTCGACGATGTAACGGTCGGCGTAGTCTGCGCCAACCAGGCCGTAAAAGCCCTCGGAACGGATCGTCGAATTGCTGGAGCTGATGGTTTTATCGTCGGTGTTCACATTGGAAAGGTCCGAAAGCCCTGCCGTCGCCAGCCCTCTGCCGCTGACGAACTCCGCCTCATTGCTGAAATCTTCCTTTGCCCAGCGGAACTGCGTGCGGGCGACCAGGCGATCGAATTGCTTCCGAAAGGAAGCCGTCACGTTGGCGTTCAGGGCGGAGGACAGGGCATTACTCCGATCGATTTCGCCTCCTTCCTTGCTATTGTTGCCAATCTGTTGATAGCCCTTGTCGTAAAACTCCAGGCCATCGCGGTCCGAGCGGTCGAAACTCAGATTGGCTTCAAGGTCGAACCAGTCTATGGGCTTCCAGCTTTGCCGAAAGTTGCCGTATATACGAGAACGTTTTTGGACATTATCGACGTTCTCGATAATGTAGAGCGGGTTGTCTTCAATAGATAAAGGATCGGCCCGCACCTTGAGTTCGCCGTTTTCGTCGCGCTCCTCAAGACTTACTGCGGGGCTGGTGAACATGATGCCGAAAAACGGATTTATATCCACATCGTTTGGAGCGTCACGCCTGGAGGTCGAGTAGAAACTCGAGAGGGAAACAGCCAACGAACGTTTCAGGCGATGATCCATATTAAGGCGAACGCTCTTTCGATTATATCCTTCCTGGCCGACAATGACGCCTTCCTCTGTCAGGTTCGAAAACGAAAAGAGAAAGTTGGTCGCTCTCGTATTGCGGCTTATTGCGATGGAATTGGTCCACGTATTACCCGGTTTGAAAAATTCCTCGAACGCGTTATAGGTTGCCCCCGGATACGGATTGTCAATAAAGGATACCGCCGTAGTTCCATCGATGACGGTTGCGGATCCATAAGGGATATCGTTCCCGTCCGCATCGACAAAAGAGGTTCCGGCGGCGTTCATCCGATAATTGTGCGAATTATTGGGAATAAATCTGCTGGTCATAAAATTGGCGCCGACCTCGTTGCGGATCGTCACGCGTGTCTGGTCTATAGGGATATGATTGCCCCGCTTGGTCGAAATCTGGAGGACTCCGTTTTGCGCGCGGGATCCGTAGAGCGACGATGCGGAAGCGCCCTTGACGATCTCTATGTTCTCGATATCCAGCGCATCGATGTCTACCTGATCGGCGCCGAGAATGACGCCATCGACAATGTAGAGTGGCTGCGAACTTCCCGAAATGCTGGTAGAGCCGCGCAGTCGCACGGAAATGCCGTCGCCCGGCTGCCCGCTTTGAGCGATTACGCTGGCGCCGGCCACTTTCCCGTGCAGGCCGTGAAGGGGGCTGCGCGCCGGCGCGAGTTCAACCAGGTCTTTATCGACCTGATCTACCGAGAAGGCAAGCTTCTTTTTCGGCGTGGCTTCAGCCACCCCTGTTACGACGACCTCGTCCAGATTGAAAAAATCCTCGACAAGCACAAAGTGCTCCGTCATTTCCCCGGGCGAGAGGGTGACCGTCCGGGTCTGCGGCGAGAACCCGATATACTGGACCCTGAGATCGGCGGACTGCCCTGCATAATCGGAAGGCGCCTCAAAAGAATAGCGGCCTTCAATATCTGTCGAAGCGCCAAGCAGCAAATCGGGAATGGATACGTTTGCCCCGATAAGCACCCGGTTATCGGTATCCGTTACGGTCCCGGATATCGTCACATTTTGCGCTGTCGCCACGATCGGAAGCAACAGGAGCAGTGTCAGGCATGAAATTTGCGACTTTCTTATCATGTTATTTCCCGCTCAGTGAGCGCAAAGTATACACACCCGCGAAAAACTTTGCCAGATTTCGCGCCTGGTTATTTGTGCGGATTGCCCGAATCATGACGAATCCATCATGAAAAAAATCTTTCCGGTTCGAGGCCGCTTCGCGCGTTTCATGGTGGTGGCAGGGGGGCTTCTTTTGCTGATCCCCCTCACGTGGATGTTCCGGGAGGTGCGCAGCGCCCAAATCGAGAAGGCCCCCCAGGTACACCGGGCAAAGGTGGTCTCGGCAGCGCTGGATCGCATCGACCGCGACTTTGGGGTTATGCAGCGCGATCTCTTCGAGCGCGCCGGACGCGTTGCCTCCGCCCCGGCGGTCATAGAGGCTCTTGCTGCGCAGGGAGCGTTTGCACAGCCCGATTCGGCGGCGCTCGCGCGCTATTTTTCCGCCATGGCGGTACCCTATGGGACATCGGTCGAGCTGTACACCCCGGAGATGGAGCTGGTGGCCTGGAATGGATTCAGCATGCCCATGGATACCGCTCCGGCTTCGGCAGGATTCCCTGCCGGGCTGCACACGGGCATTGCACAAGACGGGGCATTTCGTCAGGCGATCGTTGCGTGGCGTCCGATAGCGCGCGACGCCCACGTTCTGGGCGTGGTCAGGGCAATGCGCCTTGTGGAGTATGCCCCCCCGGTCCACAACGAATATATCAAGGATGTGAGCCTCGTTCCCAAATGGCGAAGACTGGCGAAACTGCCTGTGGAGTTGACATTCGATGTGTCCGTTGGAGAGGCTGCCGCGTTCTCGCGATTGCTGCAGGGCGCGGATGGCGCGGTGCTGGGCCGTGTTACGGTAGGCGCTCCTTCCGTCGGACAAATGAGGGCCCTGGATGCTGTGCTGCCCAATCATCTCATGGCGCTTTGGACCGCATTGTTTCTCTTCTGGACGATGGGCGGGATGTGGCGCCTGTATCGCCGGGAGCTCCGGCGTTTGCACGAGAAACCGAGCCTGAACAGGTGGTGGGCTGTCGTCGGAGGCTTCGCGGTGTGCGCTGTATACTGGTGGTCGATTCGCTTCATCCTGCTGGAGATGAACGTTCCGTCCCGGTGGCAACAAGGCAAGACGCCGCTTGCTCCGCTTTTCGACCCGGCGCATCTTTCGTCCGGATTGTTCGGGGGGATGCTTGGCTCCACCGGCGAATTGCTGATCGCCGTGCTGTTTCTGGTTGCTTTTTCCGGGGCGTTTCTGGAATGGGTCGGCGCGCTCAACAGAGCGCGAGACTGGCTGTTCCGCCCGCGTCGCCCTTCGTGGACGGTTTTTGCAGGCGTGGCGGCGGCATGCACAGGCATCCTTGCAGGTTTGCTGTTCGTGGCGACGCTCGTGGTACGGCAGGTGGCGTTGCACAGCTCGTTCGACTTTTTCGACAAGGGGGGGCTTATTCCCGATCTGCATCTGCTGGTCGTTTTTTGCACGCTTGTGCTGATGCAGATCGGCGCGATCCTGCTTGCCGCGGGGGTGACATGGCTGGCGGCTACGGAAGCGCTTCAGCGGTTGCCGTCCCGGAAGTTTTCCTGGACCTTCGGGATCGTTGCGGGATGCTCCGTGGCCGTACCTGTCGCCGCAGCGTATATGCTTACCCCGATCGGGACCGTGCTGCCCCTTGTCGTGTTGGGCTATATGCTTGCAGCGGTTTTCGGGCTGGTGTGTCTTGTTATGTTGCGGCCGGTTCGGCTGACGGATCTGGTCACGCTTCGGTATGTTTTTCCGCTGGTTTTTCTTGTGACCTTTCTGCTGTACCCCATGTTTTATCTGGGGCTGGACGCCAGCCGGCATGTGCGCATGATTGCGGCTACGGAGGCATTCGCTCGAGGCGAGGGGCCGCGCGTCTCTTTTGCGGAAGGCGGCACGCCGATATCCGGCGTGTTGTTGCCTTCCGGTTCGAACGACGCCCTGTTCGATACGTTTTCCGCGGCAGAGTTTCGCGATGGTTTTCTGGTTCGGAGCACCGGACGCGATTTCGGACGGTACCGGCTCCCGGAAGACGTTGTGCAGGCGCTGTTGCGTCAACCGGCTGTTTGGAAGAACGAGCGATGGGAAGGAGGCGCCTGGCAGAGCTACTATCTGCGTGGAGAACCTGCGCCGGCAATGGATTCATTGCCGGGCGCGATGCAGGTGTTTGCCGTGCGCGCCCCTCGCGTTACGCTCTTCGATCACTTGTATTACCTGTTGCGCCTGACCATGGGCGGTCTTGTGATCGGTTTGTTGTGTTACATGGCTGGCGTTTGGGTTCGTCACCGGAGGGGGTTATTGCCGGCTGTCCATATTCGTTTCCGGGACAAGGTGCTGAACGCGCTTATCGGGATCGGCATTATCCTCGTAGGTCTTGTGGGCGTGGTGGGAGAGCAAGCGGTCACGGTCGAAAGCAGGCACTCCGTACAGCGGTGGCTCCACCGGCACCTCGATCGCGTCGAACAGGTGCTGGCGGCAGAAGCGCGTAGCGGCGAACATCCATCCAGCGTGCTTGACCGCATCCATATCGATTCGCTGGCGGCCCGCGTAGGCATTGACCTGAATATATATGAAGGGTATACGATCTCTCGCCTCAGTCGTCCGCAATTGATTCGCGACCGGCTTGTAGATCGGCGGTTGCCGATCGAGGCGTACAAGGCGCTGTACACCGACGCCGATCGGGTTACGTTCACCGACGAACGCGTAGGAAGTTTTACGTATATGGCGGGATTCAAGGCGCTTCCCGGAGAGGAGGGCCGCCCGCGTTATGTCGTTTCCACACCCATTCTTCCCGAGCAGGAAATCATCGAGGAGGAACGCGCGGATACCGTCGCGTACCTTTTCGGTTCGTTGTTGCTTCTGGTGCTGCTTGTCGTGTTGACGGGGCTGTTGCTTGCGAACGCCATATCGAAGCCCATTGCCCGGCTTCGATCCGGTCTGAAGGCGGTTGCCGTGGGGCGTTTCGGCAACACGCTCCCTGTCGATTCGCGCGATGAGATCGGGGAACTTGTCGAAACATTCAATGAAATGCAGCAACAGCTTGCCGAGAGTCAAATCAAGCTGGCCCGGCAGGAACGGCAACTTGCGTGGCGGGAGATGGCGCGGCAGGTGGCGCACGAAATCAGGAATCCGCTTACCCCCATGAAACTGTCCGTGCAGCACCTGCGGCAAGCGTTCTCGGACCGGGTCAACGAGCCGGGCGCCCGGAACAGATTCGGTCAGGTTTTCGATCGCATTACGGCTACGCTGATCGAGCAGATCGATTCGTTGGCGCGTATTGCGAGCGAATTTCATGCGTTTGCCCGGATGCCCTCCCGCGAGATGCAGCGTATAGATATGAATGACGTGATTCGGGAAGCCATCTCCCTGATGCAGGAAGAAAGCGAGATCGGTATCCGATCCGATTTATCCGAGGCCCCGCTTTTTGTCGAAGCCGACCAGGCGGAATTGCGCCGAACCTACATCAACCTGATCAAAAACGCCCTCCAGGCGATTCCGACGCCGGAAACGGGCAAGGTAGAGGTGCGCACCGAACGGGAAGAGGCAGCCGGACAGGCATGGGGATGCAGCTACGTGGTCGATAATGGATCGGGGATTGAGGAAGCGGTGGGCCAGAAAATTTTTGAACCGCACTTCTCGACGAAAACGAACGGCACCGGACTTGGGTTGGCTATTGTGAAGAAGAGTGTTGAAGAGATGCGGGGAACCATCGGGTTTACGACAGAGGTCGGCAAGGGGGCCATTTTCCGGGTGCGTTTTCCCTTGATCGACGACAACGCGCCCGTTTCCTGAACCTTTCCTGCACGCCTTGCGTTCGAGGGCTCGGGAAGACCCGTTGTCGCACTGCCCCTCATGTCCGCGGTTGTATGCCTCGCTGAGGATACATCTCCGGGATATGTACGGCGACGTTCCCGACAAATTATCCGTATGCGGATTGGCTTTATACGTAAGCCTGTCCGATCTTTACGGATACGTTACGGTTTCCACCCACGATCTTTTCCAACGCCTGCAATGTTTCGTCGATTCACTGGACGAAGCGATTCGGGAACACGCCGGAAGCATTTTATGCCCACCGTACGCTACGGGCTGATGTTCCGGCGGCAGGCGTGGATTGGTTAGACCTGGCCTGTTGAATTGCGCGTAATTGTCGTAGGAGCAGGTGAAGTGGGCTACGATGTGGCCCGCATGCTGTCACGCGAGGAGCATGACGTCGTGGTCATTGACCAGGACGCCGACGCCATCCGGCATGTTCATGAGAAACTCGACGTGATGGCCATTGTCGGTAATGGCACCTCCTCGGAGGTGCTTGCCGAGGCAGGTATAACCAGGGCGGATATGCTGATCGCAGTAACGCCCGTGGACGAGGTGAATATCATTGCCTGTATGCTGGCGGACCGGCTCGGCGCATCCACGACGATCGCCCGTGTCCGGTCCGATGAAATCACTCGCGCCCAGTCTGTGCTCAAGACGAGCGATTTCGGGATCGATCTTGTCATCCACCCGGAAGAAAGCGCCGCGAACGAGGTGGTCTGGCTGGTGCGCCGCGCCAGCGCCACCGACATTCTCGATTTCGCCGATGGCCGGTTGCAGTTGATGGGTCTCCGGGTTGATTCCGATGCCCCCGTCGCAGGTGAAAAACTCCAGGATATAGCGGCGGCGCATAGCTCTGTGCAGTTTCGCGTAATGGGCATTAGCCGGGGCGCCCGTACGATTATTCCCGGGGGCAACGATACGCTCCAGAAAGGCGACCAGGTTTTCGTGCTTGCCTTGCCGAAATACATGGGGTATATCTCTACTATGATGGGCAAGGCGAAAACCCGGGCGAATCACATCATGATTCTTGGCGGGACCGCAGTGGGCGTGGGCGTTGCTTCCCAGTTCGGCCGCGAAAAGAACAAGGCCGTGAAACTTATCGAGTCGAACAGGGAGCGGGCGGCGAAACTGGCGGAGGCGCTACAGAATGTGCTCGTCATCCACGGCGCCGCCACCGATATCGATTTACTGGTTCAGGAAGGGCTGGGCGAGATGGACGCCTTTGTGGCGGTTACGGACGACGAAGAATCGAACCTGGTCTCTTGTCTTATGGCCAAACATCTCGGCGTCAGGAAGACCGTGGCGTTGCTTTCCAAGAATACGTACATCCCGATCAGTCAGAGTATCGGCCTGGATGCGGCTGTCAGTAAAAAACTGGCCGTATCCCGAGAGATTCACCGGTATCTGCGCGGAACGCATGTACGGAGCGTAGCCACCATTCATGGTCTGGACGCCCAGATTGTCGAAATCGAGGCCAAACCTCGGTCGTGGATATCCGGAAAACCTCTCAAAGAACTGCAACTGTTGCCTGGAGCGCTCATTGGCGCCGTGTTGCATAACGGCGAAGCATGCATTGCCACCGGGGATACGCACATAGCCGCCGGGGATCGGGCTATCGTGTTCGCCATGCCCTCCCGCATGGACGACATCGAGCGGAAGTTCGCCGCCAAGGATACGCTCAAGTCCGCGAAGCGCTGAGCGAAGCGGTTTTGATCAGAATATCCTAATATGTGGTTCGTTCGGCGTAAAAGCATGTCCGAAACTCCATGACATCCCTTCTATACCGTCGTTCCGGAAGCGCGCCATGCACCTTCATATAAAGGCCGTTTGCGCTACCCTTGGCACGCTGCTCATGTTTTTGGGCGCGGCGCTGCTATTGCCGATGGCCGTCGGGATATACTATGGCGAGGCGGCATGGTGGACGTTCGGCGTTACGGCAGCGTTTTCCTGCCTGACCGGATTTGCGATGTGGCGCGGCCTGAAGAATTTTTCCGGGCATCTCGGCATACGGGAAGGATTTGCCGTGGTGGCCCTTTCCTGGTTTGTGCTATCGCTGGTCGGCTCGGTCCCGTTCGTTCTGGGCGGTGTGCTCGATTCCTACGCCGACGCCTTTTTTGAAACGATGAGCGGGTTTACCACGACCGGCGCCACGATTCTCGGAGGCGGCGGCAACCCGGCGATATCGGAGATTCCTCATGCCTTTTTGTTCTGGCGCAGCCTTGCCCAATGGTTGGGGGGGATGGGCATTATCGTCCTCACCCTTGCGATTCTGCCTATTCTGGGCATTGGCGGCATGCAGCTTTTCAAAGCGGAAGTTCCAGGGCCGTCCGCTGACAAAATCACCCCCCGCGTACGTGAAACAGCCCGGCGCTTGTGGTTTATTTATGTCGGTTTTACGGCGGCTCAGGTTCTGTTCCTGCTGCCGGTCATGTCGCTTTTCGACAGCATCAATCATGCCTTCACCACGATGGCCACCGGCGGGTTTTCCACGCAGGACGGTTCCATCGGGGACTATGGTTCTGCCTATGTGGAATGGGTCATTACCGTATTCATGTTTATCGGGGGCGTGAATTTTGTTTTGCATTACCACATGCTGAAGGGGCGCGCCGGTCTGCTTTTCAAGGACGCCGAGTTTCGGGTGTATACGGCCATTGCTCTTGCGGCGATGCTGCTGGTCGCCATCGGTATCTGGGACACGGCGGTGGACGTCATGCCATGGGCCGGGCGCGAAGCGGGCGCCTTCGAGGGGTATGCCTCGCTGTCGGATGCGTTACGCCGGGCAGCCTTTCAGGCGGTTGCCATCATGACGACGACCGGGTACACCATTGCGGACTATCAGATATGGCCCCCGCTTGGCGTAGGCATCATCTTTCTATTGTTTTTTTGCGGCGGCATGGCCGGTTCGACGTCCGGCGGGGTCAAAATTATCCGGCACATGCTGATGTTCAAAAATTCCTTTCGCGAGATCAGGCAACTGTTGCATCCTGCGGCAGTCATCCATGTGCGTTTGGGCGGGGATGTCGTGCCCAAAGATATCCTGAGCAACGTACTTTCGTTCATAGTGCTCTATGTGGGGGGTATCGGGTTGGGCACGATGATCATGTTCGTGCTGGGCCTTGATCTCCTCAGTGCATTCAGCGCCGCCATTGCAAGCGTCGGCAATGTCGGCCCGGCCTTCGGTTCCGTTGGCCCTGTCGGCAATTATGCGGACATTCCTGCGATTGGGAAGTGGGTGCTTTCTTTGCTGATGATGGCCGGCCGACTGGAGTTGTTTACCGTGCTCATCATACTGGCGCCGGCGTTCTGGAAGCGGTGACGGACCGGCGCGATGTCCCGCAGGGCACTGGAGCACCCGCAGGGTTTATCCCGAAAAGTCGCGGTAGCCGAAGTAGTGCAATACGTACTTCATTTTGGCCGCCTTGAGCGCTCCGAATCCCGGTAGCGCGCGTACCCGCTTCTCGATCACGGCGAATGGAACTCCGTCACTCCAGATACGCGAGGCGTCCCCATCGTAGGTATCCGTCACAAAGCGGGCCACCTTTTGCGTGTATTCGGCCATCTTGTTGGTAAAGCGATGTACGGCCGGCGTTTCTGCGAACAGGGCTTGCAGTTTCTCGGGGTCCATGTCCGCAATCCGCGAAAGATCCAGATGACCAAGGCGGTCGTGCAGGCGGATCGGCCCCGTGAAAGCATATTCCGCCCGAACCCGCTGATCGTAAAGCAGACCGAGCAATGCCCCGGTCGGGTTATTGCGCAGGAAAGCGTCCGCATCGGGTTCGCCGGTCAGCGTGCCTTCGTCTCTGAAGCGGTCCATCATGCGGCTTAGCCCTCCTCCGAGATGGCTGTAGTCAAGGTGGACGATGCGAAGGGTTTCGTTGGTTTCTGTCATGGACTCAGCGCAGGTGTTTTGCGGCTTCTTTTGCGAAATACGTCAGGATAATGTCGGCGCCGGCCCGCCGGATAGCCGTCAGGGATTCCATCATGGCTTCCTGCCGGTCGACCCATCCGTTTCGCGCCGCTGCGGAAAGCATGGCGTATTCTCCGCTCACATGGTATGCGGCTACGGGAACGGTCGAATATTGTCGCACCCGGTAAATCACGTCCAGGTAGGGGAGGGCAGGCTTGACCATCACCATATCAGCGCCCTCCGCAAGGTCCAATTCGAGCTCGCGAAGCGCTTCCTCTCCGTTGGCGGGGTCCATCTGGTACGTTTTTTTGTCTGCGGGGATGTCTTTGCCGCTCCCTGGCGCGGAATCGAGGGCGTCCCGGAAGGGGCCGTAGAAGGCGGATGCATATTTGGCCGTGTAGGCAAGAATGGCGACCTCTGTATGCCCGCGGGCGTCCAGCGCGTTGCGTATCGTTTTCACGCGCCCGTCCATCATATCCGACGGGGCGACGATATCTGCCCCTGCACCGGCTTGCACGACAGCCATGTCGGCCAGCAGTTCCAGGGTTTCATCGTTTTGTACGCGTCCTTTTCGCACGATTCCGTCGTGGCCGTCCGAAGAGTACGGGTCCAGGGCCACATCCGTGATGACCAGCATCGTCCCCGCCGCCTCTTTGGCTGCTCGAATGGCCCGCGGGATAAGGCCCTCCGGGTCCAGCGATGCGCTTCCTTGCGCATCTTTCAGTCCGTCCTCGATCTTCGGAAATAGCGCAATGCCCGGAATGCCGAGTTCGGCCAGTTCGCGCACCTCCTTTGCCATTTCATCGAGACTCAACCGGTATTGGCCCGGCATGGAGGCGATTTCCTCGCGGACGCCCTTGCCTTCGACCACGAACAACGGCGCAATCAGGTGATCTGTCGCAAGATGTGTCTCCCGGGCCAGCCGGCGTATGCCGGGATTCGCTCGTAACCTTCGCGGGCGGATACGCATTGAAACAGGGGGTGAAACGGCGCATGGAGATGCGCTATGAAACATAACCGGTTATTTTGCGGCGCCACCGCGTACCTTCCGGACTATCCATAATTTCGACATTCATCTCGTCGAGTTGGTCCCGGAGGGCGTCGGCCCGTTGGAAATCGCGCTGCGCACGGGCCTCGGCGCGTTGACGCAGCAGCTCTTCCACCTGCCGGGAAAACGGGTCCTCCTCGGCGTCGGATTCGGGGGTTTGGCTCGCTTCATGGAGGGCCTCCTGACGCACAACGCCCAGCAGGCTGTTGATTTTTTCCAGCCAGGTTTTTGCGGATTGCGCCGGGCCGGCGCTAATCTCCTGTCCGGACCTGAGAATCAATTTTGCTCCTTCAATGGAGGCGGCGATGGCTTCCGGCGTATTCAGATCGTCCAGCATGGCCTCGAGTGCGCGTTCGTACAACTCCTCGAGCGGTTCCGCCAGATGGTTCTTGCCGGATGCGCCGCGAGCGATTCCATGCTCTGCGAGCTCCATGGCCTCTTCGAACCGCTGGATATGTTTTGCGCACGCCTGGAGCTGGTCGAAGGTGAAATTGAGGGGTTTCCGGTATTGCCCCGAGATCAGCGCCAGACGAAGTGCGAGAGGGTGTATGCTGTTTCCTCCTTCCGATTCGGGGCCGACGAGGTCGCGGACGGTGAAAAAATTCCCTGCGCTTTTAGCCATCTTTTCGCCCTCCACCTGCAAGAAGCGCGTGTGCAGCCAGTACCGGGAAAACGGCTTGCCGGTAAGACACTCGGCCTGCGCTATTTCACATTCGTGATGGGGAAATTTGTTGTCCTCGCCTCCCGTGTGAAGATCGAAAGACGCTCCGAGATAGACCTGCGCCATAGTTGAACATTCGATATGCCATCCCGGAAATCCCCATCCCCACGGGCTGTGCCATACCATGAGATGGCCGGGGTCCTTCTTCCATAGCGCAAAATCCCGCGCGTCTCTTTTTTCCGGGTCCTGCACCACATCGCGGACGCCCTCGTCCAATGGGTTCGACAACAGATTTCCGGATAACTTGCCGTATTCCGGGAAGGAAGTTACCGAAAAATAGACGCCTTGCGCCGTTTCGTAGGCATGCCCCTTTTCCAATAGCCGGACCACATCGCGGATTTGATGCGCTACGTGATCTGTAGCTCGCGGGCGCACATCGGGTTCGCGGAGATTGAGCGCCTGCCAGTCGGACAGCAGCGTGTTCGTATAGTAGCGCGCCAGATCCCAGATATTCGCAAAGCGTTCGCCTTCTTTCGAGCGCAGCGCTTTCGTCATGCGGTCTTCCCCGTCCGCATCCGCGATGTCGTCTTCGGTAAGGTGTCCTACATCCGTGATGTTTGTAACATAGGTCGTTTTCCAACCGATGGCTTGTGCGGTTCGCAGTACGAGATCGGCGGTCAGAAACGAGCGGAAATTCCCGATATGCGCATAGGAATAGACCGTGGGGCCGCATGCGTAGAATCGCAGATGGCCGGGATGGGCCGGTTCGATGGCCTCCGTGCTTCGCGTCAGCGAATTGTACATGCGGAAGATTTTTTCCGGCATTTGGGCGTGCTATGGAGTTGCGATTCGGATTCCGTACGAGCCGATATATAACGGCAGGACGTCGCGGAAGTGCCTGCATAAAAACCGGGCATCTTCCGGCAAAGGCCTTGTTTCGATGCGGGCTGCTTTGGGCTTATAATGTTTATTGCCGGATCATTTCCCAAACGAGATGATGAATTTCAGGCAGGATCAATTGCTCGATCGCCAGGCGCACGGCATGTACCGAACCCGGAAGGGAAAAGACAAGCGTATTGCTCCACATTCCCGCCGCAGCGCGCGAAAGCATGGCGCCTGATCCGATTTCTTCATAGGAAAGCATCCGGAAAATCTCGCCGAATCCCGGCAGCGTTCGCTCGAATTTCCGGGTTACGACCTCAATGGTTGTGTCCCGCCGGCTAATGCCCGTGCCGCCAGTGGTCATAATCACCTCGCAACGCGCAACCAGTTCGTCCAGCGTCAATTCGATGCGTTTCGGGTCGTCGGGTACGATGCGGGCTTCTACGATCTCGACGCCGGCTTCCGCAAGGGTTTCCACTATGTATCGACCGCTGGTATCCGTCGCTTCCGTCCGCGTATCGCTGACCGTAATCACCCCGGCGCGCACGGGGGTGTTTTGCGCGGCGTGTTTGTGTTCGTCGTAGCTCACGGATGCTTCGCCGCTTCTTTTTCGTTATACCAGCGCGGCGGATCGTATCCCCCCTGGCCCCAGGGAGCGCATCGCAGGAGGCGGTGAATAACCAGGACCGTTCCTTTCAATGCACCGTATTTCTCGAGGGCCTCCACGGCGTATTCCGAACATGAGGGCGTGTAGCGGCAACTGGACGGCATGTGCGGAGACAGCACGTACTGGTAGAAGCGCACCAGTCCTTTGAGGAAGATGCGTGGAATACGCGCCACGTATGTGATTGTACGGCTCATGAACGCAAGGTTGCGGGCGGAGGTATCCTGTAGAGAACCGTTCGGCAGGGATTCCGTGTAATTCGGCGAGGACAACCCCGGTTCCTGCGCACCGGTATTATACAATTTGTGCGGGGCGCTCTAAGAAGCCCTCATGCGGCGGCAAAACCGAATGTGGAATCATGGACAGGAATGAATTACTCGAACAGGTGAAATTCGGTCCCGATGGACTGGTTGCAGCACTGGCGCAAGACCACGAAACGGGTGAGGTGTTGATGCTTGCCTGGATGAACCGGGATACCCTGCAACGCACCCTCGAAGAGAACGTCATGACGTACTGGAGCCGTTCTCGCCAGGAAGTCTGGGTGAAGGGTCAAAGCAGCGGTCATATTCAGGAGGTCATGGAAATCCGGATCGACTGCGACGGCGATGTGCTTCTCTTTAAGGTGAGGCAGCATGGAGGAGCTGCCTGTCACACCGGGCACAAATCGTGTTTTCATCGCCGGTACGAACAGGCGCGTCTTATTACGGACAGCGAGCGCGTGTTCGATCCGGATGAAGTGTACGGGTAGTCCCGTGAAGAGGCGCCCGGCGCGTTCTTTGTCTTCCGCCTGCGTTTTCGCACAAGGCGCCGAAGACGTTCGTTCTCTCTGCACAACAGATTATTCAGGATACCCTGAACTTCGCAGACTTGATCAGAGTATCCTATGGCTATGATGCGACGTACCAAAATTGTTTGTACCCTGGGGCCGTCTTCGTCCGACCCCGGCACGATCGGGGAGTTGATCCGGGCGGGTATGGATATTGCCCGGCTCAATTTTTCTCACGGCAGTCACGACGATCATGCCCGGCTTATCCGTTATGTGCGCGAGGCAGCTGACGACCAGGGGAAGGTGGTGCCCATTCTCCAGGATCTGCAAGGCCCCAAAATCCGGCTCGGGCCGATCAGGAACGATGTAGTGCCTGTCGGTAAAGGGCAGCGGTTAACGCTGACTACCGAACCCATCGAATACGGCACAGCCGAGCGGGTGCAGGTCACGTACGATTTTCTGGCGCAGGATGTCAGCGTGGGCGGGCGCATTCTGGTCGACGACGGCTTGCTTGAATTGCAAGTCGTGGACATTATCGACGCCGATGTCGTTACCGAGGTGATTGTCGGCGGGCCTTTGTCTTCCCGCAAGGGGGTCAATCTTCCCGACATCAAAACGTCTGCGCCGGCGCTTACTGCGAAAGATCAGCGCGACCTTGCATTCGGCTTGGCGCAGGATGTGGATATGATCGCCCTGTCGTTCGTGCGCGACGAATCCGACGTAACCGACTTGCTGCAACGCATACGCGCATCGGGCAAAGACATCATGGCGTTAGCCAAAATCGAGAAACCGGAAGCCGTCCGCCGTTTCGACGCCGTCCTGGAGGCAAGCGAGGGCGTCATGGTGGCGCGCGGGGATCTGGGCATCGAAATGCCTATCTCACAGGTGCCATCCACGCAGAAAATGATCATCCACAAGTGTATTGTGGCTGGCAAGCCGGTGATCACCGCTACGCAGATGCTCGAGAGCATGATCAATAATCCTCGTCCGATGCGGGCCGAGGCAAGCGATGTCGCCAATGCGGTGCTTGACGGGAGCGACGCGGTTATGCTTTCCGGTGAAACGGCGGTGGGGAAACATCCGGTTCGAGTCGTCGAAGTCATGTCCCGGATTGTCGAGGAAGCCGAACGGCACCGGTGGCAATACCAGAACCCGCTTTCCAAGCCGGTGGAGCGCCGTTTTATTTCCGACGACGTTACGGAATCGGTAAGCTTTACGGCGGTCGATCTGGCCGAGCAGGTAGGCGCTACCGCCATCGCTTGTCTTACGGCCACGGGAACTACGGCGCGCGCGATCTCCCGTCATCGTCCCGGGATGCCTCTCCATGCCTTCACTGACGACGAAAGAGTGATGCGCCGGTTGCACCTTCTGTGGGGAACAACATCGTTCCTGATCCCGTTCCAGAAAGGTACCGACGAAGGAGTCCAGTGTGTCCATTCCGTCTTGCGAGAGCAAGGTCTGGTCCGTTCCGGGGACCTGATCGTTATTACGGCAGGGATGCCGTTGCCTGCAAAGGGGCGAACCAACATGATTCAGGTAAGCCGCATATAGTATCAGGATACCATTCCCCGCTTTCTGGTCGGGGTCCTTCGCGTTTTCTCTCTTTCCTGCGCAGCACATTCGCCTGCCGCTTTATGCCGCCTTCCGTTCGCACCGGCGCCTGTCTCTTTGCTGCGATCCTGTTTTTCGCTGTAGCCGGCTGTGGGGGCAATTCTTTCGTTGGGAAGCATTACGACAATTTCACCTCCTATTACAACACGTTCTATAACGCAGAGCAGGACTATAAGAATGGCGTTCAAGCCATGGAGTCCTCCGAACAGCCTGTAGACCGGACACAGTATCTTGGCATCTTCGGCGGCCCGCCCCGGGCGGGCGGTAATGTCAATTTTCAGAATGCGATAGAGCGAAGCGCCAACGTGCTGCGGGACCACCCGCGCTCCAAATGGGTGGACGATGCGCTCATACTTATCGGAAAATCCTATTTCTATCAGCAAAATTATGTAGGAGCCGAGCAGAAATTCCGCGAGGTAATTGCTTTCGAAACCAGTCTTGAAGACGATGCCCGGATATGGCTGGCCCGGACACTGATGGCCGCGCGCGCCTACGAATCGGCGCAGGAACACCTTGCGAGCAGCCTGGACAGGGAAAATATGTCCCGGCGATCGGTGGCGCGTCTGCGCCTTGCTCTCGGCGAACTTTCCGTTAAACAGGGGGATTTCGAAACAGCGGCTACTGAACTTGAAGCCGCCTTGCCGGATGTGCGCAGCAACGATCTCCAGGCTAAAGGCGCCTTTTTGCTCGGGCAGGTGTACGAAACACTGGAGCGGTACGAAGAAGCGGTCGAGGCCTACAGGCGCGTGCTCAAGGCGCGTCCTCCGTATGAACTTGACTATGCCGCGTCGTTGAGTGCCGTGCGCGTACAGGGTATACACCTTGATGGGGTTGCGGCGCTTGAAACATTGCGTCGCATGGATCGCGACGACAAGCATTATGACCGGCGCTTCGAACTCGCGTACGTGCGCGGCCGTATTTATCATGCGCAGGAACAACCCCAGGACGCCCTTGCCATGTATCGGCATATCCTGTATGAGGGAGAAAGCACAGGGCAGGCTATCCGGGGGCTGACCCATTACGCGCTGGCCGAACTGTACCGGGATGTTTTCACGGATTACCTTCTTGCCGCGGCGCACTTCGATACGGCCCGCACAGCGATTCCTTCTTCCTCGTCAGGCTCCGGGCAGTCCGTGCAACACGCTCCCGAAGCCGTGACGGATGCGGCTGATCAGGCCGAAGTGTTCGCCAGTTTCGCCAATGTGCGCACTACCATTGCGCATATGGATTCGCTGCTTGCGTTGGGACGCTTGTCCGACGAGGCATTCGATGAGCGTATTCTTGCCTTGCAACAGCAGAAAGCCGAGGAACTTGCCGAAGAGCGCCGGCGCGCAGAACAACTGCAAGCAGAACGCGGCTTTCAGGATGCGGCTTCCCGGACCGGCGTACAAGGCGCGGGCGGAGGTTCCGATGCCGCCAACGCCGGCGAGGCCGGTTTTCTGTCTCACCGGGATCGTACCCGCGTACAGGAAGCGCGCTTGAACTTTGTGGCGCGCTGGGGCGAGCGCCCCCATGTGCCCAACTGGCGCCGTACAGAAGCCGTGTCGATTGCCTTGAGCGAGGCAGAGCATCCCGATTCCAGAGAGGGAGCGGCTTCGGCGGGCGATGGCGACGGTATAGGGATGTATGCGTTGCCATTGATCGATATCTCGGAGGTTCCGCGTGATTCGCTGAGTCAGGCGATAATGGAAGAGGAACGGGCGCTGTCCCGGTACGAACTGGGGAATGTCCTCTTTCTTTCGATGAATGAGCCGGATTCCGCGGCAGTCTGGTATCGCATGGTGATTGAGAAAAATGCCGATACGGAAGTTGCTCAGCGCGCGTTTTACGCACTGGCCGAAGTGCAGCGCTCATTGGGCGATCTCGCCAGTGCGCAAGGGATATACAGGCAGGTGTTGTCCGATTATCCGGATTCCGATTTTGCGGCCAGAGTCCGCATAGAGCTTGGTCTTGAGCCGGTGGAAACGCTCGACAGTCTCGCCGTGGCGCTGGAAGAATATGACGAGGCTGCGATGCGATGGCGTCGCGGGGCCTACGAAGAAGCGATGAACCGCATGGTGCTGATCGCTTCACGATATCGAAATACGGAGGTGGCGCCGAGGGCGCTGTTTGCAGCGGGACGCATTTATTTCGAATGGGCAGCCTCCGATTCGCTGGATGTGTTTGGTCCGTTGCCCATAGAGTTATCCGATTCGGTGCTTGCGCAGGCAGGCATTCTGGCGCTCGCTCCGGCCTCTTCCTCTTCGGCAGACACGCTGCTGGCTGAAGAACAGGAAGCCAACACAGGCTTTCCTCCGGAAGATTCGGAAGAGTACGCTACCCCGGATACGATGGTGGTTGCACCACCCGCGAGCGACATTGCGCCGGAAAGCGATCTTCTGGCTTCCGCCGACACGGATATCATTGACCTCCGTTCGGTATATACCGGCGTCCGAACGTTGTATCCATCCACGACCTATGCGGATAGAGCCGAATATATTCTCGATATGCTGGATCGGGAACTCCAGGCATTGCACGCTCCTGTGGACTCTGTAGCATCCGATACGCTGTCCGGCTTGTCCGTCCCGGATTCCCTTGCCGGTTCGTCTCTCCCGGATTCCCTTGCCGGTGAACAGGCGAACAATCTTCCTGCCGTTTCTGACGAAGTGTTTCTACCCTTCGACGAAACCCATGTACCCCCTGACGAGGCGTCTTTGCCTCCTGGCGAGGAGTCCTTGCTTTCCGATGAGATGGTCCTGCCCGCGATTCCGAGCGGTGAATTTTCCTTGTATGGCGGAGGAGGCATACGGCCTGAATTGGGCGGATTCACAATTGTGCTTGGCGCCCACACCGACCGCGAACCTATGGAAATGCTTGTCGCTCCATACGCCCAGCAAGGTCTTCGCGCCGCTGTAGTCTCCGGCTCGGTAGATGACAGGATTGTGTATCGTGCCGCACTTGGACATTTTTCCGATGAAGAGGCTGCCGGCGCAGCCCTGCAAGGCCTTGGATATATGCTTAGGGGGCTTGCGGAACCCCCCCGCGTCCAACCGCTGACTCTTCCGTAGTCCCTTGTCCGGGGTACAGGGCGATCTGGCGCTATTTGCCTCGTGAACCTTTCCGGTATGCAGCGCCCTTGGTAGGAACAGGTATGTCCATTACAGGTAAGAAAAGATTGCCTGTACGTATGCAACGCCCCATGATGCGACAAACGGATTGAGGGGGCGTAATGCCGTACTGGTACAACCGCTTGCGATATGTCGGAAACCGGCCCTGAACACAAACAACCGGAAGTGGACGATTCGTCCAGAGAGGAAAGCTCGCGGCCGCCGAAACGCAGGCCGAGGATTGCAGTGTGGATATATCTGGCGGTATTTCTGATGCTGCTCTTCCACATTTTGCTTTTCCGGTCTGTCGGGTCATCGAATCCGATCGACTACAGCACATTTCTCCAGCATGTGGAGAGCGGGTATGTCGATAAGGTGGTCGTTGTCAACGATCAGGGCATTGAGGGCGAGTATACGCCGGAAGCCGTCGAACAGGGATTGGTCGAAGTACCGGAGCCGTCCAACAACTTTCTTTCCGACCGTTCCGAAGAGACCTCCCTTGCTTTTTCCAGTACGAAGCCTGACGACCATGACCTGACCGATTTTTTGCGGAATTACAATGAGCAGGCCGGCGCCGAGGGCGAATCCATTGTGGGATTTTCGGCGCGTGTCGACGAGCCGTGGTTCGGCGGGATGCTGGTATGGATTTTCCCCCTCCTTCTCATTGTTTTTCTGTGGATTTTTCTGATTCGACGTATGAATCCGGGGTCCCAGGTTCTCAATATCGGAAAGAACAAGGCGGTGCTTTTCGATGCTATGGGGGATCAGCAGTTAACGTTCAAGGATGTGGCGGGCCTCGACGAAGCCAAGGAAGAGGTTGCCGAAGTCGCCGATTTTTTAACGAATCCGAAAAAGTTCATCAAGCTGGGCGGCAAGTTGCCCAAGGGCGTGCTGCTCGTAGGCCCTCCGGGAACCGGCAAGACCTTGCTGGCGAAGGCCGTCGCGGGCGAAGCCGGAGTTCCTTTCTTTTCCCTGTCCGGATCCGATTTCGTCGAGATGTTCGTGGGGGTAGGCGCCGCGCGCGTGCGCGATCTCTTCAAGCAGGCCAAGGAGAAGGCGCCCTGCATCATTTTTATCGACGAAATCGACGCTATCGGACGGACTCGCGGGCGCGGCATGATGATGGGGGCCAACGACGAACGCGAGAATACGCTGAATCAGTTACTTGTGGAGATGGACGGGTTCAATACGGACAAGGGGGTCATTATCATGGCCGCCACTAATCGCCCGGACGTGCTTGACAGTGCATTGCTGCGTCCCGGCCGCTTCGACCGGCAGGTTTTGATAGATAAACCGGACCGGCGTGAACGCGCGGAAATTTTCAGGGTGCATACCCGCCGGCTGGTGTTGCACGATGATGTGAATCATGAGGTGCTGGCCGGGCAAACGCCAGGTTTCGCAGGCGCCGAAATCGCCAATGTATGTAATGAAGCGGCCCTGCTTGCTGCCCGGGAAGAAAAAGAATCCATCGAGATGGAGGATTTCGAACATGCGATCGACAGGGTGATCGCCGGGCTTGAAAAGAAGAACAAACTCATTTCGCCGGAAGAACGAAAGATTGTTGCCTATCACGAGGCGGGCCACGCCATTACGGGTTGGTTTCTGGAGAACACCGATCCGATTGTCAAGGTCTCAATTATACCACGTGGCCTGGCCGCGCTCGGCTATGCCCAGTATCTTCCCGAAGAGCGCTATCTCTACACCAAAGAGGCGTTGCTGGACAGGATGACCATGGCCATCGGCGGGCGCGTGGCCGAGGAAATCGTTTTCGGGCGTATCTCGACCGGGGCGCAGAATGATCTCGAACGCATTACAAGGATGGCCTATGCCATGGTCGTGTACTACGGCATGAGTGATCGCGTCGGCTGTGTCTCTTATAATCGCTCGGACCGGGATGAAAACGCGCCGGTTTTCGAAAAACCCTATTCCGACGAGACGGCTCGTATTATCGACGAGGAAGTGCGAGCCATCATCGACGATATTCGCGAGCGAGCGCGCGGATTGCTGGAGGAGAAGCGTACATTGCTTGAGGATATGGCGCAAGTGTTATTGAAAAAAGAAGTACTGGGCCCGAAAGAAATTGTCGAAATTCTCGGGCCGCGCCCGTATGGCGAATACATTTCGCTGAACGGCGCTCCTGACCAGGAAACCAGGATGCAGACTGGCGAAGGTGGAAACGGGGTTGTTGCAGACGGCCTTCATGCGGAACTTGAGGAGGAGACTGCTCCGGATTCAAAGGCGAATTCTGAAGAGGCAGGGGAAGCGGGCGGCAGCAAAAAAATCTAATACAGAGGCCACTCCTCGAGATTTCGCAATTTTTTACTTGATCTTAACCGATTTCATTGAATAAAAACTCGGAAAACAGTATATTATGCGGCTTGCGTTGTTCTGGCCTGTGCCATGGAGTCGTTCAGGACGGCCCTGCGGCGCCCTGATGCTACACCCACCACATTGAACCGATATCGTGCCAACCATTCAGCAGCTTGTTCGCCAGGGGCGAGCCCGAAAGCCTGGAAAAACCAAAGCTGCGGCGCTTGAAGGCAGTCCGCAGAAGCGGGGCGTTTGTACGCGCGTCTACACGACGACGCCGAAGAAGCCCAACTCTGCGCTTCGCAAAGTGGCCAAGGTGCGGTTAACGAACGGTTATGAGGTTATCGCCTACATCCCGGGCGAGGGGCACAACTTGCAGGAGCATTCGATTGTGCTTGTGCGCGGAGGGCGTGTAAAGGACCTGCCCGGCGTGAAGTATCATATTGTACGCGGTGCGCTGGATACGGCGGGTGTCGGAGATCGCATGCAGAGCAGGTCGAAGTACGGCGCCAAAAAGCCGAGGAAGTAACGCACCCGATTGTATTGTTCAGAGACGGATTGTCTGATCCGTATCGAAACAGAGTCTGAATCATGCGCAGAAACAGAGCAGAAAAACGCAAGGCGGTCCAGGATTCGGTCTACGGCGACGAGCTCGTTGGCCGTTTTATCAGCAGTGTGCTGAAAGACGGCAAGAAAAGCACGGCACAGCGACTTGTGTATAGTGCGTTCGAGATGGCAGGGGAGCGCAGCGGCGAGCCGGGCGTCGAGGTGTTCAGAAAGGCCGTAAACAACGTGGCCCCGCTCATTGAGGTGCGGAGCCGTCGGGTAGGCGGGGCCACCTATCAGGTGCCCGTCGAAGTGCGCCCCGAACGCCGCACAGCGCTGGCGTTCCGGTGGATTATCAGGTATGCGCGGGCCCGCAGCGACAAGAGTTTTGCGTTGCGGCTGGCGAATGAGTTGCAGGCTGCTGCAAATGGAGAGGGGGGGTCTGTAAAGAAGAAAGACGATACCCACAGAATGGCTGAGTCCAATAAAGCATTCGCCCACTTTCGGTTTTAATGACAACGATGCGGTTCGCAGCCTGTGGTCGCTTGTTTACGGCCTCGGGTTTGATCCATCGAAAACGAGACTATGGCCAGCGTAAAGACGATACCTCTTGAAAAAACCCGCAATATTGGGATCATGGCCCATATTGATGCGGGGAAGACCACCACGACGGAGCGCATTCTGTTTTATACGGGTCGCCTCCATCGCATGGGAGAGGTGCATGAGGGCGGCGCTACCATGGACTGGATGGAGCAGGAAAAGGAGCGCGGCATTACGATCACGAGCGCCGCGACCACTTGTTTCTGGAAAGATCATCGCATCAACATTATCGACACGCCGGGCCATGTGGATTTCACGATCGAAGTGGAACGCTCCCTGCGTGTGCTTGACGGCGCTATTGCGCTTTTCTGCGCTGTAGGAGGGGTGGAGCCGCAATCCGAGACCGTATGGCGCCAGGCCAACAAGTACGGTGTGCCGCGTATTGCCTTTGTCAACAAGATGGATCGCACGGGAGCCGATTTCGAGAATGCCGTGCAGATGATGCGCGAACGGCTGAAAGCCCATCCCATCCCTGTGCAGATTCCTATTGGTTCAGGGGACATGTTTCGGGGCGTAATCGACCTGATCGAGGACAAGGCTATCGTTTGGCACGACGAATCGCAGGGAGCGACCTGGGATGAGATCGATGTTCCCGCGGACCTCAAGAAGGAAGCCAGACACTGGCGCATTTACCTTCTTGAAGCGATTGCGGAGTACAACGATGCGCTACTGATGAAATACCTCGAAGGCGAGGAGATCACGGCGCAGGAAATCAGGACGGCGGTACGCGCAGCTACATTAAACATCGATATTACCCCGGTTTTTTGCGGTTCCGCCTTCAAGAACAAGGGCGTCCAGCGTTTGCTGGACGGCGCCATCGATTACCTGCCGGGTCCTGTCGACATTCCGGCCGTATCCGGAATTCATCCGAGAACCGGCCAGGAACTCGAGCGCAATCCCGATCCATCGGCCCCGTTCAGCGCCATTGCGTTCAAAATCGCAACGGATCCCTACGTCGGGAAACTGACGTTTTTCCGCGTCTACAGCGGTATGCTCAACAAGGGTTCCCAGGTGATGAATGCCTCCTCGCAGAAGAAGGAGCGGATTGGACGCATTCTCTTTATGCATGCGAATCACCGCGAGGATGTCGAGCACGTGGTTGCTGGAGACATTGCAGCGGCAGTCGGGCTCAAGCAAATCAGAACGGGAGATACGTTATGCGATCCCGGACACCCGGTTGTGCTCGAACATATGGAATTTCCGGAGCCGGTCATTCGCATTGCGATCGAGCCGAAGACCAAGGCGGACGGGGACAAAATGTCGCAGGGCCTCATGAAATTGTCTGAGGAAGACCCGACGTTTGTAGTCCGCACCGACGTGGAAACGGGACAGACGATCATTGCGGGGATGGGTGAATTACACCTTGAAATCATTGTGGACCGTCTGAAACGCGAGTTCCAGGTTGGCGCCAATGTCGGCCGCCCGCAGGTAGCGTACCGCGAAGCGATCACTGCTTCCTGGGACGAGCGATACGTACACAAGAAGCAGACAGGGGGCCGCGGGCAATTTGCAGAGGTCCATATTGAGTTCACGCCCACCGAGGATGGCGTGGGCTTCGAATTCGTCGACGAAATCAAGGGGGGAGATATTCCGAAGGAGTTCATCCCCTCCGTAGAGAAGGGCATCAAGGCTGCTATGATGCAAGGGCCCTTGGCCGGTTATCCTGTCGAAGGGGTCAAGGCTCGTCTCTACGACGGGAAGTACCACGATGTGGATTCCGACCAGAACGCCTTCGAGATTGCGGGCCGCATGGCTTTTCGCAGTGCGTCGCGGAAGGCGAAGCCGGTTATGATGGAGCCCATTATGCATGTGGAAGTGATCACGCCGGAGGAGTACATGGGCGACGTGATCGGAGACCTGAACAGCCGTCGGGGGCGTATCGAGAGCATGGCTCCGCGTCAGGATGCACAGGGTATCACCGCATCCGTACCTCTGTCGGAGATGTTCGGGTATTCGACCGATCTCCGCTCCATCACGCAAGGACGGGCCATCTACACGATGCAATTCGACCATTACCAGGAAGTACCGAAGAGCATTGCCGAAGAGATCGTTTCGTCAAACACCGGAGCCGTTGCGGCATAACCGCCGGCAAGGCAACCCTCACTAAAACCATTTTCTGAACACCTTAATCGCCAAACAGAAGCATTCAGCCATGGCCAAGGAAACTTATGAGCGCAATAAGCCTCACGTGAACATAGGCACGATCGGACATGTGGATCACGGAAAGACTACGCTGACGGCAGCAATTACGCTGGTTTTGAATCGTCGCGTGGAAGATCCCGCGAATGCAATCCGTTCGTTCGACTCCATCGACAATGCACCCGAAGAGCGCGAGCGCGGCATCACGATCGCTACGGCGCATGTGGAATATGCCACGGAAGCGCGGCATTACGCCCATGTGGATTGCCCGGGACACGCAGACTATGTCAAGAACATGGTGACGGGAGCGGCCCAGATGGATGGCGCGATCCTCGTGGTGGCGGCAACCGATGGTCCCATGCCGCAGACCCGGGAACACATTTTGCTCGCTCGTCAGGTGGGCGTTCCCTACATCGTGGTGTTTTTGAACAAGGTGGACCTTGTCGATGACGAGGAGTTGCTGGAACTCGTCGAAATGGAGGTCCGGGAGCTGCTGGACAAGTATGAGTTCCCCGGAGACGACACGCCGATTATTTCAGGTTCTGCACTGGGTGCGCTGAATGGCGAAACGGACTGGGAGGACAAGGTCATCGAGTTGATGTCGGCAGTGGATACCTACATTCCGACGCCTGCTCGCGAGATGGACAAGCCCTTTCTGATGCCTGTGGAGGACATTTTCTCCATAACGGGTCGCGGGACGGTTGCTACGGGACGCATCGAGCGCGGCGTTGTCAATGTGGGCGAAGCGGTGGACATTTTGGGTATGCAGGAAGAGAAGTTGAGCTCCACGGTGACGGGTGTAGAGATGTTCAGGAAACTTCTTGACTCCGGTCAGGCCGGGGATAATGTAGGATTGCTTCTCCGTGGCGTCGACAAGGAGGCTATCGAGCGCGGGATGGTGATCTGTAAGCCGGGCTCTATCACGCCCCATCGCCATTTCGAGTGCGAGGTATATGTATTGTCCAAGGCAGAAGGGGGGCGTCATACGCCGTTCTTCAAGGGGTATCGCCCGCAGTTTTACTTCCGCACCACGGACGTGACGGGGGATATCGAACTGCCTTCGGGCGTGGAGATGGTGATGCCCGGCGACAATACGCAGTTCGAGGTGAAGCTGATTCAGCCGGTGGCGATGGAGGAAGGCTTGCGGTTCGCGATTCGCGAGGGTGGCCGTACCGTGGGCGCCGGGGTGGTAACGAAGATACTGGATTAGGAGGAACGAGGTATAGCCGCCGGCTCTATGGGCCGGTGGCGGTGACCGGAAAGATCATGGCGGTAAATCAGAAAATTCGAATCAAGCTCAGGTCGTACGATCATCGACTGATCGACAAGAGTGCGGGTAAAATACTCCGTACGGTGAAGTCGACCGGCGCTGTCGTAAGCGGACCGATTCCTCTTCCTACGAAGCGGTCGGTCTATACCGTGCTGCGCAGCCCGCATGTGGACAAGAAAAGTCGGGAGCAGTTCGAGACGCGGAGTCACGAGCGCCTGATCGATATTCTGTCCACCAGCAGCAAGACCGTGGATGCGCTTATGAAGCTGGAGCTTCCGAGCGGCGTCGATGTGGAGATCAAGGTGTAATCCCCGGTTCGAATCCAGGCAAGAGAACGATGACACGGAGAATATTTCCCATAGTAGCGTTGCTGGCTTTTCTGGTCGCGGGGTGCGACTCGGACGACGACGGGCCTTCCGATGCGGAAAGGTTCGTCGGAACCTGGGTGGCTACCGGCATCACGGACGGCAATGGAGATCAATCGGCGGAATTGGTGGCGCTTGTGAACAGTCTGTCCGCCGTATTTGAGGCGGGCGACGACGACCCCGGTTTTTTGATTACGGTGGATTACAAGGACGACTCGGGACGCGAGGACTTGATGCTTCCCGGGACCTATGCGGTGGATGACGGACCGCGAACGCTCACGTTGACGACACTTATTGGCGCGAGTCTCCCGTTCAACTATACTTTTCAAAGCGACACGCAGCTGAGCCTTGCGGCCAATGCGGCGTTCATTAACCCCATTTTCAACCCGAGTACGCCGTACGAGGGCACGGTCACAATCACTGTTCAGAAGCTGTCATAACCATGGGCGGACTGATCGGCAAAAAAGTTGGTATGACGAGTGTATTCGACGAGGTCGGGAATAATATTCCCTGCACGCTTGTCGAGGTAACGCCGAATGTGGTCACCCAGGTGAAGTCCGCCGATGGGGCGGATGGCTACGACGCAGTGCAACTTGCAGCCGTCGAACGCAGGGCCGAACGGGCAACGCGCGCCCGGCGCGGTCATTATGAGCGGGCGGGAACCTCGCCCAAGCAGAAATCGGTCGAATTTCGCCGTGATTTTGTGGGTCAAGAGTTGTCGCTCGGGGACGAAATCGCCGTGGACGATGTGTTTGAGGCAGGCGATATCGTGGATGTCGTCGGTATTTCGAAAGGGAAAGGTTTCCAGGGCGTTGTGCGCCGGCACGGCTTCAAGGGGGTCGGCGATCGCACGCACGGGCAGCACAATCGGCAGCGCGCGCCAGGGTCTATTGGCGCATCCTCCGATCCTTCCCGCGTATTTCCCGGCATGAAGATGGGCGGGCGCATGGGCAACGCTCGTACAACCATGCAGAATCTTGAAGTGGTGCAGGTACTGGGCGAGCAGAATGTTCTTTTGCTGAAGGGCGCCGTACCGGGTCCGAGAGGAGGCTTTGTCACGATCCATAAAAAGAAATGATTGCGCCCTGTTTCGGGTCGGGGGGATTGCCCCCGCAGGAACGCGCATGTCCGGATAGACTATGAACGCCAAGGTTTTCGGTTCTGACGGGAGTACGACGAAACGCAAGGTGAAACTGGAGCCTTCCGTGTTCGCCATCGAACCCAATGACCACGTCATTTGGCTGGATGTGCGGAGAATACAGGCCAGTGCCCGGCAGGGTACGCACAAAACGAAGGGACGCAGCGAAGTGCGGGGGAGCACCAAAAAGATGTATCGCCAGAAAGGTACGGGATTCGCGCGCGCGGGCTCCAGAAAATCGTCGCTTCGCCGGAGTGGCGGTACGTTTTTTGGGCCGCGTCCCCGGCAGTACGGTTTCAAAATGAATGCGAAGGCGAGTCGTCTTGCCCGTCGCTCGGCGCTCAGTTACAAGGCGCAGGGAGATGCGTTGCGTGTTGTGGGAGATCTGCAGTACGACGAGCCCAATTCCCGCAAGCTTTCCGAGCTCGTGACGACAATGGGGCTTTCCGGCAACAAGGTGCTTGTGCTTACGGAAACGCATAGCCCGGAGGTGTATCGTTCAAGCAGTAACCTTTCGCGCGTCCGGGTTAAGGAGGCGCAACATGCCTCGACACTCGACATTCTCGAAGCGGATGTAGTGCTGTTTGAGGAAGGCGCCCTGACGCTCCTCACCCGGTTGCTGGAATCCAGTAAAAAAGCTGCGGCCTGAGCCGCGATACTGCGAACGGATCGACGAAAAAAACCGCTATGACGAACGACATACTCATCCAGCCACTGGTTACCGAAAAGCTGACAAGGCTCATGGAAGAGGGGCATTATACCTTCCATGTTCGGCTGGACGCCAATAAGGTGGAGATCAAAAAGGCGATACAGGAGCGCTATCCGTCCGCCTCGATCAAAAAGGTTCGCACCTATATCGTCCGGGGCAAGCAGCGCACTCAGCGCACCCGGCGCGGAATTGTGCATGGCCGCACCGCGCGGCACAAGCGGGCTATCATAACGCTTCACCCGGATTCGGAACCGATAGACTTTTTCGAGCAGGTTTAATACGCATTGCGAAGCAGGGGCTTACCCCTTACAGAATCGCCTAAACCCATGGCCATCAGGAAAGTAAAGCCGACGTCCAACGCCAGACGGCAATATACGCTCGATGCTTTCGACGACATTACCTCGTCGAAGCCCGAGAAAAGTTTGCTGGCTCCGTTGAAGCACAAGGCCGGCCGTAACAACACGGGTCGGATTACGACTCGTCACCAGGGCGGGGGACACAAGCGGCGGTATCGCATCATCGATTTCAAGCGCAACAAAACAGGGGTCCCGGCACGGGTCGCCACCATCGAGTACGATCCGAATCGTTCGGCCCGCATCGCGCTGCTGGCTTACGCCGACGGCGAAAAGCGCTATATCATTGCTCCCGATGGGGTGGAAGTGGGTATGACCCTTCAGAATGGCCCGGATGCGCCGCCCGAACCGGGCAACTGTCTTCCGCTGTCCAACATCCCTCTCGGCACGCAGGTACATGCTATTGAAATGCGTCCCGGAAAAGGAGCGCAACTGGCTCGCTCAGCCGGCACCGGCGCGCAGCTCACGGCGCGCGAAGGGAAGTACGCCACCCTCAAACTTCCTTCGGGAGAGACCCGCCTTGTTCCTGTGCAGTGTATGGCGACCATCGGTACGGCGAGCAATCCGGATCATATGAACATAGATATCGGAAAGGCCGGGCGCAGCCGGTGGCTCGGCATACGTCCGAAGACGCGCGGCGTGGCGATGAATCCGGTGGATCACCCGATGGGCGGCGGGGAAGGAAAAGCGTCCGGAGGGCTTCCGCGTTCTCCGCATGGCGTGCCGGCCAAGGGGTACAAGACACGCAAGAAAAACAAGCAATCCGACAAATACATTGTCCGGCGTCGAGGGCGATAGGCGCGTTTGGCGCCTGATCGTTTCCGGAAAGATCAGAGTACAGCAATTATGGCACGTTCACTACGCAAAGGACCTTACGTTCACTTTAAGTTGCAACGTAAGGTGGATGCCTTGAACAAGAGTAACGCAAAAAAGGTGATCAAAACCTGGAGTCGGGACTCCATGATCACGCCGGAATTCGTCGGGCATACATTCGCCGTACACAATGGGAAGCAGTTTATCCCCGTGTATGTGACGGAGAATATGGTCGGACACAAGTTGGGCGAGTTTTCGCCTACGCGTTCTTTCCGGGGGCATGCCGGGAAAAGCACGGACAAGCGCATGAAACGATAACAGCAAAAGTCGCGCTCCGCGATACTGTGCAGGTCTTGCAGGCCTTCGCATAGTTTACCAGGACGCACGATGACTATGGAAGCACGCGCCATAAGAAAGCATATTCGGAGTTCGCCTCGCAAGATGCGTACGGTAATCAATCTCGTTCGCGGGAAGACGGTTGCCGATGCACTCAGCATCCTGCATTATCAGCCGCACAGGATAACCCGTCCGGTCGAATTGACGATTCAATCGGCGGTCTACAACCTGATGGACAGGAATCCTGACGACCGGTTTGAAGAAAGCGATCTGGTCGTCAAGGAGATACGGGCGGACGAAGGGGCGCGCATGAAGCGATTTCGTCCGGTGTCCCGCGGTCGCGCGCACCCCATACTCAAGCGTTCGTGCCACCTGACGGTGGTAGTGGCTACGACGGGCGAGACCGAAGTGGAAGAGCCGGAAGACGACGCGTAAGGCGCTATTACGTAACCACAGGAAATGACACGCTAAAAAGAGAAAGACCTTGGGTCAGAAAACACATCCGATAGGATTTCGATTGGGCATCATTCGAGGTTGGGATTCCAACTGGTATGCGGCCCGGGACCTTCCGGGAAAACTTGTTGAGGACGAAGAAATTCGCCGGTATCTCGCGACGCGCCTGCGTCGCGCTGGATTGAGCCGTTGCGTTATCGAACGTACGTTGAAGAGCGTGGTGCTGACGTTACATACGAGTCGTCCCGGCGTGGTCATTGGCCGCAGCGGCAGCGAGGTGGAGAAGCTCCGGGAGGAGATCAAGAAACTGACGAACAAAGAGGACATTCGGATAAACATCAACGAAATCAAACGCCCTGAACTGGATGCTGAACTGGTTGCCCAGAATGTGGCTCAGCAGTTGGAGGGTCGCGTTTCGTTTCGCCGGGCCATGAAGCAAGCGGTTACGGCGGCCATGCGCATGGGTGCGGAAGGCATCCGCATTCGTGTTGCAGGACGTCTTGGCGGAGCAGAGATGGGACGTACGGAGCAGTATCTTGAAGGTCGCGTTCCCCTGCACACGATTCGGGCCGACATTGATTTCGCGCAGGCGACATCCCACACCATTTATGGTTCTATCGGCGTGAAAGTATGGATATATCGGGGCGAAATTCTCGGTCAGCCCGACCTGAGTCCGAATATCCAGGCGCAGCGGCAGCAAATGCAGCAGCAGTTCCAGCCGCCGGCTCGCAAGCGCCGGGGCCGTCGGTCACGCGATGGCGACCAAGCGTCCTGACCCTATCACTCATGGATTCGAGATAGAGGATAGCCATGTTAATGCCGAAGCGCACAAAGTACCGAAAGTACCAGAAAGGACGCATCAAAGGGAATGCGCACCGCGGGGCAAATGTCAATTTCGGAGATTTTGGTATCAAGGCTCTGGAGCCGGGGCGCATCACCAGCAGGCAGATCGAGGCGGCGCGTATCGCCATGACGCGTCACATGAAGCGTGTCGGCAAGGTGTGGATTCGCATTTATCCGGACAAGCCGATTACGAAAAAGCCGGCGGAAACCCGTATGGGGAAGGGTAAAGGCTCTCCGGAGTACTGGGCCGCTAACGTGAAACCGGGACGCATTCTGTTCGAGATCGGCGGCGGTATTTCGGAAGAATTAGCCCGGGAGGCGCTTCGACTTGCCCGGCACAAGTTGCCGATCAAGACAAAGTTTGTAACGCGCCCGGATTATCAGCCCCAGGAATCTGTCGGACGATAACGATTATCATCGGAACGCGCCATGTTAAAGGCAAAAGAAATTCGCGAACTCGGTCTGGAAGAGGTCCGAAAACGCATTGACGAGGAGGAAGATCAATTGCGCCGGCTGCATTTTCAGCATGCCATCGCGCAAATTGAGAATCCGACGTTGCTTCGTCGTAAGCGACGACTGGTTGCGCGGCTGAAGACCATCCTTCACGAGCAGGAAAGCGAGAGCTGAACCGGAAGAAAAGACTATGAGTACAGACGCCACACAGGTTGTAGAGCGGCAGGTAAGCCGGTCAGTGCGCAAGGAGCGTATCGGAATTGTCATCAGCGATCGTATGGACAAGACGATCCTGGTGGCGGTGCAGCGCCAGATCAAGCATCCGATATACGGTAAGTTCATCAAGAAGACGACGAAGTTGATGGCGCATGATGAGCGCAACGATGCGAAGCAGGGGGATTCCGTTCGCATCATGGAAACGCGCCCGCTTAGCAAGCACAAGCGTTGGCGTCTTGCCGAAGTCATCGAACGGGCCAGATAGCCCCCAATACTCTCAGGGTAGCCATGATTCAGCAGGAGTCAAGACTTACCGTTGCGGATAACAGCGGCGCCAAAGAGGTGCTGTGTATCCGTGTACTCGGTGGAAGCGGTCGGCGTTATGCGCGTATCGGCGATCGGATTATTGTGACGGTCAAATCCGCTATGCCGGGAGGCACTGTCAAAAAAGGTGACGTTTCGCCCGCCGTGGTGGTGCGTACGAAGAAAGAGATTCGCCGCAAGGACGGCTCGTATATCCGCTTCGACGAAAACGCTGCCGTACTTTTGAATCCTCAGGACGAGCCGCGCGGCACACGTATTTTTGGGCCTGTGGCCCGCGAATTGCGCGAAAAACGGTTTATGCGCATTGTTTCCCTTGCCCCGGAGGTGCTTTAGCAGCTATGCCGAGAAAGTACAACACACAAAAGAAGATGCACGTGAAGAAGGGGGATCGCGTGCGCGTGATCGCGGGCAACTATCGGGGTTACGAAGGGAAAATCCTGGTGACGTACCCGGAGAAGGAGCGTGTGATCGTCGAGGGGGTCAACATCCGCTTCCATCACGAAAAACCGAGCGCCGCCAATCCCCAGGGGGGGCGCGTAGAGAAGGAAGTGCCTATCCATGTGTCCAATGTACAACCGATCGCTTCGGATGGAAATCCGACACGGGTGGGGCGCAAGCGCATTGCGGATGCGGAAACAGGGCGCGGACAATGGGTCCGATACGCAAAAACCACGGGGGAAGAGCTCGCATAAGGCATACGCTCGCACGGAACTCGCGATTGCGGGGCGTTATTTCTTCACACCTTGCCCATTGAGATTGGACAGATGACCTACACACCGAGATTGAAGGACCGGTATCGCAAGCAGATCATTCCTGCGCTGATGAAGCAGTTCGGGTATGGGAATGTTATGCAAACCCCTCGCTTGGAGAAAGTCGTTGTCAACAAGGGGGTTGGGGATGCTGTTGCAGACAAGAAAGCGCTGGACAACGCCATGGACGAATTACGGCGCATCACGGGCCGGCAGCCCAAAGTGGCGAGAGCGCGGAAGAGCGTTTCGAATTTCAAACTTCGGCAGGGCATGCCTATCGGATGTTATGTGACGTTGCGCGCGGATCACATGTACGAGTTTGTGGATCGTCTCATTACGCTGGCGTTGCCGCGCGTGCGCGATTTTCGCGGCGTATCGGATCGCAGTTTCGATGGCCGGGGCAATTTCACCCTGGGCGTCCGGGAACAGATCATCTTTCCCGAGATCGACGTGGACAAGATCGACCGAATCAGCGGGCTGGACATTACTTTTGTAACGACGGCGGCGACAGACGATGCGGCATATGCGCTCCTGAAGGAACTCGGTGTTCCTTTTGTGCGGCGAGAAGAACAATCCGTAGCTGCCTGACCTCTTGCATACAGTCTCTTTATCCCTCCTGTATTCGACACTTGTAACAAATAACATCTTCAACACGTATGGCTAAGACAAGCTGGATGGCTCGTGAAAGGAAGCGACGGCGTACTGTCGAGAAGTATGCCGAGAGACGTCGCCTGCTCAAGGAACAGGGCGATTGGATCGGTTTGCAACAACTTCCACGCGATGCAAGCCCCGTGCGGTTGCATAACCGGTGCCCTCTTACGGGCCGCTCCCGGGGCTATATGCGCGATTTCGGCATTTCCCGTATCGCTTTTCGCGAGATGGCGCTTGCAGGTAAGATACCCGGTGTGCGCAAGGCATCCTGGTAACGTTTTTCGACCCCAGACGATATGAGTGGCATTACAGACCCGGTTTCAGATTATCTGACGCGCATTCGCAATGGCCAGCAGGCCGGGCGAAAGTACGTGGATATACCCGCCTCGAAGCAGAAGCGTGCAATCACGCAGATCTTGCAGGATAAAGGCTACATCCGCAGTTATCTGAATGTGGATGACGGCAAGCAGGGACTCATTCGAGTCCGCCTGAAGTACGATGCGAAGGGCGAGCCGGTCATTCGCATGATGAAACGTGTTTCCACGCCAGGCTTGCGCCGGTATACGAGGGCAAACGAATTGCCCCGTGTAATGAACGGATTGGGGATAGCTATTTTGTCCACATCCCGTGGCATGATGACCGACAAGGAGGCGCGCAAGGCGCACATTGGCGGCGAGGTGCTTGCGTATCTCTATTGATTTCCGAAGCATCCCGCTGCGAGTTGCAGGTATACCCACACTATTCGTGAACCCCGAAAAAGAAGAAACATGTCTCGCGTAGGCAACAAACCCATTGTGACCAGCGACGGCGTATCCGTGGATATCTCGGAGGATAACCTTGTGACCGTCAAGGGGCCCAAGGGAGAACTGTCCGTCCGGGTCGCTCCTGAAATTACGGTGGCGCACGAGAACGGAAGTATCCTGGTCCAGCGCCCCGACGAGCAGAAGCGTCACAGGGCGATGCACGGGTTGTATCGTTCGCTGATCAACAATGCGGTCGAGGGCGTTACGAAAGGGTACCGAAAGCAACTGGAAGTGATTGGCGTCGGTTACCGCGCCTCGGTAAACAATGGAGTTCTCGAACTGGCCCTTGGTTTTTCGCATCCGATTTATTTTGTGCCTCCAGGGACGGTCTCTGTTACGGTAGAGGCCCAGCGAGGCAAAAACACGGTGGTTACGATCGAAGGAACCGACAAGCAAATCGTCGGGCAGGTAGCCGCGAAGATCCGGGCATTACGTCCCCCGGAGCCGTACAAGGGCAAAGGAGTTCGCTACGTGGGCGAATATGTTCGTCGCAAGGCCGGGAAGACAGCGGCTCGCTAAATGCTTCACGGTTCAACCTTAAGCATCTTGATTTGAGTATCCGACAGGAATTATGGCGGTGCGTAACAAGCAGGAACGGAAACGACGCGTAAAACGCGGTATGCGCGATAAGGTCGCAGGCACCTCTTTGCGTCCTCGCCTTTCCGTCTTTCGTTCAAACAAGTACATATATGCACAACTGATCGACGACCGGGCGGGCGTTACGCTGGCGGCGGCTTCGAGCATAGAGTCCGACATAGCCGGCGGTACGCCTATGGAGGTCAGCAAAGCCGTTGGAGCGAGCCTTGCTCGCCGCGCCCTCGAGAAGGGGATTGAACGGGTTGTGTTCGACAGGAACGGCTATCGGTATCACGGGCGTGTGCGCGCTTTGGCGGACGGCGCCCGCGAAGGGGGACTGCAACTGTAGAATACCCTATAGTTTCTTACGAGACACCAGATACACTCATTCAGGTTTTTATGGCAGCACGAAAGGAGCAACGACGACGCGAAGCGGCGGAAGGCCAGGATTGGCAGGAGCGGCTTGTATCCGTTTCCCGTGTGGCGAAGGTCGTCAAGGGCGGGCGCCGTTTTTCATTCAATGCCGTCGTGGTAGTAGGCGACGGACAGGGAACGGTCGGGGCCGGCCTCGGCAAGGCGAACGAGGTGGCCGACGCCATTTCGAAAGGGACGGAAGATGCGAAGAAGAACCTTATTCGCGTTCGGCTCAAGGACAACACGATTCCGCATCCTATCGTGGGCCGGCAGGATGCCGGGAAGGTGTTGTTGAAACCTGCAGCTCCCGGGACCGGCGTGATTGCCGGGGGGGGAGTACGAGCTGTACTGGAATGCGCCGGCATCCGGGACATTCTTTCAAAATCCCTTGGGTCCAGCAACCCGCACAATCAGGTCTCTGCAACGATGCAGGCCCTGGAGCGGATTGAAGACCCTATGGAAGTGGCCCAACGCCGGGGCGTTTCGCTCAAGAGGGTGTTCGAGGGATAACCGACCATCGGGTTTTCGCGCGCGATGGCTCGCGGTCAGATCGACAAGAATATGGCGAACAAGATTATCATAACCCAGACAAAATCCGCAATCGGTTCACCGAAGCGCGTGGTTGGTACCCTGAAGGCGCTCGGTATCCGGCGGATGCACCAGCGTGTCGAACATTCGGATTCTCCGCAACTGCGAGGGATGATCGACAAGGTTCGACATCTCGTTACCGTGAGCGAAGCCTGATCCACTTGAGAGACCGGGCGTTTTTCATTCCATGGCCTCCGTCCGAGGACGGGCATCCATTCGAAAAGCATTATGGACCTCAGCAATCTGAAGCCTGTTAAGGGCGCTACTCGAAAAAGGAAGCGCATAGCCCGCGGCGTGGGTTCGGGCAAGGGCGGTCACAGTTCCACGAAGGGGACGAAGGGTCAAAAGAGCCGTGCGGGAGCAAGAATTCCCGCGTGGTTCGAGGGAGGCCAAATGCCGCTTCAGCGCCGTGTTCCGAAATTCGGATTTTACAACCGGTTCCGTGTCGAATACCGTGGCGTAAACCTTTCCTGGATAGCGCGCCTTGTAGACGAGGGACGCATCGATGGCGCCGCCGAGGTGACGCCCGAGGTGCTTGTGGGCGTCGGGGTTGCGCGCAAGGCCGATCGCATTAAAATTCTCGGGAACGGCGATTCCCCGCAAGGGCTTTCGGTTACTGCGCACGCTTTCAGCGCCTCCGCGAGAAAAAAGATTGAAGCGGCCGGGGGCAAGGCAACCGTCCTCGACTAATGTACGGACCGACAACGGTCCTCTATACAACACTCCATTATGGCGAGTATCGGCGAGAACGTACGCAACATCTGGAAGATAGACGAGCTCCGCCGCCGGATCCTGTACACGGTCGGGCTGCTCCTCGTGTATCGGTTGGGGGCATATGTAACGCTTCCCGGCGTGGACGCCAGTATTCTGGCGGATGTCAATGCCCAGGGAAATCCGAACGACATTTTCGGTTTTCTGGACATGTTTGTGGGAGGGGCCTTCAGTCAGGCCGGTATTTTCGCCCTCGGCATCATGCCGTATATCACCGCTTCCATTATCATCCAGTTGCTGGGTGCAGTGGTTCCCTATTTCCAGAAGCTTCAGCGCGAGGGCGAGGAAGGCCGCCGGAAAATCACCCAGCTCACACGGTATGGGACCGTAGGCATTACCGCTTTCCAGTCCATCGGATATGCGATCAACCTGCAGTATGGGGCCACCGGTCAGGCCATCGTGATCGACTCCACGTTTTTCATGATTTCGACGGTGATCGTGCTGACTGCCGGTACCGTGTTCGTTATGTGGCTTGGAGAGCGCATTACGGAAAACGGTATCGGGAATGGCATATCCATCGTCATTATGGTGGGTATTATCGCCTTTTTGCCCAATGCCCTCTTCAACGAGTTTACGCTCGCGGGTAATCTCTTCATCTTCCTGATGGAGATCGGTATATGGGCCCTTGTGATGCTTGGCGTGGTGCTTATTTCTCAGGGTACGCGCCGTATTCCCGTGCAGTATGCGAAGCGTGTCGTGGGGCGCAAAGTGTACGGCGGCACAACCCAGTATCTTCCGATTCGCGTCAATGCGGCGGGGGTCATGCCCATTATCTTTGCGCAGTCGATCATGTTCGTTCCGGCGACGGTCGCGTCGTTTTTCCCCGATAGCGCCTTTATGGTCGAATTCGGACGCTGGTTCTCGGATATTGCCGGTTGGGGATATTCGACCGTTTTCTTCGTGATCTGCGTATTCTTTACCTATTTCTATACCGCCATTGCAGTCAACCCGAGGGAAATGGCGGATACCATGAAGCGGCAGGGTGGATTTATTCCCGGGATCAGGCCGGGTAAGCAGACGAGCGAGTTCATCGACAACATTCTGACGAAAATCACCCTGCCCGGATCGATGTTTCTCGGGCTTGTTGCGATTCTTCCTGCATTCGCTATGCAGGCTGGCGTTTCGCCAGGTTTCGCCGTCTTCTTCGGAGGGACGAGTCTGCTTATTCTCGTGCAGGTGACATTGGATACGCTCCAGCAGATCGAAAGCCATTTGCTCATGCGCCATTACGATGGCTTCATGAAAAGCGGACGCGTTCGAGGACGATATATGTAGATGTAGTAGTGAGACGATAGTCGGTCGCAAGACCGTCTCCGTCTTTTCGAACCCATGGCCTTGACGAAAAGCGCATACAAAATCGACCGCCTCAGGGAAAGCGCGGAGCTTGTCGGGCAGACGCTTGGCCAGGTGGCGCGGCACATTCGCCCGGGGGCCACGACGCGCGAGCTCGATCGGATAGCGGAAACATTCATCCGCGACCATGGCGCCGAACCGGCGTTCAAAGGATATCGTGTGGGTAACCTGACGTTTCCCAGCACGCTCTGTACATCCGTAAACGATACGATAGTACATGGCATTCCGAATGACAGCCCGCTTCAGGAGGGGGACCTGCTGTCGGTTGATTGCGGCGTACGGCTGAACGGTTATTACGGCGATAGCGCCTATACCTTTGCTGTCGGTGAAATTTCCGACGAAAAGCGTGCTTTGTGCGAAACGACGTACGCAGCTTTGTACAAAGGCATCGAGCATGCGACGACGGAGGGGCGCATCGGGGATATATCCTTTGCTATACAGGAATACTGCGAAAGCAGGGGGTATGGCGTCGTGCAGGAACTCGTGGGGCATGGCATCGGCAAAAAACTTCACGAGAAGCCTAATGTGCCGAATGTCGGCGAACCGGGAACCGGATCCCGACTGGTGCGCGGTATGACGCTATGCATCGAACCCATGATCAACCTGGGGACCGCCAGGATCGTAACGGATTCGAACGGCTGGGCTATTCGCGCAGCGGACGGGAAAGCCGCCGCGCATTACGAGCACATGGTGGTTGTGTATTCCGGCAAGGCGGAAGTGCTAAGCACCTTCGAGCATATCGAAGAAGTGTCCGGCGTTGCTTTTGATTCGCCGACTACATACAAAATTTATGAACCTGTGCAGCCGATGCGCGTTACGTAACGGCTATGCCTTGTATTTTTCACGAACGAGACCGAGCGAACCCATGAAAGTTCGTGCCAGTGTCAAAAAGCGCAGCTCCGACGACAAGATCGTTCGGCGCAAAGGGCGCATCTACGTCATCAACAAAAAAAACCCGAAGCACAAGCAGCGACAGGGTTGAAACCCTGCGGTGCATGATGCGGCGTTTCCGAACGGATGCTGCCGGGAAACCTGAAAGTATATGCCTCGAATAGCCGGAGTAGACGTACCTCCACATAAACGCGGAGAAGTTGCCTTGTCCTCGATTTTCGGGATTGGGCGTTCTCGTGCTCAGGAAATTCTTGATCGTGTCGGCATCAAGCACGATGTGCATCCGGACGACTGGACGGAGGAGCAGACCCGAAGCGTACGGCGCCTCATTGAGGACGAGTACCTTGTCGAGGGGCAATTGCGTTCGGAAGTACAAATGAACATCAAGCGATTGATGGACATCGGCTGCTACCGGGGTCTTCGACATCGCCGGGGGCTTCCCGTACGTGGACAGCGCACCCGTACGAATGCGCGTACGCGCAAGGGACGTCGCAAGACTGTGGCCGGAAAGAAGAAGGCGCCGCGGAAGTAATCGTACCGTCTCGACTCCTCGTAAATCCAGGATTATATGGCGAAAAAGCAGCAAAAATCGGGGCGTTCCGGCCGTTCGGCGCGGAAACGAAACGTTATCGTCGAGTCAAATGGACAGGCGCACATCAAGGCCACGTTCAACAACGTGATCGTGACACTGACGGACCAGTACGGAAATGTTATTTCGTGGGCCAGTTCCGGCAAGATGGGTTTCAAAGGCAGCCGCAAGAATACGCCGTATGCGGCTCAGGTAGCGGCAACGACTGCTGCGGAAGAGGCGCATGGCCTGGGTCTGCGGCGTGTGGATGTGTACGTAAAGGGCCCCGGATCGGGGCGGGAGTCCGCCATTCGGGCGCTCGCCAGTTCGGGCCTCGATATTGCATCCATCCGGGATGTAACGCCCATTCCTCATAACGGCTGTCGTTCCCCGAAACGCCGCCGCGTGTGACGGTAGCAGCGCTACTTGTTGACCATCCAGGCATATAGCAAGAAAGTCAAGAACAGCAAACAGCGATAATGGCTCGATACAGAGGCCCAAAACAGAAAGTCGCCCGGCGCTTCAAGGAACCGATTTTCGGTCCGAGCAAGGCGCTTGAGCGCAAGGCGTATCCGCCAGGCCAGCACGGACAGGGACGCCGGTCCAGAGAGAGCGAATACGCCGTGCAGCTCAAGGAAAAACAAAAGGCGCGGTATACCTATGGCCTCCAGGAGCGCCAGTTTCGCAACCTGTTCAAGAAGGCGTCCCGAAAAAGAGGCGTTACCGGGGAGAACCTGCTGAAATTTTTGGAGGCCAGACTGGACAATACGGTGTTCCGGCTCGGCTTTGCGCGTACGAGGCGGCAGGCCCGGCAACTGGTAAACCATGGACACATTATGGTGAATGACCAGATCGTAAATATCCCGTCGGCGCAACTGCGCCCGGGCGATACGATTGCGGTTCGACCGAGGAGCCGCTCCATGCGGCCGATCGTGGAGTCGGTTACGCAGAACCGACGGTCTTTCGCCTGGCTCGAGGTCGATCGCGGCGATCTCCGAGGCAAAATGCTGGATTTGCCGGCCCGGGAAGACATTCCGGAAAATATCCGCGAGCAGTTGATCGTCGAGTTGTATTCGAAGTAATTGCCTGACGATTCTTGCCGAATACAGATGTGTTACGGCATTCGCTATTTCCCCCTTGCAAGACTTTGACCGATTGAGAAGCCATGAGCAATCATGTAATCCATATGCCGGACGGCATTCAGATTGAAGATGCATCGGAGTTTTCCGGGCAGTTTTCGTTACAGCCTCTCGAACGCGGATACGGCGTAACGATCGGGAACGCGATGCGGCGCGTTCTTTTATCGTCGCTCGAAGGAGTTGCCATCACAGGGGTGAAGATCGATGGCGTACAGCATGAGTTTTCGACGATCGAGGGCGTAACCGAAGATGTTGCCGATATCATTCTGAACCTCAAGGAAGTACGCTTTCGCGCGACCGACGAGGTGGAAGACGGCTCCATTCACCTTGTGATTCGGGCCGCCGGCGCCTTCACGGCCAAGGATATCGCCGCCGCAACGAACGATTACGAAGTGCTCAATCCGGATCATCACATCGCCACACTGGCTGAAGATGCATCGCTGAGCATTGAGTTGCGCATCGAGCGGGGCAGGGGGTACATCCCTGCCGATGAAAACAAGCGTGTCGACGACCCGATTGGCGTGATTGCCATCGATGCTGTCTTTACGCCTATTCGGAATGTCAAGTATTCGGTCAAGACCACGCGTGTCGGGCAAAAGATCGACTACGAACACCTCACGATGGAGATCGAAACGGACGGTTCCGTTTCGGCAGAGGACGCGCTGATGCAGGCCGCGACCATTCTGCGGAATCATGTGGATATCTTTATTTCGATGGATAGCGTACCTGGTCCTGCCGAGAAGAAAGAGGTTGTCGATACGGAAACGCAGCGTATTCGCGAATTGCTTGTGCAACCCGTGGACGAACTGGACCTCTCCGTGCGTGCGCAGAATTGCCTGAAGGCCGCCAATATCACGAATATCGGCGATCTGGTCAGCCGAGAGGAATCGGAAATGCTGAAATTCCGGAATTTCGGGCGCAAATCGTTGCAGGAACTGGTTCACGTGCTTAACGACCGCGGTCTGCATTTTGGAATGACCGAGGAAAAATACGAAGAAAACGCGTAGCCGGATATTATGAGACACCAGAAAAAGCGGCACAAACTGGGGCGCACTGCATCCCATCGCAAGGCTACGCTCGCAGCGCTGAGTAATGCGTTGATTGCACACAAGCGTGTTACGACGACGCTGCCGCGGGCCAAGGCCCTGCGTACCTTCATCGAGCCCATTATTACCCGGGCCAAAGACGATTCGCAACATAATCGGCGGCAGGTGTTTCGGCATTTGCGAGACAAGCGGGCTGTTACGACCCTGTTCACCGAAGTGGCCGAAAAGATTGGAGAGCGCCCGGGCGGGTATACGCGCGTTGTCAGGATTGGGCGACGTGCAGGAGACGCCGCTCCCATGGCTATTATTGAGCTTGTCGATTACAATGAGACGGACGAGGCGACCGGGGCCGGCTCGCAGAAAAGCAGTAAACGGACACGGCGCGGCGGTCGTCGCAGCACCAGGTCGGTGGCGCCTGCGACAACAGAACAAGTAGATGAGACCCCTGCCGTGGAGGCGCCCGAGGATTCCGGCGCCGAGGAAGCCGGGCATGAGGAACCGGCTGAAGAGGTGAACGAGGTAGAGGCGCCTGCTCCGGAAGCGCCCGAGGCCGCAAAGGCGGAAGCGCCTGAGGCCGCAAAGGCGGAAGCGCCCGAGGCTGCGAAGGCGGAAGCGCCCGAGGCCGCAAAGGCGGAAGCGCCTGAGGACGCAAAGGCGGAAGCATCCGAGGCCGAGGATACAAAGAAGAAGCCGACCGATAAGGCTCAGGAAGCATCCTCGTAGATAGCCGACGAGAAAATCGGGGGTGCCACAGGGGTTGTGCATTGCTGTGGCGCCCTTCGTATTTTCCCCTATGTCTCTGCGCCGACGATTTCTTCCTCGCACCCGTGACGGGCGCATCGTAACCGTTGCCTTCGCAGCGCTGTTTCTGCTCGCGATGCCCCCGGTTACCCATGCTTTTCTGAATCGGATAGAACCGTCTTTCTTCGGCGTGCCTTTTATCTATGCGGCGCTGTTCGTTGTCTATGCGGCCCTCATCGCCGTACTGATTCTGGCGTATCGGCGGGGCGTGTAGTTATCGGAGTATCCATACCTTTTTAGGGCCGCATGATGGAAACCTGGGTTATCGCCACCGGCCTGATTGGGATCTACCTGCTGTTCACGCTTGGGTTAGCCGTCGTGGCGGGCCGTCGTTTGACGGTCGACATGGAGGATTTCTTTCTCTACGGACGCCGAGCCGGTTTCGTAGTGCTCTATCTTACGGTTGTCGCCACCTTCCATTCGGCGTTTGCTTTTCTCGGTTCGGGGGGCTTTTTCTTTACGCACGGGATCGGTTTCTGGGCTGCAGGAGCGTGGACCGTGCTGGTAGGCGCCATCACGTACGTACTCGGTTCCCGCATCTGGGCGCTCGGCAAGGCGTTCGGGTACGTTACGCCGGCGGATATGCTCGCCGACTTTTACGAGTCGGAAGCAGTGCGCATAGCGGTCGCTATCGTCTCCGTGGTGTTCACCATTCTCTATATCCAGGTGCAAGCGATCGCTCTCGGCTACATCATGGATGTGGCCTCCGGCGGACGCATTTCCTTCGAGATCGGCGTTATCGTCATGCTTATCGTGGCGGTCGTACACCTTATGATCGGGGGGTTGCGCGCGGTCTACTGGACCGATGTGCTGCAAGGCGTCTGGATGTATATCGCTATCTGGGCGGGCGCCCTCGTGCTCTCCTTCGAACTTTTTGGCGGTCCGCTGGAATTATGGCAGCGCGTTGCCGCGGAGCGGCCCGATTTGCTCACGCTTCCGGGTCCCTCGGGCTTTTTCACGCCCGGCATGTGGATCGGGATGGTGATCACGCTTTCCTTCGGGATCGTTTTTCAGCCGCACATGATGATTCGCTATTACACGGCGGTGGACGGCAAGACCCTCAAACTGCTCGGCGCAACCACGCCGATCTATTTGATGACGCTATACATTCCCGCAGCCCTCGTAGGACTGGGCGGCGCGCTGGTCATGCCGGAACTGGCGGCGGCGGACCGCATTTTCCCCGAATTGCTTTTCGCGCATGCCCCGGCGTGGCTTACCGGCGTCATTCTTGCCGGGGCTGCGGCTGCCGCCATGTCCACGCTGGATTCCATCCTGCACGCCAACATGACTGTGCTCACGCGCGATGTGTACCAGCGCTATGTGGCGCGGGGCAAAAGTCAGGCGCACTACGTTTTCGTCGGGCGCGTCATTGTGCTTGCGCTCCTTGTGGTAGCCTGCATTCTTTCGCTGGCGGAGAGCGATTTACTCGTGCACATCATTACGCTATCCGGCGCAGGCGCCCTCCAGCTCATGCCCGCCATCATTGGCATATGCTTTCCCGGCGGCCGCTCGCTCAGCCGGGCGGGCGTACTGGCCGGGCTGGCTGTCGGGATGGCGGTTCTATGGCTTACGCTGGTCGTATTTCCTCATCCGTTAGGCATGCACGGCGGGTTGTGGGCGCTCCTCGCGAACGCAGTGGTTGCCGTGGGGGTCTCCTGCAAGACGCCGCCGCCTTCCGGCGAGACGGTCGCGCGCGTTCACGGCGAGGTGGAGCGCTTCATAGCGCAGTGAAAGGATCGCCGGGATACGGGGCATTTGTTCGCGTACAAATGCGTACGTTACAGAGGCGCTGTCCTCCTAACGGTTTGGTCCTCGAACGCCATCCGGGGAAACCGCGCGCAGGAAGCGAGATTTAATCCTTGTAGATATCCTTATTCGCGGCTGTTGGATACGGCCGCATGCAGTCGCATACATATACCGGTGGTTTCGCCAACGATTCCATGTTGCGAGCTTCTTCCATCCTGAGCAATACCGACTTGCAGGTCGAACCGGAATTCGAAGCCGGGCTCGACGAATTGCTCGATGCGTGCCGCCAATCCCTGCGGTCGGTGGATGAGGATATGATCCGTCGCGCCTTCAGGCTGGGCTACTGGGCGCATCGCAACGATCGGCGAGCCTCGGGGGAACGATTCATTACGCACCCGATCGAGGTGGCGGTGATCGTGGCCAGGGACATCGGGTTCGACGACATAAGCGTCGTCTCGGCGCTATTGCACGACACCGTGGAAGACACCGAGTTTTCCCTGGACCTCATACGGGAGGAATTCGGCGAGACGGTGGCGAACATCGTCGACGGGCTGACCAAGATCCGGGGGGTTTCCTGGAACCGCGAGTTGGGCCAGGCGGAAAATGTCCGCAAGCTCATGCTTTCCATGGCGACGGACATTCGCGTCATTCTCATAAAGTTTGCAGATCGTTTGCACAATCTGCGCACCATCGACTCGCTTCCCAAGCAAAAGCAACTCAAGATTGCGAGCGAGACGCTGGATCTCTTTGCGCCGCTTGCCCACCGTTTCGGGCTGCACGTCATCAAGGACGAGTTGGAAGATATTTCCCTGAAAATCATCCACCCGGAAGAATTCCGCGACATCGTGCAAAGTTTGCAGGCCTCCAAAGTCGAGCGGGACGGCTATGTGCGCCGTTTTATCGAACCGTTGCGGGAGCGTCTCGAAAGCGACGGGTTCGATTTCGAGATGGCCGGCCGGTCGAAGAATCTCTATTCGATCTGGCGGAAGATGAAGCGGACGGATAAGCCGATCGAAGAGATATACGACTTGCTTGCCATTCGTATTGTCCTGCAAAGCGCCGGAAAAAAAGGAAAAGAAGATTGCTGGAGGGTGTATTCGATCATTACGGATTTGTACAAACCGTTGCCGGAGCGCTTCCGGGATTTCATTTCGGTGCCCAAGTCCAACGGCTACCAGAGTCTGCACACGACGGTGCTCGGTCCCACGGGGCGCCGGGTCGAAGTACAGATTCGCACGGAGGAAATGCATGCCATCGCCGAGCGCGGCGTGGCGGCGCACTGGAAGTACAAGGAAGCGGTGAGCGACCGGGACCGGGGGATGGAGCAATTTCTCGTATGGGTGCGGGATATTCTTGAAAACCCCAACCCCGAACACGCCACGGAGTTCGTCAAGGAGTTTCGACTCAATCTGTACGACGAGGAAATATACATTTTCACCCCCAAGGGGGATTTGAGGACGCTGCCCCGCAATGCGACCCCTATCGATTTCGCCTTTCAGGTGCATACCGAAATAGGCATGCACTGCATCGGGGCGAAAGTGAACGGCAGGATGGTGCCGCTTTCGTACAAGCTTCAGAGCGGCGATCAGGTGGAGGTCATCACCTCGAAGAAGCAGACGCCGAATCCGGACTGGATGAAGTTTGTCGTTACGCACAAGGCGCGCAGTAGAATACGGCATTTAATCAACGAGAAGCGCCGTCGCAGCGTGGACCTGGGCCGGGAAATGCTCGAGAAAAAACTTAACAAGGCCGGTCTGAACGTGGACGACCAGAAGTTGCGCGGAGTAGCCAACCGGCTCAAGTTTCCGAACGCCCAGCAAATGTTCTACGAGATCGGGACGGGACTTTTCGATCCGAAGGATTTTGTGGAGTTCGTCCGGAACGAGTCCCGCGGGCGAAAGGAAGAGGAGGAAGAGGCTGCCGAGGAGGAAGGCCTCCGGTTGCGGTACGAAAATTTCCTCGATTCTGCGCAAGTGGCGGCCCAACCGGCGCTCGAAATCGACGGCGAATTGCATACGGACATCGTCACGCGGTATGCGCCTTGCTGCAATCCGATTCCCGGCGACGATGTGTTCGGCTACATAAGCCGCAGCGACGGCATAAAGATTCACCGCATCAATTGCCGGAACGCTCCCAGCCTGCTCGTAAACCATCCCGACCGCATCGTATCGGTGGAATGGAGCCGGCAGAAAGACGTGCAATTCCTGTCCGGATTGCGCGTGATGGGAGAGGATCGCGTGGGCATGGTGAGCGATATCACGACCGTTATTTCCAAAAACCTGAAAACGAACATTCGTTCCATTACGGTGGATTCCGAGGATGGCGTTTTTGAGGGCACGATCGTGTGCCTGGTGACGGATCTGCCGCATCTTCGCCGCCTTATCGAGCGGCTGAAGCGCATCGACGGGATTCACGGAGTGTACCGGTTCGAGGAGTGACGGGGCTTTTTTGCCCGCGAGGCTTGTATATCGCGCCCTTTTTTCCGTAAACTATTGCTCGTTTTTTGCCGCTAAGTTCATTTATACCAGAAGGTTGCGGACTTAATCGGAATATCCTTAAAGGCCACTGTCATGCCTGATGCATCCAGTACGCAGACCCGGAAAGACGTGGCTCGTCGGGTTGCGGAATCCATGGACGAGCCGGTTTACAAGGCGGAACCCTGGGTTCGAGCGGTTATCGACGCCATCCGCGATATAATGATCGACGCCGATCCGGAGGTTCGCATCGAGCTGCGCGATTTTGGCGTATTCGAGGTCAAGAAGACCAAGGCCAGGCCGAAGGCCCGCAATCCGAGAACGAACCAGACGATCTTCGTACCCGGCCGGCGCAAGACGCATTTCAGACCGGGCAAGCGGCTACGGGAGGTCTTGCAGACGCCGCTGTCCGAATCCGAATCGACCCGTCGGACTCCGGACGGACCTGTATCCGGCGATTCTGCGCAAACCCCGGATGCTTCCGAAGCATCGTAGGCTACCGGATTGTATGGACGCATTGCCTCGCATCATCGGTATCGACTACGGCGCGCAGCGAATCGGCCTGGCCATGTCCGACCCGCTTCGGCTGTATGCGCAATCCCTTGGGGCCTACTCCAGCGACGAGGTACTACGGCAGCTTGCGTCTTTGAATACGGATCCCGGATTCGATACGATCGTAGTGGGGTGGCCTTTGACCTTGTCGGGCGAGGAGGGAGCGGCTACGGATAGTGTCCGGTCGTTCACCCGCCTTCTTTCCAGGCGTTTTCCCGGCAAAAAAATGGTTATGCAGGACGAGCGGTATTCCTCGGTCCGGGCAAGGGATTTGCTGGTTCGCTCCGGCGTCCGCAAGAAAGCCCGCCGCCGCAAGGAAAGAATAGACGCCGCCGCCGCCGCAGTCATTCTTCAGGATTATATGGACGAGACGCAAGAGCAAAAACCATGATTCTTCCTATTCGTTTATATGGCGATCCCGTGCTCAGGGGCGGCGCCGAAGACGTCGCCGGGGACAGCGCAGCGGTCCAGCAGCTTATCGACGATATGATCGAAACCATGCGGGGCGCATCGGGCATCGGTCTGGCCGCGCCGCAGGTGGGCCGCACGGAGCGTATCTTCGTGGCCGATCTGGCGGCGGAAATACAGTTTGAGCCTGTGCCGGAAGCGGCGTCGCAGCCGACGGCATTCATCAATCCCGAGATTATCTGGGAGAGCGGAGAGGAAGGCGAATACGAGGAAGGGTGCCTGTCCATTCCGGACATATCCGAGATGGTCAAGCGCCCCGAACGAATCCGGCTCACGTATCTGGACCGCCGTTTCCGGCCGCAGGAACTGGAAGTGGGAGATTTGCCGGCGCGCGTGATCCAGCATGAGGTGGATCATCTCGAGGGCATCTTCTTCGTGGACCGCATAAGCGCATTTCGCAGGCGTCTTCTGCGTCGCAAGCTCCGCGAGATCGCCAGCGGAAAGGCGGAAGCCGATTACGCCTTGTATAGATAGGGTAAAGGGTGAAGAGGAGCCGCGGAATGCTACTCAGATGCTCCAGCATAGCAATTATGCACAAAATGCATAGAAAGGGGTGTCATTATGCAAAAACTGCATAATAGAGATTTGCGCCCTTGAATTAGCGTATCCTTAACGTATGCGTGACAATTTCCTGCGGGGCGCTGCAACCTTGCGCAACGTGTCGTGTGTAAGGGACCTGCCGTAATCGGGCATACGAATCCGGTAACCCGCTCTTACAGCATCCGGGATATATGTTTTCGCTCCGCACACATATCGAACGGTCGGGAGTTTTTTTACTCGCCGTGATGTTGTGCGGCGCCGTGGCGGCGCCGTTCGGGCATAACCTGTCGCATATCCGCTCTCTGGAGCATGTGCATGGGGCTGCTGCCGAGGGGGTGAAGAGCGGATCGACAGGCGTCCCGGTCGATTTTCTTGTCGAAGAACAAACGCCTCCGCATCATTTCGAGTGCGATCTGTGCGCGTTTCGTTCACTGACCACCCCGCTTCTCGATCAAACCCGGGCGCCGCTGCTTCCCGTGCATGTGACCGGGCAGACGCTCTGGTCCGCACTGTCTGCCCGCAGCCTTTTCTATCGCCCGATACGCGCTCCTCCTGTGGTGTCTTGACCCCATCCGGCGCCGTTCCGGCGGCGTTTTGTTTTCTCAAGACACATTTACACTACACATCAGAGGAGAGCCATGTTTGTACGCAAACAGTACGGCGTTGCCGTTATTGTATTTTTGATCATGGGCGGGCTGGCTGCCTGCTCCAATCCCGCCGAAGACGACGACCATGACGAGCATGCCCCCGCCGAAGGCCTTGCGCTCGTTCTCGACGGCGAAGAAGTCGTTCGCGTCGAAGAGGCCGAAGTGACGGGATCGCTTACCGTCGGAGCCGGCGACACCACGTCCGACATCGAGGTCGAGTTTCTTGACCACGATGGGGATGAGATACATGCCGAAGACCTTGACGAGGAATTTTCTTTGGACGTTGAGGTCCGGGGCAGCGAGATCGTTACCGTAGCCTATACGGGTCGGTGGACGTTTACGCTGGAAGGAGGCGATGCCGGCGATACCGCCATACGGGTTCAGCTTCTGCATGACGGTCACGCCGATTTTACAACGCCGGATATATCCGTCACTGTGGAATAGGCAGACCATGCGTTGCTTCGGGCTCTGCCGGTTTTTGTGGATGGGTTTTGCGGCGTGCATGACCATGACGCTTGCAACGTCGTCGCATGCGCAGCATACGGCGGTGATCGCAGGATCCATCGAGGATGCGGAAACCGGAGAGCCGATCCGCTTTGCGCAGGTCCTTGTCGAAGAGGCCAATCGGAGCTCGAGAACGGATCGGGATGGTCATTTCGAGGTCCGTTTTCTGGAAGCCGGGCAGTACACGCTCAAGGCCTGGCGCATAGGCTACGAGCCTCTGGTGACCCTGGTGGAAGTGGGCGGCGCCGGTTCGGATACGTCGCATGTCCTCCTGCGGATGCCGGTTTCGCTGATCCAGCTTGGCGAGGTCATCGTGGACGGCCAAAGCGAGTCCCACATGATCAGCGATTCGGATATGGAGATGGGGGGCAAGCGGCTTCGGCAGCACCTCGGAACGACCATTGCCGAAACGCTCGATAACGAGCCCGGCATTGCCATGAGGTCCATGGGGCCGGCGCCTGCCCGACCGGTCCTGCGGGGGTTGGGCGGCGACCGGCTGCTTGTCATCGAAGATGGCGGGCGTGTCGGCGATCTGTCCGCTACCTCCGCCGATCATGCGGTCGCGGTAGACCCGCTCATGACGGAACGTATCGAAGTGGTTCGCGGCCCGGCCGCGTTGCTTTACGGGCCGAACGCATTGGGCGGCGTGGTGAATGCGGTCCGCGGGTATGTTCCGGTGATCATGCCCTCGGAGATTCATGCCGTCGGCGTTTTTCAGGGGCAATCCGTCAACGATGGCCTGTCCGGAGGATTCAGTCTGGAAGCGCCGATCGGCGGTTTTGCGGTGCGCACCGACGGCAGCCTGCGAAATTCGGGGGACGTATCCACCCCGATCGGCATCCTTGCGAATACCTCATTGACCACCGGAAACGGTTCCGTGGGGATCAGCCGCATCGGCGAATGGGGTCATGCGGGCGTCTCCGGCAGTTATTACACGTCCCGGTACGGCATACCGGGCGGGTTTATCGGAGCGCACCCGCAGGGCGTCGATGTCGAGTTGTCTCGCCGTCACCTGAAAACGAAGGGCATGATACTGGATGTTTTGCCCCGGTTTTCGCATCTCGAATTCGAGGGATCGTTTTCGAGGTATTTCCATCAGGAATATGAAGCGAGCGGCGCACTCGGCGTCGAGTTCGGGCTCCTGTCGTACTATGGTCGGCTTCTTGCCCGCACCCACGGGCGCCGCCACAATCGTCTGGCAAGCCTTTGGGCCGGGTATCGCGATTATGCCTCCGGCGGTTTTTCATTCACTCCGAATTCGAGGGAGTGGACGGTGGCGATATTCAGATATCAGGATATCAATCTGGAAAACATGTCGTTTCAGGCGGGGCTTCGCTACGACCTGCGCACCGTTCGTCCCCGTACCGTTGGGCAGGAGACCCTCGCAGGGGTGATCCGCAACCGAACGACCGGAGGTTTTTCCGGCTCTCTTCGTATGTTTCGCCGGTTCGGCAGCGATTTTTCCGTGGGTATCGGCGGCGTGCGCTCGATCCGCATGCCGGGGATCGAAGAATTGTTCTCGTCAGGGCCCCATCTGGCGGCATATACCTTCGAGATAGGCAATGCGACTCTCGGCGTCGAAAAAGGATTGGGCGCGGAAGTGTTCGGGGAATACCGGGGCGAGCGTTTTTCCGCCTCTCTGAACCTGTATCGCAATTACATCCGGGATTACATTTATCCCAGAAATACAGGCGAGATCAGCGTCCGCACCCTTCTCGCGGTATACCAGCAAACCGGCTCGACGGTGCGCATGGCGGGATCGGAAGCCTCCTTTGCGCTACAGCTCGCTCCCTCCGTAACCCTTTCCGGATCGGGGGCGTACGTACGCGGTACGCTGGTCGATAGCGACGAGCCGATGCCCTTGATTCCTCCTCTGCGGGGCCGCCTGGAAGCGGCGTACGCCAAGGGGAAACTCAGGGTGTCGGGTTCCGCCGAGGCGGCGAGCAATCAGGATCGTCTGGGCGCGTTCGAAGAACCGACAGACGGGTACCTCGTGTTTGGAGGCTATGTGCAGTACTACCTTTCGATAGGACGCTCCTTGTACACGTTCGATATCGGCATCGAGAATGCAACCAACGCCGAGTACCGGGATCATCTTTCGAAGGTAAAGAGCATCATGCCACAGCAGGGACGCAATATCAAGATGCTCGTCAAAGTGTTGTTCTGACCGAAACCGCTTCGCCCGGCGCTGTACTTTCCTCGCAGCCTCTAATTTTTGCGGACTTGATCGGCGTATCCTTCAGGATTCATTCCTTTGGCACAATGCGTCCTTCCGGCGTAATGGTTTCATCCGGTCCGGGTGGGGTCGTGGGGAATTTGCTGATGGAAACCTTCGGGTCCCGATCGTGCGGCACGTAGTGGACATGGTCCCCATGGGTGATCTCTATGTACGGCCGGTCGCCGTACGGGTCGATGGCTTCCCGGAGGATGGCGAGAAAGAAGAGGGCGCCTATAATCAGGATTACCCATTTCAGCGTCTTTTTCGTACGCGCGTGGCCTGTCGCGCCGTCCATGGAAGCATGCATGTCCTGTACTTGCAAACGTGAAGTGCTGATCGAAGCGGTTTTGATCAGAGTATCTCTTATTATATTGCATAACACCGTTCCCGATCCGGATTATGGCGACAAAACGAGCCTCAGAACATTTTCAGATAGAATGCACCGGTCGGGTTATGGATATTTCCGTGCGCGCGGACGAGTTTACGCTCGATGGCCGCACCGTCCCGTTTTCATACGAACGCCTCGGAGAGGAACGCATGGCCTTGCTGATAGATGGCAAGAGTTATGTGGCGGCGGTTCTGGAAGCGTCCGGGGATCGGCGGCGCATAGGGATCGGCGGCTCTACGTTCGACGTGTCCCTGAAAAGCGAGCGGACGCTGTTGCTTGAGCGTTTCGGGTTATCCGGAGGGGCCGAAAGCGCCACGCTGAAAGTGCATGCGCCCATGCCCGGCATGGTCCTGTCCGTAGCGGTAGAACCGGGGCAGCTTGTCGAAGCGGGAACCGGCGCGCTGGTGCTGGAAGCCATGAAAATGGAGAACGAATTGCGCGTGGAAAGAGGCGGCACTGTGCGGGCGGTGCACGTAGCGCCGGGCGATGCGGTCGGCAAGAACGATCTTCTCCTCGAAATAGAGGATACCAAAGAATAGTTAAGCCATGTCGATGACCCTTGTTACGGGCGCCACGGGATTTGTGGGGGCTGTGCTGACCCGGCGCCTTGTGCGGGATGGCGTTTCCGTGCGTGTTTTCCGGCGCGCCGGCTCGAAACTCGATTTGCTTGGCGAGACGGCGCAGGAGGTCGAGCACGCCTTCGGAGACATCACGGACGATCTGGCGCTCCAAAAGGCCATGCAGGACGTGGAGTATGTCTATCATGTGGCAGGAAACATCGGCTTTGGTTCTTCCCGCGCGCGAAACCGGCTCATGTCCGTCAATGTGGACGGAACCGCAGCGGTCGTCAATGCGGCGCTCGCAGGGGGCGTCCGGCGCCTTGTTCATGCCTCGTCCGTGGCGGCGCTGGGCCGCTCCAACCGTCCCGACGCTGTTCTGGACGAGCACGCGGAATGGCAACGGTCCAAATCCAGCAGTACCTACGGCTACTCGAAATACCTTGCGGAACTGGAGGTGCAACGGGGCATTGCGGAGGGTCTGGATGCGGCGATGGTCAATCCCTCGCTCATTTTCGGCCTGGGTCGGAAAGGGGAAAACACCCGGCGCATCGTGGAGCAGATTCGCCGCAAACGGATGCCCATGTATCCGGCAGGCGTTACGAGCGTCGTCGATGTGCTGGATGTGGCGGACGGCATGGTGCGCGCCATGAAATACGGCGAGACCGGCGAACGGTTTGTGCTGGCGGCGCATAACCTGTCCTGGGAAGAACTGTTCGGCCAACTGGCGCAGGCGTGCGGGGTGGCGCCCCCGACCGTTCGTCTGGCGCCGGCAGCCGCGATCCTCTTTGCATGTTTTTCGGAGGCAGGCGCTTTTCTGACCCGCACGGAACCCCTTCTTCCTCGCGCCAATGCCCGTTTCATGTCCGCAGTGAACCGGTACGACAACACGCTTGCGCGTGAAAAACTGGGGTGGCGCCCCCGATCGTTCGAGGAAACGGCGCAGCGCATCGCCGAGGCGCTGTGAGGTAAGGGCAGAGTTTCCTTTGCTGGTGGATTTTTATGGCGTGTTTCGGTTCCTACTTGAGCAAAATCATTGTCTTCGACAGAATACCGGCGGCGGTCTCCATGCGGTAGACATACAACCCCGAAGGCAGATCGCGCGCGTCGAATATCGCCTCGTGCCTTCCGGCCGTTTTCACTTCGTTTACCAGCACGCCTGCCTCGCGCCCCTGCATATCCCACACGGATATACGAACATGAGACGGCGCAGGCACAGTGTATTCGATTCTCGTGGACGGGTTGAACGGATTCGGATAGTTCTGCGAAAGAACGAACGCGGATGGGGTCTCCGATTCGGAATGAAGCACGGTCGAATAGATATCGGCAGGCACGTAAGCGGCGATCTGGGCGTGTTCGGATTTTGCGTCGCCGCTGACGGCGCGAAGCCATATCGTGTATACGTTGGCGATGCGCTCGAGGTATACGTTCGTTGCGAGCACGTCGCCCGTCGACGTCCAGTCGATCAGGGCGGGAAAGACTCTCGCAGTAGGAGGGCCTTCGAAGATTCTGTATTCGTAGTCGGCGACGCCGGAAACGGACCCCCAGAAGAACGAGAGAACAAGGCTGTCGAGAGTGGACTCGTCGAAGTCTGCGCGGAGATTCGAAGGTGTTCCGAACTGAGCAGGCGGCGGGGTAGTAATGGGAGGCGTAATGGGAGGCGTAATGGGAGGAGTAATAATGGGAGGAGTAATAATGGGAGGAGTAATAATGGGAGGAGTAATAATGGGAGGAGTAATAATGGGAGGCGGAGGGTCAGAGCTGTCAAGCACCGTCAACGTAATATCCATTTCCGCATCGGTAACATTAGCCGTCACTGTATTAGCATCCTTGCGCGCCACCGATACCGTAAGCCGATACTCGTAGGTCGTCGTCGCATTCACAGAGGCAGGCACCGCAAACGTCGGAGACGGACCGTCCGTACCAGCTATCAAAAGCGACGTGTCCGATGTATTTCCCCGAGCAGTCCAGACGTACGTGTATTCGTGTTCGGTATCCGTAGCGGGAATACCGGACGCCGGACAACTTAACGTAACATTCGCATCGCCTTCGGATATGGAACCAGGAGGCGCACACGTTATCGAAACAGTAATATTCTGCGGCGGAGGCGGAGTGGGAGTAGGGGCGGATTTAACAGTGCCTCTAACAATAATCATGCGACGCCCTACTCCAGTCCAGTTTGCACCGTCGGATTGTTCCGAATTACCGGAGATGCTCCAGCCTGCCAGACTGATACCGGATGTGGCGCCGCCACCATCATTCCAAGAAGCACTACCAAAATCGTCGGCGGTAACGAGAACGTATTCGGTCGACGCCTCGAGTACGACTGGCTCTGTCGGCTCGAGGAAAAGACTAGTGTAAATACTACTCGAGACCGTAAGGTCGGCGACCTTTGCGCCCGTGCGGGAGGTCTTATGCAGCGTCGCCGTGCCGTTTGAAGTTGAAAAACCAGTCCCAATAAGATTAATGCTGCCCAGATCGTACCCCTGCGTATTGGCGCCGGTAGTAAACCCCTGAGCAATTCTATTCGCGGAAAGCTGCCCATTACTACCAGTACCATAATTCGATACCAGAATTGGACTGCTTTTGTTTTGCGCCCAGCCAGTCAGGCAGAATGCGAGAAGCAGCCCGCACGCTCCCCACCGGATCGTCGAAATACGCTGCAAGTTATCGAATCGAAAACGAATGTTCATAGCTCTCCTGAGGAACAAGGGATAATTTTGACGAAAACGAATACTACGGATCCCGTTGTGTCTATCCCGTGGTCATTTAAGTCAATTCAGTGTCTTTTTCGTTGCTATTTACTTTTGTCTCTAATAAAGCATCGCGCTCCTTAATATCGCGCGCCCCCCGCCCCGCGTGGCTGTTTTTGGGCGCCCATTGTTATTGGCGCCCTAAGGAGAACGATCAAAGGCGTCCGCCCGCGTTCCTGGGCGAACGGGCGGATACGGAGTTATCGGCGCGCGTATTGTTGGGGCCGGGCCTTGCGGGGCATTTTTGATCGTAAAAACCGAAAAGGCGCCTTTTTTATACCTTTTCTATACCTTTTCTCTCCTTCTGCGCACCTTTTCTCTCCTTTTTCTCTCTCTTCTTCTTCCGGTGCCTCGGCTTTTTATACACAAAAGTCATTATAAAAACATTTTTTGAAGCCCATTAAACATTTTATATCCATGTTATTTGTGCTGCATATTGGTTAAGATTAGTGTTTGTATGGTGCCTGGCCCTTCTCCTTTCCCCTTTCCCCTTTCCCCGCTGGAAAGCATCCGGATTCTGCGCGCCTCCGAAACGCTTCCGGGTATATCTGCTATATCGTCCGGGCGTAATAAGCGCAATGACTCTAAAGAGGTAACATGCATTACACACGCTTTGCATCCATAGCCCCGGATGCTCGTACGGCGCCGCGGTCCATGCGCTCGCTGCCTCTCGCGGCCGTCCTGCTGCTTGCGTGCGTAGCGCTGCTTGCGGCGCCGAGGCCTGCCCAGGCCCAGACCACGTGTAGCGACCCCGACGCCATCTGGTGCGCCACGCTGACGGTGGCGGAGATTCAGTCTTCTGGCGTGACGATCGGATACGGATTCGTTGATTTGGCCACCGACATCGGTGCGCTGTCCGATACGGGTTTCGACTACGGCGGGACGTCGTATACGGTCAATACGTTCAATATCAGTACGGGGGCCAATCCGACACTGAGCTTCAAGCTCGAGCCGGACGGCGAGACGGTCTTCGCCGACGCCAGGTTCACGCTGCACATCGGGACCGAGGAGTTCTCATTCGGAGACGCTTCATTCAACACCAACTCGGTGTTCCGGAGCTTCTTCTGGCCCAGCTCCGGCCTGAGTTGGTCCGACGGCGACATGATCGAGGTCGAGGTGGTTGAGAATGTGCACCCCGGATCCCTCCAGGGTCCGCAGCAAATCGTGTTCGCGGCAAACCCGGGCACGTCGGAGGCGGTCGCGCGTTGTCTCAGCGCTCCCTATCAACTCAGGCGTTGGGCAAACCGACCGGGAGAGATCGCCGCTACGTGGAGCTTGGACGTTTTGGAGCCGTCGGGCGGGTTTCGCAATGGAGCCAGCTTCACCGCGAGCGACTTCGAGATTTCCAACGGGCAAGTCAAGACCATAGCGGGGGTCAACTATCCGAATCAGGAAAACGCCTCGAACGTTCAGCCGTTCGGGATGGTCATTACCGCTGAGGCAGGAGGCAAATTCAAGAGCCGTACGGTGCAGGTATACATCCTCGAGTCGGATCGCACGGACCATGATTTCGCCAACCTCTGCAACCAAACACCCGGGGTGCAGCCCCGGCGGCCGGTCCTTACCCCGCAACATGCCGAAGCCACGGAGGGTGTCGACCGACATATGAAATTCCGGCTGAGACTTAACAGGCCGTCGCCCGTACCGATAAGCGTGGCCTACTGGACGTACGAAGGCACGGCGACCCGTGGGATCGACTACCACGACGTCTACAAACGGAGAGCGACCTTCGCGGCGGGCGAGCAGTTCAAGGAGGTCCTGGTGCCGATCCTCGCTGACGATGTGGCAGACGACGGCGAGACGGTGATTCTCCAACTGAGCGAACTGAGTGAGAATGCGAACTATGGCCGGTTCACTGCTACCGGCACCATCCGCGATGCGCCGACCGGTCCGTCGACACTCTACGTGAGAGACACCAGAGCAGAAGAATTCGACCGGGAAATGAAATTCGTTGTCAGCTTGTTCCCGGCATCGAATACGGCAGTCACGGTGGATTATGCGACCCAGGACGGCACCGCCGAAGCGGGCTTTGACTAC
>LXNI01000185.1_pt1 | contig 78079 bp, 69 predicted proteins | sample 809091 | NCBI WGS metagenome assembly LXNI01 (sample SAMN04870527, study PRJNA318959) | sponge metagenome | biome: 01000161; feature: marine sponge reef; material: water | host: Sarcotragus foetidus | place: Greece: Milos, Mediterranean Sea | collected 2013-05-29 | depth 5-7 m
CTGCGGCTGGGCACGGGCATCTTGATCCTGCCCCAGCGCAACCCGGTCGTGCTGGCCAAGTCGCTGGGCACGCTCGACTCCATGTCGGGTGGTCGGGTCACCCTCGGAGTGGGCGTGGGCTGGCTGAAAGAGGAGTTCGAGGCGCTGGGCATCCCTTGGGAGCGCCGGGGCCAGCGCACCGACGACTACATCGGGGCCATGCGGGCCCTGTGGGATGCCGACAGCACCTCGTTCGACAGCGACCACGCTTCGTTCTCCGGGATCAGCGTGAATCCCAAGCCGGCAAATGGCCGGGTGCCCATCGTGATCGGCGGTCATTCCAAGGCCGCCGCCCGCCGGGCTGGTCGGCTGGGCGACGGCTTTTGGCCTGGACCGCGGGAGGGAACCTCCATGGCCGATCTCATCGACGTGATGCACCAGGAGGCGGCTTCCGTCGGACGGGATCCCGAAGGCATCGAGATCACCATCGGGCTGCCCAACACACCGATGGACGATCCTGCGGGGCTGGTGCAGGAGGTGGCCGACTTGGGAGCCCACCGCCTCATCGTTCCGTCGTTCTTGTTCTTCGCCGACACCGCCGAGACCATGGCCGCGTTCGGAGCGCAACTCCAGGCCGCCGCCCAGTGAGCGGTGTCGAGATACGTCAGAAGGAGGCCCAGTGAGCAACATCGAGCAATGGCACGCCGCCGCCGTAGAGCGAACCGGGCTGGACGAATTCGGCCGCGACGACTACCTCGAGGGCCTGGCTGTGCTGGAGGAGTCGCTGGAGGCCGAGGCCGCTATGACCGACATCGGCCGATTCGCCATAGGCGAGATCATCACCGGTGCCCTCACGGGCCGCCTCAAGGCCGAAGCAGGCCTGAAGGACAAGCCTGAGGCCGCCAACGTCAACGTTGAGCGGCCCTTGGTGATTATCGGCTTGCCCCGCACCGGCACCACCGCCTTGCACCAGCTCATGGCGGCCAGTCCCCACTTCCAAGGGTTGGAGCTGTGGCTGGCCGAGATGCCCCAGCCCCGCCCGCCCCGCGACCAGTGGGAACAGAACGACGACTACGTCAATTGCAAGGCCAAGATGGACGCCATGGCCGAGATGAATCCAGACCAGTCCGCCATCCACTTCCAATCGGCCGAGTTTGTGGACGAGTGTTGGAACTTATTCCGCCACTCGTTCGCCAGCGTCACCTTCGAGTGTCTGTTCCGCATCCCCACCTATTCCACCTGGTGGGCAAACTGCGACATGAAACCGGCCTACGCCCAGCACCGCCGCAGCATCGGGCTGATCGGCGTGGACGAACCCGACACCTGCTGGCTGTTGAAAGACCCCAGCCACCTGTTCGCCCCCGAGGCGCTGTTCGCCACCTACCCCGACGCCAACGTGGTGATGACCCATCGCGACCCGCTGAAAGCGGTGGCCTCGGTGTGCAGCCTCACTGGGGTGAGCCGCCAGGGATTCGAGCAGCATCCTGACGACATCGCCCTAGGCGCGGAGCAGACCGAGCTGTGGGCTCGGGGCATCGAGCGGTTGCTGGCCGCCCGAGTTGGTCGGGAAGACCGGTTCTACGACCTGCACTTCGCCGACTTCCAGACCGACCCGCTCGGCAGCGTGGCTGCCATCTGCGACCGGTTCGGCTACCGCTTCGACGCCGCCGCCGAGCGGGCGGTGGCCCAGTGGGCCGCCGACCACCCCAAAGGCGAGCACGGCGTCCACGACTACAGCCCCGACCAATACGGACTGCGGGCCGAGGTCGTCCATGAGCGATACGCCGACTACATCGAGGCTTGCGAGGTGGCAGTGGAATGAGCGAGATCGATTTGGGCAATTCCTGGGAGGAGTTCTGCGACGCCCTGCGGGATGCGGGCCGCCAGGTGCTCGAGGCATCACCAGACGACGACTTCGACCGGGCCGAGGGGTTGCGCTACGTGACCCGGCTGGCCGCCAACTTCCTGAAGGCCAACCTGGAGGAGTCCGATCCGGCCCGGGCCATCCTCAGCCAGACGGGGGTCAAGATCGGCCTGGACAACCCCGACTACGCATACGGGGGCGCCCGCCTGTCGCCCCGCTTCGACTACCTGCTGTCAGGCCGCCTCAACGATGCCCACTCCATCCGCATGGGGGCGTTCAGCGGCGGCCTGGGAACCCCCGAGGGGCTGATCCGGGACAGCTACCTGACCACCGAGGATCTCGAGTTGGACGCTGACGGTGGTTTTGAGGTGGCTATCAGTACCGAGCCGCAGCCCGGCTCGTGGCTGGCCATGAAGGAGGCCACCAACTCGCTGACCATCCGCCAGACCTTGCTGGACCGTCCGAATCAGATTCCCGCTGAGATGACGCTGGAGCGGACCGACGCCGGCGGCCCCCCTGAGCCGGTGGACCCCGAGCGGCTGGCCGGCGCGCTGGGCCGGGCTGGGTTCACCGTGGCCGCGGTGGTGGGCCAATTTCTGGGCTGGACGGCTAGCTTTGTCGCCCATACCCATGAGGTGCGGCCCATCGACCCCCAGCTCTTGGCCTTCGCCCAGGGCGACCCCGACACCTCGTACAACTACGGCTACTTCGACTTGGACCCTGACCAGGCCTGGATCATCGAGTTCGAGCCCCCCGAGTGCGAGTACTGGAACATCCAGCTCGGCAACCACTGGCTGGAGTCATTGGACTTCGAGTACCACCAAACCAGCCTCAACCACCACACCGCCGCGGTGGAAGATGACGGCTCGGTGCGGGTGGTGGTGGCCCGGCGCGATCCCGGCCACCCCAACTGGCTGGACACCGCCAGCCACGCCCGAGGGGGCCTGGCCCTGCGTTGGGTAGGAGCCGACCACGAACCAGAGGTTCGCTGCCGGGTTGAAGAGATCTAGATCTCGTTACTGGGCCTGCCGGGGCCGGCGGCGGGCTCGCCGCTCATGTCGGCGTTGAGCTGGGCCTTGGCCATCAGATCGGCCACCACCGGCTGCAAGGTGGTGGGGTCTTGGGAATCGAGGGGGACGTTGGGCCCTAAGGCCCAGCCCTCGGCGATGCCCAACCGGCCGTTGCCCACAACCCACACTCGGCCGGTCACGTTGGCCGCCTCAGGGCTGCACAGCCAGGTGACGATGGGGGCGATCCAGGTAGGCGACATTGTCTCCTGGATCTCTTCGGATACGTCGGCGCCGCCCATAAGCGGGGCGGTTAGCCGGGTCAGGGCGCTGGGGGCGATGCAGTTAACCGTGACCCCGTAGCGGACCAGCTCCATGGCCGAGATCACCGTGAAGGCGGCGATGCCCGCTTTGGCCGCGCCGTAGTTGGTCTGGCCCACGTTGCCGAAAATGCCCGACGGCGATGCGGTGTTGATGATCCGGGCTTGGAAGCTCTGTCCGGCCTTGGTCTGCTCCCGCCACCAGGCCGCGGCATGGTGGACCGGGGCGAAGGTGCCCTTGAGGTGGACCTGCACGACCGCGTCCCAGTCGGCCTCGCTCATGGAGAACACCATGCGGTCCCGCAGGATGCCGGCGTTGTTGATGAGGATGTCCAGCGTCCCGAACGTGTCGATGGCCTGGTGGATCATGTCGCTGGCGGCGTCGAAGTCGCTCACGTCGGCGCCGTTCACCACCGCCTCGCCACCCATGGCCCGGATCTCCTCGACCACCTCGCCAGCTGGCCCGGCGTCGCCGCCCCGGCCGTCGGGGTCGGCCCCCAAGTCGTTGACCACCACCTTGGCGCCGTGCTGGGCCAGCATCAGGGCGTATTCCCGTCCGATGCCCCGTCCTGCTCCGGTTATGACCGCGACCCGTCCTTCACAAAGTCTGCTCATGATGTCGATCCCTCGTGCTGTCGAGCCCTTATCCGTTCAAAAGAGCTTCGCCGACGAACTATAGAAGGGCGTCAGCCAGGGTTCGCCATTGGGCCAGGGGCAGTTCTCCCCGGGGGGCGAGCACCTGCACGGCCACGTGGTCGGCACCGGCGTCGTGGTGGGCCTGGATGCGGGCGCGGATGGTGTCCAAGTCGCCCCAAGCCACGATGGCGTCCACCAGCCGGTCGGACTGCTCAGCCACATCCTCCTCGGTAAAGCCCAGCCGATAGAGGTTGTTCACATAGTTGGGGAGCCCCAGGTAGAGGGCCATGTTCTCCCGGGCCAGCGCCCGAGCTGCCTCAGGATCAGTCTCCAGGCACACCTTCTGCTCGGGGGCCAACAGGGCGTCGGGCCCCATGATCTCCCGGGCGAGGGCGGTGTGTTCGGGGGGCACGAAGTAGGGGTGGGCGCCGGCGGTGCGCTCAGCGGCCAGGGCCAGCATCTTGGGGCCCAGCGCAGCCAACACCAGCGGCGGGTCTTCCTCGGGGGCGAGGGCCATGTACATGGCCCCTTCCATCTCGTTGAGGTAGTCCACCATGAAGGAGTAGGGCTTGGAGTAGTCGAGCTTGCGGATGCCCTCGATGAACGGGCCGTGGCTCACGCCGATGCCCAACAGGAACCGGTTGTCGAACGCCTCGGCCACCGTTTTCTGGGCCGCCGCGGTGGTCATGGGGTGGCGGGCGTGGACCTGCACGATGCCGGTGGCGATCTTCAGCGTGCTGGTGGCGCCCAGCATGACCGACGCCGACACGAACGGGTCACGGCCCACGGCCTCGGGGATCCACAGCGTGGGCCAGCCCATCTCCTCGAGTTCGGCGACGACCTCTCGCACCTGGCTCGAGGGCCGCTGGTCGAGTACGCCCTGCCACAATCCGATTCTTCCGATGTCCATTGTTTCCTCCGCTTCCCCGAGCTCAGTGAACACGATATGGGCGGCGACTCTAGTTCTGACCTTCCATGAGGTCGCATTGTCAGGACTACGCTTCGGGCCGTGCCCAGCTATGAGAACTTGCTGTACGAGGAGTCCGACGGGGTGGCGGTGGTCACCTTGAACCGGCCCGAGCGGCTCAACGCCATGGACAACACCTCCTGCGAGGAGCTACGAGCCCTGTGGGCCCACCTCCGCTATAACGACGACGTGCGGTGCGTGATCCTCACCGCCGCGGGGGAGCGGGCGTTCAGCACCGGAGTGGACATAACCGGTTCGTGGAAGCAGCCGGCCTCGCCGTTCATGGTGGACGACCCCATCTCCACCGTCGGCCCCAAGTCCAACGACTACTGGCGCCCGGTGATCGCCGCGGTCAACGGAATGGCCGCTGGCGGCGCGTTCTATCTGCTGGGCGAAGTGGAGTTCATCATCGCCTCCGACAACGCCACCTTCTTCGACCCCCACGTGAGCCACGGTATGCCCGCGGTGAACGAGCCCATGTTCATGCTCCAGCGGATGCCGCTGGGCGAGGTCATGCGGATGTCGCTGCTGGGCCGCCACGAGCGCATGTCAGCCCAGCGAGCCTTCCAGATCGGGCTGGTGCAAGAGGTGGTGCCGCTGGACGAGCTGATGGACGCAGCCCGCTGGTGCGCCGAGGCCATCGTGTCGGCGCCTGAGCGCCTGGCCGTCGAAGCCACCATGAAGGGTTTATGGACCGCCCAATACACAACGCTGGCCAATGCGGTGAACAGCGGGGTGGCCTTCTTGAGCCTGGCCGGGGCTGAGGAGGAGATCACCGAGAAGGCCCGAGGCATCAAGGAGCAGACCCGGATAGAACCCCGCATCCGATGAGTTCTTCTGAGCCCATGGGTCCCGGCGCGCTGGCCGGGCTGCGGGTGGTGGACCACACCGACATGCGGGGCGCGCTGTGCGCCCGGGTGCTGGGCGATCTAGGGGCCGAAGTGGTCCGAGTGCCGCCGGAGCCCGATCCCGACGGGTTGGCCCACGCTCACCGCAATGCCAACAAGGCTCTGGGCGACCCTGCCGATCTGGAGGCGCTGATCGCCGAAGCCGACCTGCTCATCGATAACACCGGGTTGGACCTCGACGAAGTGACCGGACGCCATCCCCGACTAGTGGTGGTGGCCCTGACCGACATGGGGCTCTCCGGCCCCCGCTCGGGCTGGAAGCTGGAGCCGTTGCCAGCGTTCGCCTCTTCGGGCGGGCACTTCTTATCGGGTTTTCGGGAGAAGTCCCCGTGCTGGCACCCCGGCCATTTGGCCCACGACTGCGCTTCGGTACTCGGCGCCGTCGGCGGGCTGGCCGCGGTGATGGATCGTCGCCGCCACGGGCAAGGCCAGGTGGTGGAGGTCAGCGTGCAGGAGGCGGCTCTGTCCGGGCTCAACCCCTGGTCGGTGCTCATCCCCGACTATGTGCGGCACTTTCCCGAGCTGCCTGGTGAGGGACGCCGCAATGCCGACGGCAACTATTGGATTTTCCCGGCCCGCGACGGCTGGGTGCGCACCGTGATCGGTACTCCCTACCAGTGGACCGGCTTCGTGGAGGTGCTGGGCAACCCCGACGCCCTGAACGGCCCGGAGTGGGCCGATGGAGTGTTCCGAGGCCGCAACCGTGACGTCATCCACATGGTGGCCGATGCGATCACGTCGCAGCGGAACCGGTCCGACCTGTTCGAGCATGGCTTGGCCGCGGGTACCACCATCGGGATGATCCAGTCGCCCAGCGAGTTTGCCGCCCATCCGCAAGTGGTTGGCCGGGGGTTCTTCCGCTACGACGTGGAGGGTTCCGAGGGCCTGCCTATGCCCGATGCTCCTTGGAAGCTGTCGGGCACGCCAGCGGGGGTACGCAAGCCAGCGCCACGGGCCAGGGAAGTCCCTGCCCTGTTCGATGCCCGGCCCGCCGAAAATCCATGGGCACCAGGCCCGTCCAACGGCTCAGGCGACAACGGCCAATTGCTGGCCGGAGTGCGAGTGGTGGAGTTCGGCATGGCTGCGGTGGTGCCCGAGGGCACCTGGATGCTGTCGGAACTCGGGGCCGACGTCATCAAGATCGAATCGGTGGCCCATCCCGACTCGCTGCGCTTTGCCGGTCGGGGCGACCTCAACAAGGCCTTCCCGTTCAACGCTGAGAGCCGGGGGAGGCGCTCGGTGGCTCTGGATATGACCACGGAGAGAGGCCGGGAGCTGGCTTTGGAGCTGTTCATGGCCGCCGACGTGGTGGCCGAGAACCTGCGGGGCGGGTCGCTGGACAAGCTCGGCCTGGGGTGGGACGACATGTCGGCCCGGCGTTCCGACCTGGTGTACGTGTGCTCGCAGGGCTACGGCCGGGGCGGCCCCATGGGCAAGATGCCGGCCTATGGGCCGCTCAACGCCAGCTTTGCCGGGGCCCACTGGCTGTGGAACCACGCCGACGTGCCGTTCCCGTGCGGCACCACGCTGAACCACCCCGACCACATCGCCGGCAAGCTGCTGGCGGTAGCCGTGCTGGGCGCCCTCGACCACAAGCAGCGCACGGGACAAGGCCAGCTCATCGACATGGCCCAGACCGAAGCTGCCGCCTACCTCATTGGCGAGATGTACATGGCCGCGGCCGAAGCCGGCGCCGATCCCCAGGCCCGTGGCAACCGCTCAGAGGAAGTTGCTCCCCATGACGTGTACCGAGCCGGTGGCGACGACGACTGGGTGGCGCTGGCCTGCCACGACGACGGGTCGTGGCAGCGATGCTGCACGGTGATCGGCGTGGAGAACCGGTGGCCCACCAACGCCGACCGGCTGGCCGATGTCGAAGCCGTGGACGCCGCAGTGTCGGCGTGGATGGCCCAAGGCCTGGCCGCCGAGCGATCCGAGCGATTGCAAGCCGCCGGGGTGTCGGCCATGGCGGTGATGGGCCCCTACGACCATCTGGGTGACGAGCACTTGGCCGCTAGAGGAGCGCTCGACGTGCTGGAGCACCCGGTGGTGGGTAAAGAGACCCACGTGGCCAACCCCATCCGCTTCAGCCGCACCGCCAAGCGCACCGCAGGGCCCTCCCCGATGCTCGGTGTCGATACCGTCGAAGTGCTCGGCGAAGTCCTCGGGATCCCCCCCGAAGAAGTGGAAGCCCTAGCCGAAGCCGGCGTGTGCCGCTGAGGTCGATTCAAGGAACAAGGGAGCAAGCATGAAGGTCTTAGTGATGGGCGGGAGCCAGTTCAACGGCTACTCGCTGGTCATGGAACTGGTAAAGCACGGCCACGAGGTCACGGTGTTGAACCGGGGGCGTACTGCGGTGGACTTCCCCCGGTCGGTGCGCCGGCTTGTGGCCGACCGCACCGACCACGATCAGGTGCGGTCGGTGCTCAATGACGAGACCTTCGACGCGGTCCAGGACATGAGCGCCTACCACCCCGCTGATGTGGAGCTGATGATCGAGGTGTTCGAGGGCCGGATCGGCCACTACGTCTTCGCCTCGTCCACGGTCATCTACGCCCCTACCGACATCTTGCCTATCACCGAGGACCATCCAGTGGACCGCGGTCCCAACCAGAACGAGTACGGGCTGCACAAGCTGCTGTGCGAGGACATCCTCATCGACGCCTGGCGCAGCCGGGGGTTCCCGGCCACCATCGTTCCGTTCTCGATGGTGTTCGGCCCCCGCAACATCCTGGCCGACCGGGAACAGCGGATGATCCTGCGGCTGCTGAGGGGCCGCCCAGTGCTAATCCCCGGCGACGGCACCACCGTGGGCCAGGTGGGGCACGTGGACGACCAGTCCCGAGCCCTGCGGATGATGATGCTCCAGCCCCAGACCTTCGGGAAGCGCTACAACCTCACCGGCGGGACCTATCAGTCAGATGAGGGTTACGTGGACACCTTCGCCCAGGTGCTGGGCACCGACGCCGACAAGGTGTTCATTCCCGCCCCGGTGATGGACGACCTGTGGGACGGCGCCTTGGTATTCGAGGAAGGGCAAGCCTCCCCGGTGAACATCGACATCCGCAGCTCCGATGAGGCCCGAGCCAACGCCGACCAAACCCGACGGAGATTCAAGCTGGCCCAGCTCGTGCAGCGGCTGGCCCCCAACCTGCACCGCTGGAACCGCAGCGTGGTGTTCTCGGTCGACCGCCTACGGGCCGACATAGGATGGGAGCCCGAGTACACCCTCGCCGCCATGGTCGACCACGTCCACCGCTGGATGGTGGCCGAAGGCCTCGACCAGAGCCTCGATTTAGACTTCACCTTCGAGGACCAGATCGCGGCCCACGTCCGCAGCGGGGCTTGATCTATTCCAGGACTCGTTCGACGATTACGGCGTAGCTGATGCCCATGCTTCCCGACCTCTCGCCAACGTAGATGGCGTACTTTATTGACAGCTACCGGGAAGCTACGGGATTCAGTGCATTGCGGATGCGCCAGATGAGGATTCCGACGGCAAGGACGCAGAGGCCGGTGATCACGGAGGCAGCCGGCAGGGTCGCGGCCAGCGTGACACAGCCCAGGAACCCCAGACCGCTGAGCACCCGGGGCCACCGCCGTTGGGCGGGGGAGAGGGTCCAAGCGGAGGCGTTGGTCACGGCGTAGTAGAACAGCACGCAGAACGAGCTGAAGCCAAGCACGTTGCGGAGGTCGGTGAGCGATACCAGCACGATGACCACCGCGGCCACGGCGATTTCGGCGTAGTGGGGAACCTTGTAGGTCGGGTGGACTTTGTCCAGCACCCGGGGCAAGTCGCCGTCGGAGGCCATGGCGAAGGTCGTGCGGCCCACACCGGCTATGAGGGCCATCAGCGCCCCGGCCGAGGCGATGGCTGCACCCACTCGGACCACTGGGGTCAGCCCGTCCCACGACCCGGCGTCGGTGGCTGAGGCCAGGGGAGCAGCCGCTTCGGCCAATAGTTCAGGTCCGACGGCCCACAGTGCGGTGGCCGACACCGCGGCGTACACCACCAGGGTGATGCCCAGAGCGGCGGGGATGGCCCGGGGGATGGTGCGAGCCGGATCTTTGATCTCTTCGCCCAGGGTGGCGATGCGGGCGTAGCCGGCAAAGGCGAAGAACAGCAGGCCAGCCGCCTCCAGGATCCCGCCCGCACCTCCGACACCCCAGTCGGCCAAATTGTCGGCATCGGTGGTGCCTCCGGCCACTGAGGCGGCGACCACCAACCCGAGGGCGACTATCACCAGGGTGACCGTCACCCGGGTAGCCCTGGCGGTACGGGTAATGCCCCGCAGGTTGATGGCGGTTACCAACACGACCGCGGCGATGCCTGCGGGTCGAGGAGCCTCAGGAAACGCGTAGGCCCCGAACGCGAGCGCGGACACCGACAGGGTGGCCGACTTGCCGATCACGAAGCCCCATCCGGCGCTGAACCCGGCCAGATGCCCCAGCCGCTTGCGGCCGTACACGTAGGTGCCCCCTGACGCGGGGTAGAGAGCAGCCAGCTGGGCCGATGAGGTGGCGTTGCAAAACGCCACCACGCCGGCCACCGCCAGCCCGATCATGAGTCCTGATCCCGCCGCGGCCGCCGCCGGTCCGATGGCGGCGAACACGCTGGCGCCGATCATCGATCCCAGTCCCATCACGATGGCATCCCCGGTACCCAGCCGTCGGGCCAGCCGAGTGGGTGGATTGCTCACGATCCGACAGGATAGGGGCCATGGCTGAAGACCAAGTGACCTATGTGACAGACGGGGCGGTGGCCTCGATCACCCTCAACCGGCCGGACGTGTTCAATGCGCTGACCGACGAGATGTTCGACCAGATCGTGGCTTTCGTCCGCCAGGCCGAGGCCGATGACGACGTGAAGTGCATCGTCTTGGCCGGAGCGGGCCGGGGGTTCACCGCGGGGTTCGACCTGTCCAGCCCCGACGACTTCTACGGCGGGGCCGAGACCAAGGGAGGGCGTTTCGCTATCGCCGGGCTGCGCCGCCGGGCCTGGGTGATGCGCGACCTGCTGTACTCGGCCAAGCCCATCGTGGCCCGGGTGCACGGTCCGTGCATTGGCGCCGGGCTGTATTTGGTGCTGGTGTGCGACTTTGCCGTGGTTTCTGATGACGTGGTGTTCGGCCTGCCCGAGGAGCGGTTCGGCTCGGCGGGCACCTCGTGGCTGTACCCCATGCTGGCCTCCCAGATCGGGTTGAAGCGGACCAACGAGCTGGTGGTGACCGGGCGCAAGTTCGACGCGGCGGAGGCCGAGCGACTGGGCCTGGTCAACCGGGTGGTGCCCCGCGATGAACTCGACGAGGCGGTGGCCCAGCTCACCGGGGCGCTGGCCAGCCTGCCCCGAGACGGGATCGCCACCGGCCGCGCCGTGGCCCACCTGGCCTACGACATGCTGGGCATCGGCCAGGCCTTCACCCCCCACTACGGCGTCCACCCCCTGTTCGTGATGGGCACCCGCCGCAGCCCCGACGAGTTCGACTTCCACGAGACGTCGCGGGAAAAGGGCATGAAGGGCGCGTTGGCCGAGCGCGACGAGCGCTTCGGGGGTGACTACTGGGGCTGGTAGACAGCCTTGGGCTGGTAGGGCACCGAGGGGTCGAAGTAGGGGCGGTCGCCGTCCACGGTGCAGCGGCGCACCTCCCGGACCTGGGGATAGTGATCCGACACGCCCCGGTGGTTGGTGGACCGCTCGTCCCAGATGGCCAGGTCGCCCTCGGTCCACGACCACCGGCAGTGGAGCCGGGGCTGGTTGATGTGGCGCAAGAGGAAGGTGAGCAGAGCCTCGCTTTCGGCCTCGTTCATGCCCACCACATACTGCTGGAAGTTGGTGGCCACATACAGCGCCCGTCGCCCGGTCTCGGGATGGGTGCGCACTAGCGGGTGGTTCACGCCGGGATAGGCCTCCCGCAACAAGGGCACCAGATCCCAGCTCCCCGACTTCTCGGCCATGCTGGTGCAGAACTGTGGATAGTTGGAGTGGTGCACCTCCAGCCCGTCGACCAAGGCTCGCATCGGCTCCGACAGGGCGTCGTAGGCCGAGGTGATGCTGCACCACATGGTGTCGCCGCCGTAGGGAGGAACGGCGGTGGCTTGGAGCAGGGCGACTTTGGGGGGAACCTCGATCCAGGTCACGTCGGTGTGCCAGTTGTCGGTGGTCGGCAGGCTGTCGGCGTCGTCGCGGATCACTGATGTTGACGGCTCGGTGGCCCCCAATACCGCCGACAGCGGGAAGATGCTGGGCTGGCCCCAGCGGGAGGCAAACTCCAGTTGGTCGTCCGCGCTCATGGGCACGTTGCGGAAGAAGATCACTTCGTGGCGGAGCAGCGCCTCGTGGACTTCGGCGAACTGCTGGTCGGTCAGGCCGTCTCGGGGGTCCACTCCAGAGACCACCGCGCCCAGCGAGCCGCCGATCCGATCCACCTGAATGGTCTCGTATGACTCTTCAGCGTCGATGCCGAGGGTGAGGGTCATGGTCATGGTCATGGGGCTATTGTGCCATCTCGTTAGCGACCAAGCCGATGAGGAGGCAACTGATGCGCACGATCTTGGACGGGCTCAACTTCTCCGAGGGACCCCGGTGGCACGACGACGCGCTGTGGTTCTCCGATATGCACGCCCACCGGGTGGTGCGCACCGACCTCGATGGCAACGCCGACACCGTTGCCGTGGTGGACTGGGACGACCCTTCGGGATTGGGTTGGCTGCCCGACGGACGGCTGCTGGTGGTGGCCATGTCCACCCAGAAACTGCTGCGCCAAGAGCCCGACGGTTCGATGGTGGAGCACGCCGACCTGTCGCCGCTGGCCATCGGCGACATCAACGACATGATCGTGCGCTCCGACGGCACCGCCTACATCGGCGACATGGGGCAGAAGATCCACGCAGGGGGCGAGCGGCGCACCGCCCATACGCTGAGGGTGTCCCCCGATGGCTCGGTGAGCGTGGGCGCCGACGGGATGGAGGCTCCTAACGGTCACATCCTCACCCCTGATGAGGAAACGCTGATCGTGGCTGAGAGCGCGGCCTTCCGGCTCACCGCGTTCGACGTGGCTCCCGACGGCACCCTGTCCAGCCGAAGGGTCTACGCCGAGCTGGTCCCCGAATCCGACAGGGCACCGGTGGCCCCGCCCGACGGCATCTGCCTCGACGCCGAGGGCGCGGTGTGGGTGGCCGACCCCCTGGGCCTTCGGGTATTCCGGGTGCTGCCCGGCGGCGAAGTGACCGACTCCTACGACATGGCCCCCAAAGTGCCCGTGGCCTGCGTGCTCGGCGGCAAAGACCGGCGAACGCTCCTCATCTGCGCGGCCGACGACTGGAAGAAAGAAGTGGTGACCGCCGCGGCCACCGGTTCCATTTACGCCACCGACGTCGCCGTCCCTGGCGTGGGTAAGCCCTAGGTGACGGGACTGGGCGTCAGCTCGCGAAGAACTAGCGATACGCCGGAGTCGGGGTCGAGGGTGACGAGCACTGCGGCGGGTTCGCCTTCGAGAGATTCGGCGGTGGCGCCGGAGTAGGCGATTACCGAGGGGGATTCGCGGATTATCTGGTGGCGGTGGATGTGGCCCAGGGCCACGTAGTCCCAGTCGATGGCGTCAAGGTGGCTGGGGTAGATGGGGGACGACCGATACGACGGGGTTTCATCGGGCATGACCAGACCGTGACCCATTGCAACACACCAGCCCTGCTCTGGGCGGGCGGGGAGACTATCGAGGGGGTGGAAGCCGGGGTGGTGGTCGTCCATGGACTTGCCCCATACGGTGAGGTCCAACTCAGCGAGGTGGGCCGTCGAGCCTTCGAGGTCGTCGAGGATGGTGATCGGGAGATCCTGGATGTGGGGGCCGAACCGGTGGAGCACCGACGACTCGGGGTGGGCGTCGTGGTTGCCGGCGATCATCACCACCGGGCATGACAGGCGAGCCAACTGATCGGCGGCCCAGATCAGCACGTCGTCGCCCACCCGGTTGTGGTCGAAGAGATCGCCCGAGATCATGACCACATCCACTGCCTCGGCGATGGCCAAGTCGACCGCAGCGGCAAACGCTGCTTCCTGGCGCCGGGCCGGACCAGTTCCCAAGTGGCAGTCCGACGTGTGCAACAGCGAGAGGGATCGGCGTCGTTGGAGTTGGTTGTCGGTCACTAAGCCCTCGGATCTATGGGTTGACGTAGGCTCGCTGAGAGTCTCACTCGGGAAGGCAAGGCTATGGCAGAACGGGCCATCGACGGCAAGGTTGCGCTGGTTACCGGCGCGAGCAAGGGGGGCACCGGCACGGCTATCGCGCTGCGATTGGCCGCCGAGGGCGCCCGAGTGGCCATCACCGCCCGCGATGAGCAGGGTTTAGCCGCCACCAAGAGCCGCATCGAGTCTTTCGGCGGGGAGTGCCTGGTGCTTCCGTCTGATCTCAGCGATCCGACGGGAGCACGCACGGAGTTGGTGCCCAAGACAGAGGAGGCATTCGGCCCCATCGACATCTTGGTCAACAACGCCGCTTTCGGCGGCTACCACCCATTTGAGGAGGTCACGCCCAAGCAGCTCGAGCTGAGCCTGCAAGTCAACCTGTGGGCGCCCTGGGAGTTGATGAAAGCCGTCATCGGCGGGATGCGCGAGCGGGGGAGCGGAGCGATCTTGAACCTCACCACCTTCTCGGCCGAGTTGCCGCCCGGACCTCCGTTCCCCTCGAGCAAGCCGTCGAAGGCCGGCTTCGTGTACGGGGCGCCCAAGGCGGCGTTAAACAAGCTGACCGTGTCTGCGGCCAGCGAGTGCGAAGGGCAAGGGGTGTCGGTGAATGCTCTTACTCCCCAGGCAGCTATCGCCACTCCGGCGCTGGTGGAAGGCGGTTGGATCGACGAGGAGATGTTCGAGCCGCTGGAGACCATGGCCGAAGCCGCCCTGGCCCTGGTCACCGGCGATCCCGAAGTGCTCACCGGTCGCATCGCCTTCAGCCTGCAACTCCTGGTGGAGCTGGACCGACCGGTGCGCGATCTCATGGGGGAGTCGCTGGTCGAGGGCTGGCAGCCGACCGATATTCCCGCGACAATCGCCCGCCAGGAAGCCAACCTCGCCCGGCGGGGTTGGCCCGATGCCTACACCTTCGGCCGAGTCCACAGCCCGCGTCCATGAGCGACGAGCTGATTATTCGGATTGCCACCGATCCTGACGTATACGCCGATCCCTATCCGTTGTTGCGGGAACTGCGAGAAACGGCTCCGGTTCACAAGCTCAGCTTCGCCGACTACTGGGTCCTCACCCGCTACGAAGACTGCCGGAAGGCGCTGCGGGATCCTCGGATGGGCAACCCCGAGCCTGGCGACGAGGTTCCGACACTTACCGCCGAGAGAGTGCGCACTCCCAACGAAGAGCGAACCTTCTTGTTCTTGAATCCTCCTGATCACACTCGACTGCGTTCGCTGGTCAGCCGGGCCTTTACTCCCCGACGGGTAGAAGGCCTGCGGTCGGCGGTGGAGGATATGACCAACGAACTGTTGGATTCTCTGGCTGCCTCCGGTGGGGGAGACCTGATCGATCAACTGGCCTTTCCCCTGCCGGCCAATGTCATCAGCGAGATGGTGGGGGTTCCCAGGGCAGACCGCGATTGGCTACGGCCGCTAGTGTCCGATCTGGCTGGCACCCTGGAACCGAACCGAAGCCCAGAGGATCTGGAGCAGGCCGAGGCCTCGGGTGAAAAAGTCAAGGCGTACTTCGACGAGTTGATCGACCGGCGGAGGGCCGAGCCCAGTGACGACCTGTTGTCGGCGCTGATCGCAGCCAGCGACGGCGAGGACCGGCTTTCCCAAAGAGAGATCGGGCTCACCCTGTCGCTGATATATGCCGCCGGGTTCGAGACCACCTCCAACCTGATTGGCAACATGGTCCACACGCTCATCCGGCATCCAGGTGAACTGGCCCGGCTGCGGGCCGACCGGTCGCTGGTGCCCGGCGCGGTGGACGAGGTGCTGCGCTATCAGCCTCCTGTGCAAGTGGACGCCCGTTTCACCTTCGAAGACGTGGAGATCGGTGGGCATTCCATCGCCAAGGGAAGCATGGTGCTGACCCTGCTGGCCGCGGCCAACCGCGACCCCGCGGTAATCGACGATCCCGACCGTTTCGACATCGGTCGCCAAGACACGCCGCTGCTGTCGTTCGGCTCGGGCATCCACTACTGCCTGGGCGCCTCGCTGGCCCGCCTCGAAGGCCAAGTGGTGCTGGCCGGTCTGCTCGACCGCTTCGAAACCTGGACTCCCTTGGAGGATGATCCTCCATGGAAGGACCGGCTCACCTTGCGCGGGCTGGCCCGCTTGCCGGTGGCTTTATCCTGAGCCTCCCCCCATTTTGTGGAGACATACTCAATTACGTGCTGGGCGACGGGTGGTCAATCTCCCGCGGCGACAAGCCCGGTTTCGTAGGCGATGACAACCAGTTGTGCCCGGTCGCTGGCGTGGAGCTTGGTCATGATGCGGCTGACGTGAGTCTTGGTGGTCAACGGACTGATGTACATCTCGGCGGCGATGCCGTCCATGTCGGGCATTCGGATGTCCATGAGAATGACGTCGGGTCGGGTGGGCGAAGGGGGCGTCCCATCAGGTTGGGGAAGTCAAATCGTCTTGAAGGTCGACAAGGTCGCCCAAGCCTGCTTGGGGTCCGAAGTCAACAAGGAAATCGCAGTCGCTAGTTTCGGTGTCCTCACCTCTCGCGACGGATCCGAACAGGGAGATACGCACCGCCCTGTGTCGGGCGGCAGTCTGGCAGATCGCGTCGCGGCGCTCGCCGAGAATCGTGTCGCGGATGCTCATAGGCGCATCCTAGGAGGACCTTCGGGTGGCAGGGCGGGGTCTTGAGATCGGTCTTATCCGAATGCCCTCCGTCAGCTTGCCTGGGATCGCTGGATTGACGTAGAGCGCGATATGGATGCTCGTAGGGTGGGAGCGGTGACGACTCAGCAGCCGCCGATGGGAACCTTGCTTTCCGAGTACCTCAATGAACTAGTGGGCGATGCAGGCCAGCCGGATGATGCGCGCTCGTTTGCACATCGAGGCCAGCGCGATGCGGCGTGGCCTCTTCAGTCATCGGCATATCGCCGCTTGAGTCGATCCGTGGGATCAAGCGGTAGCGGTGGGGGTGCGGTATCTCATGACAGGCAGATTGAGTACAACAGAGAATTGATCTCAGATTTCCGCAATCGGAGATTCGACAACGCGGATGGTGCCCCGCTCACGGACCTGGAAGCGCTAAGCCAGCTTCAGCATTTGGGCGCGGCAACATCGCTGATCGACTTTTCCCGCAATCCGTTGGCTGCCTTGTGGTTCGCGTGCCAAGACGAATCCCACGACCCGAACGACACTTCAATTTCACAGCAGGACGGGGCGGTATTCAAAGTCGATACCACCTACGGCCTAGGCAGCGACCCAGGCCGCCTAGGCGGCGGAACTGGGCCAAACTTCGAGGAGACTTTGCGCCGACGGCTGATTCCACCCCATGACCTTCTTGCGTGGAGGCCACCGGCCATTGCCAGTGCTCAGGAGAGGGTCGTAGCCCAACACAGCGTCCTGCTGTTGGGCAGGCCATTGATGGCATCAAATCCCAGTGATCCCAGGATCAGGAAGATTGCAGTGACGTGCGCCCACAAGGAGCGGTTGAGGGGGGAACTCGCAGCGATTGGGATTGACGCATCGTCGCTGTTCCCGGACCTGCACGGTTTCGCAAGCACAAATGGGGTCGACCGCCCCGTACCCTTGCCAAGCGCCAAAGAACTATTGGACGAGGGCGTAAGCGCCTACAACCGAGATGATGCTGGCAGGGCGCGCCACAACTTAGCCTTCTACATAAGCAAGAAACCGGGTGATTGGGCGGCCCGACTACTCCTGTCAAATGCCTACGTTGACCTGGAGATGTATGACGATGCGCTAGGAATTCTCGATGCGGCAGTGGAGCGCATCGGCGCACTCCCTTCGTGGCAGCACCACATTTTGTATGCGAATCGAGCCAATGCGAGAGCAGCGATGGGAGACCACGAACAAGCTGTAGCCGACTACCAACGCGTTCTTGGGCCAGACAGCGAGGTCATCTACGACCACATGTCCTTCAACCGCGGCAATTCGTATTTTGCCTTGGGTAAGTTCGAGGACGCCCTCGCGGATTTCGAGGCGTGTGCCGGTTACGCGGCGGCGGACTATAACGCAGGCAACACCTGTATTGCCCTGGGGCGATTGGGCCTCGCAGCAGAGAAATTTGAAGCGGCACAGTCTGAGCCGAGACTCTCGACAAATCCGCTCAGCAACCTCAAAGCAGTAAGGGACATCATGTCCCTCATAGGCACAGACCAGTGCGAAGTCGAAGTTCAGTCAACCCAAACTCCCAACAAGCAACGGCCCCTATGGCTGGTTATTCGTTCTGACCAGCTAACGGATGGCCCACGCAGCTTCCCCGTCGCAGGGAATGTAGGGAATAAGGGCAACATTGGTTGGGTCGCAGTCGGCGAGTGGAGCGCTGTCGGCGGGCAGGGTTTCTCGGGATCGGACGGAATGATCGTAGTGGTCATCTGAGCCATGGTTTAGGGGCTTAGACCTGCAACTCTCGGCGACACGAGAAGGTTCCAGGGCCAGATAACCCCTAATCCAGAGCCATTTTCCCAGTTCACAGCCCTAAATCTGCTCCACGGGTGCTCTCGTTGTCGGTTACGCTTTCCCCTCAGGTGGAGTACCCGAAAATCGGACGGGTAGTCACTGGTCAGGCAAGGCGACTAGGACCCCATTCTACTTCTGTGCCGAAGTGCGAGTCGGGAGAATGCGCGGTGGTTAGGCATTACGCAGCCCTATCGCTAGCGCGAGCGGCAGTTCCCGCTGTGGTCCTTCGCCAACACACAATGTGCCTTCTTGCGGGGCATCCACTTCCTGCAGCGGGAGGCATTCGCGGAAGATGAGCCCGCCTCTGCCGACCTGGGAGTCACATGAATTGGGGATGGAATGCCTGGTTCGTCATGCTGCCCGCCCGACTCTTGGACAATCACCCGCTCGGGCACCAGCTCAGTCAACCTGGCCACGTTGTTGGCGTAATCCAAATATCCCGCCTGCATCAGTCTTCGGTTGATCCCTTTTGCGGTTTCGTAATGATGTCCGCACTGGCGTGCGATGTCGCTGACCCTGCCTTCTCCTCCCAAGTCGACAAGCCCTATCAAGTAACGCTGTTCAGACTCGGACAAGTCGTAGAAAGCCGGCTCGCTGATCTTCTCATCGAATTTCTTTTGCGCCAGCCTCGCTGCTTCGCTGACAGCAGCAGAGTCGATGGTCTTCTTGGGCGCGTTTGCGATGGTCCATGCCATGTGCCCTATTAGCTGCAATTTGAAGGGCGAAGCCCCTACGCTCCCAACAGCTTGACGGAGTGCGTCGTCTGTGATGTCCCCACCAGAATCCTGTATGGGGTGAAGCAGCCCCTTGGTCGCGTCTGCCTCAGACAATGGTGGCATGTCGTATTCCTCGCACCTTCTGAAAAACGTCATCTTCTTGTCCTGCATCACCGTGTATTTCATCTCCGACAAACCAGCGCCTATGAAAGCAAGGGGAAGCCCTCCCCGCCTGGTGATGTGTTGCAGGTCATTTGAAAGCCTCCGACCCTCGTCTCTGTCAATTGCATGCAGCTCGTCCACGGTTAGGAGCACAGAAGTACCGTGCTTACGTGCCTGCTCAGCGAGGTATGTGAGCTGTCGTCGCAATCCCATCTCTCTACCGGCCGAGCGGGATTCCGTCTCCGACGCTCCCCCTTTGAGCGGTCCCAGATTGACGGATCTCCGCTTTTCAACTGTTTTCGGGTTGCCGAGCTTGCTCAAATCCAAGTCGGGGTATCTGTCGGGCAGTGCGCCCACTTCGTCTTGGATCCGTTCTAAGAGTCCGCTGCTGCTGGCATCCAGGGATAGGATCAGCCAACCGTCTGATGCTGCACGATCCTCTATCTCGGTTACCGCAACGGTCTTGCCCGACCCCCGCACCCCCATCAAAACGCTGGTGTAGCGTATGTCCTTCGGGCCAGTGACCAACCCCGCCCCGATATCCGCCAGCAGGTCATCTCGGCCTACCAGGATCGAGGGAAGTTGGCCGAACCCTGGCGAAAAGGGGTTGAAATCTGCTTGGCCCAACGCCGATGTCGTACTGATCACAGCAACACGATATCTCACTAGAAGACCGACATCTCACTAGAAAACCGATGCCTCACTAGAAAACCGATCTGCTCATCTTGGCAGTTCGCCTCACCGTGCCTACTTGACGCTGCCATGTCGGTGCGGTCCATTGAACGGCATAATGAGACGGTGAAGGAGTCCGAGACCTCCGCTGCGATCCAGTGGATCACTGCGATGGGCCCCAACTCGTGGTTCTGGGGTAACCAGGTTCCCGCCCCGCCCCATATCGCCCAGCCCGTTTTGTCGAGAATGTGCAGAGACGAATCGCTTGGCTTGCACCGTGTTGTCCGCGGGCTCTGTTGGTTGGGCTTTCCCGAGGACCACGAATTTCCCGGCGCCGGCCCCGATCTCGAAATCGGTGCTTTGATCTACGCAGGGCCGGGGGCAGGTCTGGCGGCTGCATACCCCGCCTGGCGGGTCCCCCGAAAGCCACCGCTCGACGCTCTCGCCGTTTCCAGCTAACCAAGCCCAGCAGGCCGCTAGCTGTGGACGGTGAAGCTTCTGCGCCGGTCGCGGCCGAATCGGAAAATCGAGTAGTCCCGGTCGAAGGCGATTGCCTCGTGAACCCCGAGGCGCTGCATCACGGACCAACTTGTGCGATCGACAATCGAAAAGCCCTGATCAGGAAATGACTCGTGGATTTGGGCGGCCACTTCGAGATCGGCGAGCGTGGCTAACTCCACTCGGGCTCGGCCGTCCCGGATTGCGTTAACCAGAGTTTCAGCAGCTGTAATTCCCAAACGATTGCGTGTGAGGAGCCAAGCCTCGACCAATACGTGATCGCTTGTCAGCAGGTTGCCTTCAAACTCCTCCAACAGGGTCCTGGCTCGACCATGTCCACTGTCATCTACGTCAGCGGCGGCATACCAAATCGATGTGTCAACGAAGACCGTCACTGCGTCCGTCGTATCCAGTCGGCTTCAACCGCCTCGCCAATCGCTGACTGGCCCTCCGATGCGATATCGCTGCCCCCAGAACTTCCTAGTGCGAATATGGCGGAAATGTCAGCCTGTGCCTTTGGCGCGGCGAGATCGCGCTCTATGAGGCGGCGGATGTACTCGGCCAGACTAATGCCCATCTCGGAAGCCTTAGTTTTTGCCCCCGCGTGTTGTTCAGGCTCTAGAGCAATTTGTGTACGCATGACGCTACATCATAACAGCACTTACCGATAGAGGGGGCGGGGCGGCGCAGTGTGATAGAGACTGCCTTATGGGACTGAGTGACCGCACGCCGCCCACCGCTGAAGAGTACGCCGCCTATCGGGAGCGGTTCTGCAACTGGGGCCGTTGGGGGGACGACGACGAGTTGGGCACCCTCAACCACATCACCCCCGAGGCCCGCCGAGCGGCGGCTGCCCTCGTGCAAACCGGGGAGGCGGTGTCGATGAGCCGGCCCATCGACACCCACGCCGGCCCGGCCAATCCCTATCCGGCCCATCACTTCGTGGGCGCCGGCGACTCGGGGTCGATGGCCGACTACTTCGGGATGTTCATCCACGGCTTCGTGCAGACCCACATCGACGCCCTGTGCCACCTGCCGGTGGACGGCGGGGGCAAGTTCTGGAACGGCAGGGAGTTCGCCAAGCCCCCCATGCCGGCCGACCATACCGGCACCATCGACTACTGGCGCGACGGCATCGTAACCCGGGGGGTGCTCTACGACGTCCCCCGGTTCCGGGGCACCGACTATGTGGCACCGGGTGAGCCGGTCCACGGCTGGGAGCTGGCCGATGTGGCCGCTGCCCAGGGAATCGAGCCCCGGCCCGGCGATGCGGTGTGCATCCGCAGCGGCATGGACGTGTACTTCGAGAAGACCGGCATCTCCCAGGGGATGGGATCCAATGCTGGGGTCCACGCCTCGGCCATCGAGTTCCTCTACGAGACCGACGCGTCCTGTCTGACCTGGGACTTCCAGGACGCACCCCAAGACGATCAGGGCATCCCCAATCCACTGCCCATTCGCATCGCGCTGCACGTCCACCACATCCTGTTGCCGTATATGGGAATGCCCATCATCGACAACGCCGATTTCGAGGCGGTGGCCGCCCGCTGCGCCGAACTGGGCCGCTGGGATTTCCAGTACGTATGTGCTCCGCTGGTGTTACGCTACGGCACCGGTTCGCCGGTGAATCCCCTGGCAATTTTGTAACGCAAGACCTTCTTCATCACCCACTGCGAGGCCAGGGCTTCGGTATATCCGCAGACAACCTTGTAGCACTGGAGCGCTTATGAGGTGTGATGGCTGATCTCGGCGATCGGGCCCAGGTGGTGATCGTCGGTGGCGGGATAATCGGCTGTTCTATCGCGTACCACCTCACCCGCCGCGGGGTGACCGATGTACTGCTCATCGAGCAGGGGCAGCTCACCAGCGGTACCACCTGGCACGCCGCCGGACTGGTCAGCCAGCTCAAGTCCAGCCACAGCCTCACCCGCTTGGCCACCTACTCGGCCCAACTGTTCGAAGACCTCGAAGCCGAAACCGGCCAGGCCACCGGCTACCGGGCGCCGGGATCCATCTCGGTGGCCGCCGACAACGAGCGCTGGGAGGAACTGCTGCGGGGCATGTCCATGGCCCGCACCGTGGGGGTGGACATCCGCGAGATCGACCTCGACGAGGCCCGCGAGCTGTGCCCGCTGCTCAACATCGACGACTTGGTGGGCGCGCTATTCATCCCCCAAGACGGGATCACCTCGCCGGTGGACACAACCATGGCCCTGGCCAAGGGGGCCCGCTCTCGGGGCGCCCGCATCGTGCAGGGCATCGCGGTGACCGGTGTAGTAGTGGAAGACGGGCGGGCAGTGGGGGTGGACACCGAGGCCGGCCGGGTAGAGGCTGAGACGGTAGTGCTGGCCGCCGGCATCTGGACCCGCCAGCTGGCCGCCACCGCGGGGGTGAGCGTGCCGGTGCAGGCCTGCGAGCACTTTTACATCGTCACCGAGCCCATCGATGGGGTGCAGCCCAACATGCCCACGGTGCGCGACCCGTCCAACTACACCTATTTCAAAGAGGAGACCGGCAAATTGATGGCCGGCTTCTTCGAGCCCCGGGGAAAGGTCTGGAACCTCGACGGCATACCCCGAGACCTCCAGTTCAAGACCCTGCCCGAAGACTGGGACCACGTAGGGCCGATCTTCGAGCGAGCCATCCACCGCATGCCGGTGCTGGGCGAGGCGGGCTTGCAGCTGTTCTTCAACGGCCCCGAGGCCTTCACCCCCGACGGGGTGTACTACCTGGGCGAGTCGCCCGAGGTGGACGGCTGCTTCGTAGCCGCCGGGTTCAACTCGGTGGGCATCCAGTCGGCGGGCGGGGTGGGCTGGGCGCTGGCCGACTGGATTGTCGATGACCACCCGCCCATGGACCTCTCGGCGGTGGACATCCGCCGCTCGTTCGGATTCCAGTGCGAGCCCGCCTACCTCGATGCCCGCATCCCCGAGAGCCTGGGACTGCTGTATGCCATGCACTGGCCGTTTAGGCAGTACGACACCGCCCGGGGCATCCGGATCTCGCCGCTGCACGACCGCATCGAGGCGGCTGGGGCGGTGTTCGGCGAAGTTGGGGGGTGGGAGCGCCCCAACTGGTTCGCCGAGCCCGGCCAGGAGCGCGAGTACCAATACAGCTGGGGACCGCAGAACTGGTTCAAGGCCAGCGGGGTGGAGTGCGAGGCGGTTCGCAACGCGGTGGGCCTGTTCGACCAGACCTCGTTCGCCAAGTTCACCGTGGACGGCCCCGACGCCATGGCCCTGCTCAACTGGATCAGCGGCAACGAGGTGGACGTATCCGTAGGTCAGTCGGTGTATTCCCAGTGGCTCAACGACCAGGGCGGCATCGAAGCTGATCTCACCATGACCCGCCGGGGCGAGAACTCCTACTGGGTGGTCACCTCGGCGGGTACAGCCACCCGCGACTGGGCTCTGCTCAGGAGAGCCGCCCGGGGTCGCAACGTGGCCATCAGCGACGTCACCGACCAATACGCGGTGCTCGGGCTCATGGGGCCGAACTCCCGGGCGGTGCTCAGCCAGATCTGCGACGCCGACCTCAGCAACGACGGCTTTCCGTTCGGCACCGCCCAAGACCTGTGCGCAGCCGGCGCCGATGTGCTGGCGCTGCGCATGACCTACGTAGGCGAACTGGGCTGGGAGCTATACGTGCCCCGCGACCAGGCCGTCGCCTTGTACGACGCCTTGGTCGACGCGGGCACTCCCTTGGGGCTGCGCCCGGCCGGCTATCACGCCATGAACTCGCTCCGCATGGAGGCGGGCTATTGCCATTGGGGCCACGACATCACCGACGAGGACACCCCCCTGGAGGCCGGGTTGGGGTTTGCCGTCGCTTGGGACAAAGCCGGTGGTTTCCGGGGCCGAGAGGCGCTGGCCGCCCAGCGGGAACCGCCCCGCACCAAGCGCCTCATCAAGCTCCGCCTCGAAGACCCCGAGTGGCTGCTGTACCACGACGAGCCCATCTTTCGGGACGGCGAGATCGTGGGCCGCACCAGCAGCGGCATGTGGAGCTACACCGAGGGCCGAGCGCTGGCCATGGGCTACGTGGAATGCCCCGACGGCGTGACCAAAGACTGGCTGGAATCCGGTCAATTCGAGACCGAGGTGGCCGGCCGCCGGATCGCGGCCACGGCGTCTCTTCGTTCGTTCTACGATCCCCGCAAAGAGCGGGTTCGGCTCTGAGACTCAAGGAGCGGCCAGCCATGCGCGAAGAAGCCCAGGTTGTGATCATCGGCGGCGGGGCTATGGGCGCGGGCCTGTTCTACCACCTGGCCCACGAGGGCTGGACCGACACGGTGCTGGTGGAAAAGGGCGAACTGTCGTCGGGGTCCACCTGGCACGCCGCGGGTCTCATTCCCCACTTCATCGGCAGCCTGAACATGGCCAAGTGCCATGCCGTGGCTCCCGACCTCTACGCCCGCATCGAGGAAGAGACCGGGCTGGCCAGCGGCTGGCACGGCACCGGCGCCATCCGCCTGGCGCTCGACCGCCACCAGGTGGACTGGTTCCGCTACGTCAGCGGCATGCTCGACCTGGTCGGGATCGAAAACCACCTCATCGAGCCCTCCGAGATCCTCGACCACTGGCCTTTCATGGACACCTCCGACGTGCTGATGGGCATATGGACCCCTCACGACGGCTGGACCGACCCGTCCAGCGTCACCGCGGCCATGGTAAAAGGCGCCCGGCAATTGGGCGGCGAGGTCTACCGCCACACGCTGGTCACCGATATGAACCAGCTTCCCGACCACCGCTGGGAGGTGATGTGCGAAGTCAAAGGCGAGACCCACCGCATTGTGGCCGAGCACGTGGTGAACGCGGCCGGGTGCTATGCCCCCCAGCTCGGCGCCATGGTGGGCCTGGACGTGCCCATCGTGTCGGTGATCCACCAGTACCTCATCACCGAGGCCATGGCCGAGATGAAGGAGCTGGGCGACTTCGACCCGCCGGTGATCCGCGACCCCCGGGCGTCGGCCTACTACCGGAGGGAGATCGACTCGCTGCTGGTCGGTCCCTATGAGCGAGAAAACGCCCAGACTTATGGGCTCGAGGGCATCGACTGGGACAAGCACTTCTATTTGACCCCGCCCGACCTCGACCAGCTCATGCCGTGGCTGATCGAGGCTGGCAAGCGGATACCGGCCTTCTCCGACGCCGGTATCAAGACCGTGGTCAGCGGGCCGATCACCCATACTCCCGACTCCGGATACCTCATGGGACCGGCGCCGGGCCTGCGCAACTACTGGCTGTGCGCGGGTGCTTCCATAGGGATCACCCAGGGTCCGGGCGCGGGCAAGTACCTGGCCCAGTGGATGGCGCACGGCCAGACTGAGATCAACGTGGCCGAGATGGACCCCCGCCGCTTCGGCGACCATTGCGGCCCCACGGGCCGCTTCGCCATAGAGAAGGCCATCGACGAATTTCACGAGATGTACGCCACCCGCCTCCCCGGCGAGCAGCGCTTCGCCGGCCGTCCCCAAAAGACCGACCCCATCTACGACCGGCTCGACGCTAGGCAGGCGCAGTGGATGGAGATCTTCGGCTGGGAGCGCCCGCAGTACTACGGCGAGCCCGAGGCCCACACCTTCCGGCACTCCAACGCCTTCGACATCGTGGGGGCCGAGTGCAGGGCAACACGGGAGCGGGCCGGCATCGCCGATCTCACCGCCTTCTCCAAATTCGAGGTGACCGGGGCCGACGCTGAGGCGCTGCTCGACCGGTTGACCGCCAACCGCATGCCGGCCAAAGACGGCGGGATGCGCCTCACCCACTTCTTGACAGAGCTGGGAGGCATCGAAACCGAGATGACCATCACCCGGCTGGCCCCCGACCGGTTTTACCTGAACTCGGCCATCGTCGGACAGTTCCATGACCGGGACTGGCTGGCCCACCATGTGCAACCCGGCGAAGACGTCACCGTTACTGACAGAACTGACGACTTGGGCATCCTGGCTGTATCCGGCCCCCTTTCCCGCCAGATCCTGGGGCCCCTCACCGATGCCGAGTTGACCGCCCCCGGGTTCCGCTGGCTCACTGGTCAGGAGATCGAGGTGGCCGGGGTGCCGTGCCTGGCCCTGCGGGTGTCGTATGTGGGCGAGCTGGGCTGGGAGCTGCACCACTCCCAAGAGCACACTGCCGAGCTCTACGACGCCCTGGTGGAGTCGGGCGAGCCGTTGGGCATGGTCCACTACGGCGCCTACGCCATGAACACCATGCGCATAGAGAAGGCCTACAAGGCGATGGGCTTCGAGCTCACCACCGAGATCACCCCGGTGGAGGCCGATCTGGGCCGGTTTGTGGACTGGTCGGGCGAGTTCCAGGGTAAGAAGGCCTCCGAGGAGCGGCTGGCCATGGGCGACGACATTGAGATGATCCTCGTGTACTGCGAGGTGGACACCACCGACAACGACTGCCGGGGCAACGAGCCGGTGTACGACGGCGAAGAGCTCATTGGGCTGACCACCTCGGGCACATGGGGCCACACCACCGGGCGCGGCCTGGCCTTCGTCTACGTGAAACCCCAGTACAAAGTGCCGGGCACCCGATTCGAAGTGCAGCTTATGAGCGACCGCCGTCCGGCGATGGTGCTCGACGGACCCGCCTACGATCCAAACAACGAGAAACCGAGGGCTTGATATGGCGCGACGTGCAGGAGGCAGGGCTGCCCGGGTGGCCATGCGGGAGTCCCCGCCCACCGAAGATGCCCGAGCGGTGTGGCCGGGGATGCCCGGCGGGGCCTACAAGCCCCTGTCCGAAGGCCAGTGCGACGACGTCTTCGAGGCGGCCTTGGGCCTGCTGGCCGAATTGGGCATGGGGCAGGCCACCCCGGAGATCATCGAGGCGGTCACCGCCAACGGGGGCCGGATGGGCGACGACGAGCGGCTGCGGTTCCCGCCCGACCTCGTGAAGCGGATCGTGGACGGCGCCTGCAAGGAGTTCACCCTGTACGGGTTCGACCCCGACCGGGGGGTGGAGATCGGCGGGAACCGTGTGCACTTCTGCACCAGCGGGGCCGCGGTGATGATGCTCGACCACGACACCAAGCGCTTCCGCCCCAGCAACCTGGCCGACCTCTACAACGTGGCCCGCATCGTCGACACCCTCGACAACATCCACGTGTTCGTGCGGACCCTGGTGGCCCGCGACATGGAGACCGCCCGGGAGTTGGACATCAACACCGCCTACGCCATCCTGGCCGGCACCACCAAGCCTTTGGGCACATCCATGTTCCAACCCGAACACGTTCACGAGTGCGTAGACCTCTTCGACATGGCGCTGGGCCGCGAGGGGGGGTTCGCCCGCCGCCCCTTCTGCATCGCCAACAACACCTTCGTGGTGCCGCCCCTGCGCTTCGCCGAGGACGCCGCGCTGTGCCTTATGGAGCAGGCCCGGCGGGGGATGCCCGTCAACCTCTTGTCGGCCGGGCAGGCCGGGGCCACCTCGCCGGCCGCGCTGGCCGGCTCGCTGGTGCAGGCCCTGGCCGAGTGCCTGGCCGGACTGACCGCGGTAAACCTGATCGTGCCGGGCCATCCCTGCGTGTTGGGCATGTGGCCGTTCGTGTCCGACCTGCGCACGGGGGCGATGAGCGGGGGCAGCGGTGAGGAGGCCGTCATCAACGCGGCCGCCGCCCAAGTGGTGAACTACCTGGGCCTGCCGTCGGGGGTGGCCGCGGGCATGGCCGATTCCAAGCTGCCCGACAACCAGGCCGGCGCCGAGAAGGCCAACGCCATCACCCTGGCCGCCAACGCCGGGGCCAACATGATCAACGAGTCGGCCGGGATGCTGGCCAGCATCATGGCCTGCTCGCTGGAGGCGCTGGTCATCGACAACGACATGCTGGGCTCCATCAACCGCACCGTGCGGGGCATCGAGATCACCCCCGAGACGCTGTCGGCCCAGGTGATCGCCGACGTGGTACACGGCGAGGGCCACTTCCTCGGCCACCCCCAGACGCTGTCGCTCATGCAAACCGAGTACGTCTACCCCCTCATCGGCGACCGCCTCAGCCCCGACGACTGGATCGACGCCGGTGCCCGCCTGATGGACGAGGTGGCTCACGACTACGTCACCGATGTGCTCAACCGCCCCAAGCCCGACCACATCACCCCCGAAGCCGACGCCCGCATCCGCGAAGCCTTCCCCATCCACCTAGCCCCCATCCGCTGACAACGAAATCCCTGGAGACCGGGGCCGCAGACATACAGGTTTCCCGGGCGATCCGGACAGCCCCATCCCAACCTCCCATGCCGAGGTGTTGCGACGACAGGTTGAATCCGGCTCGGCCCAGCAGGCGAAGATATGTGAAGTACTTGCACCACGAATATATTCTTGGTATTCAGTCTGACATGGCATCTATCCCCCCCCCCCCCACTAGCTGACGAATTCCCACGGCCGCGCAAGTACCGAGTCGCCATCATCCTGGTAGCCCTCTGCGTCTTCGCCGCAGGACTAGTTGCTCCAACAACGGCGTCAGCTCATCACGACACAGTTGCAGGTGTCCCCCGTACGACAACGCTAAGGGATTCCAATCCAGACCGGGTTTCTTCCGGTTGGGTAAAACAAAATCACAATTGCGGAGCTTGGGGATGTGGTGACGATTTTTGGGTCACCACTACTAAAGGAGCTAGGGCCGAATGGTATTTACCCAATATGCAAGGGGTATACACGTTTAGCCGGACTCTACCTAAACACTTTACGCCGGAAAAGTATCCGGCAACCGGGACAATCAGATGGACCATATGGGAGTGGCGAAAAGGCTCAAACTCTTATGAGAAAGTTCAAACTTTCACCCCTCCATCACAGCGCGACAGGCTCGGTTGGTGGACTTACAGCAATACTCGTATTGAATTAGACGGCGCAGTGAAGATTATCGCGGAAGTACTTGAAAGCGGAAAACGAGTAGGAGTTCAACACGTCAGATTGAATCACGTAGACGTATTGCCTGAGCACTTAGAACTAGCAAAGGATATGTGTGTAGACGGCGACGAAAGACTGTGGAGGCTATTTTGGGATATTGTTACCTTGGTTGGTACAGCGGCGGCGTTTGTGATAACATCAGTAGCTACAGCAGGTGCTTCCGTACCAGTGCTAGTGGCTACTATAAGTAAAGTCGTCGCTTCTACTGGAACTACCCTAACTACACAAGCAATTAGAGGCCTGGCTGCGGAAGTAAGTGAGCAAGCGGAAGAGCGTAAGGCTTCTAAACTGAATGAGTGCCGTGATTTTCATGCTACATTTTGGTGGGATGGCTATTCGAAGTTCTCTGATGACATAGCTGAGCTCTCTAATAGCGAGGAAGAATACGAAACCTTCGGATGTACATATTTGCCAGCACGGCGTAGCCCGACTTCTAAAGGAACCGCCTCATGCAAACAGCCATCTGTGCCAACCCCTACACCTGAACCTGCTCCTGTACCCACTCCTACGTCTCAGCCTGCGGCTAAGGAGGTTCAGATATCTTGGGGGAGTGATGCCAGTGGCCGCTCGGACTGTCCTCAGGGGCAGCGCTGCTTGTATTTGGGCTACCAGTACATAGGCGACTGGGGATCGCCGCCGTACACCCTCGAATGCTGGGGCAACGGCCGAAAAGCCTGGGAGGGACAGTGGTCAGGACGCGCGACCAGGGGCTGCATTGCCTGGGCAGGGACGACTCATGTTGTTGTCGACGGGATCAGGTCCAACACGTTGACCCATCCCAACTCTTGACCTCCTTCAGGCAAGTCTTGTGCAGACGCACCTGATTTGGCAGAGATCATTTATAGAAAAGTGCTGCGTCAGAGCCGCTGCTATTGCGGCACTAGTCGTGTTGAGTGTTGGGGTAATGGCCTTGCCGGCTGTTGGGCAAGGCCCCTCGGGTAGCGGGGATCAGGCGGTGGCTGCATATTGTTTTGAGCGAATTGGGTTTGGCCGGGAGCCCGTGCCAGTAGCGAAGACCGCTGATTTGTCGCAGGTGCTGACCGATGTCCGGTGGGGCTACCACCCTGCTATCGGCTGCTATTTGGTGATTGATGATCATTCACAGTCAGTGCTGCGAGCCAGCACCGCCGACCTATCGCTGGACCAGCCAACCGCTGCCGATCAGGCAACAGCCGAATACTGCTATGCGACGGCAGCACGATTCGGCAGGATGCCGGTGGATATTGCCAAGACCGCCGACCACTCCAGGGTGCTCGCCCAGGTTAAGTGGGGGCATAACGACGCTATTGGCTGCTACTTGGTCCTTAACGACAATGCGCTGGCTGCGCTTCAGGCTGCCGCGCAGGCTGGCTTGACAACACAACCAGGGGAGGAAAAGGAGGCGGCGCCGTCAGTGGCTGAGATCGCCGCTGCTGAGGCCGAGATGGTAGCTCTGGTGAACGGCCTGCGGGAGAGTTTGGGGCTCGCCCCGCTCGTGCACCATCCCAGCATCGGGGCGGTGGCTCGAGGCTGGTCGCGGACGATGGCCGCTGAAGATGACTTCAGGCACAATCCGAACTATGCCCAGCAGTACCCGCCAGGGTGGGCGCTCGCGGGAGAAAACGCGTCTCGGCAGAGCGGGTTCAGCTCGCTGAGCGGCGCGGTGCAGAGGTCGTTCGACGGTCTGGCGGACAGTCCGGGCCACTACCAGAACATGGTCAATCCGCAGTTCACCCACCTGGGAGTTGGTATCGCCGTCGATGAGGGGGGCGGCTTCTGGCTCACGCAGAACTTCGCCCGCTACACATCCGCCATCGTCGAACCGACGGCCACTTCGTCACCGCAGCAGAATCCGTCCGTGAGGCTGACTTAGGTGTCCCGCACACGCCGTCCCAGTTGCGGGTACTCCGTTGTTGGCGTCGTCTCCTGACGACTTCTTCCCTGCGGACCAGGGCGGGTTGCCGACGATGACGGTTATTTCCTGGTCGTTCTGCCGCTGGGCGCGGCGGCTGTTGCGGCGCATCCCCTTGATGCGGGGGTTGGCGTGCTCTTCGCTGCTGCGGAACGTGTCGCACCATACGATGCTCTGGAACGCCTGGTAGCGGCCGCCGGGGTTGCGGGAGGCGTATCCCTCCTCGATCTTGATGGCGGCGAGGTAGTAGGCGAGCAGCACCAGTTCGTTGGCGTGAAGCTCGGGCGGGGTGTCGTCGCCCGCGCCGGCGAACTTTGCCGCGTCACCGTGAGACAGATCAGTGTCGGAGAATGTCTTGTCGCCGCCGGGGATGACGGAGCTGTCGACGGCGATGGCGATGACCTGGTAGTCGGAAAGCAGGCCGCGCTCTACCGCCGCCCCGAACGTGAGCCTGTGGAACTCCGGGCCGTATTGCGCCTCGTCGTCCATCGAATACACGCCGAAGTCGCGGCTGGGTGGCTATCAGCTCAGCGTCGGTGGTCACCGGCATGGCGAGCTCCGAGAGTGTCTGTTCCTCGGAGGTCTTGCCGGCCCTGGTGTCGGAGCACACTCCGACATAGCGGTGGGGCATCCCCCTGTTCGCCGCCCACTCCCGCATCGTCTGGCCCATCAGGGCGATGGAAGGAACCAGGTAGAGCGCGCTGCCGCCGAGGCCCGCTTGCCGCTCGGCTATCCACATGGCCGTTACCGACTTACCCGTGCCGCACGGCAGGATCATCTTCCCCCTGTCGTGGGTCTCGAAGCCCGCGAGCACGTCGGCTATGGCTTCTTCCTGGTGCGGGAGCGGGGTGTACGGCTCGTGGTCCCATACCAGCGCGCCATCGTCGTCTAAGCAGCCCGACCAGTCAGCGACAGGCCACTGCCGCATGTCCTCCAGCAGCACCAGCTCGATGTGGGGAACCACGTCGCTCATCAGCTTCGCCGCGTGCGGGCTGAACGACCCTCCCGTGTTCACCAGGATGCGGGCAGTGAACTGCGGGGTGTTGGACGCGGCTATGAACCCGTCGATGTCGCGTTTCAGGATGCTGTGGCCCGGCGCGTATAACTTGCACTGGATCGCGGCCAGACCGCCACCTCGCTGATAGCCGATCAGATCGATACCCGTGTCAGGACTTCCTGCGGACCCCTCCCACTCGGCCCAGGGGATGATCCTCTCGAACCACAGCGACCCGAACTCGCCTGGGTGGGTCGCCAGCGCCTTGCGGACGAGCCGCTCAAAAGCGGTGCCCTTGTCGCGTTCTGAGCGCGCCTGGGACCGGATCGCTTCCAGTGCATCATCAAGGGTCATGCTGTGGTCGCCCATAACGGGCTTCTCCAGTGCTGCGGTTGTGTTGTCGGGGGATTGCCGCTTCGGCGGGCCGATGCGCCTTCCATCCGCTTGCCCCTGTAGTCGTCCTCTGATGCCCCGACTAGCGAAAAGATGCCTGCTGCTTCCTTGACCTCAAGGCATTGCGCCTCTCGGCTGAACACCTCGAACAGGACGCTCATCTCTATGAGCATGCTCGTCGCTCCGCGCCAATCGTCTGACATCTCTCTGGCCGCCGCGACGAACGCTGCTACGCAGGGTGAGAAATCCCCGACCTCATCGGGGAGGGCGACGTGCAAATCCGGGCTCCAATCGGAATCCTTGGCGCTGCCTATGGCCTCGACCAGCGCGGAGAGGGCATCCCTGGCCTCAGAGCCGTCGGCCTCCCGATCCTGTTCGGCATTCTCGGACATCACACACTGCCTCTCTCGCCCAGGCGGATCGCCCTCATTGCGCTACCGCCAGCGGCGGACATCCCCCGAGCTCCCTGTGCCTGTCGAGCGCTTCGACGCGGATCAGCCAGCGGATCGGATCGTCGCCCTTCACTTCGAACGTGGTCGTCCCGCTCCCTGCAGCGAGAATCTGCGTAGAGGTGAACATGTCGAGAGAGGGGGTGTAGAGGGCGAAATTCGGTCCATCGCCGCCGCGCCGGACAGTCACCTGAACGAGGGAGTTGACCCAATACCCGTGTCCGCCCGTCCGCTCTGGCGCGTTGACGCACACCGCATGGCCGCCTTCATCCAATTCGGCAGTGAACAACCCTTTTCCGTTGCCATGAGCTATATACACGCCGTTCTCGTTGAACAGCGGCTCCATCTCCCCTATAGCGAGCGGCTCCGACATTTCTACTTCTGGTTCAAGCGGACGCTCGCATCCGACCAGCAGCATGGCAACCGACAAGATGACCGCCGCCGGCAGCACGAAGCCTTCCTGCGCCCGCTTCCGAATCGCGTTCACGCCGCCATACCCTCATGTGCGCTGGCTGGCAGCGACGGGGGTAGCCCCGCGACGATCTTCGCTGACCAGACCGACACATGGATGAGCCGTCTCAAGTGGCTGATTAGCTCGAAGGGCTCGTCGGCCCACGCGTGCCACTCGTTCGGGTCATCGGTGATCCCAGATGCCTTGTCCTCCTTGAAGCGGAGGGAGGCCACCGCCCAGTCAAGCAGGGTGCGGCCCGACACTGTGTACTCATGGGCCTCGTCGGGGATGCCGACCAGCTTGCAGCGGTCGTTGACCTCGAACACGGTGTGGTCGTCAACCAGCTTCGACTCGCCGTCGATCTCGACCCCCTTCTTGGCCCACCTCATCCTGGTCCTGATCCTGTAGGCGTCCGCCTCTGAATCGCCCTCGTCGGGCTGGCCGTCGACGAGGCACACGACATCGTGCTCCGAGCAGGTCTCGTAGCCGATGTGGAGGTCCATCAGCTTGTGCCCGGCCGCTCGGAAAGCCTCGAAGTTGTCGGCGAGGGGGATGCGCGGCAGGTTGCGCTGGAGGTCGTGCTTGTACCGCTCCCGCCAGTCGGGGGCGTGCATCACCCCGTACATGTACCCCCAGATGTCGTCCTTGGAGATGCCGCTGCCGTACTTCTCCCGGAACACGTCCAGCGCCCAGTCGGTCACGTTGTGACCGTCGCCTTGTTCTGCGGCTTCGATGCCCAAATCAAGGTCTGCCTGTGTTCTGCTTATGGGAAGATGTGGGTCGTCCATCGCCAGTAGACGCTAGGAAAACGGCTGCACCTCTCAACCGGGCAGCGCGGTCCTCAGCAGAGCGAACCGCTTGGAGAGCGCTCCGCTCGTTGTAGCCCGCACGCGACATTCTGCTTGTGCTGTATAGTTGTAGTGTGCAAGCTACAAAGCAGAGTCAGGTGGGGAAGATGGACACTGCCCGACGCGCCAGCCGTGCTGTCACCTCAGGCCCGCGGCTGGGCCAGGCGATCAGGCATGCCCGAAAGGAGCTTGGCTGGTCCCAAGCCGAGTTGTCTGAGCGGTCGGGAGTGGCCCGCCCTCAGATCTCGGCCATCGAATCGGCCAAGGCCGACCCCAAGGCGTCAACGGTGATCGCTCTGCTGCGAAGCCTCGACTGCGAGATGGAAGTGCATCCTGTGGACCGCAGCCAGTTCAGGCTGGAGGACCACTTGAAAGCAGTGATGGGAGATGGCTGAGCTAGATGTGCTCATACACGGTGTACGCGCTGGCATCGTGACCGAGGGAAGAGACGGGAATGCCCGCTTCTCCTATAGCGGCGACTATCTCGCCAGTGCTTCGCCAGTCCCGCTGTCCACGAGCTTTCCGCTCGGTCCGCGCACCTATGAGGCAGAGGCATGGCTGGACGGCTTGCTGGCCGACAACGATGATGTCCGCCGGAGGTGGGCAACCGACTATGGCATCTACTCGGTCAAGCCCTCCGACTTGCTCGGATCTCCCGTGGGACGCGACTGCGCCGGAGCTGTGCAGTTCTCCCGCCCGGAGAACACCGCTGAATTGATGGCAAGGGGAAGCAAGCTCGATCCGCTCGGCGAGTCCGATGTGGCGACCATCGTCGCTGGGCTTCGTGCCGACGCGGCGGCTTGGAACGAGAACCGCGGCGAGACAGCGTTCAGCCTCGGCGGTGCCCAGGCGAAAACAGCGCTGAGATTCGACGGTGGGCAGTGGTCGCTTCCAGGTGGAGCCTCATGCACCACGCACATCCTGAAACCCGCTCCCGCACGATTTCCAGACCTCGACATCGTGGAGCACCTATGCCAGCAAGCAGCCCGCAACCTCGGCATCCAAGCCGCTGCCACAGAGTGCGCCTATTTCGGCGACGAGCAAACTCTGGTCGTCGCCAGGTACGACCGCGCCCGCCGGCTGCCTGACAGCGACTGGCAGCGCATCCATCAGGAGGATGTGTGCCAGGCTCTCGGCGTTCCGCCATTGCGGAAGTACCAGTCCGACGGCGGCCCGACACCTCCCGACATAGCGGGCCTGCTGCGGCGGTTTTCGAGCAACCCAGATGCAGACGTGCGTCACTTCCTCGACGGGCTCATCTACAACTGGCTGATTGTGAACACCGACGGGCACGCCAAGAACTTCAGCCTGCTCCTCACAGCCGACCAGGTGAGGCTCGCCCCGCTGTACGACCTGTGCTCGATCCTGCCGTACAAAGACAGCGACGGCCGGAGGCACTACCTCCCGAAGCTCAAGATGGCGATGAAGGTGGGCAAGGACTACACCTTGAAGAAAGCCGACAGGGAGTCGGCATGGGGCAGAGCGGCCGACCAGCTAGGCATCCCCCGTTCAGAAACATCGGAGCGCATCAGGGACCTGTCGGAGCGGATTCGGGAAGCATTCGGCTCGTCTATGGACACCCTGCCTTCTAGAGCGAGGCGTTCGACATACGCATCCGACTTGCTAGACGAGATCAAGGGCCGAGCGGTCACAGGCATAGCGGTCTCGCGGGCATTGTCCCGCACGTCGCGGAGCACTCATCGTGAGAGCGGGGACCGCTCGCTCGGGCGGTTACATCCTCAACCCGCCCCTGAGAGGAAAGCCATCTGCGGCTACCGCGGTCCTCGCTCAAGAAAGGACTGCTACCTCCCCAAGGGCCACAGCGGGCAGCACCGCTACTCGGCAGGCTGACCCCTTAGCCGCCCGCAAGAATCCCACCGAGGCTAAGAGGTCTACACTTCATCCATGAACCCGACCGACCTGTCGGCCAGCCTGCGGCAAATGCGCGGCGAAGCCGAGCAGTCCGGGTGGGACGATGCCGTCAGCACGTTGCGACGTGCCGAGCAGGCCACCGCGGCAGGCCATCTGTCGGGGCGGGGCCGATGGTACAGGCGGGCGCGCAAAGCCGTGTCCCGCCTCGCGGCCGCTGCGCTCACTGCCCGAACCGCCGCCGACACTGCCCGACAAGTCGCCAGCCAACCTGCCCCCACAGCCGCCCAGCTCACCGCCGTCCACGGATACGTTCCCGGCCAGTGACCCTGTTGATGCCCGCCTAGCGCAGCCGTTCTCCGGCGCGGAACCGGCCGCCTCTGCCCGCTAGCTTGCAGCGACGAGCCTCAGGGGAGGTGCTGACGTGATAAGGCCTATAACCCGGCCCCGAGGCGGGCAGGTCGGCTAGAGGCCGTGGATGGCTGTCTCTTGGCAATCGGCGAATGGAAAGGGAGTAGCCCGAAATGAGCAACGATGCACCTGAACAGCAGAACCAAGAAACAGGCGGGTCCGACACCCCAGACCCCGCGGGGGAAGATGCTCTTGGTGGGGCGGAGCAGGTGCCTGGAAACGATGCGAAATACGATTTCGAACTGTGGGGTGACTGGACGTCGGTGGGCCAGGCTGTGGTGCTCGTTCCCCTTCTGATTCTGAGCGCATTTTGCCTGATGTTCTCGCTGCTGCCTGTATTTCTGATCTTGTGGAGCGTACTGCCCGGACACTGGCTGATCCCCGTTGCCGCCTACTATGCGGCTGGCCTGCTGTTCTTCATACCTGCGGTGGAAAACTTCATGTGGAAGCACCTCGACGGGTCGTCTCGCGAGCCGACTCCCGAGGAGCAGTCGCGGCTTATGCCGGCATGGGATGACGTGATCTCCAAGGTTGGCAAGGGCGGGGAAGCCGTCGAAGCACTCTGACAGAGCCATCTCCCGGAGGGTCGGGGTAGGGTCGGGGGATGGCCTGGGATTTTTCTACTGACCCTGAATTTCAAGATCATCTGGACTGGCTCACGGAGCTGATGCACACGGATATCGAGCCGCTGGATCACTACTTCCGGGGCCGGTCGCCGTTTGACAAGACCGACGAGGAGGTGCAGTCGCAACTGCGCCGCATCCAGGAGAAGGTGAAGGACCGGGGGCTGTGGGCCTGCCACCTCAAGCCCGAGATGGGTGGCATGGGATTCGGCCAGGTGCAGTTGGCGCTGATGAACGAGATCCTGGGCCGCTCCTCGTTCGGACCCTCCGCGTTCGGCAGCCAGGCCCCCGACTCGGGCAATGCCGAGATTTTGGCCCACTACGGCAACGATGAGCAGAAGGAGAAGTACCTCAAACCGCTGCTGGCCGGGGAGATCTCCACCTGCTACTCCATGACCGAGCCCCAGGGCGGGTCTGATCCCAACCACTTCACCTGCACCGCCCATCGCGACGGCGACGAGTGGGTGATCAACGGGGAGAAGTGGTTCGCCTCCAACTACCCTCGGGCCGAGTTCCTCATCGTCATGCTCATCACCAACCCGGACGTGTCGGTGTACCGGGGATCGTCGATGATGCTGGTGCCCCACGATGCCCCCGGCTTGGAGCTGGTCCGCAACGTCGGGGTGGGCGGCGAGCGCCGCGGCCACGGCTCCCACAGCTACCTGCGGTTCAACGAGTGCCGCGTACCGGCCGAGAACCTCATGGGGGAGGAGGGGGCCGGGTTCAAGATCGCCCAGACCCGCTTGGGCGGGGGCCGGGTACACCACGCCATGCGCTCGGTGGGCACGGCCAAAAAGGCCTTCGACATGATGTGCGAGCGAGCCCTCAGCCGGGAGACCAAGGGGTCGCTGTTGGCCGAGAAGCAGGCGGTGCAGCACATGATCGCCGACTCCTGGATCCAGGTCGAGCAGTTCCGCTTGCAGGTGCTGCATGCCGCCTGGCAGATCGACCAGTCCGACACATCCAAGGCCCGGCTGTACATCGCCGGGGTGAAGGTGGCCACCCCCCGGGTGCTGATGGACGTGGTCTTCCGATCCATGCAGATCCACGGGTCGCTGGGCATGTCGAATGAGACCCCTCTGGCCAACATGTGGATGATGGCTCCTACCTTCGGGGTGGCCGACGGCCCCACCGAGGTCCACAAAGACACCATCGCCAAGCAGGTGCTGAAGGACTACCGCCCATCCGAGGGCCTGTTCCCCACCGAGCACCTCCCCGCCAAGATCGAATGGGCCCAACAAGTGATGGCCGAGCGCATCGAACAGGAGCTGCTGAACGCCTGAGCCCCGGCCGCTCAGGCTCTGCTCGGCATGAGGACGAGGGCCTTGGCCTAGCAAACACCCAATATATTGGGTAACCACTACCCAACATATTGGGTGATGACGGTGTCAGTTGTCGTTATGGGCTCTCTATAGCGACAGCTTCTGATAAGAGCTTGCGTGTTGTCGTTATGGGTTTGCCGGGGTGTCGGCGGTGTTAGGAATGCCCTGGTTGCCGGACTTTGCCGTGGCGAGTTCGGTGAATGCTTCTACGATGTCCTCGGCTTCGTATACCCGGTTGCGCTTCCCGGCGCTGCGCTGTACCAGGATCCCGCACTCTGTCAGCAATCTCAGGCTTCGAAGAGCTGTGCGCATGTCTGCTCTGAGCAGGTTGGCTGCCTTTTGGGCGTTCAGCACCGGATGGGCGGGCAGTTCGTCAATCAGGCGCATGGGTGCGCTAGTTCTGCGGGTGCCACGTGCCGCGGCCCTCTGCTTCCACTCGTTTTGGACTGCGGCGACGTGGTCGATGACCCGCCGGGCCAGCGCGGCTGCGTCGGCGGTTGCGTCTGCGAGGAGCCAGATCCATTCGGACATGGCCATCGACCGTTCCAGGTCCGTCTCGCTGCACACCACGCGGGTCTTGTTCAATGCCCGCAGGTAGTCGTCGCGGCGCAATGCGAGGGCAGAGCTGATCGGCGGTGTGCACACTTTGGTCAAACCGCTGTGCCGGAGCATCAGGTGGATGAGGGCGCGTCCGGTTCGCCCGTTGCCGTCGGCGAACGGGTGGATGGTCTCGAACTGGGCATGCACCAGGGCGGCCTGGATGACGGGATTGACACCGGGGCGGTTCGTGCAGGCCACAAGGTCATCCATAAGGCCTGGCACTTCTCTGGGCGGCGGGGGGACATGCACGGCGTCGAGCGGGGTGGAGAAATGGCCGGCGCCGATCCAGTTCTGAGTGTCTCTCATTTGCCCGGCGATCGGGTCGGCGCCCATCAGGGTGTGGTGGACAGCACAGACATCGTCCAAAGTGATCGGGCGTCTTGAGGCGGCGATCTCCAAGGCGTGGTCCGTGGCGGAAATGTTGCGGAGCGCCTCAAGGTCGGCGGATTTGGGTCGGTCTTCAAACAGGTCGAGCTGTGCCTCGGCCCGGGCCAAGCGGCGCGCTGACGGGCGGACTCCTTCAATTGTGCTGGAAGCCGCGCTTTCAGCCCGCCGCAGCAGCCACTCTGCGGGCAGCGGCGCGTTGCCCGCATGGTCTGCTTCCAGCGCTCGCACCTCGGCCTCTGCATCTTGTACCCGCTGCAAGGCGCGTTCATCGAGGGCTGGAATCCACTGGGCGATTTTGTGGGGAACAAAAGCCCCGAACACCTGTGACTCGTCGTCGCCGGGAATGGGAGAACGCGAAACGAGTCGTTGGCCGTCCCAAAACCTCTCAACCAAACGCCCCATTGCGACCTCGTAGCGACATCATGGCACATTTTATCAAAATTGTGTCGTTATAATCGGATATAGCGACAAAATAGCTCGACTGTGTTCAAGGTCGCTCAGAAAGGACACCATCGCCAAGCAGGTGCTGAAGGACTATCGCCCGTCTGAGGGCCTGTTCCCCACCGAGCACCTCCCCGCCAAAATCGAGTGGGCCCAACAAGTGATGGCCGAGCGCATCGAACAGGAGCTGCTGAACGCCTGAGCTGGACTTCTGGTCTTGCTCAGCGGGAGAGTAGGTCGGCTACTCGCCAGGAGTTGGCCATGATGGAGAGCACGGGGTTGACGCCACCGTTGGTGACGTGCAGGGAGGAGTCGGCCACATAGGTCCGCTCGCAGCCCCAGACTTTTCCCTGGGGGTCGACGGCGCCGCCCGAGGGGGTGTGGGACATGCGGGCGGTGCCGGCTTGGTGCTGGCCGCCGGAGAGGATCTGGAATCCCATGGAGCCCCTGGTCACGTCGTGGGCGCCGGTGGCAGTAATCCACTCCTTGGCCCGGTCGCCCAGGAACTCCGCGGTGCGGAGGTCCTCCTCGTGTTGAACGCCGAAGAACCGGGCCACGGGCAGGCCCCAGCGGTCCCGCACCTCAGCCGACAGGTCCAGCCCGGCCGAGCGGGTGGGGATCTCCTGGATCGGGCCCATGATCATGATCGTGCGGCGGTAGGTGTCCCGCAGGGCTTGGCGGGCTGAGGCCCCCGTGGGACGCCCGAACTCGTCAATCTCACCGGCAGCCTCGGCTGCTCTCTGGTGCTTGGGCCTAAACCACGAACCCATTACCCAGTGCTGCGCCGGTGACACCGCATACTCATCGGCGATCATGCCGCCGCCGATGATCCCGTCGTTTTGGTGGCAGTGCTCCCGGGTGGCCATGGCCAGGCCGGGGCCGACGCCGTCGCTGAGCGGGGTGTCGGTGTCAACGTGGCCGTGGGCCAACACGTAGGTGTGGCCCTGGAGGCACCGGCCCACCCAGTCGTTGCCCAGACCGCTCAGCATCAGCAGCCGGGCGGTTTCCACCGCCCCGGCGGCCAGCACGATCCGCCCGGCCCGAACTGTGCGCTGGCCCTGCTCGGAGCGCAGTTCCACCTCGCCTTGGCTGTCGTCGACCCGTACCGCCTGGGAATCGCACAGGATGTGGGCGCCGGCGGCTGTGGCCTGGGGGAGCAGGGTGTTGTGGACCCCGTTCTTGGCGTCCACCGGGCAGGGATGGCCGACGCACTGGCTGCAACCCGCGCACGCGGGCCTGCCGCCGTAGGGCCGCGAGTTGACCAGCAGGGGAACGGGCGCGGTGGCCCAGCCCAGGCGAGCGGCGGCGTCGGCCAGCATCTCTCCACCGCGGTCGGGCGGGAAAGGGGGAAGCGGGTAGCCCCGAGAACGGTGCCCGTCGCCGGCGTGGCCGGGAGCCCCGGCCACCCCCACCTCCCACTCCACCAGGTCGTAGTAGGGCTCGAGGTCGTCGTAGGTGATGGGCCAGTCGGCCAGTGCCGACCCCTCGGGGATGCCGTACTCGCTGGCCATGCGGAATGTCTCCGGCGCGAACCGCCACCCTTGGCAGCCGTACAGCCGAGGGCCGCCGCCCAGCACCACGGCGTTGTTGTGGTAGCGGAAGTCATGGGGCTCGACGGCCTGCTCGCCATCCCCATCCCTGACCGCTCGGGGGTTTCCGACCGGCGTTACGGCTTCGCCGAACCCGAACACGGCCGTGCGGTGGTTGCGCACCGGGTCCCAGCCGATCTCCGTTGACTTATAGGGGCGGCCCCGCTCTACCACCAGCACCGAGCATCCGGCCGCGGCCAGCACGTGGGTGGCCACGCCCCCTCCAGCCCCGCTGCCGATCACCACCGCGTCGTAGTGGTCCCGCACCTCGTCCCACCCGATCACCGGCGGCACGGTGTCCACCAGTTCCGGCTCGCCGAGGGGGAACCGCTGGTAGCCCAGCTCCTCCCAGCACCCGGAGTCGGGATCGGTCAGCCAGCGCAGCGTCTCCTGGTCCATAGGATCAGCCTTCGGTCACGGTGAGGCGGCAGGTTGCGGGAGCCAGGCCATCGGCGGTGAAGGTGAGGTCGACGGTTCCCGGGCCGGTGGGGCGTATAACCGCCAGGGCTTGGCCGTCGTAGGTGGTGCAGGTGGGGGACCCGAAGGGCTCGGTGGACATGTGGTCGGCGCTGGCGAAGCCCTGAACCATTCCTGGGCCCTCCACGGTGACCTCAACGGGCCGATTGGCGCCCGGGTTCACGATGCCGTCGACGTCAATGAGGCGCACGGCAACGTAGGCCAGGTCGGTGTCACCCGCGGAGATCTCGGTGCGGTCGGGTTCGGCCACCAGACTCAGCGGGCCAGTGGCGGTTTGCAAGGCAGTTCGGGCCGTTTCCTGGCCGTTGGCGTAGGCGATGGCCACCAGTTCGCCGGGCACATAGGCCGCCGCGAACTTTGTGCGGAAGTCGTCGGTGGGCTGGCGGCCGAGGGATTGGCCGTTGAGCACCAGCTCCACCTCTTCGTCGGCCGAGTACACCTCGATGTCCACCATGGTGCCCTCGTGTCCGTCCCACGACCAGCTGTCGAGGCCGTCGCTCCACGACCACGGGCCGGAGTAGGCGATCTGCTTGTGGGCGTGGGCCGGCCGCCGCACCGCGATGAAGGGCTCTTGGCGCAGGCCGAAGACGATCTCCCGGTAATAGGAAGCCGGACGCCGATCACCGGTGATGTGGATGTCGCCGGTGTGGGCCACCAGCCAGGGAAACGGTGCGACTACCCCGGGAACGCCCCGGTCCACTGGGTCTTCGTCGTCGTAGCCGATGCGGCCGATGCCCACCTCGCCGAGGTAGTCCCAGCCGGTCCAGGTGAAGTCGCCGATCAGATGGGGATGGGCGCAGATGACCGGCCAGTCCCGGCCCAGGTCGGTCACATTGGTCTCCGAACCGACGATCACCCGGTTGGGATACAGCTCGTGGTCGATGAGGTAGCGGTTGGAGACGTAGTTGTAGCCCACCACATCGAGCGAGGCGCTCACCTCCTCGAGGCCCTCGGCGATGATCGGGGACTGCATCACCTGATCCTTCACCATGGCCCACATGGCCATCTGGGTGTTCACACCCTGCGACTCCGCCTCTTCAGCGGGGGGCGGCGCGGCCTCGTCGGAGGAGTCAGGGGCTTCCATCAGCCCGAGGATCTCGGGAATCTTGGCGATCAGCCCCCTTATGGCCAGCATCGGCTGGACCCCGGTGGTCACGTAGCGGTGGGGGTCGAGCGAGCGGACGTGCTCGGCGATGTCTCGGGCTCGGGCGGCGCCGAGCGGTGAGCCCACCTCGGGGATCTCGTTGCCGGTGGAGTAGAGCACCACGCTGGGATGGTTGCGGTCTTTGCGCACCAGGGTGGCGACGTCGCTGCGCCATCGCTCCTCGAACCGCAGGGCGAAGTCGTGGTTCACCTTGTTCTCGGTCCACATGTCCCAGGTCTCGTCCATCACGATCACCCCTAGGCGGTCGCAGGCATCCAACATGGCCCGGCTCATCGGGTTGTGGGCACTGCGCAGGGAGTTGAACCCGGCAGCTTTGAGCAGCTCCACCCGCCGCTCCTCGGCCCGGCTGATGGTGGCCGCGCCGATGGGACCGTTGTCGTGGTGGACGCAGGCACCCCGCAGTTTCACCTGCTCCCCGTTGATCCGCAGGCCGTGGGCCGGGTCGAGCTGGAGCGACCGGATGCCGAAGGCGGTGATGTTGCGGTCCAGCTCAGTCCCGTCTTCGGCCACCGTGGTGGTGCATGAATACAGGTGGGGCTGATCGGGGCTCCAACGAGCCGGATCAACCACCGCCAGCCGCTGGCGGGCGATGGCAGTGGTGTGGGGGCGCAGGGTCACCGGGATGTCTCCCGAGGCCACCGCCTCGCCGGCGGGGCCGTGCACCGTGCAGGCCACGCGCACGGTCACTGTGTGGGCGGTGTCGTTTTCCACCTCGGCGGCCACCTCCACCACTGCGCCGTGGTCGTCGATCTCCGGGGTGGTGACCCACACCCCGTCGATGGCCAGGTGTACCGGGTTCTGCACCCACAGGTGGACGGGCCGGTAGATGCCCGCACCGGAATACCACCGGGAGTCCTCGCCGGCCCGGCAGTCCACTTTGACGGTGTTCTCCTCGCCATAGCGCAGGAACGGGTCGAGGTCGACGATGAACTCGGCATAGCCGTTGGTCTCGGAGGCGGCGATGTCGTCGTTTACGTAGACCATGGCGTCGCGGTACACGCCCTCGAACTGAAGGGCGACCCGTCGATCGCGCCACTCGGCGGGGACTTCGAACGCCTTGGTGTACTCCCACACCCCGCCGGGGAAATAGCCGATGTCGTGGGATGCGGAGGGATCCCGTTGGGTGCCGATCATGGCGTCGTGGGGCAGCGTCACCGGCTCGGGTCTGCTCTTTGCCCCCGTCAACTCCGAGAACGGGTTTTGCTTGGGTCGCACTGCCCAGCCCGCGTTGAACGACGATCTCATCTGCACCTCCAGCGCCACACAGTAGGGGAATGGCCTTCAGGAGCACTTGTCGCGGTAGCGTCCGGCCATGACCGTTCGATGGGGAATTGCCGGACCAGGGGGCATTGCCGTTGGGTTTGCCAACGGGCTCCAATTGCTGGACGACGCTGAGATCTACGCCATTGGGTCGCGCTCAGCCGACCGGGCCGCAGATTTCGCCGCCAAGTATGGGGCTCCCGCGGCCTACGGAAGCTATGAGGACCTGGCCGCCGATCCAAACGTGGACGCGGTGTATGTGGCCACCCCCCAGTCCCGCCACGAGCAGGACACGCTGATGTTCTTGGAAGCGGGCAAGCCGGTGTTGTGCGAGAAGCCGTTTGCCCTCAACCAGGCCCAGAGCCACCGGATGATCGACGCCGCCCGGGAGCGGGGGCTGCTGTTGATGGAGGCGATGTGGAGCCGCTTCCTCCCCGCTTACCGGGTGCTGGCCGAGCTGCTCGGCGAGCAGGCCATAGGCCAGCCTCAACTGGTGGAGGCCGATTTCGGATTCCACCAGCCGCTCGACCCCGACCATCGGCTGTACGACCCCGAGCGGGGCGGCGGCGGGCTCCTCGACCTCGGGGTTTATCCCGTGCAGTTCGCCTCGCTGGTGCTGGGCCCGCCGACCAGCGTGGCGGCCCAGGGCCGGATCGGCGAGACCGGGGTGGACGAGCAGGTGGCCGCCGTTCTCGGCCACGCCGGCGGCGAACTGGCGGTGGTGAAGGCGGCCATCGCCACCAACCTGGGCTGCACCGCCCGCATTGCCGGCACCGAGGGCACCATCGAGATCCCCGCGTTCATGCACTGCCCGGGGTCGCTCACGGTCGTGCGAGGCTTTGACCGGGAAGAGATCGACGGCTCCTGGGAAGGCGACGGCCTCCGCTTCCAAGTAGAGGAGTTCCACCGCTGCCTGGCCGCCGGCGAGCTGGAGAGCCCCGTGATCTCTCACGCCGAGACGCTCTCGATCATGGGCACCCTCGACCAGATCCGCGATCAGATCGGCCTTCGTTTTCCCGGGGAATAGGGGTCGGCGCTTCCTTGCTGGCGGGAGGCTATTTGATGGCGATGGGGTTGAGGGGCGAGCCCACCGCGCCGGGGATGTTGAGCGGCGGGGCGACCAGCATGAACTCGTAGCGGCCGTCGCCGGCGCAGTCGACGGCCAGTTCGTCGAGCACCCAGAACTCCCCCAAAGGCAGGCCCCGGTCCACCAGCGCCCCGCAGTGGACGGGGTGTTTTCGGGCCTCGGGGTCTTCGGGCACCAGCACTTCGACGCCGATGGTGTCGGAGGCCACGGCGGAGATGTCGTTGCGGTCGCACCAGTTGAGCGCGTCCACTCCGAAACCCGGCGAGCCGCCAAAGTACTCCCCCTGCTGGTCGGGGGTGAAGGCCGGATCCCATAAGGCCATGTAGCCGGTGCGGATCAAGGCGATGTCGCCGGGCTCCACGGCGGTCCCTTGAGACTCGGCACAGCTATCCAGCATGGCCGAGTCGATGACGGTGGCCGGCGCCAGCGGATCACAGCCCTCGGCGCGGGCCAGGTCCAACAACACAGATCGGCCCACGAAGCTCTCCCGGTGGTTCTCGATGCCCAGCACCGATGCGCCCCCGTAGGCGGTGACGTTGCCCGCCCAGTAGCCGTTGTACATCGTGTCCCGGTAGATCACGTGGGCGAAGCCGTCCCACTGGGTGGAGCCCTGAAGGGGCATCTGGAACATGTCGTCGTTCCACTGGAAATCGGGGTCGGTGGCGCTATAGGGGGATCCAACCACTTGGTCGGAGCCGGACATCAAGAACCAGTGCAGCGGCGCCGGGCGGGTATGGAACCGGGGGCCCTCGGCGTCGATGGGCAGGGCCAAGGAGAACACCTTGCCCGACTGCACCAGCGAGGCGGCCCGGATGCGCTGGTCGGGCCCGATGAGGTTCTGGGTGCCGCGTTGGTCGTCGTCGCCCCAACGCCCCCAGTTGTTGGGTCCTTCGGGCACATAGCCGCCAACCACCTTGCCGTTGTCGTCCACGGTGTAGTCGGGGGCAGTCCAGTGCTTGGTGTAGCTGGCGTAGTCGTCTCGACCCATGAGTCCTCCTAGTGGTCAGAGCTGGATGAGGCGGGGGGCGCTGCCGTGCGACAGGAGTTTGTTTCCGATCTCGGCGGGGAGCGAGCTGGCCGAGCCGAACAGCGTGTCGATAACCAGAGCCCGCTTCATCCAGCGGTGGAACTGGTGTTCAGAGGTGAAGCCGATCCCGGCCAGAACCTGCTGGGCGTGGGTCGCAGTGGTGAGGGCGGCTTGGCCAGCCAGCGACTTGGCCAGCGCGGCCAGTATGGGTTCGGGGTCGTGAAGGCAACCTTGGGCCACCGAGGCGGCTCCCTCTATCTGGACCAGTGATTCGGCCAGCCTGTGGCGGATTGCTTGGAACGACGCCACCGGGCGACTGAATTGCACGCGGTCGATGGCGTGCTGACGGGCCTCGGCCAGCATCCACCGGGCCCCGCCCATAAGCTGATGGGCCAGCGCCACTTGGGCAGCGGCCACGGCTGCTTCCCAGGTGCCCCTCGTTGCCAGCGGTGTCAAGGCGTCGGCCTCAATCTCCATGGACAACCGGCGGTAGGCGTGGCCAGGGTCCACTCCCTGGGCCGCGGATACGTGGAGCAATGCGGTATCGACGGTGGTCGCTACAGCCCCTTCGCCATTCCCCACTGCCAGTACCGCGGTGTTCGCCCGGTGGACCCGCGCCGACACCAGCCCTTCGATCACCACGGTGTCGCCTCGCCGCTGGCCTGGGGCGTTTGCCTGGTGGGGGGAGGGGAACACAACGCAGGTATCAGGAGAAACGGCGGTGCCCAGCGCATTGGCCACCACGTCGTCGAGCAGGCTGGCTGCCGAATTGGATCTTCCGAGGGCGCTGAATGCGGTGGACGCCCCCTGGGCAGGGGCCGCGTCGAGCAACTCGGCCCAACCGAGGTCGTAGAGCGCTTGGTCGGCCTCGCCCGGGCCGGGCGCTTCGGCCATGACAGCCTCGAACCCACTGGTCAATAGCGCTAGGTCGTCGGCCTCGATGAGCTCGCTCATGACTCCGGCCCCAAATCAAGCAATCGCCGGGCGACGATATTGCGCTGGATTTCGGCGGTGCCCCCGTAGATGGGTGCTGCCTTCGAATAGAGGTAGTCGGTGCGCCACATGGCGGCGGCGAGATCGTCGTCGAACTCCACCACGCCTCCGAGCAGGTCGCGGACGGCCTCAAACAACTCCAGTTCGGCCGATGTGATGAGGATCTTGTCGATAGATGTCTCCACGCCGAGCTGCTGGCCACTGGCCAAGCGGTGCTGGGTGTCTCGGGATCGGCTGCGGAATGCGACCAGCGACTGGAAAGCTTGGCCGAGGGTCTTGGCCGCGGTGTCGCTGTAGTTGCCCGAAGCCGCCACCTGGGCCACCAGGTCGGAGAACCGCCGGTGCAAAAGCGCTCCCCGGTGCCAGAACGTGGTGGACCGCTCGTAGGGGAGGATGTCCATGGCCACCTGCCAGCCCCCGTTCTCCTCGCCGATGAGCCGTTCGTGCGGCACGAACACCTCGTCGTAGTACACCTCGGCGAAGTCATGCCGCCCGTGCATGGTCTCTATGGGGCTGAAGGTGATTCCGGGCGAGTCCACGTCCACCAGCAAGGCGGTGATGCCCCGGTGGGCGCTGCCCGGCTCTCCCGTGCGGACCAGCAGCACGCAGCGCTGGGCGTATTGGATGAAGCTGGTCCAGATCTTCTGGCCGCTCACCACCCAGCCGTCCTCGGTCTTGGCCGCCCTGCAACTCAGCGAGGCCAGGTCGCTTCCCGCGTCGGGCTCGGAAAACCCCTGGCACCACATCTCGTCGCCCCGGATGAACGGCGGCACCAGGCGGGCGGCAATCTCGGGCCGGGCGAAGTCGATGACGGTGGGGGCCAGCACCTCGATCATCGTCCAGGGGCTGGGGTCGGCCAGCCCCCGAAGGTTGATCTCCTCGCCGACGATGGCCCGCAGAAGCGGCGAGCCTCCCAGTCCATTGACCGATTCCGGCCATCCGTAGCGGCCGAATCCGGAATCGTAGAGGGCCCGTTTCACATGCGAGTAGTGGGCCATCTGCTCGTCCATCGAGCCGGCGCCCTCATAGGGCGGGGTCAGCTCGGCGGCGTTGGCGTCGAGCCACGCCCCCAGTTCGCGCCGAAATGTCGCAGTGTCCATCGTTGCCAAGACGCTTGACGTTACAGCGGCGGCTCGCGGACCATCTCCAAGTCAGCCGATCCGCTGTCGGGGACGCGGGGCTGCCGCCACGCCTCTACCGGAAACGACGCCTCGCACAATGAGAAGGTCATCAGCAGCAGGTTGCGGGCATCGTCGGGCAAGTCGCCGAGGTCGTGGGAGTCGCAGTGCTCAAGGATCTCGGTCAGCCGGGGCATCATGGCGTCGTAGAAGGCCTGCATCTCGTCCATCGTCGAGGCCAGGCGCTTCTCATAGCGCTCCCGCCAGGTGTCGAGGGCCCAGTCGGCAAAGGGAGCCAAGCCGGCGAAGCCGGCGGGAAGCGTCGCAGCGCTGCTCATCATCACTCCCCGTTGGCCGATGCCGGAGCCGGCATCCACGGGTAGCTGGTCGGGCGGCCGCCGGCGTTCACCTGCTCTCGCACCGCGGCGTGGTGGTGGCGGCAGAGGATCTCCTGGTCGTTGAGCATGAAGGTGTCCACCACCTCGCTCTCGATCATGGTCTGGGTGGCCTCCAGGGTGTTGGCGTCTTGGAAGGCGTACTCCTTGAACGTGGAGAAGGCGAACTCCTGGGCGGCGCGCTGGCTGGCGTTCTCGGGCGGGGCGAAGTTGAGGGTCGACTCGAACAGGTGCTTGCTGGGGCCGAGCGGCCAGTAGGTGTAGGTGAGGTACCAGCCCGTCTCCCAGAACAGGATCATGAAGTTGGGCCACAAAACGAACGAGTCGATGCCCCACGCCCGGTGTTTGGACGGGTTGAGCAGCGGCGGCAGGTCTTGGTTGTCGTTGACCGCGGCGGGCTTGTCCCACGGGCCGAACAGCCCGCTGCGCAGCAGGTTCTCGATGGGCTTGACCATTCTGGGGTCCTTGGGGGGCGACATGCCGCCCCACGAAGACACCATCGAATGAGGGCTGAACAGCTCGTAGTGGAGGCCCTCGAAACCGAAGCTGGCCAGCTTCTGGGACTCCTCGGCGGTGGCCTGGCGCTGGTGCAGCACAGGTGCGTGGTAGAACTCGACGAAGGCGTCGATGAACAGCTTCCAGTTGCTGTCGATCTCCGAGCGCACCTCGTAGGTCTGGGTCATCTCTCCGAACGGGTAGCCGGCGAGGCCCTCAGAAAGCGGGGCCAAGGCCTCGGCCAGCGTCTGGCGGGGCTCGGGGTCGAGGTTGACGAAGATGAAGCCCTCCCACACGTCGCAGGCCACCGGCACCAGGCCCAGGGCCTCTTTGTCAACGTCGAAGAACTCCTCTTCCTGCTGGATGAACGCGAGCGAGCCGTCGAGGTCGTAGCGCCAGCCGTGGTACTTGCAGGAGAACTGGCGGCACACCCCGGATGTCTCCTCATTGGGGAAGTCGTCCCATACCAGTTTGTTGCCCCGGTGGCGGCACACGTTGTAGAACGCCCGCACGGTGCCGTCGCGGTCTTTCACCACCACGATGCTCCGCTTGGCCCAGGGGAACTCCCTGGTGAAGTAGCTGCCACCTCGCCCCAATCGCTCGACGCGCCCGACGCACAGCCACTCCTTCTTGAAGATTGTGTCGATCTCCTGCTGCCAGTAGTCGGGGTCGTAGGAGTCTTTGTAGGAGACCGGGCCGGTTCCCAATCCGGGGTAGTGCTCGGTCCAGCTGCCCTCGGCTGGTTTGGGGAAATGGGCCATGAGGCCTCCTTAGCGCTTGTAGACCTTGCCGTTTTTCATCACGAACTGCACCCGCTGGGTGACGGTGATGTCGGAGAGCGGGTCGCCGGGGACGCCGACAATATCGGCCAGCATCCCAGGGGCGATCCGCCCAAGGTCGGGGGCGTCAATCAGCTCGGCGCTGACCGTGGTGGCCGCCCGGATGGCCCCCAGCGGGGTCATTCCCCGCTTCACCAGAACCACCAGCTCCTCGGCATTGCGGCCGTGCCAGATGGCCGGGGCATCGCTGCCGCTGGCTATCTTCACACCCGCCTCGATCGCCTTGGAGAGGGTCTGCTTGGCCTGGGGGAATACCACCGCAGCCTTGTCTTGGAGCTCGGGGGCCTGGTCGGTGACGTCCCAGTTCTCGGTCAGGGCGGTGGTGCTCACCAAGAACGTGCCGGTGTCCACCATGAGCTGGATGGTGTCGTCGCTCATCAAAAAGCCGTGCTCGATGCAGTCGATGCCGGCCTCGATGGCCGAGCGGACGGCCTCGTCGCCGTGGCAGTGGGTGGCCACCTTGAGGCCCCGGCGATGGGCCTCGTCGGCGATAGCGGCCATCTCCTCGGTGGAGTATTGCTGGGCGCCAGCCGCTCCGGTGTGCGACATGACCCCGCCTGATCCGCAGCATTTGATCACCTGGGCGCCGTACTTGATCTGGTAACGGACCGCCCGGCGAATCTGGTCGATGCCGTCGGCCACTCCTTCTTCCACCGTTATCGGCAAGACGTCGGGGGCGAGGGCCTGGAACATGGTCGGGTCGAGGTGGCCGCCGGTGGGGGAGAGGGCGTGGCCGGCGGGAACGATCCGGGGGCCGTCCACCCAGCCAGCGTCAATGGCCTCGCCGAGGGCGACATCAAGCAGATAGCCGCCCGTCTTGACGAACAGGCCCAGGTTCCGCACGGTGGTGAACCCGGATCGGAGGGTGCGCCGGGCATTCGCGGTGGCCCGCAGCGTCATCTTGGCCGGGTTGACCTGAACCGGGTCCATCAGGCCCGCGCCGGGCCCGCCCATGATGAGGTTGACCTCCATGTCCATGAGGCCGGGAATCAAAGTGAGCTCGGGAAGTTCGATCACCTCGTCGCCGTCGGCGGCGATTTCCTTGTCGGCACCGACCTCGGCGATACGGTTGCCCTCGACCCGCACGAAGCCAGGCTCGATCACATCTCCGGTGTCGATGTCGAGGACGCCCCGGCCGTGCAGGACGGTGGCGGTCGGATTAAGCATCTCTGGTCCTTTCAGAACCGTCGGAATGTGTTTGACATAATAGGGGAATCGCATTCCCAGCGAATCTTTGGCTCAAAACGTCCCTAGGAGGCGGCCATGGCGTTTGCCCCTGAGGGCTTGGTCCTCATCAGCGTCGACGACCACATCATCGAGCCTCCCGACTTGTTCGATGCCCATCTTCCCGAGCGGTTCAAGGCTGACGCCCCTCGCATTGTCCGCCGCGACGACGGCGCCGATGTTTGGCGGTTCGGCGAGGTCGAGGTGCCCAACGTGGCCCTCAACGCCGTGGCTGGGCGGCCCAAGGAGGAGTACGGCGTGGAGCCCCAGTCGCTGGAGGAGATCCGTCCGGGTTGCTTCATTGTGGACGAGCGGGTCAAGGACATGAACGCCTGCGGGGTGCTGTCGTCGATGAACTTCCCGTCGTTTCCCGGCTTCGCCGCCCGGCTGTTCGCGGTCGAAGACGAGGAGTTCGGCTTGGCCCTGGTGCGGGCCTACAACGACTGGCACATCGACGAGTGGTGCGGGGCCCATCCGGGGCGGTTCATCCCCATGGCGCTGCCGGTGATCTGGGACGCCGAGAAGTGCGCCGATGAGGTGCGCCGGGTGGCCGACAAGGGCTGCCACTCGCTCTCGTTCACCGAGAACCCGGCCGCACTGGGGTATCCGAGCTTCCACGATCCCTACTGGGATCCGCTGTGGACCGCGGTGTGCGACACCGACACGGTGCTGTCGATCCATCTGGGATCTTCGGGCCAGCTCAGCTTCCCGGCGCCCGACTCGCCCCCCGACGTGATGATCACGCTTCAGCCGATGAACATCCAGTCGGCCGCCGCCGACCTGCTGTGGTCGCGGGTGCTCAAGGAGTTCCCCGCCATCCGCATCGCCTTGTCGGAGGGGAGCACCGGGTGGGTGCCTTACTTCTTGGAGCGGGTTGACCGCACCTACGACATGCACCACCGCTGGACCGGCCAGGATTTCGGCGACCGGATGCCCAGTGACGTGTTCCGCGAGCACTTCCTCACCTGCTTCATCTCCGACCACACCGGGGTGTACCTGCGCAACCAGATCGGCATCGACAACATCAGCTGGGAGTGCGACTACCCCCACAGCGACTCGGCATGGCCCGATGCCCCCGAGGAACTGGCCCAGCTCATGGGCGAGGCCGGGGTGACCGAGGTCGAGGCGGCCAAGATCACCCACGAGAACGCCATGCGGTGGTACTCGTTCGACCCCTTCGCCCACGTGCCCCGCGAGCAGGCCACCGTAGGCGCGCTGCGGGACGCGGCTGCCGGGCACGACGTGAGCATCCGGGCGATGAGCAATCGCGAGAAGCTGACTGCGGCGCAAGTCCAGGCCCGTTGGCAGAACATGGGCCAAGGCGGTGCCGGGACCGGTGCCGAGCGGGCCAGCTAAGGCGATGAAGGTAGACGAGCGGGCCGGCGACACGGTATGGCGGGATCGGGCCATCGAGCGCTCGACTCGGAACGCCCGGGAGCGGGCGGCCAAGCGGGTCCAGCAGTTCCTGGACGCCGCTCGCGAGGTGATCGCGGCCAAGGCTTCGACCGAGTTCACCGTTCAAGAGGTGGTCGACCAGTCCAAGCAGTCGGTGCGGAGCTTCTACCAGTACTTCGACAGCAAACACGAGCTGCTGCTTGTGCTGTTCGAAGAGGAGATGGGCATCGCGGTGGCCCGCATCCGGGAGGCAACCGCCGACGGCGACCCGCTCAACCGACTGGAGCGAGTGGTGCTGATGCTGTACGACCTGTGCGCGCCGGGGCGGGTGTCTGATCAGCCGCTTTTCGCCGAGTTTGCCCAGCGGCTTTTGGTGGACCACCCCGAGGAGGTGGTGGCCGCCTATGCCCCGGCCACTGAGTACGTGGCCGAAATCGTGGAGTTGATTGGCCAGCAGGGCCTGCTACGCGAGGGCCGTCCCCGCCGATTGGCGGCGATCGTGCTCCAGACGGCCACGGTCACTGCCGGCCGGAGTACCGGCGTGCGCCAGCCGATCACCGGCGAGGAGGTCTGGCAGTTCTGCCTCCACGCCATTGTCCCCGATCACAAACTGTCGTAGTCCACCACCGCGTCGCCGTCGGGGACCGACTGGCAGGTGAGGATGAATCCGTCTTCTACCTCGTCGGGTTCCAACGCTTCATTGGCCCGCATGGTGACGCTGCCCTCCGCGAGAAATGCCATGCAGGTGGCACAGTTGCCGGCCTCGCAGGAGAACGGCGGGTTGAGCCCCACCCGGCGGGCGGATTCGAGCACCGTGTCGCCCTCGATGTAGTCCATCGTGCGGCGCTTGCCCCGGAAAATGATTGTCAAGCTGATGGGGTTGTTCATGGGGATCGCCTTCAGCCTGCCGCTGGCTCAGGGCGGTTGGGATCGTGGGGGCGGCCGGCGTCTCGGGAGCCGCTGCGGCGCAGGAAGGTCATAGAGCGGGTGGCCAGACGCCAGCCCTTGTCGGTGCGGCGGTAGGTGTCGTTGTAGTAGCCGATTCGCATGTCGTGGTTGGTCTGGTCGACGAAGCACAGCGGCTGGGTTCCGGTGGCCTCGTCACCGTCGAGGTCGATTTCGGGGGGTCCTACCAAAAACAGGCCCTTGGGGGCGGCGGCCACTAGTCGGGGGAAGTCAGCCAATGGGTACTCGTCGCCGAAAGCGCTGTAGGCACCGTCTGCGGTGAACACCTCCATAACGGTGTCGATGTCGTCTTTGGTCATGGCGACGGCGTAGCGGGCGAGCAATTGCTCGATCTCGATGATGTCGGCCATTTGGGCTTGGTCCATGGCTCAGGGAATCACATTCTGGAGTTTGAGTTCGATGATCTGGTCGTAGTCGAGGCCCAGGATCCGCTGGAGGATCTCGTCGCCTTGCTCGTTGAATTCGGGAGCCCGGCGGGGGGTGGCCGGCTGGCCGCCAAATTGGACTGGAGGTGATACCAGGGTGAAGGGGAGGCCCTCGGCTGACTCGTAGTTCTGCACGTAGCCGTTGGCCAATGCCTGGGGGTCGACGGCCACCTCTATGGTGTCCTGCACTACCGCCCATTGTCCGGAGAAGTGCTCAAGGGCCTCGCGCCACTCGGCCAGGGTGCGCTCGGCAAAGGCCTCGGCCAGCAGTTCCACCCCCACTGCCGCGTTCTCGGCGATCAGCGCGGCGTCGGTGAACCGCTCGTCTTCAGCTAGTTCGGGGCGGCCCACCACCGCGCATGTCTCGGCCCAGTACTTGCCCGCTTGCAGGCAGGTGAGGAAGATGAACCGGCCGTCCTTGGTCCGGTAGATGTTGCTCAGCGGGTTGCGGATGGGCATGTCTTTGGGGCGGCCCCGCCACGGGGTCTGGTGCTGGAGCGACATGGCGATGGTGGCGCCCATCGACCACATGCCCACCCCCAGCAGGGACACGTCTACTGTGGTGGCCTCTCCGGTGCGCTCCCGGTGGAACAGGGCGCCCATGATGCCCCCGGCGATGGTCATGGCCCCGATGGAGTCGCCGAACGCCGGGCCGGGAGGGCCGACCACCTGGTCGTCATCGGGGGGAGTGAGCGCCGCAGCCACGCTGGAGCGAGACCAGTAGGCCAGCGAGTCGTACGAGCCCTTGTCGCGGTCGGGGCCCTTCTCGCCCTGGCCGCCCCCGCACACGTAGATGATGTCGGGGTTGTGGGCTCGAATCTCGTCGAGGTCGATGTGCAGCTTCTGGCGGACGCTGGGCAGCTTGTTGGTGAGGAACACGTCGCTGGCCTCAGCCAGGCGGTACAAGATGTCGAGTCCCGCTTCGGAGGTCAGGTCGAGGCCGAGGCTCTGCTTGCCCCGGTTGGAGTGCTCCAGCAGCACGTGGGCGCCGCCGCCCAGCGACACCGTGCCGCTGGAAGCCAGGCCCCGCATGGCGTCGCCCCGCTCCACGTGCTCGATCTTGACCACCTCGGCGCCCCACTCGGCCAATAGAGCGGAAGCCGCAGGCACAAAGGTGTGCTCGGCTACTTCGAGGATGCGGACACCTTGCATGACGTCGGTCATCGGGCCCTCCGGTTCAGATGAGTGCGAGGCCGCGAGTCAGCTCTGCTGCTGGGCGAGTTGGCGGGCGTGGGCGTAGACGCCCTGGTCGTAGGAGAACTCCACCATGTTCCCGTCGGGGTCGGCCAGCATGCAGATGTAGCCGATGGGGGGCGGCATGTCGGTGGGGGGCATGGCCAGGCAACCGCCATCGCTGCCATTGGCGGCCGCCTCCTCCACCGCCTCCCGGCTGGTGAGCTCGATGCCCAGGTGGGCGAAGGGGGACAGCTTGGCGATGGGCGAGCCCTTGAACGGGTCGGTCTCAGGGAAGAACTGGGCCAGCACCAAGATGAAAGGCGAGTCGGGGGAATCGCCGTGGCCCAGCCAGGCCCCGTAGCCCATGTCGTCTTCGCGCCGGTCCAACAGGCGCATGGGGGTGTAGGTGGTGTACCAGTCGATGGTGGCGTCCATGTCGGCCACCCGCAGGGCGATGTGGGTCCAGCGGGCGGCCGGGGGGTGAACGTCGTAGACGGGGTCGTGATCGGTCACGGCAGGCTTACTCGTCGGTCCAGCCGTCGGGGATCTGCGGATCGTCGCCGCCCTTGGTCCACAAGATCAGAGTGTTGCCCCAGGGGTCTTTGAAGGCGGCGTTGAACCCGTTGAACTCGGCCCAGTAGTGGTCGCGCCACAGCTCGGTGGCCCCTCGGGCCACCGCCCTTTCCATGATGGCGTCGGAGGAGTCGTCGTCGCTGACCAGAATCCAGATCCGCACGGCGCGGCCGTCCTCAGCCAGGCCGCGGGGCTCCACGCCGGCGGGGTCGGGGTGGGGGCGGGCGTTGGTCGCGTTGTGGATCCCCATGTGCAGGTTGCCGATCTCGCTCTGGGAGCCGTCGTCCAGCTGGAAGTTCTGGCCGGGTACGATCCGGTGGAACACGCCGGCGGGGCGGGGCTCCACCTCCCAGCCGAACACCTCGTGGTAGAAGGCGGCTGACGCCTCAGGGTCATCGGAGGGGAAGTCAACGAAGATGAGAGTGTTTGGATAGGTCATCGGCCCTATTTCTAGTTCATCGCAGCGGCCAGCGGGAACGAGGGCGGATCCCCGATCGCTCGATAAGGGATCGGGCGGCTTGGCGGGCCTCGGCTTGCAGCGAGTCGGCGTCCACCGTGGTGCATTGGCCGTCGGCCACCACGAGTTTGCCGTCGATCAGAACGTCGGTCACCGAGCGGCCTCCACCCGCCCACACCAGTTGCAGGATCGGGTCGGGGCTGGGCGGCTGCCATTGGATTCCCGAGCGGTCGATCACCACGATGTCGGCAGCTTTGCCCGCCTCCAGGGAGCCGATCCGGTTTGCCATGCCCACCGCTTCGGCCCCGGCGATGGTCAACATCTCGAAGGCGTGGTGGGCGCCGAATTCGGTGGGATCGGCGGAGGTGTCTTTGGCCAGTCCGGCGAACAGGGCCGCGGCCCGCAGGCCGTCGATGGCGTCGCCGGCGTTCTCAGTGTCGCAGCCCAGCGCCAACCGGCCGCCCCGTCGCCACAGGTCCAGGTGGGCGAATTGCTTGGTGAGCCCTTGTCCCAGCCGGAGATAGGCCCACGGGCAGGAGGCCACCGCGGCGCCGGTGGACACCAGGGCTTCCAACTCGGTGTCGTCGATGTGGACGGCGTGGCCCACCAGCACATTCGGGCCGAGCACCCCCAAGCGGTCGAGGTGTACCAGCGGACGGTGACCGGTGCGCTCCAAGTAGCTGGTGGCGTCGTCGGGAGTGGGGGAGAGGTGGAAGCTCAGCCGGCGCCCGGTGGAGCGGGCCAGATCGGCGGCCGCCACGATCAATTCGTCGGACATCAGGTCATGGCCCACCAGCGCGACTGACGCCTCCACCAGGCCGCCAGGCGGAAACCGCTCCAACAGATCCCGTTGGGCGTCGATCACCTCGTCGACCGGGCCGGATTGGGGCAGGCCGTCGGCGTCCGACCCCCAGCGGCCGACGGCCCCCCGCACGCCCACCGCGGTAATGGCCTGGGCCACCCGGTCGGGGTGGGCCACAGTGCCGGCGTCAATGGTGGTGGTGATGCCGTTGGTGGCTGCCTCAATTAGCCCCAGGGTGGCGGACAGCTCATCGTCGTCGCCGGTGACGTGCTCGTGGACGGGGACGATCCACTCGAAGATGGCCGCGCCGGGGGGCAGGTCGTCGGGGATGGCCGAGGCCACCAGCCGGTCGGCCGTCAGGTGCTGATGGGCGTTGACGAAGCCGGGAGTGACCAGCGATCCCGGAGAGCCCCGCTCCGGCGAGTCGGGGAATTGCCGCCGGATGTCGTCGGCCTTGCCCACTGCGACGATTGACGTGCCAGTTACCGCCACCGCGCCGCCCGCAACGATGGTGCGCTCGGCGTCCATGGTCACGATGTCGCCGGTGATAACCCAGTCAGCTGCGGGCACGTCCATCGACCCTACTGGCGCATTGATGTGGGAACACGAAATGGGCGGCGGGGGTATCATCGGCCCATGAAGGGGAACGGCGATTCTGGAGAGCTCGTCGGGCAGCTGGCACTGGATCACCAGTGGTATCCGATAGCCCTTGTCGAAGACATCGCGCCGGGTCCGGTTGGCATTCAGGTGCTGGGCCTTAGCTACGTGTTGTGGCGTTCGGACGACGGGTCGCTCACCGCCGCGCCCGACCGCTGCCCTCACCGGGAGTCCCCGCTGTCGGAGGGCCGCATGGTGGACGGCTGTGTGGAGTGCCCCTATCACGGGTGGCGGTTCGGGGCCGGGGGCCGGTGTGAGCTGGTGCCTTCGTCGCCGCCGGGCACCCCGGTGCCCCCCAAGGCCCACCTCAACACCGTTTCTGTGGAGGAGCGCTACGGGCTGGTGTGGCTGTGTCCGGGCAAGCCGCTGGGTCGCATTCCCGAGATTCCCCAGGAGGCCAATCCGTCGTTCCGGCGGCTGAACACTCCCTTCCAGCAGTGGGCGGTGTCGGCCACCCGGATCACCGACAACTTCATGGACTTCTCCCACTTCCCGTTCGTCCACACCACCACGTTCGGCCTCGCCCAAGAGACGGTTATTCCCCCGCTGGAGATGGGCGAGTTGCCCGACGGCTACCGGGGCTACGTGTATGAGGTGAACGCCAACAACACCAGCGACGCGGGCCAGACCGTCACCGGCCAAGAAGACGAAGTGCTGCACCGCCGGATGACCACCGGATACGTGCTGCCGTTCTCGGTGCGCAGCACCATCGCCTATGAATCCGGCCTGGAGCACATCTTGTTGCTGCTGACCACCCCGATAGACGACGTGAATTCGCTGTTCAACTTCGTGGTGTGGCGCAACGACGACTTCTCGGTGCCCGCCGAGGAGATCATGCAGTTCGACTTAGCAATCGGCGCCGAGGACAAAGCCATGCTGGAGAAGCTCGAAGGCGTCCTCCCCATGGACCTCACCGCCACCGTCAGCGTCCAATCCGACCGCCCCTCAGTCGAATGGCGCCGCAGCCTCGCCGCCCTACTAGCCGAAGGCGGCGCGGCCTAACTGGAATCGACGCCGGTTAGCAGGTCAGCTGTGGAGGAGGGCCTGTTGCCAGGTGGCGGTGGGCTCGACTTGGTTGAAGGTGAAGATGTGGAGGCTGACGATGCCGAGTGGGGTCAGCTGGCTGCTGAGGGCATCCAGCAGGTCGGAGGGGTCGTGGGCCGATGAGCCGAGCAGCTTGGCCACCGTTCGGCGGTTCTTTCGGAGATAGCGCAGCGATTGGCCGACGCCGAGGCGGGCGCCGATGGTGAGCAGCCTGGTGCGCTCCACTGCGCCGGGGATGCCCAGGTGTACCGGAAGGGTCAGCCCGTCGCTCCTCTCGGCCTTGAGCCAGGCGATGATCCTGGCCGGGTCGAAGCACATCTGAGTGCTGCAAAAGCCCCGCAGCCCGGCCTCAACCAATAGATCCTGTTTGGCGAACAGTGCGTGGCGGCGCACGTCCTCGCTGATGAGGGGGTGGCCGTCGGGATAGGCCGCCACGCCGACCGTGTTCAACCCGTGGTCGTGCTCGAACAGGTCCCACATGAAGCTGAGGGCGTCGGGGTAGGCCCCCGGCTCGGTGGCGTCGCCGCCGATCACGAAGGCGGTGGTCACCTCGTTGTCCTTGGCCCAAGCGGCCAGGTCTTTGACTTGGCCGCGGTCTCTCATCAGCCGGGCCGAGAAATGGGGGATGGCGTAGTGGCCGCGATCAATGAGCAGTTCGGCCAGCTCCAGTGTGGCATCTTGCCCCTTGGTGGCCGATGCGGTGACCGAAACCCTTGATTTCTCGGGCAGCGCGTCGATGGCCTCAATGGCGTTGTTCAGGGGAATTATCTCGAAAACCGCGCTCCGAATGAGCTCTTGGACATCCAGATTGGGACCGGTCGGTTTTGGGTCTTCCCACTGCGTTAGACTGGCCGAGTCGTTCCGCATAACGGAACTGTACCATAATGCGGACCACAAGTGCAACGCTTGCGGTCGCGAAGCACTACCATTTAGGAGCTGGCTGGGCATCATGATGGAGGCAGGACATGGCTGAGGTCCCAGAGAAGGCCAAGTGCGTGGTAATCGGCGCGGGAATCGTGGGCAACTGCCTGGTCGGGCACCTGAGCAAGCTGGGGTGGACCGATCTGGTGCTGCTGGACAAGGGCCCGCTGCCCAACCCCGGCGGGTCCACCGGCCACGCTTCCAACTTCATCTTCCCGGTGGACCACAACAAGGAGATGTGCCTGCTGGGGGTGCAAAGCGCCAACCAGTATCGCGACCTGGGGCTTTCCGTTGACTCCGGCGGCATCGAGGTGGCCCGGACCCAAGAGCGCGTCGACGAGCTCAAGCGGCGCATGACCTCGGCTGTCGCCTGGGGGGTGGAGGCCCACATCTTGACCCCCCAAGAGGTAAAGGAGCTGGTGCCGTTCGTCAACACCGACATCGTTCTGGAGGGCTTCTACTGCCCCACGGTGTCGGTGGTGGACTCGCTGGAGACCGGCACCCAGATGCGCAATGTGGCGGTGAACGGCGGCTGCCATGTGGCAGCCAACACCGAGGTGCTCGACATAATCACCGAAAACGGTCCCAACCCCGGTGACCGCACCGTCAAAGCAGTGGTCACCGACAAGGGCACCATCGAAACCGAGTATGTGGTGATCGCCTGCGGCGTGTGGTCGAACCGGGTGGCCAACATGGCCGACGCCTACATCCCGCTGGTTCCCGCCGTGCACCAGATGGTGGACGTCGGTCCGCTCGACATCCTGGCCGAGACCAACAACGAGATCGGCTACCCAATCGTTAGGGACATGGACACCTTCTGTTACGAGCGCCAGTCGGCCGGGTCGATGGAAGTGGGCTCATACGCCCACCGGCCCATCTTCCACCACCCCGATGAGATCCCCTCCAACGAGGAAGCCGCCCTTTCGCCCACCGAGATGCCGTTCACCGACAACGACTTCGACCTCCAGATGGAACAGGCCATCGACCTGATGGACATGCTGGGAGACGCCGAGATCAAGTACGCCATCAATGGACTGTTGTCGCTCACCCCCGACGCCATGCCGTGTCTGGGCGAGCTGCCCGAGGTCCGCAACCTGTGGTCGGCCGCGGCCATCTGGGTCAAGGAGGGGCCGGGCATGGCCCAGGTGGTGGCCGAGTGGATGACCTTCGGCTACCCCCGGGTGATCGACGTCCACGGCGCCGACGTGTCCCGCTTCTACGCCGAGGAGCGAGGCGACGACCACATCTGGGCCCGCTCCGCGGAGCACTTCAACAAGACCTACGGCATCGTGCATCCCCAAGAGCAGTGGGAGAGCCGCCGCAATCTCCGGGTCAGCCCCTACTTCTCCCGCCAGCAGGAGTTGGCGGCCGAGTTCTTCCAGGCCCGCACCTGGGAGCGGCCCCAGTGGTTCGAGTCCAACGCCGATCTGGTGGACCGCTACGAGGTGGAGGGCCGGGAGGTGGAATGGGACGCCCGGTGGTGGAGCCCCATCACCGTGGCCGAGCACCTCAACCTGCGGGAGAACTGCGGGATGGTGGACCTGAGCGCCTTCCAGATCTTCGAGCTGAGCGGGCCCGGCGCGGTGGCCTACGCCGACTATCTGGCGGTCAACAAGGTGGACGTGGCAGTGGGCCGTTCCATTTACACCCCGTGGCTGACCCCCGACGGCGGTTTCCACTCCGACCTGACCATGATGCGGATGGGCACCGAGCGGGTGCGCATTGTCACCGGTGTGTTCGACGGCGGCCGCGACGAGTTCTGGGCCCGCCGCCACCTGCCCACTGACGGCTCGGTGAGCTTCGCCAACATCACCGACCAGATCACCACCCTCGGGGTGTGGGGCCCCAACGCCCCCCATGTGATCGGCGCGCTGACCAGCCAAGACCTCAGCCAGGACGGATCGCCCTATGGCTCGCTGGTGGAGGTGGAGCTGAACTGCGGGGGCCGCACCATTGATGCCACGCTGTTTCGCATCTCCTATGTGGGCGACACCGGCTGGGAGATCTATGCGGCCTGGGACGACGGACCTGCGCTGTGGGATGCGCTCATGGCGGTGGGCGCCGAATACGGGCTGCGCCCCACCGGCGGCGGGGTGTACGGCACCTCTGGGCGCCTGGAGAAGGGCTACCGGCTCATGGGTGCTGAGCTGGAGAGCGAATACAACCCGCTGGAGGCCGGCCTGGCCCGGCCCAAGGTGAAGGCCGCGCCGTTCATCGGCAAGGAGGCCTATCTGACCGCCCGAGAAGTCGGCGATCCCGAGGTTTCGATGTGCGTGCTCACCGTGGAGGATCTGACCGACGCCCAGGGCCGCAAGCGCTACATGCAGGGGGGCAACGAGCCCATCTTGACCCAAGACGGCCAGCGGATCACCGACTCCCACGGGCGGGTGTCGCGGGTGACCACCGCGGGGCCGGGGCCTTCGGTGGACAAGCACCTGCTGATGGCCTATCTCCCCGCCGAGCTGGCCCAGCCGGGCACCGACCTCCAGGTGATGTACATGAACGAGCTCTTCCCGGTGAAAGTAGCCAGCACCGGCGCGGTGTTCGATCCCGACGACACCCGGATGAGGGGTTAGCGGAGCCGTCGCCATGAGGATCTTGTGCTGTGTGAAGCGGGTGGCGGCGCCCGGCGCCAAGATCAACGTGACCGCCGACGGCCTCGCCGTAGACGCCACCCACCTGGGCTTTGCCACCAGCCCCCATGAGGAGTGCGGGGTGGAGGAGGCGGTGCAGCTCACCGAGCGCCACGGCGGCGAGGTGACCGTTCTGACCCTGGGACCGCCGGAGGCAGCCGATCAGCTGCGCTACGCCGCCTCGGTGGGCGCCCACCACGGGGTGCTGGTGGCCACCGACGGCTCAGCCTGGGATCCCCAGCGCACCGCCGCCGCGCTCACCGAGGCCATTCAGGGCTTGGAGGCCGAAGACGGCCCCTTCGACCTGCTGGTGTTCGGCAACGAGTCGGCCGACTCCGGGGGCTTCCAGGTGGGGGTGCGGGTGGCATATGCCCTAGACCGTCCCATCGTCAACGGCATCAAGGGCATCGAGGTGGATTCCAAGACCGATGGCGGGGTGGTTAGGGCTCGCCGGGAGATCGACGGCGGTTTCGAGGTGTACGAGCTGCCCATGCCGGCCGCGGTCGGGGTCAAAGAGGGCCTCAACCTGCCCCGGTACCCCACGATGCGGGGACGGCTGGCGTCCAAGAAGCTGGAGGTCGCCGAGGTGGCCTCTGGGGCAGAGCCCGGCGGGCAGTCGCTGGTTCGGCTGCATCGGCCCCGCGAGGCGGTCACCGAGACGGTGGTCTTGGGGAACGGCCCCGAGGCCGCCCCTGCCGTGGTGGACGTGCTCGAAGAACTGGGAGTGGTGTGATGCTGCTCGTGGTGCTGGAGCACGACCGAGGCTCCATGGATGAGGCCGCCCGGGAGGCGCTGACCTTCGGTCGGGGGCTGGCAGCCCAGATGGGGGCGCCGCTGCATGCCGCGCTGGTTGCCACCGACGACGCCCAGATGGTGGGCGAGGCCGGGGCCTACGGAGCCGAGGCGGTGTACACCGTTGTCGATGAGGTGCTGGCCGATTTCAGCCCTGAAGCCTGGGGCGAGGCCGCAGCCCAGGTGATTCGACGGATCAATCCGGCGGCGGTGCTAGCTGGAGGCAGCGAGCGGGGCAATGAGATCATGGCCCAGGTTGCCGCCCGACTAGATCTGCCCTTGGTGGCCAACTGCATCGAGGTGCAGCCCGACAACGGAGCAGGGGAGTGGACCATGACCCGCCAGCAATGGGGCGGGTCGCTGTTGGAGGACGCTCGGTTGGATTCCGAGCGGCCCCTTCTGACCACCGGCCTACACGCGGTGGCCGCCGAGCGGGCCGAGTCGCCTGTGGAACCCGCCGTGGAGCAGATCGAGGTCGACTTGGACCAGTCGCTGGCCCGCACCATGGTCAAAGACCGGGTAGTGCTGGAAGCCGGTGTCACCCTGTCGACCGCACCGGTGGTGATCGGCGGAGGCCGGGGGGTGGGATCTCCCGAGGCTTTCGCTCCGCTCGAGGAATTGGCCGCCATGCTGGGCGGCCGGGTGGGGTGCAGCCGGGCGGTGACCAACAACGGCTGGCGGCCCCACTCCGATCAGGTGGGCCAGACCGGCACCCGCATCACCCCTGAGATATACATCGCCTCGGGCATCTCAGGCGCCATCCAGCACTGGGTGGGCGCCAAGGCCAGCAAGCACATCCTGGCCATCAACATCGACCCCGAGGCCAACATGGTGGTCAAAGCCGACTGGGCCGTAATCGCCGACCTCCACGAAGTAATCCCCGCCATCACCGAAGAGATCAAGCGCCGCCGGGCCTGACCGCGAGCCTTATGCCCGCTGATTGGCTCAGCAGCCCTTGTAGTTGAGAATGGCAGTGAGGCGGTGGTCTATATCAACAAGGTCTTGCTGGGCTTCCATCACCGCGGCGATGGAGCGGTAGGCGCCGGGGGCCTCGTCGGTCAGCTTGTCGGCCTGGTCGGTCTGCCAGGTTCGCCCGGCCATCAGCTTGATGAGCTGCTCGGGGGTGATCTCCCGCTTGGCCCGAGTGCGGCTCATCAGCCGGCCCGCGCCGTGTGACGCTGAGTGGTACGACTGGGAGCATCCCCTTCCGGACACGATGTAGGTGTCGTCCCCCATGCTGCCGGGAATGACTCCCCGGTCACCCTCACGGGCCCGGATGGCTCCCTTGCGCGTCACCCACATCACCGAACCGTCGTGGGTTTCTCTCTCGGCGTAATTGTGATGGCAGTCGATGGTGTCGGCCGGTGCGAAGTCCAAGCCGGTGGCGGCTCGCAGCGCGCCCAGCACCGCCTCGGTCATCAGCGCCCGGTTGGCCCGGGCGTAGTCCTGGGCCCACAGCATGTCGGCCACGTAGGCATCAAACCCGTCGTCGCCCTCGATCAGGTAAGCGAGGTCGTGGTCTTCCAGTTCCCGGCCCGCCTTCCGGCAGGTCTTCTGTGCAGCCTTGATGTGCATTTTGGCCAGGGCGTTGCCCACGCCCCGCGATCCGGAGTGCAGCACCACCCAAACGCCGTTGTCGGCGTCCAGGCTCATCTCGATGAAGTGGTTGCCACCGCCCAGGGTGCCGAGCTGGGCACCCATCTTGGCCTTGACCTTGTTGTGGACTGCCGCCTTGTTGGGGAGGCGATGGTTTCGCAGCCAGTCGCGAGCCGCCATGGTGGTCTCCGAGTGGGCGTTGAATCCCGAGGGCACCGCGGCGGCAACTGCGTCAAGGGCTCCGTTGAGGTTGTCCGGCAGCTGCGACGCGGTATGCGAAGTGCGGACCGCGGTCATCCCGCAGCCCAAGTCCACGCCCACCGCGGCGGGAATGATGGCCGCTTCGGTGGGGATCACCGATCCGATGGTGGCCCCCATACCTATGTGGGCGTCAGCCATCAGTGCCACCGGCCCCGATACCGCCGGGCTGCGGGCGGTCCGCTGAGCCTGCACCAAGGTTTCCGCTTCCGCGTCGAACGCCCAGCTCACCACCGAGCGTCCCGCTCCCGCTTCCACCGTCACCGGCCCCTGCCCGCTCATCGCCCTATTCTTTAGGATTTCAGGCACCGCGCCCCAGCGATTTATTCGCGGCTGATCAGGCGGTGAGCTGGGCGGCTAGGCGGTTGGCGGCGGCTACTAGGGCGAGGCCGTGGTCGTGGGCTATGTCGGGGTCGGGGTAACGGTAGGCGGGACCGTGGACGTGGAGGGCGGCCAACGGGAGGCCGTCTTCACCCAACACGGGGGCGGCCACCGCGTTGATGCCCTCGGCGAACTCCTCGTAACCCCAGGCGTAGCCCAGGCTGCGGGCTTGGATCAGACGCTCCCGAAGGACGTCGGGATCGAGGTTGGTCCACGGGGTGCACTGCTCCAGCGGATGGGCCAGATATGCCTCCTGCTCGTCGGGGGGCAAGTGGGCCAGTATGACTACACCGGAGGACACAGAGTGAAGGGGGGCGTATTCGCCGGTCCAGTCCCGCAGCTGCACATCAGACGACGACTCGGTGTGGTCGAGGTAGTAGATCTGGCCGTTCTCGATGATCGACAGGCCGGCCACCTCCCCCAGCGACTCGGCCAGCTCCAGCAGATGGGGCCGGGCGGCGGCGATGAGGCTGCGGCCAGCGGGAACGGTGCCGGCGATGTCGATCAGGCCATCTCCGATCCGGTAAGGCCCTCCAGCCTCGACCTGTTCCACTGCGCCCTCAGCCTCCAGCGCAGCCAACAGCCGGGCCACCGTGCTCTTGGGCAACTCCACCCGATCGGCCAGATCGGTCACCCCCAATGCCCCCTGGGCCAGCGATCGCAGCAGCAAGAACGCTCGCTGAACCGATTGCACCGCCATTCCCGCAGGATACCGAGCCTTTGAGACTGTTCCACAATGCGGAACAGGATTTGTCAGCCTATTTTGGCTGTTCGAGGGCGTGAGTCTCGATGTCTGCGTCGAGCGTGTGGTAGTCGGAGGCGTCGTCGGCGTAGATGGCCAACTCAGTGGACAGCCCGGTGGGCGGGTCGAGGGTGCCGGCCCAGATCTCGATGGTGTTCAGCTTGTCTTGCCGTTCTCCCGGCGGCACAGCCACCACCTTCCAGAACAGCGAGCTTCCGCACTCCCGGCAGAAGCCGTAGGCCACGTCGGGACACTCAGTCGGCTGGAACCAGGCCAGCGTGTCATCGGCCGTGAGACGAAGGTCGTCGCGGCGGCAGCTGGTGGCGGCGGTGAAGTGCCCCGTCCACCGCCGACACCGGTCGCAATGGCAATTCCACACATCCCGAGCCGGCCCTTCGATCACGTACCTCACGCCCTCACACATACACCGCCCGCTCAATGTGTCACCCATGCATGGCAAACTCTATTGGTCTTTGAGGCTAGAGGGGGATGCCCTATATGGATGGCATGACAAACCGCGAGCTCTGCCGGGCTCTAGTTAAGGCCGAGTCAGAGAGTGAAGCTATCCATATCCTGAAAGATTCCGGTTTGTGGAGCGATTTGGATTGTTGGACACCGCTTGGGGATATCGACAACAACTACGGCACGATCATCAACCAGCAGGCTTCTGCTGAAGCGGCGCTGGCAGAGAAGATCACCAATAGCATCGACGCGAGGCTTATGGCCGAATGCCGCCGAGTCGGGCATGATCCGCAGGCGTCGCTCATGAGAGACGGTACTGAGATGCCGACCAGCCCTCATGATGCTGTCGACACCTTTGGTTGCCACTGGAAGCACGTCGGTGAGAGGGCTGACGGGCTGACACCCCATGCCCAGAAAATTACGGTGGTCGTGACGGGTAGGAAAAGGCCACACCCTGCATGTGTCTCGGTAGTAGACCAAGGAGAGGGTCAGACCCCGGATGCTTTCCCCGACACCTTTTGTTCCATCTATCGAAGCAATAAGAACAAGGTCAAGTTCGCGCAAGGTCGCTACAACATGGGCGGCACCGGGACCCTTCGATTCTGCGGTGACCACGGGGTCCAACTAATCGTCTCCCGACGCGACCCGGCTATTGGCGATGACCCTGCATGGGGATTCACGGTGTTCCGCAAACTTCCCCCGGCGCATGACGAGCGCAATCCCTACTGGGCCTACTTGGTTGCTCCGGTGGATGGCAGGGATGGAACGCCGCCAGGTCAGATACTCAGGTTTGCAGCTGACAGAGTGAAGCTACTGCCAAAAGGGGCCGCTGATGGTGGCCAGCAACAGCCGTGGACCGTCCCGGTAGACCACGGCACGTTGGTGAAGCTCTACGACTTCATCAAGATCGGGAGCGCTTCCGATACGCGCCCTTCTGGACAGGCGATGTCGATGACAGCCCGATTGGAAGTTGAATTGGCAGATCCGGCTCTGCCCTTTCGGGTGCATGAATGCCGTTATACGGACTCAAGAGGGAATACAGCAGTCAATTGCGTAGGACTGGTCAACAGGTATGCAGCAAGGCGAAGCCAAAAGACGTTGGAGGACAGCTTCCCATTCACTGCCAAGCTGACCAGCCCTTCAAGCGTCAAGCCTTCAGGCCAGCAATTCAGTGTCGCCGTATATGCTTTCAAACAGGGTGAAGACGGACGTGCCCGAGGCGGTGAACGTCGCCGGGCCGAGCACGCGGTGGCTTTCACCGTCAACGGCCAGCTTCATGCTGGGTGGCACTCTCGGTTCTTCAGGAGAAAGGGTGTAGATCTTTCACTCTTGGCCGATGACCTCCTAGTGGTGGTCGACTGTTCGAAACTGTCCGATGAGGGGATCAGACAACTCTTTACCGGCGGGCGGGACAGGATGATCGACGACTCACAACTCAGGTCATGGCTTGAGAAAGAGTTGGAAGAGGTGCTTAGCACCGACCAGCGGCTCCGAAGCCTCCATCACACTCGACTTGATGCTCGGCGAAAGAGTGAGCGCGGCAAGCGCGCCAAGGCCGCCGCTGAGATCGTTCAGAAGTTGTTGGCTGCCAACAAGTCGTTGGCCGAATATCTGGCCGGAGGCGTGCTTCCCTCGGGAGAAGGGCCGGTTGGGCCCGGGCCGGTAAGCGAGCCTAGAGAGTTCATCGGGAATGACCCGCCGACATTTTTTAAATTGAGAGGCAAAGACAGACTGAACGCCCAAGTCAGCAAGTCCTATTCTGTTGCGTTCACAACCGACGCGGTGAACGGGTACTTCGACCAGGGCCAGCACCTTCTCACGTTGGACAAGCAGTCAACACCTCTGATCCGCGAATACCTACACGATGGTCGTGCCAGCATCCGGTTTGAAATGCCCGAGAGTGCAGTTGCCGGAGACCACATTTCCGCTCGACTGGAGTCCTCGGGCCCTGGACTGCTCGCTCCTTTCGTCAACGAGTTCACCGTAGTTGCCATTGACCAGAGGGAAACGAATCCCGGACCCGAGGTCAACCCAGACCCTCCAGCTGGTTTCGATTTGCCTGACGCTCAAGAAGTCCGAAAACGCGATTGGAAGCGAGAAGAATTCACAGAATGGACAGGTGCCCGCCTCATCCCCGATGCAGACCCTTCTCAGAACCTGTGGCAGTGGAATTACGACCACCCGTTCCTCGTAGAAGTCCGGAATCGGCCGGAAGCTAGGGAGAAGCCGCAGGTCCAAGAGGTGCTGAATGAGAGATTCAAGAACTCAATGCTCGTCGTTGGCCTCTCCGCCCTGAGCGCGCACGCAGCTGCGCAAGACGCGGCGAAAAAGTCTATAGACGGAGAATCAGCAGCGCTGCTCGATCCTGCCGACTGGGTTGCAGTCGCAACCGACGCTCTTGCACCAGTCGTGTTTTCAGTCATCGAGTTCGGCGAGGCGATCACCGAAGTGCATTTGGAGGCCGGCGACTAGTCAGATTTCTCAGTCTGTGGGGGGAGTACCGCCATCGAGCAGACGGCGCCGATGTCTTCTTCGGCGATCTCGGGGGGTGGGGCGGAGGGGTCGATGTAGCGCAGGCCGTGGAACTCCACGAGGTCGAGCCACTCACCGGTGGTTGCAGACGGGTCGCAGTCGAACAGTACCGACCGCCTGATGCCGGGCCGGTTGGGCATCTCACGAGCGACCCCCAGCCCCATCAGCCGGTTAAGCAGGTCGTCGGCGTTCACCGACATCAACTGTACGCGGCGCCGATCAACGACAGCGGTGTTTGCCGCCATGGTTCCCCACTCAGGAAGATAGATGTGTGGGAGAAGTCAAATATACTGTAATAATCTGAAATGATGTTATCAAGAAGGCGGTTCACCCTATTGCCGCAGGCCGGTCAGACCTGCGCTTCGCACCCACGGGCAGGTGGCTTGGGCCTCTACACCACAAGCTAACTTGCTATACTGTGACTCCGATAGTTGCACCCAGTGCCAGGCGGCATGGAATTCGAGAAGACAGCATGATCCACGCGCTTCGCAATCCGATTCGAATAGAGAGCCTCGACGAGGGCTTCACCGTGTTTGTTGGCCCTGACCGCGCTGGGAATCTACTCGAGGTGGGGGTGATTGACGGAGACAGCGGGCCGGTCATCGTTCATGCGATGCCAGCCCGCCCGAAGTATCTTGGATGAGGTAATGCCGCGAACAACGCAAGAAATACTGGACCAGGCTGAAGAACTGGCTACACGGTTCGAGCAGCACGAGCCCGTTGAGGCCAACCTAGAAGACGCCACGGCGCTCAGGACGGTTCACGCCGCATTTCAAGCACGGGCCGATGCCGAGCGGCAACTTTCCGAAGCAGTGGCCGGCGCCCGACAGGATGGGCATTCTTGGGCTGCCATTGGCACCATGTTGGGTACTTCAGGCGAAGCTGCTCGCCAACGCTACGGATGCGCTGCCGCGTCCAATGTAGTTGAAGAAGCGGCATCCACAGTCAACGCCTGACAATTGGGATAGTTCGCTGGATCACCCCGGCGGGTTGGTTAGTTCGGTTTTGCGGCGGGCGATGAAATCTTGCAGCTCGGCGTCGATGGCGTCGTCGATGGGGGGTGGCTGGTAGTCGGCCAGTAGTTCCTTCCAGCGGGTGTTGGCCCGCTGCGCAGCGGTGAGCGAGCCCTCCTCGGACCACTGCTCGTAGCTGTTGCTGTCGGCCACCTCGGAGCGCCAGAAGGCGGTCTCGAAGTTGGCCAGGGTGTGGGCGTTGCCCAAGAAGTGGTCGCCGTGGGCGTTGGTTCGGAACGCCTCCATGGCCTGGCCGTTATCGGTCAAGTCCACGCCGCGGGCGTGGACCTCCATGGCGCCGAGCTGGTCGGCGTCCATGATGAGCTTCTCGTAGCCGAGTGTCAGGCCCCCCTCCAGCCATCCGGCGGCGTGGAGCACGAAGTTGACCCCGGCCTGGACAGTGGGCAGCAGCATGTGGGCCGACTCGTAGGCCGCCTGGGCGTCGGGGGCCTTGGAGGCGGTGAGCTGACCCCCGGAGCGGAACGGGACCCCGCACCGCCGGGCCAGTGCGGCCATTACGTAGATGGCCTGGCCGGCCTCGGGGGTGCCGAACGTGGGGGCGCCGGTGGCCATCGACATCGACGAGGCGAAGGTGCCGAACACCACCGGCGAGCCGGGCCGCACCAGTTGCAGGTAGGCCATGCCCGACAGCGCCTCGGCCAGGGCTTGGGCGGCCAGGCCGCCCACCGTCACCGGCGACATGGCCCCGGCCAGGATGAACGGGCTGATGATGCTGGCCTGGTTGGCCCGGGCGTAGGTGGTGGCCGCGCCCAGCATGGTGGCGTCCCAGCGCATGGGGGAGGAGGCGTTGATCAGCGAGGTCATCACCGTGCGGTCGGCCAGGTCGCCCCCGAAGGCGATGCGGGCCAGCTCCACCGAGTCGGCGGCCCGCTCCGCGCTGGTAACCGAGCCCATGAAGGGCTTGTCGCTGTAGCGCAGGTGGGCGTACACCATGTCGAGGTGGCGCACGTCTACCGGCACGTCCACCGGCTCGCACACCGTGCCCCCGCTGTGGTGCAGGTGGGGGAGCCGGTAGGCCAGCTTCACCACATTCTCGAAGTCGGCCAGGGTGGCGTAGCGCCGCCCCTGGTCCAAGTCGGTTACGAACGGCGAGCCGTAGTTGGGAACGAACACGGTGGTGTTGCCGCCGATGCTCACGCTGCGCTCGGGGTTGCGGGCGTGCTGGGTGTAGGTGGCAGGGGCGTTCTCGGCCACGATCTGGCGACACATCCCCCGGGGGAACCGCACCAGTTCCCCGTCGACATCGGCGCCCGCGTTTCGCCATAGGTCCAGGGCGTCGGGATAGTCCTGAAAGGCGATGCCCACCTCGGCCAGGATGGTCTCGGCGTTCTCCTCGATCTGGGCCAGGCCGGCCTCGTCGATGATCTCCACCGGCGGCAAGCGCCGCTCCAGTGGAGGGGCGGCCAATACCAGGCTGGCTGCTCGGGCTGCTTGGCGACCGGCCCGTCCGCCGCCGCGTCTGCCTTGTCGCTCGCTCATCGTTGCTCCTGGGTTGCATGCTGCCGGCGGGCTGATCTGCGCCGCTTGGGTCCGGCAGTCTCGCTGTCGGCTGAAGATCGCGAGGGCAAATCCACCGCCTGCGCCAAGTGGGGGGTTGGGGCGGTCTCATGGGGCAGCGACATGGCGGCCACGAACAGCTCCTGGAAGCGGGCCTCGGTGGCCGTCTCGATCTTGACCACTTCCCGGGCGGCGCTCTCGTTCTCGGCTCGCTGCGAACCCGAGACCAGCATCCGGGCCGCGCCCGCTCCCGAGGCGTTGCCCACCCCTTTGACCCCCTCTACCGGCCCGTCGGGCACCAAGCCCAGCACCATGGCGTGAACCGGGCTGATGTGGGCGCCGAACGCCCCTGCCAGCCTCACGTCGGCCACCTCGGCGATCCCGGCGTGCTCGAACAACAGATCGATGCCGGCCCGCAGCGCGGCTTTGGCCAGCTGAACCGCCCGCACGTCGTTTTGGGTCACCAACAGCGGGACCGGCTGGATTTGAAGCACATAGGAGAACGTCCGGCCGTCGGCGATGATGCGAGGGCTGCGCTCGGCCAGCTCGCCGCCGATGACCCCTCGGTGGTCGATGATCCCGACCAGGAACATCTCGGCAATCACCTCGATGATTCCCGAACCGCACAGCCCGGACACCTCCAAAGAGCCCAACGCATCGTCAAAGCCGGGGTCGTCGGACCACAGATCGCAGCCGATCACCTTGAAGCGGGGCTCCAGCGTGGCGGGGTCGATCCGCACCCCTTCGATTGCCCCTGCGGTGGCCCGCTGTCCGCAGCTGATCTGGGCGCCTTCGAATGCGGGCCCGGTGGGGCTCGATGCCGCCCACACCTTCTGGCCGTCGCCCAACACGATCTCGGCGTTGGTGCCCACGTCCACCAGAAGCTGAGGACGGATGGATCGGTGCGGACCCTCAGCCAGCATGGCTGCCGCCGCGTCCGCCCCCACGTGGCCGGCGATGCACGGCCCCATATAGAGAGAGGCGCCGGGCAACTCCACGTCGATGTCGGCTGCGTTGGCCCACACCCCGTCGCGCACCGCCAGCGTGAACGGGGCTGCGCCCAGCGGGGTGGGGTCGATGCCGAGCACCAGATGGTGCATGATCGGGTTTCCCACCACCACGAGATCGCAGACGTCGGCCCGGTCGATGCCCGCGGCCTCACAGAGCTCGCCAATCACGCTGTCGATGGCCGATCGCACCGCGGCGGTCAACTCAGCGGTGCCGCCGGGGTTCAACATGGCGTAGGACACCCGGCTCATCAGGTCCTCGCCGAAGCGGATCTGCGGGTTCATTCGTCCTGCGGTAGCGGCCACCTCCCCGGTGGCCAGGTCCAGCAGGTAGCCAGCCACGGTGGTCGAGCCCACATCCACCGCCACACCGAATTCCGCATCGGAATACCCCGGTCGCACCGTGAGCACGCTTCGCTCCACCACCTCGCCGTCCTCGCTTGGCCCGTCGTATTGCCGCCGGGTGTGGACCACGGCGGTGACCGCCCCGTTCCCCTCGGCGATCGCCGAAGACAATGCGGGCAGTGCGGAAGCAGGAACTTCTACGTCGGACAGGTCCCAGTCATCGGCCAAAGCGCCGACCAGTCGTTCGGCATCGGAGATCTCGTCGCCCAGCTCCGCGGTGGTCAGCTCCAGGTAGTGGAGGGTCACCACCGGGTCAACGGTGATCTCACCCAGGTCGACGGCCTTTCGCACCACCGGGCTGTGGACCTGGCTCTGGGGCGGTACGTCGATCACCACGTCGCCCAGAACCGCGGCCTGACAGCTCAGACGATGGCCTGCCTCCAGCGGGCGCCGGCCTCGGTAGTCGAGTTCGGTGGGGCCGGGCGACGACAGGGCCTCGTCAGAGCTGGTCAGCCCCCACTTGGCGAACTGCCCGTTGCCGGGGGCCACCTGGCAGCGGCCGCACAGCCCTCGGCCTCCGCACACCGAGTCGATGTCCACCCCGGCGGTGCGGGCGGCGTCGAGCACCGTCGATCCCTCCGGGGCGGCTGCCTCGATGCCGCTGGGGGTGAACACCACTCGGTGTTCTGGGCTCATACAGCCGCCCGGCGGCGTCCCCCTCGACGGCGGGCAGCCCCCTCCCCGGCGGCGGTCGGGTCGCGGTTCTCGGCAATCCACGCCATGCAGTCCTTGTCGTGGCCGGCCAGTACGTCGGCGGCCATCACCGCTTGCTTCACTTCGGCGTGCAGCGGGTTCATGATGGCCGAGGTCATCCCCGCACCGATGGCCATGGCCAAAAAGGTGCCGGTGATCGCATGGCGGTTGGGGAGCCCGAAGCTCACGTTGCTGGCCCCGCAGGTGGTGTTCACGCCGAGTTCGGTACGAATGCGGCGCACCAGGCGGAACACCTGCTGGCCGGCAGTGCCCATGGCGCCGATGGGCATGACCAGGGGATCGACCACCACGTCGGAGCGGGGGATGCCGTGGTCGGAGGCCCGCTCCACGATCTTGCGGGCCACCTCGAAGCGGACGTCGGGATCCTCGCTGATGCCGGTTTCGTCGTTGGAGATGGCCACCACCGCGGCACCGTGGCGGGCCACCAGGGGCAGCACCCGCTCCAGCACCTCGTCCTCCCCGGTCACCGAGTTGATGAGCGGCTTGCCGTCGTACGCGGCGATGCCTGCCTCCAGCGCCTCGATGATGGAGGAGTCGATGGACAGGGGCACGTCGGTCACCGACTGCACCAGCTTGATGGCCCGGGCCAACAGTGCGGGCTCGTCGGCCAGCGGGATGCCGGCGTTGACGTCCAGCATGTGGGCGCCGGCGGCCACCTGGGCCAAGGCGTCGGCTTCCACCCGGCTGAAGTCGCCGGCCTTCATCTCCTCGGTCAACAGCTTGCGCCCCGTGGGGTTGATCCGCTCGCCGATCATGACGAAAGGTCGGCCGAACCCGATCACCACCTCCTTGGTCGCCGAGCTGATAACGGTTTCGGTCACGGTGTCGCCTCCTGGGGACTTACGGTTGCATTGTCGGGATCCCAGCCGCCGGTGGCGACAAATTCCTTGAGCCGCTCCCGGGGGAACGCGGCCTCGAGTTCTTCGGCTGCACGCAAAGCGGCGCCTTCGGGATCGTCGGGATTGCCTGGTATCAGTTTCCGGCGCCACTCGCCGACGTATTGTGATGCCTGGGTCTTGCCAGCCACCATGGCGGCTTCGTCAATGGCCCGTTGGAAGCGGCGGGGGAGGATGCGCTGGATCTTTGAGGATCCCGAGCCTGCGTTAACCTGAGCGGGGATGTCCCGCCAGCAGATCACCACTAGGTTGCCGTTACTCCCCCGCCGCCGACTCACGCGGCTCGCTCCCGGATCTCTACCAGCGCATCGACCAGTCCTCCATAGCCGGTTGACACCCTCTCGAAGCTCAGCCCCAGCCGGTCGGCCGCTTGTCGGGCTTGCCGGTCCAGTTCGGGGTCGGGCTCCTGTGACAGGTGCACCAGCCGGGTGTAGTTCTTGAAATAGATCTCTTGCAGCTCGGGGTGGTCCGAGATGCCCAGCCCCTCCAGAATCAGGCGCTCGAAGTGCCGTACCAGATAATCGGTTAGATAGAGCGTGCCCAGTTCCTGTTCTTGAAGCTGGGCGAAGGTCCCGGCCCCGGCATAGAGCTCATAGCAGTGGGGGCCGGGGAGGCGCTGCACCCCTTCTTCTCGGCACACCTTGTCGAGCAGGCCCCCGGTGCCGCAGTCGGCGTAGCCCACCAGGATGGAGCGGTAGCGGCCGCGGGCGGCCCGCACCCGATCCCGCACGGCCTCGGGGATGAGCTCGGGTCGGTTGTGCAGCTTGGCTGGCAGGCACTCCAGGTCGATGGCGGGGCCGCTGTCCCCCTGATCGAATGCCGTGATCAGGTGGCGCAGCTCCTTGGCCAGTGCCCCGCAGGCCACGACCAGCACCCGGTCGGGGCGATCCATGGTCAGACCGCGGCTCGGCGGGCCGCTATCAGCTCTTTGGCAGTCTCGGCGGCCACCGCCGCGTCGCGGCAATAGGCATCGGCGCCGATGGCCTCGCCGAACTCCTCGTTGAGGGGGGCGCCGCCCACCAGAACGATGAATTCCTCCCGCAGGCTCTTGTCCACCAGCGTGTCGATCACCACCTTCATGTAGGGCATGGTGGTGGTGAGCAACGCCGACATGCCCAAGATGTCGGGCTGGTGCTCGTCGAGTGCGGCGATGAACTCCTCCACATCGGTGTTGATACCCAGATCGGTCACCTCGAATCCGGCGCCCTCCAACATCATGGCCACCAGGTTCTTGCCGATGTCGTGGATGTCGCCCTTCACCGTTCCTATGACGACGCTGCCGATGGGCTCGGCGCCGGTCTCGGCCAGAAGCGGGCGCAAGATGGCCATGCCCGCCTTCATGGCGTTGGCGGCCAGCAGAACCTCGGGCACGAACAAGATGCCGTCGCGGAAGTCGATGCCCACGATGCGCATCCCCTCCACCAGGGCGACGTCCAGCACCTTGTCGGCCGGCCAACCCCGGTCAAGCAAGATTCTGGTGCCCTCGTCAATCTCTTCAGCGAGGCCGTCGTAAAGATCGTCGTGCATCTGCGCACACAGGTCTTCGTCGTTCAGACTCGACAGATCGATGTCGTCGGTCTCGGGCGTGTCAGTCATTCGACACACTCCTTCTGTGGTGCTGGACCCAGGGCGGGTTCCATACTGTGGACCAGTACCGCAATGCGGAACAGTGTCACTGTAGCACGAAGAGATGGCGTTTGCCTGAGTTGTACCCCCCCTGGGACTTGAACCCAGAACCTGCGGATTAAGAGTCCGTCGCTCTGCCAAATTGAGCTAGAGGGGCTTGTTGGGCGGACCGAGGGGATTTGAACCCCCGACCTCCGGGACCACAACCCGGCGCTCTAACCTAACTGAGCTACGGCCCGCATGGCCTGGTCAGTCTAGAGCGAGAGTCGGAAGACGGGGAAACCGTTTGGCGTCGGGCCATAAGCGGCGATCAGCCCAGCCAGTCGATGATCGCCTCGGCCAGCGCAGGGCCCTGATCTTCTTGGATGAAGTGGCTGGCCGGGCGGAAATGGGCATGGGGCTGGCCCTCGGCCCCGGGTATGCGCTCTGTGAAAGCAGCCTGACCGTCGCCGAGGACGGGATCGTCAGGAGCCCACAAGGTGAGTACTGGTTTGGTCCAGCGCTCCAACACCTCCCAGGCCGCCCGGTTGGCGGGAACGGCGGGGTCATCGGGAGAGATCGGCACCAGCATCGGGAAGTGGCGGGCCCCAGCCATGTAGAGCTCCTCGGGGAACGGCGCCCGATAGGCGTCCTGGGCGGCCTCGCTCAGCTCGGTGGCGGTGGCGTTGTCCACCAGCCGGCCGCAGTCGAGGAACTCGACGTCTTGGCTGAACTGGAGCCAGAACTCAAAGCCCACCCCCGGCGATTGGCCTTCAGGGAGCCCGGTGTTTGCCAGGATCAGCCGGTCGAACAGGTCGGGATTCTCAGCGGCCACCCGCAGCCCGATGAGTCCACCCCAGTCTTGGCCGAACAGGTGCAGCGGTCCGGCACCCCGCTCGGCAGCAGTGGCGGCCAAGAACTGCCTCATCCACTCCACGTGGTTCGCATAGGTGTAGGGCGCTCGCTCGATGGGCTTGTCCGAGCGCCCGAACCCGATCAGATCGGGAACCACCACTCGATACCCAGCCGCCACCAGCGGCGGGATCATCTTGCGGTACAAGTACCCCCAAGTCGGCTCCCCATGCAGTAGCAGAAACGAGGCCGTGTTGTCGTCCACCTCCTCCGGCTCCACCATCACATAGGCAACCCGCAACCCATCAATGTCGACATAGCGCGGCTCATACGGATAGTCGCCCAGCCCGCCAAACCGCTCCTCGGGAGTACGCACAAACTCCACCCCGCCCGAGGAAGTCAATACCTCAAGATCACCCATTTCCCGACGGTACTCGTCTGCTAAGCCAAGGGTGTCACCGATACGGGACTCCTTGTCGGCCAAACCCGGCGCGGTCTGTACTTGAGAGGGCAATACACTCAAATGGCTGGCGATTGCCCCAGCACGCCCCTGTAGCTCAGTCAGGACAGAGCAGGTGACTTCTAATCATCAGGCCGCAGGTTCGAATCCTGCCGGGGGCGCTCTTTTGATGTTGCCGGGGTTT